>OBLW0100002803.1_pt1 | contig 13962 bp, 14 predicted proteins | sample 1520161 | NCBI WGS metagenome assembly OBLW01 (sample SAMEA3539309, study PRJEB22396) | soil metagenome | biome: tundra; feature: field; material: soil | place: USA | collected 2010-05 | depth 0.15 m
AACCGCGTCCTTCGTTTGACGTCAATCGCATCAATCAACACGGGCATGAACTCCTTGGAGACCCGGCTCCGCTTCTCTCTCAAGTATAGGGCGGTAGCGGCAAGCAAGAACGCCGGCAGGCAAGCCGGCGTAGCAGGCCTAGAGGCCCACTCCACATAATGCCGGCTATATGGCGCCCGGTACGCTGAAGCTCACCGAGACCAGGTGGAAGGGGCCGCCTTGCAGGCGGCTGGACCCGCTGAAAGCGAGTCCGCAGGCAGGATTGCCTGCCCCACATTGTACACTGGGTTCAGCCCGCATGGAGCTTAGCACCCCGCTCACCTATGTGAAAGGAATCGGCCCGGCCCGCGCGGCCATGCTGGAGAGCAAAGGGCTGGCGGCGGTGGAAGATCTGCTGGCGTACGTGCCGTTCCGCTACGAGGACCGCAGCAATGTGAAGACCGTCGCCCAGCTTGCTCCGGGCGAAATGGCCACGGTGATCGCGGACGTGCGCTCGGCCAAGGTATCCGGGTTCCACCGGCGCAATCTGGGGCTGTTCGAAGCGCGGTTCTCGGACGCCTCCCGCGCCACGCTGGCGTGCAAGTGGTTCCACGGCGGGTACCTGGCCAACGTATTCGCCGAAGGAATGAAGGTGGCGCTGTTCGGCAAGGTGGAGTTCGATTCCTACGCCGGCGAACTCACCATGCTGCACCCGGAGTTCGAAATTCTATCGGGCGACGACGAGGATGGCGAGGGTGCGCTGCACACGGGGCGCATCGTTCCGATCTATGAGGGCGTCCAAAAGCTCACCACGCGCGTGTTGCGGGTCTTCACCCACCGCGTGCTGGAAGCGCTGGCGCCGCTCGAAGACCATCTGCCGGCGTACTTGCGCCAGAGCCTGAAGCTGCCGGACCTGTGGACCGCCATCCGCCAGGCGCATTTCCCTCCGCCCGATTCCGACCTACGCCTGCTGAACGCTTTCCGAACGCCGGCGCAATTCCGGCTGATCTTCGAAGAATTCTTCTGGCTGGAGTGCGGCATCGCGCTCAAGCGTTCCAAGGCGCGCACTTTGCCGGGCATCGCGTTCGATATCGACGACCGGGTGCGCGAGCGGGTTAAGGCCATGCTGCCGTTCAAACCCACGGGGGCACAGAAGCGCGTCATCAAGGAGATCGCGGACGATATGAAAGAGCCGCGGCCGATGAATCGCCTGCTGCAAGGCGACGTGGGAAGCGGAAAAACCATCGTGGCGGCCGAAGCGGCGGTGATCGCCATCGAGAACGGGTATCAGGTGGCGGTGCTGGCGCCCACCGAAATCCTGGCGGCGCAGCACGGGATTTATTTCAAGCAGATTCTGTCCAAGCTCGGCTATGTGGTGCTTCTGCTTACGGGATCGTTTACCAGCCGGGAGAAGGGGCAGCTCAAGAAACTGGTGGCGGAAGGGCTGGCGCAGGTGGTGATTGGCACTCACGCGCTGCTCGAAAAGGACGTGGAATTTCAGCGGCTCGGCCTGGCCATCATCGACGAGCAGCATCGTTTCGGCGTGATGCAGCGGCTTGGCCTGGTGCGGAAGGGCCTGCATCCGGACGTGCTGGTGATGACCGCGACGCCCATCCCCCGCACCCTGGCCATGACGCTCTACGGCGACCTGGACGTTTCGGTGATCGACGAGCTGCCGCCGGGGCGGAGGCCCATCAAGACGAAGCACGCCAACGCGGACCAGGTGGAGCAAGTCTACAGCTTCATGAAGCGGCAGATCGACGAGGGCCGCCAGGCGTACGTGGTCTACCCGGTGATTGAGGAGTCCGAGACGCAAGCCGTGAAAGCCGCGGAGAAAATGTACGAACACCTTTCGCGGGAAGTCTTTCCGGATGTCCCGGTAGGCCTCATGCACGGACGTCTGAGCGCCGACGACAAAGAGGACGCGATGCAGCGGTTTCGGGAGGGCCGTGTAAAGATTTTGGTTTCGACCACCGTAATTGAGGTGGGAATGGACGTGCCCAATGCGAGCGTGATGGTAATCGAGCAGGCCGAGCGTTTCGGACTGGCGCAACTGCACCAGCTTCGCGGGCGGGTGGGCCGCGGGGCGGCGCAGAGCTACTGCCTGCTGGTGACGGAGAAGATGAACGACACGGCGCGTGCGCGCATACGCACACTGGTGGAATCCACCGACGGGTTTTACATTTCCGAAATGGATCTGAAGCTGCGGGGGCCCGGCGAGTTTTTCGGGACCAAGCAATCGGGGCTGCCTTCGCTGAGGGTGGCCAATATCCTGCGCGACGGCGAGATTCTGGAAATCGCACGGCGCGAGGCGGTGGACTTCATCGCCCATCCGCCGGACCAGGAGGACCTGCGGCGGGCGGTGGCTTACATCCGCGATCATTGGCAGCGCCGCTATGGGCTGGTGACGGTGGGCTGATGCGGGTGATCGCGGGAGAGTTGCGCTCACGGCGATTGAAGAGCATTCCGGGCGATGCCACGCGTCCCACACCGGACCGGCTGCGCGAGACGCTCTTCAACATTCTGGCGCCGCGGATGGCGGGCGCGACGTTCCTGGACGCCTACGCCGGGACTGGAGCGGTGGGCATTGAGGCGCTCAGCCGCGGCGCGCGCCACGCGTTCTTTCTGGAGCGCAATCGCCGGGCGTTGGAAGCCATCCGGGAGAATCTGGCGTCGCTTGGGTTAGAGCATCGCGCGACGGTGGTGGCCGGGCCGGCGCTCACGACCATGGGGCGCACGGCCGCCGATATCGTATTCCTGGACCCGCCTTACGACCTGGAACGCGAGTACGCCGCCGCGCTGGAACTGCTGGGCGAGGGGCCGCCCGCGCTGGTGGTAGCGCAGCATTCGGTGCGGCTGGCGATGGCTGAGGCATACGGGGCTCTGCAACGCACGCGAACGGTGAAGCAGGGTGACAATGCATTGAGCTTCTTTGCCGTGTGTGCGACCTAGGGCAAAGAACGCCGGCTAAAAGGCCGGCGGCAGCCCAAAAGGGCTGGCCCCACAAAATGTGGTATTCTGTATGACGTACCTGAACGAGATTAAGAGAAGACAAGGAGCATCACCTTTAGAATGGCACTGGCGAGTGAAGCAAAGCGGCAGATCCTCTCCTCCAATCAGCGTCATAAAACCGACACTGGGTCGCCAGAAGTTCAAATTGCCCTGTTGAGTCAGCGCCTCACGCTGCTCCTCGAGCACTTCGCGGCGCACAAAAAGGACAATGGTTCCCGCAAGGGGCTGTTGACCTTGGTAGCCAAGCGGCGACGGCTTGTGACGTACCTACGCAAGACGGATCCGGATCGCTATAAGGCGGTTCTGCAACGGCTCGGCATCCGTCGCTAGTCCATTCATTCGAGAGACGCCCGAATCCAGACGTCTGGCGGGCGGGCTTGCGAAGCATGCCAAACTGGTCCGGCGGGACGGGGCGCACCCCCGAAACCCAAAGGGCTATCCACCCTGTCAACTCCAGTCTCAATGGGACTCCCTTGGGGAGACCGATTTTGACTGGCCGGAACTGGTTTCCGGCCGAGGTTGGAGGTTTTAAGGAAAACAATGGTTCATACAGTTGAAGTCGATCTGGGCGGCCGGACACTTACCCTGGAAACGGGCAAGATGGCCAAACAGGCGAACGGCGCCGTAGTCGTTCGCTCCGGGGACGCGGTCGTCCTCGTCACCGCTTGCATGGCCGAGCAGGCCAAACCGGGGGCGGGATTCTTTCCGCTCACCGTAGACTATCGAGAATACACCTACGCCGCCGGCAAGATTCCCGGCGGTTTTATCAAACGCGAGGGCCGTCTCTCCGAAAAAGAAGTACTAACCTGCCGTCTGATCGACCGGCCGATCCGTCCGCTGTTCCCCGAAGGGTTCATGATCGAAACCCAGGTGATTGCCATGGTCCTCTCGGCCGATCCCGAGCAGGATCCGAACTCGCTGGCGATCGCCGGCGCGGCCGCTGCGCTAGCCATTTCCGATATCCCGTTCGAGCACGTGCTGGGCGGCGTCCGGGTGGGCATGAAGGATGGCGCTTATGTCGCGAACCCCACCTATACGGAGGGCCGCGAATCCAAGTTGAACATCGTGGTTGCCGGCACGGAACACGGGATCGTCATGGTGGAAGCCGGCGCGCGCGAAGTCTCTGAGCAGGAGGTGCTCGGGGCTATCGAATTCGGGCACGATTGCTGCAAGAAGATCGCCGGCGGCATCCGCAAACTGATGGCGTTGGCCGGCAAGCCCAAACGGGCGTACGCCGAGCCCGTGCTCGACAAGGAACTTTACGCCCAGGTTTCCACGGCAGCCCGCGTGGAACTGACCGACGCGCTGAACACCGAGAAGTACGAAAAGCTGGAGAGCTACGCGCGCGTGGCGGAGTTGAAGAAACGCGTGCTGGAGGCCCAGCCGGAAGAAAAGCAGGCGGAAGCAGCCAAGTGCTACGACGCTCTCAAGGAGCGCATCTTCCGCGACGAGATGCTGGAGAAGCATCGCCGTCCGGATGGCCGCGCGTTCGACCAGATCCGCCCCATCACGATTGAAACCGGGATTCTGCCGCGAACCCACGGCTCGGCGTTGTTCACCCGCGGCGAGACTCAGTCGCTGGTAACGGTCACGCTGGGCACCAAGGACGACGAGCAGCGCATTGAGCTGCTGGAACCCGGCGAGTCCCCTTCCAAGCGCTTCATGCTGCACTACAACTTCCCGCCGTTCAGCGTGGGAGAGGTGGGCTTCATGCGCGGCGCCGGCCGGCGCGAGATTGGCCACGGCGCCCTGGCGGAGCGCGCTTTGACCCCGCTGATTCCGGACGCCGACAAGTTCCCCTATACCATGCGCGTGGTGAGCGACACCCTGGAATCGAACGGCTCCAGCTCGCAAGCGGCCGTCTGCGGAGCTTCGCTGTCGCTGATGGATGCGGGCGTGCCCCTGCCCGCGCACGTAGGCGGCGTGGCGATGGGCCTGGTGAAGGAGGGCGATAAGTTCGCCGTTCTGACCGACATTGCCGGCGCCGAGGATCATTACGGCGATATGGACTTCAAAGTGGCCGGCACGCGCGCGGGCATCACCGCGCTGCAAATGGACATCAAGGTCACCAACGTGACCACGGTCATCATGAAGGAGGCCCTGGAGCAGGCGCGCCGCGGCCGTCTGTTCATTCTCGACAAGATGTACGAGGCGATCGCGCAACCGCGGTCGGCGATGTCCCAGTACGCGCCGCGCATCTATACCCTGAAGATTCCGACCGACAAGATCCGGGACGTCATCGGACCCGGCGGCAAGGTTATCCGCGGGATCATCGAGCAGACCGGCGTCAAGATCGATGTCGAGGACGATGGGACGGTGCACGTGGCTTCCGCCGACGAAGCGTCGGCCAACAAAGCCATCCAGATCATCTCGGACTTGACCGCGTCGGCCGAGGTGGGGAAGACGTACCTGGGGACGGTGGTCCGGCTGGTGGATTTCGGCGCGTTCGTCGAGATTTTCCCCGGAACCGATGGGCTGCTGCACATCAGCGAGATCGCCGAGAATCGCATACGCGATGTCCGCGATGAGCTTAAGGAAGGCGACCAGATCCTGGTCAAAGTTCTGGCTTTGGAAGGCAACAAGATCAAGCTCAGCCGCCGGGCCGTGCTCCGCGAACAGCGGGAAAAGCTCAACCAGAGCAAGAACTAGTATAGCGTTTCACTAAAACATTACCATTTAGATTTGTTTGCCACTTACTGAATCATGGCAGGTAAATCTGGACGGCCCAAACTGATCCTGAGCCCTGAACAGAAAGAGGAACTGGCGCGATTGAGCCATTCCCGGGGATCGCGCGGGAGGTGCAGCGCGCCCAGATCTTATGCCGCTTTGAGGCTGTATTTCCTTTGGGAATGTCCACAGCGACCGGAACCGCGGGCGGAGCCATCGGTTGCTCGCAGGGAAGGGCCAGCAGAGGTTTCGAGACAGCGCCGTCCGTCGTGGTTGCGACGGCTGTTCGGTTGACCGGACGTGCGACAGCCAAATGCGGGAGTCGATGAGACGGTCTCGAAGGGTTCCTCGATACCGGCATCGCCCACCGTTGGCTGCGTTTCCCGACTACAGAAACGAGTACACTTAAGCAGAATGACAAAACAGCAATCGATTGAAAGGGTCGCAGCCAAGACTGAACTGGTCAAAGCCGATGTCGAAGTCGCAGTGGACTCTATACTGGAGCTGATTACGGAGAAGCGCCGATCAAACGAACGGGTAGACCTACGCGGGTTGGGCAGCTTAATTGTGAAAGATAGGAAGGAGCGCCAAGGTCGTAACCCTCGCACCGGGGAGACAATCACCATCGCCCGCAAAACGGGTTGCGCACTTCAGGCCCAGCAAGGAACTGACGGAAAAGCTGGCTCAAGGCGAGACACTTACGAGTACGGAAGGGGCCGTATGATGCAATCGGAAGAAGCGGGCCGGGCCGCGAATGCGGGGGACCAGAACGGAATCATGGTTGATGTTGGAGGTGCCCTTTGGCTGAGGTGAAGCTCCAGGAAGGCGAGACGATGGAAAATGCGCTCCGCCGCTTCAAGCGGAAAGTTTTGCAGGAGGACATCATCAGGGAAGTCAAACGACACGCCTTTTACTTGAAGCCGGGCCAGAAACTCCGCGTCAAACAGGCGTTGGCCCGTAAACGCAATCGGAAGAAGGCGCGCCGGGAGACTGAGTAGCGGGGATTGCCGGAAACCGAGTGCGCGGCGGGCGGCGTCCCTGGTCACCCCAGCCGGTGAACGCGACTGCTCGGCAACAGAAAGCGGGCCCCGCAACGCTACCGATATTCAGCTATTCAGCGCCAGGAGAGCGCGCTTGGCCGCTCCGTCAGTTCCAGGATCTTTTGGCCCTTGCTGTCGGCACGCGTGGTGCTGGTCGTCTTGGTGCGGGCCTGCCTGTCCCCTGGTGGCCGGCGCCTGAATGGTCACGTGTCCCTGAACAAGGCCACCGCACGCCTGATTTACCGGTATCGAAACACGAGTTGCGTATTCCGTAGCAGCGATACCTAACAAGGCCGGGGAAGCCGCTCGGGGCTTGATGGCTTTCAAAGACGCAGGAGTGAACCTGATGGGCTGCCTGGGTTACCGGAAAACGGCCCGGAGCGCCGAAATCATCTTTGTTCTGGACGAGAAGACGCCGGGAGTCAGCGCCGTAGGCAAGAAAGCCGGTCTCACCCTAGGTAAGAAGCAGAGGGCGTTTCTGGTAAACGGCGAAGACCGTCCCGGCGCAGTGGCCGAGTTGATGTGCAAACTGGCGGAAAAGGGCATCAACGTAACCTCGCTGCATGCCCTATGCGCCGGCGCGGGCCGGTTCGGCGCACTCATTGCCGTAGAGTCGGCCGACGTGCGCAAAGCGGCTAAAGCTTTGGGCGTGGCGTAGGTTCACGAAGGCAACCGTCAGCGCCTGGCGAGTGGCCCTTGAGGCTCGCTGCCTCGGGTCGGGTAGCGGAGATTCCCTTGCAGTCGAAGACGGTCAGCGGCATCGCGGTAGAGCCTGCCGGTCACGGCCGCGCCACACTCGCCATTCGTTGTGCCGACGGCGCCCGTCGCGAGCATTTTTCACCTCCGGCAACCTCCTGCGAAACAGGACCACCCTCCCGAACATTTCTGTGTCAACATGTAAGCAGCGAAGGGACCCAAACTCGAATGCCAGCACCAAGACTGACGCCTGAACTGATCGCTGCCGCCGTCGAAGGCTACGAATCGCAAAAGGCCCGCATCGACCTGAAGATCGCAGAACTGAAGGCCCTGCTCCCCGGCGGCCCAGCCATAGCCGCCGCTGCACCGGAAGCGCTCGCCCGGAAGCGCAAGGTTTCCGCTGCCGCACGGCGGAAGATGGCAATCGCACAGAAAAGGCGGTGGGCGGCGATCAAGGGCGGGACCGAGCCGCCACCGACAAAGGAAGCGTCCAAGCCCAAACGCAAGATCAGCAAAGAGGGTTTAGCGAGGATTGTCGCCGCCACCAAAAAGCGTTGGGCGGCGGTGAGAGCGGCCAAGGCGCAACAGCAGAAAGCCGCCGCGAAGAAGCCGGCCAAGAAGAAGGCGGTGAAGAGGACGGCGAACAAGGCTGCTGCACCGGTTGTGGCGCACGCTGCCGGGTAAGCTGCCAGGTGGCAGCAGCGCGCAGATCATGCCCGACAGCGGAGGGGGTATCCAGCTGGGAGGACTCTAATCGTTGGGCCAGAAAAACAGGCCTACGGCTCGCTTCCGCAACTTTGGACGGCGCAGTACCTCAAGGCCGCATCTAGATACTGTGTCCAGTCGTCTGCTATGCCCTCTTGAGCGGCGCGAAGCGGCATGCTTCCCGCTTTCACCAGACTGGTGAGATACTGTTCAACTGTGTCCTTAGCTTTGAAGTTGATCTCCACTCCCTTAGCGCCCTTGGGCCCGCACACTGCGGCCAGATGTTGTCCAGCGAGTCCGCACCGCCTAGCTCCAGAGGCACCAAATGATCAAGCTCACAGGTTGCCCTGTCTGACGCCTTCCAGCTTGATGCCGGTCTCTTCCATCACGGCCTTGCCGCCGGTCAGGATGCCGATGTCTTCCAGCATGGCCTTGCGGCGGCCACAAAGGCGGCTGGCGCCGGGGCCGCGCCGGTCGAGGAGCATTTGCTGGTGTGTGAGGAGTGCCAAGAGCGGCTGGGCGGACTGGGATACGTACACCCGGGCGATGCGGGCGGCGCTGCGTTGCCGTTGACGGCGCTATACTCTCAGGGAGGCACAATGTCGAAGCTGCATTACACCGTCGCGCGGATGCCGCGGGGCGAAGGCCGCGATAGCTGAAGCGTGCGCCACAGACCCGCTAAATCATGACACCCATCCCGCGCGATGAGTTAGGGTTGGACGCTCGGCCTCGGGCGGCTGTTGTGGTCGCCCATCCGGACGACGAGACGCTTTGGTGCGGCGGCTACATGTTGACCCATCCGGAGTTTCTTTGGCGCGTCGTGACCCTATGCAGAGCAGTGGATCCGGATCGCGCGCCAAAGTTTCGCCGGGTCTTGCAGCAATTGGGGGCGGAAGGTGAAATGGCAGATCTCGACGATGGACCAGACCAGACGCCTCTGCCGGCCGGGCAGGTTCAAGAGACCGCCGCCCGGCTGCTGGCCGGAACCAGCTACGCCCTGATTCTGACCCACGGCCCTTATGGCGAGTACACGCATCATCGCCGGCATGCCGAGTGCAGCCACGCCGTCGTCGACCTCTGGCGATCGGGCGGCATCGACACAAGGCGATTGTGGCTGTTTGCTTACGAAGACGGGGGCGGGGCGTACTTGCCTCGGGTTCGCGACGATGCCGATCGGCGCGCCGTGTTGACGGACGGCGTGTGGCTCGAAAAGCGGCGGCTGATTACGGAACTTTACGGATTTAGGTCCGACAGTTGGGAAGCACAGACCACTCCGCGTGAAGAAGGGTTCTGGTGCTTTGACTCGGCGCAAGCGGCGGTGAAGCGCACATCGCCCTGCGAGCAACCATCATGAAGGTCCTGGTGCTGACCGAGTATCCGCCTTCGGCGGCCGGCCTGGCGACGCAGGGTCAGCTATTGTGCAGCGGCCTGCGCGAGATCGGCGTGGATGTCCACCCGGTACATTTCGAATCGCCCCTGGAAAAGGAATGGTATTACCACTGGTTTCAGCCGGACGTGGTGGTTGGAATAGGGTTCTGGGGTCACATTCCGCATCTGGTCCTGCACCCGCAGCAGTTTGGGATGAAAGCCGTACCATGGCTGGTGGCCGATGGTTACGTTGCGGCGCACCAAGACGTGCTGAACGCTCTGCCGTTGATCCTGGTGACCTCCAACTGGGTAAAGGAAACCTACATCAGGGATGGCCTACGGGGAGACAACATCGAGGTGCTGCCCGTGGGTTGCGACACGGACGGCTTCGCGCCGCGCGGCCGCGACGACCCAAAGGTCCGGGCGATCCGCGAGGCGCTAGGAGTCTCCGACGACCAGATCATGATCCTGACGGTTGGCGGCGATGCGGCGTCCAAGGGCGCCCAGGAGGTCATGCAGGCGCTGGCGCTCATCGATGCCGACGCGCCCGACTGGAGATATGTCTGCAAGGTCTGGCCTCAGCCGCGCACGGTGCAGCAGAACCTGATCGACCTGGAACTGGCGGGGCAGCTTGGCATCGGCGGGAAGGTCGGCTACTCCACCAATGTGGTCTCGCACAATTTCATGCCCTACTTGTTGGCCGCCTGCGATATCTACGCGGCGCCGTCGCGGCTGGAAGGGTTCGGAATGCTTCACGTAGAAGCTAACGCGTGCGGAAAGCCGGTGATCGCGATCGATGCGATGGCGTTTCTCGACACGATGGTCCACGGTGAAACGGCGTTCCTGGCGAAGGTGGCGGAGGAGAGGAAGATCAGTGAGGCGGTATTCGGGGAAGGCCACGGGATCGACAATAGCCATCGCATTGTTTTTGCGAATCCGCGGACAGCGGAGTTCCGGGCCAGCGCGCCCGACATCGCCAAGTACCTCTTGACACTCATGCAGGACGGCCGTCTGCGACGAAGGATGGGCGAAGCGGGCCGAAAACGCGTGGTCGAGCTATTCGATTATCGCCAGGTAGCCAAGCGATTTGTGGAGACCGTAGGCGACCGGTTAGGACTTCACTAGGGTGGCCCTCCTTATGGACGATGAGTCGCTTGTCTCCGTTGATCGGGCCAAAGAGGCGGCCCTCCGGGTCCTGCTTCATAACGCGCGGGGGCCGTTTCAAGGACTGCCCAGAACCGCCGGGTGGGGATACCCGGAGCCTTACACGCGCGACCTGATGATCTCAGCCCTGGGCTTTCTGGCCACCGGCAACGAGGAGTTAGCGGACGCGCTGCGGCGCACGCTGTTGGCGCTGGCTGGCAATCAGACGCCGCTCGGCCATATCCCATCGCTCGCGCACGATCCTGCCGACCGTGGCGCCAGCGACACTACGCCACTTTTTCTTTTTGGCCTGGCGCTGTACAGGAAATCGACCAACCAGCCAGAATTCCTCGACGAGGCGGCGCGGAAAGCCCTGAAGTGGATGCAGTACCAGAGCCCCGACGACATGGTGATGGTCTCCCAGTTGCCGACCAGCGACTGGCGCGACGAGCAGTGGGTGTTGGGTTTTGGGCTATACGTGAATACGCTGGTTTATGCGTATCTTATGCTCTATGGCGAGCACGAGTCCGCCGCTCAACTGCGCGAGTCGATGAACCGTCTGGAGGTCCACGGCGAAGCGAAGAACCCCCATGAGCATGAGGGACTGGTAGTGCCATCCAAGCCCTATTACGCCCTCTACTCCTACAAAGTCCTGAACAGCGACCGCTTTGACCTGCTGGGCAACAGCCTGGCGATTCTGACTGGAATTGCGTCGCCCGATCGGGCAGGAAACCTGGTGGCATGGATCGAAGCCGAGTGCGAGGCCATGCGGGACCGTGGAACGCTGGCCGTGGATTCGCCGCCCTGTTTGTTTCCGTACATCCTGCGCCATCATGCCGATTGGCATCCGCGATACGAGCGATTCAACCGGCCCGGCGAGTATCACAACGGGGGCGTTTGGCCGTTTGTCTGCGGATTCCATGTTGCGGCATGCGTAGCGGCGGGGCGGCTGGGGCTGGCAAGGCGGAAGCTGCTGGCGCTGACCGAACTGGTCAAGCCGTGGCACGAAAACGAGGCGGAGTGGGGTTTCAACGAGTGGATTCAGGCGCAGACTGGTCAGCCCAGCGGGCGGGATTGGCAGACCTGGTCGGCCGCAATGTACCTCTACGCCGCTGAGTGTGTGCAGCAGCAGCGCACCCCGTTCTTTGACGAGATGCGCGCGGTCAATCCCGGCGCAGCGGAGTAGCCGAACCCCGAGGATCGCCAGTTCCGGACCGAGTGTGGCTCCCGATATGCTCTTGAAGTACATCATGCGGGCGAACTGGCTGTTCACTGCTGCGAGGGAAGTTCGGCGCTTGCCAGCCACGACAGGAGAGTGATTGCATGTTGTGCAGACGATTCGTAGCCACGGCTATCCGAGGCGGGGCTGTTTGATCCCACGCTCTGGTTCCCTTATTACATTTTGGTAACGCTGCTCTTATACTCGCTCGGGACGCTTTACCGCTTCAGGCGACAGTGATGGAAGCGTGACCAGACCTTGGGATTTCAGCGATTCTCGCCGCTGCTGCCGTGACCGGTCGCCAAGCGCATATTACTCGCCGGTAACGCCGTAGTGTTTACGATTCCTGTCGCGAAATCCCCTCCTCGCCAGCTTGCCAGTGCCCGCCTCCCGGCCCGAAATCGTCGGGGCGTGGGACCCGTGTGGCCGAAGTTATCGAAAGACATTTGCGACGCTACGGAGGTCAGCGTGCAGGTGTTGAGTGCGGCTGTCAGAGGGTCCGCACTCCGCTGAACCGCTCGCGGCGGGCGGTCTCAAACGAGGGCGGCGGAGATTGGCCGGATCGGCAGGCCTACAATGAAGGCTCTGGGGACTGAGGGCGAGATGGCCAAACGCACGTTGAGTTCGGTTCCCGATCGAAAGATCTCCGAGACGTTTCTGGACTTCGCAGCGCCACTGCTACATGATCTCCCGAGCGAGGCGCCAGAACGCCGAGCCCGTGAAGCGCTGCGGGTGTCCTTCACGGCGTGGAACGCAGTGATCTTTGCGGATGTGCTCAACGACGATAGGTATCTCAACGAGATTCGACGCCTCACTGCCGACAAACCGGAGACGGCCCTTCTCGTGGAGCAAATGATCGCCCGCAAACGTGCGCTCTTTGCCGATGATGCGCGACTGATAGGGAATTGGGAAGTAACGCGCACGGAGGATGGCATCAACCTTCACGCCGATGCGCGAGACCCGCACTCCTTGCCGCGGAATCCAACGGACCAACACTAGACGCAGTTGCCCTCCGCGTCGGTGGTAGGCTCTCTATTTCTCTATTCTCCAGCGGAACACTCGCCGCCAACGCATACCTGGCGCGAAATCCCCTTCGCACCACCAAACGCCCGAGAAGTCCTTTTATACCGGCCAATCCGCAGGGAGGGGTGGCCGCTAATCCACAGAAGGCAGTATTCTTTTCTCGTTCGACATTGAATGCACCAGGAGGGTGAAGGCCGGTCGCCGGACCAATCCTGGCAGGGAGAACCAGCGGCAGGCCTTCACGCCAGCCGTGATTCTCTTTATCTCATTACCGCTGTCGGATGACAAGCCGGTCCCGGGGTGACCCGGATCGCTTTGCGCCAGATGCCGCGCTGGTCCCCACTGTGCCGGCAGGCTTCGATCATCAGGCATGGGCAACGGCGCAAGTCGGCGCACGACGATCAGCAAAGCTGTGTTTGGGTGCGGCGCGGGCTGTGCCGGTTGTGCGGCAAGACGTTGACCATCCTGCCGAGTTGGTCGCCGCTGTATGGGTACTACTCTCTGCGCTGCCGGGATCAAGCCTGGGACGCGGTCTGCGCCAACGGCGCCGGATGGGAACAGGCGGCGCCTCACTGCGAGGACCCCGCGCGGTTGCCCGACCCCAGCACGCTGCGTCGATGGGCTTGGCGCAGAGTGATCAGCTTCTGGTGCGCGGCAACGGCCTGGACGTGGGGCCTCATGGCGTGGAAGTATTTGCAGGCGCCCACCATCCTCGCCTGGGATTGGGCGGCAGCTGTTCCACCGGATCGACGGCGGCCCGGCTGATCCGCGGCGGTGGAGCAACTCGTCCGGCGTGCTGTGGAGCGCGCTGGCGCGTTACGACAGCACGCTGCGGGTGATTCTTGTGGCGAACCACAATCCAGCAAGCTGGACCGGTATGACCATCACTCCCTGGGCGCTTTCGCTAACCGCGCCAGCGGCTTAGGGTACGTCATCTGGAAGCTGAACGGCAACGAGCGGTGCGCGTTAAGGGGCACGAGAAACTACCGATATTCGCCGATATCGAGGCGCCATTCCGGTCGTGATTGCCGCGCTGACCCGCTTCCAGCGGGTCCCTGGAGATTGGCCATTTGCGCGGTAAAGTCGGCGCGTCAGATTTCGCTGGACTTT
>OBLW0100002804.1_pt1 | contig 13961 bp, 11 predicted proteins | sample 1520161 | NCBI WGS metagenome assembly OBLW01 (sample SAMEA3539309, study PRJEB22396) | soil metagenome | biome: tundra; feature: field; material: soil | place: USA | collected 2010-05 | depth 0.15 m
GATACGAGGTAGCCCACGAGTGTCGACATCAAGAATCCCGCTCCGGCCGACGCCACCAATCGGCTGTTGGCGACGATAACCGCGAACGCGAGGGTGAAAGCGCCGATGACTTGGAAGAGGAAAAGCCATCCGATGGTAGGGATCGTCTGATACCCAGTGAGATAGAGATCAAGATGTATTGCGCCGGTGACGAGCAGTAGTGCGCCGCCGAAGAATCTCCCGAGACGCCAACCTGCCGGGGAGTGAACTTGAACAGGCGTCGAACGCGCAATGGTCCCCGATGGAAAACGCAGTTTCAACGACGGATCCTCTGACTGTTCACGTCAGTTATACGGAGGAGTCGCCGAAATGGATCTCTACGACGCGACGTGGGAAACGCTGCCAAGGGCGCGCGGTTCAGGGGTGCAATTTGCCTTCATGGTTCAGGTGTGATGAGGGCTCCAGTTGAAACGTGGCGTGCGTGACGTCGAAGTGTTCCACCAGACAGCGTTGGAGCGCGTCAAGAATCTGGGGGGCGTGACCGGTGTCGAAGCAGTGATCCTCGACGATGACGTGCGCCGACACCGTGTGTGAACCCGAGGTGACGGTCCATACGTGGAGGTCGTGGACGTCGAGCACGTGGGGAACGCCGCAGAGATGCGAGCGGATGTCTGCGAGTTGCAAACTTTCTGGCGCAGCTTGGAGCAGGATGCGACCGGCGTCTCGGAGCAGACCCCACGCCGCGTACGTCATTAGGCCAACGACGACGAGTGACGCAATCGAATCCGCACGGTTCCACCCCGTGAGCACGATGACGAGCCCGGCGATCGCCGTCCCTATGAACGCGTAGAGATCCGTCACGATGTGCACGTACGCGCCACGGACGTTGAGACTTTGGCGGTTCGCTTTGGAGAGTACCCACGTGGCGAGGACGTTGATGAAGGCGCCGACCACCGCGACGACGAGGACCAGGCCTCCCCGTACGTGATGAGGGTTCACGAGTCGCTCGATGGCGCCGACGACGATCAGCAAGGACATCGCGAACAGCGCGACACCGCTGGCCGCCGCGGAAAGTATCTCGGCCCGCTGGAGACCGAACGTCCAACGACCCTCGGCCGGTCGTTTCGCCAGACGAATGGCCCAGGCACTGAGCGAGAGCGCGGCAACGTCGGTCACCATATGACCGGCGTCGGCGAAGAGCGCCAGCGAATGTCCGAGGACGGCTGCGGTCACCTCGCCGATCAGAAAGATCGAGATCAAACCGAGTGCGACGAGGACGTAGCGCATATCGCCCGTCGGGGAGACCGAGTGAGAGTGATCCGAGACGCCGCGGCCCTCAGCCATACGAACCCTCAGTTCCACTCGCGTTGGTCGGCATTTCTACATTGTCCCATTTGAGTGGCCATGACCGCGCCGCATCTTTCGAATCGCATGGGACAATCGGTACGTGCCGTCCTCGAACTGTTCGAGTCTCCTGCGCGTAGGACTGCGCCTGGAATACACGACGCTCGGATGGAACGTCGTTGGGATCTTCATCCTGGCGTGGTCGGCGCTCGCCGCGCGGTCCGTGGCACTCGCGGGATTTGGTCTCGACAGTCTCATCGAGATCGGTGCGTCGGTGGTCGTCATCTGGGAACTCAAGGGGACGAACGAACTGCGACAGCGACGGGCCCTGCGATTCATCGGCGTGGCGTTCGCTCTTCTCGCGACGTATCTCGTCGTCCAAGGAGTAATCGTCATCGCCACCAATCACCGGGCGGGCCACAGCGTCGTCGGAATCGTGTGGACCGCGATGACCGCGGTCGCGATGTTTACCTTGGCCGTTGGTAAGTCACGCACGGGTAGGGCGCTCGACAATCGTGTCCTGCAAGCGGAAGGTCGCGTGACCCTCGTCGACGGTATTCTCGCCACGGCCGTCTTGATTGGACTCGTGCTGAACGTCGCACTCGGTTGGTGGTGGGCCGATCCGAGCGCCGGGTTCGTCCTCGTGTACTACGCCGGACGAGAGTGTCACGACATTTTCAGACATGACCAATCGAGCTGATTGAAGTTTCGCGCAGGATTAACTCGTCACGACATTGATCGCTTCGCCAGTCGTCACGTTCGAGCGCCTATTCGGTTCGAAGAACAAGGGCGGTCGAGGTCCGCGCTGCAATCCGACCAGGTATCGCGGCGACGACGTTGGCGAAGAGGATCGTTCCCACGCCGACGAACACGATGGACCACACCGGTATGGACGGATCCGGGACGGCATCGATGCTCCGGGCGAAGATGAACCAGAGTTGACGACCAATGAAGATGCCGATCGGTATGCCAAAGACGGCGCCGAACACGGCCGCGACCGTTGCCTGTGAGGCAATCGACGAAGCGAGTTGTCGCTGCGTGAAACCCAACGCCTTGAGAAGAGCCAAATCTCGCCGTCGTCGTCGCACCGAGGCACCCAGGGTGAAGCCGAGAGCCGCGATCGCCCCGAGTGCGAGGCACGCAGAGAAGACGGTGGGCGTCGTTCCCATTGAATGGAAGTTCACGATTTCCACGGGGCGAAGCACCGTGACCACCCCACCGGCGAGGCCACCGTCCTTGGGAACCGCGTTGATCTCTCGGTTGACCTTTTCGAGGGAACGATGGGCCGCGGCGGCTGTGACTCCCGGGCGCGTGCGAACGAGAATCGCATTCGGGCCGAAGATTGGCGCGTCCTGAAGATTGAGAAGTGACGTGGGAAAGTCACTCGTTGCCACCCATGCTCCGGATCCCATGCCGAGGCCATCCTCAATCGCCGGCATCGTCGCTGTGCCGACGATGAGCAACGTGGATGGCTTGGAGACGCCGTTGGACAACGTCACCGTGTCACCAACGTGCTTGTGGAGCTCGGCCAACGTCGTCGAACCAAGGACGACCTCGTCGCTCTTGCTCAGGCTGTGACCCGAAAGTATCGGTGGCGCCACCCGTGCGCCGGGCCTCTCGGTCAGCATCGCCACCGATTGACCGTCGAGATTGGCGCCGATGATGAACACGCCCGACCAGGCCTGAATGTCCGAGTCACGGTTGAGAAACGACGCGGTTTGGTGCGCGGGAAGGTCCTCGGCCCCGGCGAAGCCCGCCATTATCGCGTAGTTCCAGTTCCATCCGTACAGCGGAGGACGAGACACGAGCCCGTCAAGGCTGGCGCCGAAGGTGAGCGTCGTCACGAGAACCGTGACGGCGAGGACCGTGCCCAGTATCGCTGATCGCACTGGGGTTGCGTTACGGCCCTCTCCGGATGCCAGCGCGAAACGAACGCCCGACACGGCCGATATTGGTAGCCCAGAGTTGGCGCTGGAACGCACGAGTAGCGGCTCACGCTTGGGCGGTCGCGGTGCGCTCTTCAAGGTGATCCTTCTGATTCCTCGATTCGCCGCGAGTGCCGCGAAGGCGCCCAAGAGGATCACGAGCGTGAGAAAACCGAATCCGAGCACGGTCCAATCGAATGTAACGCCCGGATGCGGATAGACCGGTCGGACGGGTCCAATGGGACTCAATGACGAGAGCCCGAACGCCGTTCCGACCGCCGTGAGTCCACCGACGAATATCGCGCCGAACACGCCGATTAATTGGTCGGAGCGCATCGTTCGCCTACTCGCGCCGAGCGCACGTAGGGTTCCCGTCCCCTCGGCTTCCACTCGAAGGAAACGTCCGATCATCAGGGCGATGATAAGTACGACCGAGAGTCCGGCGATTCCGCCGAACACGGCGAGCGCAATCGCCTCGGGTTCGATCGCTTGTTGCACGGCGGGAACGAAGCTCGACGTGAGTTGATCGCCGCCGAAAGAATTAGCGATCGGATCGACATGAAGAACTTCCGAAATCACTCGATTGACGCTTCGGTTCCCACCACGCAGTTGAAGCCACGTTTCGGTGCCGGTGGCACAATTCGTAGATAGGAGGCGAGTGAGCGCTGGCGAGAAGATCACGGTCGCTGAACCGAGCGCGTCGAAATCGCTCTCGACAATGTTGTTGGAAAGAGCTACTTCGCCCACCATCTTCACACTGGCGACCAGGAATGGCTTGGGGAGTTTCGAGTCACTCCTCGCGGACCGAGTCTGGGCGTCGGTGTAAACCGGGATCTGGATAACCGAGCCAATCTTCAGGCCCATCTCATTCGCCGCCTGGACGTTCATAACGGCTTCACCTGGCCGATTGGGATCGGCGAGCCTTCCCTTCACCAGTGAGACGCGGTCCACCTTGGAAAACTCACCGTCGAAACTCCCGATGAAGGTGGGCGGCGTCTCGCCGGCGAGGACGTTCGAACGGGTTCCCTTGATCGCCGGGAGGTTGATGTTGCCGTCGAAAATAATGCCGGAAGTCAGCCTCGTGACGAGCGGCAAGCGCGCAACCTCTTTCTGTATCAGTGGGTCATACCCGGTATTGACCCCCAAGCCGGGATCGTCGTAGCGCGTGAAGACGCCAACGAGGGACGGGTTCGTACTGGCGAGGTACGTCGGGAACGACGATTCGGTGCGCCGTGCGCCCGCGACCGAGGCAAGAGCCAGCCCTCCGATTGCGCCGATGAGCAGCACCATCGTCACGAGACTCGTCAATCGTTGTCGAAAACATGCACGGTTGCGATACCAAGCGACGCGCAGAGCTTGGTTCATTGCCTTGATTACCTCCGCGTGCATGTGTCTGTGAAAACCTGCCGACAGTTTCGTTTACTCCGCGACACAAGGAAAGCAGGGAAACCACTAGGACCCAACTCGTACTAGCACCCCACGTCGATCCCCGAGGCTCGTCGACAGGACGAAAATTGGTCACCGAATACGCCGTTCGGATGAGATTCACTCGGCTACGCAGACAGCGTGGCCTCGAGGCCCCTGACGTCACCGTCATCATCGGTCAAGAGCTTGACGTCAATGAAACGAAATCTCGTCAACTCTCTCCGAAGAAGTTCAGCTTGTTCTCCACCCAATTCGACCAACAAGCAGCCCCCAGATCGAAGGAAGCGCGGACTTTCTCGTACCACGCGACGCAGGATATTGAGTCCGTCAGGGCCGCCGTCATACGACGTGCGTGATTCAAAGATGAAGGTGTCGCGCGGCAAGAACGACAGGCTCGGAGTGGGAACGTACGGCACGACACCCACCACGACGTCGACTTCGCCGAAGAGTTCGTGGGGAAGTGGCGTGAAGAGGTCGCCGCCGTAGACCTCCACTCCATTGGAAGTCGCACACGCGACCGCCCGTTCATCGAGATCTGAAGCGACCACTCGGGCGTTCGGTCGATGCGTGAGAAGGGTCGCCGCTATTGCCCCGGATCCGGTACAAAGGTCGATGGCCGTCCCGCGCTCGGGGAGACGTGAGACGGCTAAGCGTGCGAGCCCTTCACTCTGCCAGCGCGGAACGTACACGCCGTGCTCGACTCGAATCTTCACTCCGCAAAACGTCGCGGAACCCGTGATCCAGGCGAGTGGTTCACCTCGCATTCGCCGTTCGATCATTGACGCCAGGACGTTGTCATCGTCGTGTGAGCATTCGAGCAGTTCTTCAGCCTCGTCGCGCGCGGCTATGAACCCAGCTTCAGCTAGTTGGGCAGTGACGAAGTCGAGATCATTTTCCACTTCCTCACATTCTCATCCATCACAACCGATTGACGATTTCGATTCGCGAATAATCAATCCATCGACACCGCGATCGACGAGGTGCCGAACGTCACTGGTAGAGCCCATCGCACACCTCACGAACGTTCGGAGTGCTCCTCGTCGCCGTGTTCGAGGGACTTCGGATTCACACCGACGCCCCCATGGGCACTGCTTTCATAAGCGGCGAGCGCGAATCGGAGCACGTCGATGGCTTGGTCCGCCCCCCACTGCAGTGGGCTATCTCCCGATCGCAGCGTTCGGAGCCAATGGCGACCCGAATCGCGAAAGCTGCTCGCCCAGTCGTCGTCGAGGGCGTGAAACGATCGCATCTCGCCGTCGAGGTAGACCTCGAAGCTCGGCTCCTGGATTCCTCGCCCGGTACAGCGATTCACTCGCGCGTAGCCTCGTTGTCCGGTGACTTCCCACCGTTCGTCGTTGGTGTAGTAGTCCGATCGTAGGTACATGTCAATCGCCAGCGTGACGTCCCACACGCCTCGAACGCCGTTCTCGTGTTCCCAGATGACTGTCGTCGGCGCATCCACCACGACGCCGGGCAGTACTTCGGTTGAACCAATCCAGGCCCGTACTTCTCGTACCGGTCCGAACAACCAGAGGGCGCTCGACAGTTTGTGCCAGCCGTCGTCGAAGAAGAGCGGGCCACGTCCGTCGCGAGCTTGCTGGAATCGCCACTCGTACGAATCACCGGGTACCTCCCATCCGCCTCGACCGCTGGCGACCATCTTCATGTGATAGCCGCTGATCGACCCGAGTTCGCCCGAGTCGACGGTCGCCTTCAACTTGAGGAGTGGCTCGTAGAAGAGGTAGTTCTCCATCACCCGAAGTTGCACACCGTGCTGGTGCGCCGATCTCATCATTCGCGTCGCGCTTCCGAGGTCGTTCGCGAATGGTTTTTGCAGATTCACGTGCCAACCGCGCGCCAGACACGCCATGACGACGTATTCGTTCTGTGTCGTCGGCAGCAGTACTTCCACCGCGTCGAGTTCGATGTCGTGGCCTATCAGTGCATCCACGGATGCGAAGGCTCTCGCCTCGGGCCAATCGACCTGGCGTTGCGCGCGGCGAAGTTCGCTCGGATCCACGATCGCCACAATCTCGGCGTCGGGATTGTCGTAGTAGGCACGTATGTTGAGCTCGTACACGCGGCCGAGACCAATGATCGCCGTTCGCACGCGATGCTCGATCGGCGTGAATGCTGCGGCGGAGTCGCTCTGGGCCATGGCAAATCGTAGTGGTTGACGAATTCGATGACTTCGAACGCGCGGCCAGTCCCGGTCGACGGTTCGCCGTCGGTAGTGTGAATCCGTGACTGACGAACCGGCGCCGTCGCGGAAACGTCGAACCGTCTGGATAATCATCCAATACGCGCTCGGCGTCGGGATCGGCGCAGTCATCTTGCTCTTGCTCGCTGGCAAACGTGGCGAGTTCGTGGCCGCGCTTCATCACCTGGATCACCTGAACGTTGCGTGGGCCACGAGCGCCGTCGTCGCTGAAGTGTTGTCGATTGTCGGATACGGCTATCTCCAACAACGCGTTCTTCGTTGGAGCGGCGCCCAGCTCTCGTTGGCTTCGCTCACGCTCGTGTCGCTCGCCAACAACGCCATTGCCTACACCGTCCCCGGCGAGCCGGCGGTGTCGAGCGCCTATCGGTACCGGTTCTTTCGGCGTCACGGCGCGAGCGGGGCGAGCGCCGGCTGGACGATCCTCACGATCCTGATCGCTCAGGCGATCGGTATGTCGCTCCTCCTCCTCATCGGCGTGCTCGTCGCGTTGGCCGGTCACTCGGGGGGTCAAGCACGGGGCGGGGTCATTGTGGGTTTGTTCGTCGTCGTGATCGCGGGGGCGCTCCTCGTTCGTCGAGATCTACTCCTAGGATTCCTGGGTTCCGTGGTGCGCGTTGTCCAGCGCGTGACGGGACACCCGGGTGGCGACGTCTTGGCGCGCGTGGAGTCCACGTTGGAGCGGATGCGACAGATTCCCTTGTCGCGCGGCGCGGCACTGTGGCTGGTCACAATGGCCACGGCCCTCTGGTTGACGGATTTCCTCGTACTGATCTGCTGTTTCGGTGCGGTGCACGCGCCTATTCCGTGGGGCGGTGTGTTGCTCGCCTTCGGAATCTCCCAAATCGTGGCGTCACTACCGCTGATTCCCGGCGGCATCGGCATCGTCGAGGGCAGTTTGGCCGTCGTCCTCGTGGCCTACGGCGCGAAGAAGGTACCCGCACTGGCCGTCGTCCTCGTCTACCGACTCCTGACCTTCTGGCTGGTCATCATCGTGGGCTGGATAAGCATCGGCTTCATCGAGTGGCGCGTTCGCCGTAGCAGGGCCAGTGGCGTTTTGATGGAGACGACCCCAGCGCGAGCCGGCGAAACCTGAGGTGATCGACGTGGTCGCCACGACACGAGCTCGCGCCCAAATAGGGTGGAACCATGCGCGTAGCGAACTCCCTGCTTGACCTCATTGGCGAAACGCCTCTCGTTCGGTTCAATCGACTGACGACACCGAAGGGTGTTCAGGTGCTGGTGAAACTTGAGTCGATGAACCCGGGCGGGAGTTCGAAGGACCGGCCCGCACTCACGATGATCGACGCCGCCGAACGAGATGGCCTCTTGAAGCCGGGGGGTGTCATCGTCGAACCGACGAGCGGCAATACCGGCGTCGGCCTAGCCATCGTCGCGGCGCAACGCGGCTATCGCTGCATCTTCGTTATGAGCGACAAGATGGCGGCGGAAAAGGTGCGACTGCTGGAAGCGTACGGCGCCGAGGTCATCGTCTGTCCGACCGCGGTCGCTCCGGAGGACCCCGATTCGTACTACTCGACCGCCGAACGACTGACCCGAGAGACGCCCGGGGCGTTCCGGCCGGATCAGTACTCCAATCCGGCCAATCCCTACGCGCACTACACGACGACCGGGCCCGAGATCTGGCGCGACACTGACGGCACGGTGACGCACTTCGTGGCCGGGGCCGGTACCGGCGGCACCATCTGTGGCGTCGCGAAGTATCTCAAGGAACAAAACCCTGCGGTCAAGATCATCGCGGCCGACCCCGAAGGGTCGGTCTACTCCGGCGGCGAAGGACGTCCGTATCTCACCGAAGGGGTCGGCGAGGACTTCTGGCCCGCGAACTACGACCCGAGCCTCGTGGACGAGGTGATCGCCGTGAGCGACGCCGACGCCTTCGAGATGGCGCGGCGCGTCACGCACGAAGAGGGGATGCTCATCGGTGGATCCGGTGGGACCGCGGTGGTCGCCGCGCTGCGCGTCGCCGAGAGCGCGCCCGAGGGATCGTGCGTGGTCGTCCTCGTGCCCGACACCGGGCGCGGATACATCTCGAAGATCTTCAACGACGACTGGATGCGCGGCTACGGCTTCCTGACGACCGCGAGCGGTCCGACCGCCGGTGACATCCTCGACGTCAAGGGCGCGAACGCGACCGACCTGATCTTGGCGACGACCGACCGCAGCGTGCGCGAGGTGACCGACCTGATGCGCGAGCGCGGCGTCTCCCAAGTGGTCATCGCCGTCACCGACGAACTTCCGTTGGCGGCCAAAGAGGTCGTCGGCACGGCGATCGAGCTTGACCTCATGGAGCTGGGGTTCAAGGATCCGACAATGCTCGATCGCCCGATCGAGGCGGTCATGGGACCGATCCTCGAGACGATTGGAGTCGGTGAGCCGCTCGAGTCGGTGACGCGACGCCTCGCCACGACGCCCGCATTGTTGGTCCTGGCCGACGGTCGGCCCCGGGGCGTCATCACGGCCTCAGACGTCCTGGGCTTCCTCTCCAAGACCGAACCCGCTTCGAAGTTGAAAGGACTGTCGTGAACTTCTCCACCCGTGCTATCCACGCCGGACAAGAGCCGGACCTGGAGACCGGTGCCGTCAACGTGCCGGTCTACCTCACGTCGACCTACGCCCAAGAGTCCGTCGGCGTCGTTAAGTTCGCCGACTACGGACGAGGCGACAATCCCACGCGAGCGGCGCTCGAGACGGTCCTCGCGAGTCTCGAGGGGGGACAGTTCGCGATCGCGTTCTCCTCGGGCCTCGCGGCGACGGACTCGATGCTTCGCACGTTGTCGCCCGGGGACCGCGTGATGCTGTCGGCCGACGCCTACGGCGGAACGTTTCGGATGTTGACGAAGATATTCGGCCCGTGGGGGATTGCGACTGACGTCGTCGACCTCTCAGACGTCGACGCGGTCGCGTCATCGTGGCGAGAAGGTACGAAACTCGTGTGGGCCGAGACGCCGAGTAACCCGTGGTTGCGAATCGCCGACATCGCGACCCTGGCTGACATCACCCATCGTCACGGCGCCCAACTCGTTGTCGACAACACCTTCGCCACGCCGTATCTGCAAACACCGCTCGCGCTCGGCGCCGACGTCGTGATGCACTCGACGACCAAGTATCTCGGAGGCCACTCCGACGCGATCGGGGGGATGCTCGTCACGAACGACGCGGATCTCGCGGCGCGCTTGAAGTTCTTCCAGTACGCGGTGGGAGCGATTCCCGGACCGCTGGACTGCTATTTGATAATGCGCGGCATCCGAACCCTCGCGGTTCGAATGGACCGTCACCAAGAGAATGCCGCTCGGGTGGCCGCCATGCTGGTTTCGCACCCGAACATCGAACGTGTCTGGTACCCGGGACTGGAGAACCATCCCAACCACAAAGTGGCGCTCGATCAGATGCGGGGCTTCGGCGGAATGGTGAGCGTCGAAGTGGCCGGGGGCGCAGTGCGCGCCACGCAGTTCGTCGAGAAGACGAAAGTCTTCACGCTGGCTGAGTCACTCGGTGGTGTCGAGAGTCTCATCGAGATCCCGGCTCAAATGACGCACATGTCGACCAGTGGATCGTTGCTCGAGATCCCAGAAAACCTCGTTCGACTGAGCGTCGGCATCGAAGACGCCGAGGACCTACTCGAGGACCTCCACCAGGCCCTCACCTAAGGCGATCAAACCTTCACGTCCGAGGCCGGTCCGGTCCACACGAGTTGCACGCCCGACGCGGTCCTCACCTGTTTGATCGACGAACGCAGTGAGTGTTCCAACGCCAACGCGTCGCTGCCCGCCACGTCAATCGCGTTCGAACCGCGCTGGCCCAGTACGACCGCGTAGGTCAAGAACGTCGTGGCGCCGATGGTGACCTTGACCGCCATCACGTCACAGCCGCCCGCGGGATTCGTGAAACCGGACTTGACGCCCACGACATTGGACGTACCGATCAACGGCGTGTAGGACACCACGACGCCGTTATAGGGGAGTGCCACGTGAGTGAGCGCGACGATGTGAACCACGATTGGCTCGCCATTCATGAGATCGACCGCCAACGTCGCCTGGTCCCCGGCCGTCGACTGGTCGGCGCGGGATATGCCGGTGAGGTCCGCGTAGTGCGTTCGAGTGAGACCCAGGGCGCGCGCGTTGGCGTTCATCACCCGCACGAACGTGGCCGGGCTCCAGCCGATGATGCTGAGGAGCAGTTGCGAATAGTCACCGGCGGAGTGCACGAGTAGTCCGCGCAACAACGTCCCTTCGCAGATCCTCTCGCCCAACACGATGCGGGCGTTCGATTGACCGGACGCGACGTCGTAGTTGTACTGCGCGACGTCGTACGCGCTGACCACGAGACACGGTCCACGCTGTTGATACGTGAGAGGCAACTGATGCAGGACGACCCACGCGGTCATCATCTTGGTCAAACTCGCAATCGGCACTCGTGGCTGGATCGACGACATCGCGGTGACGCACAGTCGCGGAATGGCGACGGCGGCGCTGTCGTGCGACGGCCAGGCGATCGCGGAATTCTTCGGGACCGTGGTCGTCGTTGTGGACGTGGGTATCGTGGTCGTCGTCGTCGGTAACGTCGTCGTCACCGGTACGGTTGTGGCGACCGTGGTCGATGGAATCGTTGACGTGGTACTCGACGTTGTCGTTGTCGTTGTCGTTGTCGACGTCGTTGTCGTCGTCGTGGGAGTCGAGGTAGAACACGTGCTCGGGACGGTCGTCGTGGTCGAAGAAAGCGCCGGTTGGTCGTGGGCGGATGTGGTCGATGCCGTCGCGAGAATGAGTGACGCACTGAGGGCGACGGTGATTAGTGAACCTCTTCGCAGCCAGTGATGTGTGCGTCGAGTCACTCAGAGAATGTACAGCGCGCCAATGTCGGGCTTGGACAAGAGGTGTTCGTGACGTGTTTTTCGTGCCGCGGGGCCCAATCGTGGCTTCGTAGGGATTTCACGACATTTAATAGGCGTCGAACTGCGAAGTGGTGCTTCACGGTGCATAAGCCGTTCGTGGTATGCGATACGTGCACGCCAATGACCGAACTCGTTACCTTATAAATGAGTGAGAAGTGTCATTTGGGTGATCGGCTGACGAGAGAATTGATCAAGGCGTCCTTAAGGTGTTCTTATGTCAAATAAGAAGCGCCTCATTCAAATCATCTCAGGCCTCGTTGTGGTCGCCCTGATCATCGTCGTAATCGTCGTCGTGTCCGGGGGTAAGCCCAAGGCGGCGGGACCGTCAAATAACGGCAAGGCGTCGGGCACGATCACGTTCGCTGAGGGCGCCACCGCCAATCCGAACTGGATCTTCCCGTACGAGTCGTGCCAGTACTGCTCGGTCGACAACATCAACCAGTTCCAGGACGAGATGTTCCGACCCATGTACTGGTTCGGGCTCGGCGGCAGCGTCGCGCTCGTCCCGTCACTCTCGATGGCCTTCAACCCGGTGTACTCGAACCACGACAAGACCGTCACGATGAAGCTGAAGGGTTGGAAGTTCGCGGACGGCCAAACCGTCAACGCGCAGTCCGTCATGTTCTTCTTGAATATGTACAAGGCGATTCCGTCCGACTTCTGGGGCTACAACCCCGGATACGGCATCCCGGACCAGGTCTCCAGCATCACCGGCAAGGGTATGACGGTCACCATCAACTTCAAGACCACCGTCAATCCTCTCTGGATCACCAACAACTACCTGAACCAGATCACGCCGTTCACTGACAAATGGGACGTCTCATCGGCCACGACCAAGTCCGACTGCGCGACCGGTTTGTGGGGCGCGAAGTCCACTGACGCGGCCTGCAAGGCGGTCTACATCTATTTGAACAACCTGTCGAGCAAGACCTCCTCATACACGGACGCTCTCTGGCAGAGCGGTGATGACGGTCCGTGGCGCTTGACGTCCTTTGACAACTTGGGCAACTTGACCTTCCAGCCGAACAACAAGTACTCCGGACCAGTGAAGCCGAAGGTCGCCTTCGTGAAAGAAGTTGCCTACACGACGGAACAGGCCGAAGAGAACGACCTGCAGGCCGGCAAGATTGACATCGGAACTGTCGATCCTGGCGTCCTCACCTCACCCGCGCCCTCACCTGGCAAGGTTGGACCGAACTGGGCCAACTTGGCGAGCAAGTACAACCTCTCGACGGGCACGATCTGGGGCTTTAACTACGCGCCGTTCAACTTCAGTAAGAAGGACTTGAAGGTAGCGGCCGTGAGTCAGCTCTATATCCGACAAGCTCTCCAGGAGTCGACCGACCAAACCGGCGTCATCAAGAACGTCGACAAGGGCTACGGCTTCCCGTCCTACACTGCGTTGCCCGCCGTTGTCCCCTCGAAGTACTCAGCGCCGATTGCCAATCCGTATCCATTCAACCTGACGTCCGCGAAGAAACTACTGACCTCGCACGGTTGGAAGATCGAGAACGGCGTCCAGACGTGCGTTAACCCGGGTGCCGGAACGAAACAGTGCGGTATGGGGATCACCGAGGGCTACACCCTGACGTTCTCCTTCGTCTACGCGAGTGGCACTCCTTCATTGACCCAAGAGATCACCGCTGAAGTCGCGGACTGGAATCTGATCGGCATAAAGGTCTCCACGTCGACCGAGTCCTTCAATAGCGTGGTCGCCGACTGCAACAGTGGCGCCGGCTTCCAACTCTGCATGTGGGGTGGCGGCTGGACGTTCGCCCCGAACTACTTCCCGACCGGTGAAACTCTATTCGCGGTCGGCGGGGGCTTCAACCCCGGTGATTACGCCAACACGACGATGACGACGCTCATCAAGGGAACTGACTTCGGTCACTCGAACTTGACCGATTACGCCACCTTCGCGGCACAGAACCTTCCGGTGCTGTACGAACCGGAAAGCGCCCCGACGGTCGAGACGATCAAGACGCTGCACAGCACCATTGGCTGGACCGGAAGTCCGCTTCTCAACTTCATGCCGGAGTACTACTACTGGTAACGAAGTGGGCGGTCGGATTCTGTAACATCGATCACCGTGCCACTCGAGTCCCGGACCATTCCAGCCGGGCTCGAGTGGCATTGATCATTTGGTGAAGCTGCC
>OBLW0100002806.1_pt1 | contig 13958 bp, 11 predicted proteins | sample 1520161 | NCBI WGS metagenome assembly OBLW01 (sample SAMEA3539309, study PRJEB22396) | soil metagenome | biome: tundra; feature: field; material: soil | place: USA | collected 2010-05 | depth 0.15 m
GCATGCCATTGCTCGTACATGCGATGCTGCGCACGCTCGGAGTGCATCGTGCGGCCATAGAGCATGCGCGACTGTCCGACCGCAAAGTCGGCAATGTCGATCATCTCCTGCACCTCGCCCAGCGCTTCGGCGAGGATCTTGCCGTTTTCGAGCGTCACCAGCGTCGCCAGCTCTTGCTTGTGGCGCCGCAATTCGTCGGCGATATGCCGCACCAGCTGGCCGCGCGCGGGCGCAGGCACTTCAGCCCAGCTGCGCGCCGCGGCGACGGCGCGGCCGAGGATGGCTTCGTAGTCGGCGCTGCTGCTGGTGGGCACGCGAGCGATCAGGCTGCCATCGCCGGGACTGAAGGATTCGAGCGCTGCGGTTTCCGCGCCGTCGTGCGTGAGCGTGAGCTCAAAATGCGCCAGCAGCGCTGCGGCATCCACGGGTCTCATGCCGCTCAGGCTCGCAGCGCCCGTTGCGAGCCCGGCGCGCCGCTCAACACCACGTCGCCCGAGAGGTCCTTGCTGCTGCCGGCAGCGAGATTGCGGCCGAAGCGGTTGCTCAGGATGTCGGGCAGGCGGAAGGATTCCTGCGTGACGAGGCCGCGATGGCGCTCGGGATGAGTCAGCACCAGATCCAATACTGCGCACACACCCGAGGCGGTACTGACCTGAATGGCCGACCACAGGCGGCCGGCAATCATCTGCGGATAGATCTTGCTGACGTAGTTTTCCTCGCGCAACTCGCCATTCTGCTGGCCGGTCACCGCGGCATACACGATCACGACGTCCTGCAGGGTCTGCGGCACCGCATTTTCCAGGATCCGTTTGAGCGTCGTGCGATCCTGGTTGAGCTTCAGATCGTTCATGAGCAGGCGCATCTGCGCGCAGTGCCCGGGATAACGAATGGTCTTGTAGTCCATGCTCTCGCAGCGCGCGCCGCAGGTCTGCGCCAGCGAGCCCAAGCCGCCGGAGGTATTGAAGGCTTCATAGAGCGTGCCGTCGATTTCGATCTCTTCGAGCCCTTCGAGCGGCCGGATCTCGACCAGGCGGCCATCGGCCATCGCTTCGCAGGGATTGCCGTATTCGTTGATGAGACCTTCGGTCGACCAGGTCAGGGAATATTTGAGGACATTGTGCGGATGCTGCGGCAGCGCGCCGACCCGCAGCCGCACGCTGCGCAAGCTGTCGAAATGGCGAATCAGCTCGCCGCCGGCAATGCTGATGAAACCCGGCGCGAGCCCACATTGCGGCACGAAGGCCTGCGGCGCCTCGCGGGCCAGCGCACTGACGCGCCGCGTGACCTCGACGTCTTCGGTCAAATCGAAGTAGTGCACGCCGGCCTCGCGCGCCGCGGCGCCGACCAGCGGATTGCAGTGATAGGGCAGGCTCGAGACCACGGCGTCTACCGGCTGGCTATGTAGCCGGGCGCGCAGCGCCGCCGCGTCGGCCGCATCCAGCCGGACCGGCTGGACATTGGGCAGGCCATGGGCACGCGCCACGCCGGCCGCCGCGCTCTCGTCCACGTCCGCGAGCTGCACCTGGTAGGCGCCCGATTCGCCCAGCAGCCCCGAGATCAGCGCGCCGATCTTGCCGGCCCCCAGAACCAGCACCCTATGCATGCAATGCCCCAGCAAAGTGCGCATGTTAGCATTGGCCCATGCGTTCCACCGATAGCAATTCCTGGCAGCCGGCGAGCTGGCAGTCGCGCAAGGCTACACAGCAACCGGCCTACGATGATCCGCAGGCATTAGGCAAAGTGGTCGCTGAGCTGGCGCGTCTGCCGCCGATCGTGGTGTCGTGGGAAGTCGAGAATTTGCGCGAGCGGCTCGCCGCGGTCCAGCGCGGCGAGGGCTTCCTGCTCCAGGGCGGGGATTGCGCCGAGAGCTTCGTCGACTGCGAGTCCGACCGCATCGCCAAGCAACTCAAAGTATTGCTGCAGATGAGCCTGGTGTTGCTCTCGGGCATGAAGCGACCGGTGGTACGTGTCGGGCGCATGGCAGGTCAATACGCCAAGCCCCGTTCGGCCGATATGGAGACGCGCGAGGGCGTGAGCTTGCCGTCCTATCGCGGCGACCTGGTCAATCGGCCGGAGTTCACCGCCGAGGCGCGGCGTGCCGACCCGCAATTGCTGTTGCGGGGCTACGAGCGTGCCGCCCTGACGCTTAATTTCGTGCGCGCGCTGGTCGATGGCGGTTTCGCCGATCTGCATCATCCCGAATACTGGGACCTCGGCTTCGTGCGCCACGCGCAGCTGCGCGAGGCCTACGAGCGTACCGCGCGTTCGATCGGTGATGCGCTGGATTTCTTCGAATCCCTGAGCGGCAAGCGGGTGCACGAGGCCACGCGCGTGGACTTCTTTGCCAGCCATGAGGGCCTGCATCTGCTGTACGAGCAGGCGCAGACGCGCTACATCGCGCGCCAGAACCGCTGGTACAACCTCTCGACCCATATGCCCTGGATCGGCATGCGCACGGCGCAGGTCGAGGGCGCGCACGTCGAATACTTCCGCGGCATCTCCAATCCGATCGGCGTCAAAATCGGCGCGGCAATGAGCGATCAATGGCTGCAGGAGCTCGTGACCGCGCTCAATCCGCAGAATCAGCCCGGTCGCCTGACCTTGATTCACCGCTACGGCGCCAAGGACATCGAGCAGTGCCTGCCCGGGGCGATCGCGGCCGTGCAGCGCACCGGTCATAGCGTGCTGTGGTGCTGCGATCCGATGCATGGCAACACTGAAACCAGCACCGGCGGCTTCAAGACGCGCCGCTTCGAGAACATTCTCAAGGAACTCGATCTCGCCTTCCGCATCCACGCCGAGCACGGCTCCTATCTGGGCGGCGCGCACATCGAGCTCACGGGCGAGGACGTCACCGAATGCACCGGTGGCGCCCGCGGCCTCACCGACTCCGATCTGCGCCGTGCCTATCGCTCGCAGGTCGATCCGCGACTGAACTACGAGCAGGCGCTCGAGCTCGCGATGCTGATCGCCGAGCGCAGCAAACGACAGTCGTGAGGGTCCTGGGCGAGCGCCACGGAGCATACGCTGCGCGCTGACCGGGCCGCCGCGAGCGCCGCCATGAGCGAACGCGAATTCGATGCCAAAGACTACGTGGCGACGCTGCCCCAGCGTCCCGGCGTCTATCGCATGTACGCCGCCGATGGTGAACTGATCTACGTCGGCAAGGCTGCGCGACTGCGCGATCGGGTCGGAAGCTATTTCTCCGGCGCACCGCGAGCAGCGAAAGTCGCAGCGCTCGTGGCCCGGATCGCGCGCATCGAGGTGACCGTCGTCAACACCGAGTCCGAGGCGCTGCTGCTCGAGAGCAACCTGATCAAAGCCCATCGTCCGCGCTACAACATCATCCTGCGCGACGACAAATCGTTCCCATACATCCTCTGTCCCGCGGGCCATGACTATCCGCGCCTGGTGTTCTATCGCGGACCGCGTCAGCGCGGCAGCCGCCAGTTCGGTCCGTTTCCGAGCGCCTCGGCCGTCAAGGAAGTGCTGCAGCACCTGCAGAAGGTATTCCGTATTCGCAACTGCCGTGATTCCTTCTTCGCCAATCGCAGCCGCCCATGCCTGCAGTATCAGATCGGTCGCTGCTCGGCCCCCTGCGTCGGCCTGATCGATCGCGAGACCTATGCGCGTGACGTCGAGGGCGCGATCGGTGTGCTCGAGGGACGCAATCTGGAAGTCGTCGCCGAGCTGCAGCGGCGCATGCAAGCGGCCGCGGCGTCGCTGCAATTCGAACATGCGGCGCGACTGCGCGATCAGCTGCGCGAGTTGCAGGAGATCCGTGCGCAGCAGATCGCCAACGCGCAGCGCCCTACCGACACCGACGTGGTGGCGATCGCCGGGGAGCCGGGGCAGTACGCGATCTGCGTGCTGCCGGTGCGCGATGGCCAGAATCTCGGCACCGCCAGCTATTTTCCGGGCAGCGCGCTCAGTGAACCGGCCGAAACGCTTGCCGGTTTCCTGATGCTCTATTACAGCCGCGAGGCGCCGCCGCCGGAGGTGCTCATCAACATGGAGCTACCGGACCGCGAAGCGCTCATGGAGGCGCTGGCCAGCTCCCTGGGCCGGCCGCTGCAGCTGCGCGTGCCGCAGCGCGGACTGGGCGTCAAATGGATCGAGCTGGCGCAGGAGAACGCCAATAATGCGCTGCGCATGCGACGCGCTCAGGCCGAGCTCGCCGCCGCAGGCATGCAGATTCTCGCGCGCGTGCTGCATTTGCCCGCGCCTCCCGAACGCATCGAATGCTTCGATGTGAGTCATACCGCGGGCGAGGGCACGGTGGCCTCCTGTGTGGTGTTCGGCCCAGAAGGCGCACGCAAGCGCGACTACCGGCGCTACAACATCGAGGGGGTCACGGCCGGCGACGACTACGCCGCCATGCATCAGGCGTTGCGCCGTCACGCGGCCCGCATCGCCAGCGGCGAGCGTCCCCGTCCCGATCTGCTGCTGATCGACGGCGGACCCGGGCAGGTCGATGCCGCGCTCCGGGCGCTGGCCGAGGCCGGGGTCGAGGGGTTGGCGGTCGTTGGCGTGGCCAAGGGTGCCGACCGGCGGCCGGGTCAGGAGCGTCTGCACTGGCCCGGGGACCCGACGCCGATCGTGCTCGAGCCCGACAGCGCGGCCCTGCATTTCATCCAGCGCGTGCGCGATGAAGCGCATCGGTTCGCGATCACCGGCCACCGCCGGCGGCGGGCGCGCCGCTATCGCGAGTCGATACTCGAGACCGTACCGGGGCTGGGGCCGGCGCGGCGGCGCGCCATACTGACCCATTTCGGCGGCCTGCAGGGCGTGATGCGGGCCGGCGTCGCGGATTTGGAAAAAGTCGCCGGCGTCGGCGCGTCGATGGCACGTTCGATCTATGATCATCTGCATCCGGGGGCGTGATGATCTGGAACCTGCCGAACATCCTGACGTGGCTGCGCATCCTGGCGATTCCGCTGATCATGCTGCTGTTTCTTTTCGGCAGTCACGCGCCGAACAGCCTCGCCGATCCGGTGGCCGGGCTGGTGTTCGCGGCGGCGGCGATCACTGATTCGCTCGATGGCTATCTGGCGCGCCGGCTTGGTCAGACCACGCGGCTGGGTGCTTTCCTCGATCCTGTGGCCGACAAGCTCATCGTCGCTGTCGCTCTGGTCCTGATCGTCAGCCGCGATCCGCGCGCGGTCATGGTGTTGACGGCCGCCGTGATCATCGGCCGCGAGATTGCCATATCGGCGCTGCGCGAATGGATGGCGGGCATCGGTCAGCGCACCGCGGTGGCCGTCTCGCGCATCGGCAAATACAAGACCATCCTGCAGATGGTCGGACTGACGATGCTGCTGTTCCGTCATTCGCTGCTGGGCGTGCCGATCTACCTGTTCGGGCAATGGCTCACGGTGCTCGCCGCGGCGCTCACGCTGATCTCCATGGCGCTGTATTTGCGTGCGGCGTGGCCCCATCTGTCAGCCCAGCCCTGACGGTGTCCGATCCGTTGGAAGAATCGGCGGCCGTGCAGCACACCGCCCTGCGGCTGGTGCGTGCACAGCGCGCGGCACTCGCGCACCGCTGGATCGACCGCTTCCTGCAGCAATACGGCATTCAAACCGCCGAAGGCCTGGCGTTGCTGACGCTCGCGGAGGCGTATCTGCGCATTCCGGATGCGGCGATGGCCGCGAAGCTGATCGCCGAGAAGTTCACGGATGGCGATTGGCGCTCACACCGCGGCGCTTCGCCCTCATGGCGCGTCAACGCGCTCACACGCGGCCTGATGCTCGCGCGCTGGATGCTAAGCGGCGCGCCGCGCACTGCGCATCTGATGCGACCGTTGGTCGCGATGTCGATGCAGATATTGGGGCGCCAATTCGTGTTCGGTCGCGACATGCGCCAGGCGCTGCGGCGCGCGGCTCGCCGCGAGCTGCGGCCCTTTAGCTTCTCCTACGACATGCTCGGGGAATCGGCGCGCAGCGATGCCGACGCACAGCGCTACTTGGCCGCCTACCACGACGCTATCGCGGCGGTCGGTCAGCGCGCCGATCGCTGCGCGGCAAGCGCCGGCAATGACGGCATATCGGTCAAGCTATCGGCGCTGAATTGTCGCTACGAGCCGCTGCAGCGCCGACATGCGGTACCAGAGCTCATAGACACCGTGACCGCACTGGCCCGGGCGGCCCGCCAGCAAAATATCGGACTGACCATCGATGCCGAAGAGAGCGATCGGCTGGACATGTCGCTGGCCGTAATCGCCGCGGTGGCGGCCGATCCCCGTCTTAAAGGCTGGGACGGGTTCGGCTTTGCGGTGCAGGCGTACCAGCGGTGCGCGCCGGCGCTGATCGACTGGGCCGATGTCTTGGCGCTGCGTTGTGGTCTGCGCCTGAGCGTGCGGCTGGTCAAAGGCGCCTATTGGGATGTCGAGATCCAACGCGCCCAGCAGTTGGGTCTCGCGGGATTTCCGGTGTATACGCGCAAATGCGCCACGGATGTGAGTTACCTGGCCTGCGCCCGGCGGCTGCTGGACGCCAAGGGTCTGTTTCCGGCCTTTGCCACCCATAACGCGCACACCGCGGCCACGATACTGCACTGGTCGAGCGGTCGCAGTGAGTTTGAGTTTCAGCGCCTGCACGGCATGGGTGCGGGGCTCTATGAGCAATTGATCAGCGAGGCGCAGGTACGGTGCCGCATTTATGCACCGGTCGGAGGTTACGCGGAATTGCTACCGTATCTGGTGCGGCGCATCCTCGAGAACAGCGCTAACGCCGGCTTTGTCTATCAATTGGCCAGCCCGAACATCAGCGATGAGCGCCTGCTGCTCGATCCCGTGACGCAACTACAACGCACGCCCGCGTTGGAAAACGAGGCAATCGTGGCACCGAAGGATCTGTATCCCGACCGCAGCAACTCCGCCGGAATCGATTTTTCCGACCCTGCAGAAACCCGCGGATTGCTGGCGCGCATGGCAGGCACCTGGGCGCGCGAACAGCGTGCCGCACCGCTGGTGGGCGGCAGGCAGATGCAGGGCATCGGCGTCGCGCTGCGCGATCCTGCCCATGTGGAGCGGGTGATCGGCACGTTTGTTGCGGCCAGTCCAGCCCATCTGGCGCAAGCCCTCGAACTGGCGCACCGCGCGCAGCCGCAGTGGGCTGCGCTCTGCGTGGACACGCGTGCGGATTGCCTGATGCGCGTAGCCGATCTGCTCGAGCGCGAGCGCGACATGTTGATGGCCCTGGCGGTGCGCGAGGCCGGTAAGAGCATCGATGATGCGCTGGCCGAGGTGCGCGAGGCGGTCGATTTCTGTCGCTACTACGCAGTCCAGGCGCGGCATTTGATGCAGCCTGTGTCGCTGCCCGGACCCACGGGGGAGTTCAACGAACTGCGCTGGGCCGCCCGCGGCACATTCGCCTGCATCAGTCCGTGGAATTTTCCGTTGGCGATATTTCTCGGCCAGGTCGCCGCGGCGCTGGTCACCGGTAACGCGGTGATCGCCAAGCCCGCCCCGCAGACACCGCTGATCGCGGCCGCCGCGGTGCGCCTGCTGCTCGAGGCCGGCGTGCCGCCCGGTGTCATTGCGTTCCTGCCCGGGGACGATCAGATCGGCGCTGCGCTGGTCTGCGATCCCAGGCTCGCCGGCGTCGTGTTCACGGGCTCGAACGCCACGGCACGGCGCATCGCCCGGGCACTGCTGGCCGATGAGACACGTCCGATCGTGCCGTTGATCGCCGAAACCGGGGGCCTGAACGCGATGCTGGTGGATTCCACGGCGCTGCTCGAGCGAGCGGTCGGCGATGTCATGAGCTCCGCGTTCCACAGCGCCGGGCAACGCTGCTCGGCCTTGCGATTGTTGTGTCTGCAGGAGGACATCGCCCCATTGACGCTGCGGATGCTGATCGGCGCCATGGCGAGGCTGCGTATCGGCGATCCCAGCGACATCGACACCGATGTCGGACCGGTCATCGATGCGAGCGCAAAGCACAGCCTCGAAGCCTACGTAGCATCTCTGGGGCCACAGCAGATCCTATATCGCTGCGCACTGCCGGCGCAGGCGGCCGGCGGGCATTTTGTGGCTCCGACGCTGGTGCGCCTGGGGCAGATCGAGGATCTTCGTCAGGAGGTGTTCGGTCCCGTGCTGCACGTCGTGACCTGGCGCGCCGGGGAGCTCGAGCAAACCATCGATCGCATCAACGCCAGCGGCTATGGCCTGACGATGGGTCTGCAGACCCGCTTGAGGCAACACACCGAGCAGGTCCGGCGGCAGGCTCGGGTCGGCAATCTGTACGTCAACCGCTCCATGATCGGCGCGGTCGTGGGCTCTCAGCCCTTTGGCGGCGAAGGGCTGTCCGGCACCGGGCCGAAGGCCGGCGGACCGCAGTATCTGACGCGTTTCATGACCGAGCGGGCGTTGAGCATCGATACCACCGCGGCGGGCGGCAATGTGCAATTGCTGCGGGATGCAAACTAGCACGCCGTCGTTGCCGCCCTGCACCTGGACGGCCGGGCGCGCTTACCGGCCAAAAGCAAATTATGTGACGTGCCGCTCACTGCGCGGAAAGCTCGGCGCCCGCGGTTAAGTCCGGGCACAGATGCGCCGATACCCCGTATCGAGCGGCGGCCCCGCATTTGCAGGCCGAGGCGATTGACCTAACCCTCAACGGAGCGGGCTGCATGTCCAAGAGAATTCTTGCGGTCGATGACTCGGCCTCGATGCGACACATGGTCGGCGTCACGCTGCGCGCGGCCGGCTATGAGGTGGTTGAGGCCTCCGACGGGCACGAAGCCTTGGAATACGCGCGCATGCATTCGGTGGATCTGGTGCTTGCCGATGTCAACATGCCACGCATGGATGGCATCACCCTGGTGGCGCAGCTGCGTACCCTGCCAAGCTATCACCTGACCCCGCTGCTGCTGTTGACCACGGAGTCGAGCCCGCAGAGCAAGCTGCAGGGCAAGCAGGCCGGCGCCACCGGATGGATGGTCAAGCCATTCCATCCCGATCAGCTGCTGGCGACGCTCGAACGTGTCCTGAATGGACCGGCCCGGCCGGCGGTTCGAGGCCACTAACCATGAGTTCCGTGAGTGACGATGTCGCCGGTGCCGCGCGCGAGCCCCGCGATGCGCTGGCCAGTGCCTTGACAGTGGCTCGTGGGCTGCACCAATTTTTAAATCTTGGCGTGGCGCAACTGGATGCCGCCGTGCGCGAGAGTGACACTCAGGTCGATAAGATCGCCCAGTGCCTGGCGGCGATCGCGACCGATCTGCAACAGCTCGAGGCGCGTGCGCAGGCCGAACCGGCGGCGAAGTGCACGGATCTGGCCACGTCCATGCGTGCGTCGCTGCAAGCGGCGGTCAAGGCGCTGCAGTTCTACGACAAGCTGATTCAGCGTCTGACGCACGTGCGCGCGGGCCTGGCCATTCCTGCCGACGCCACGACCGATCCGACCGCGAGCGCGAGCATCGATTGGGACGGGATCCTCGACCAGGTGCGCGCGCGCTACAGCATGGTCGAGGAGCGGGTGCTGTTCGATTTCATGATGCGCGGCCTGCGTGCCGAGCAGATGCTCAAGGCGCTGCAGAGCCTGCGCGAGGCCTCTGCACCGGGCGAGCTGGAATTATTCTGACGCGCAGCTGATCGACCAGATCCATCGTATGGTGGGCCGCTCAGCCGCGTGCTGTACAGGCTGCTCGACGACGCTCACGTCAAGCCGCTGCGGAGGGCTTGACGGCGAATATCTTGTCGATCTTTTCCTTGAGGGTCGCGGCCGTAAACGGCTTGATCACGTAGCCGCTGACGCCCGCCTGGGCGGCTGCGACAATCTGCGCGCGCTTAGCCTCGGCGGTGAGCATCAATACCGGAAGCTTTTTCATGCGCTCGTCGGCGCGCACTTGGCGCAGCAGTTCCACGCCCTGCATGCCGGGCATGTTCCAGTCGGTGATCAACAGGTCGAAATTGCCCGCCTTTAGCAGCGACAGAGCGGTCAAGCCATCGTCGGCTTCGGTAATGTTGGCAAAGCCCAGATCCTGGAGCAGGCCCTTGATGATGCGCCGCATGGTTGAGAAATCATCGACCACCAGAATACTCATGCCCGGTTGTGCGCTCACTCTCGCCTCCACTTGACTCGGCTATCGGCCCTGGCAGGGTGTTGCTTGAGCGCCGGGGGCGCCAGATGCAACCGCTGCGGTTGTTAGCGGGATCACAAAATAGCCCCTCGGGGGCGCACCGGCGCACCGGCGCTCGGCGCCGGCGCAGCAATGGTGACGCCGTCTGCACGGCGCACGTCATCCCGCCCGGTATCCAGAATGTGAACGAAGTCCCATCAAGTATTCCCCCCGGACAGCCGTAACAGCTTTATGGAAGCTCATCGGTGATGGCAATGGATGCAAAACAGACCGTCGATGGTGCGCTCGCCGAGCCCTGCGGCCGCGTCGTCTTGGGCGGCAGCTGCACGATCCACGAGGCTGCGGCGATCAAGGCCCATATGCTCGAGCAGCTGGCGCGGCCGAGTCCCTATGAGATTGATGGCAGCGCCGTGGAGCGCATTGATGCCGCCGGCGTGCAGTTGATCGTGGCGTTTGCCCTGGACTGCCTGGAGCGCAGCCTGGCGTACGGCTGGAAAGGCCGATCCGAGGCGCTCGAGCAGGCGATCGAGCTATTGAGCGTCGGCGCGTTGCTGGAAAGCCCGGGCGCCGGCGGCGTGGCGAGCTCGGACTAGGCGTCTATGACCCTGGACCTGGCACAATTTCACGAGACCTTCTTCGAGGAGAGCTTCGAGGCACTCGGTTCGATGGAGGCGGCATTGCTCAAGCTCAGCGCCGGCGAGGCCGATGCCGAGCTGATCAACACCATATTCAGAGTGGCCCACTCCATCAAAGGCGGCAGCGCTACTTTTGGCTTCGCGGACGTGGCCGCCTTTACCCATACGCTCGAGACGCTGCTCGACCAGTTACGCAGCGCTCAGCGCCAGGTTCAGTCGAACATCATCGATGTCCTGCTGCGCTCGGTCGATGTACTACGCGACATGCTGACGGCGACTCAACGCAAGCAGCCCTCTGACCCGGCCCTGACCGCCGGCCTGCACGCTGAGCTGCAGGCGATCATGAAGAGCCCGGCAGGCGCGATCGGCGGCGGCGGCGCCGACGGTAGGGTCATTGCCGGCTGGCGCATCGGACTCGTGCCGGGCCCCCTGATGATGGAGCACGGCAACGATCCGCTGCGCATGATGCGGGAGCTCGCGACACTGGGCACATTGGTCACGCGCGTGGACGCCGGCAAGGTACTCACGCTCGCCGAATTAGACCCGGAAGTGTGCCTGCTCTGCTGGCAGATGGAATTGCGTACCGACGCCGAGCGCTCGGCCGTCGAGCAGATATTCGAATGGGCGGAGGGCGAATGCACCCTATCCCTAGAGCCACTGTCGCCGGTTGCAGCGACGCACGGCGGTCCATCGAGCGCGGCATCGCCGCCGGCGGTGCCGGCGGCCGCAACCGCGGCGGCCGCAGCCAAGGTGGCGGCCACTGCAGCCGCGGCTTCGGGCCCGGTCGCTGCCGCGGCCCTCAAGACCCAACCTACGCCCGAAGTTGTGCGATCCGGTTCCGGCGAAGGCGGCTCGATTCGCGTCAGCATTGAAAAGATCGATGAGCTGCTCAATTCGGTGGGCGAGCTGGTCATCACGCAGTCGGTATGCAGTCAATTGGCCGCCGTGCTCGAAGGCCGTCAGGCCGATGAGCTGCGCAACGCTCTGGTGCAGTTCGAGCGGCATCTGCGCTCGCTGCAGGAAAGTGTCATGCGCGTGCGCATGTTGCCGATTGCATCGATATTCAATCGCTTTCCACGCATGATCCGCGACCTCGGTCAGCGGCTCGGCAAGAAGATGCAACTCAAGATGAGCGGCGATCAAACCGAGCTCGACAAGACGGTGCTCGAGAAGATCGGCGACCCGCTGGTACACCTGGTGCGCAACGCCGTAGATCACGGCATCGAGATACCGGACAAGCGCCGGGCCGCCGGCAAGGACGAGCAGGGCACGATCTCGCTGCATGCTTATCACAAGGGCGGCAACGTCATCGTCGAGGTATCGGACGATGGCGCGGGACTGCAGCGCGACAAGATATTGGCCAAGGCGCGAGAGCGCGGCCTGGTCGGTGCGGACGAGGAGCTGTCGGACGACAAGATCCTGAACCTGATTTTCGCCCCCGGCTTTTCCACCGCGGAACTCGTCAGCGATGTTTCAGGACGCGGCGTCGGCATGGATGTCGTGCGGCGCAACATCAATGAGATCGGCGGTCACGTGCAGCTGTATTCGACACCCGGCAAAGGCAGCACCGTGCGTATCCGATTGCCGCTGACGCTGGCGATACTCGACGGCCAGCTGACCCGTGTCGGCAGAGAAATATACATCGTGCCGATCGTGTCGATCGTCGAGACGATTCAGATCAAGCGCGATCAGATCAGTTCATTGGCACAGAAGGCTGAGCTGTTCCGGCTGCGCGATGAGTACATTCCGATCATCCGGCTCTATGAGCTGTTCGGGGTCCAAGCCGACAACACCGATCTGCTCAACGGGCTGCTCATGATCGTCGAGGCGGACGGCAAACGGGTCGGCTTGTTTGTCGATGAACTGCTGTCGCAGCAGCAGGTCGTGATCAAGAGTCTGGAGACCAACTTCAGGCAGGTGACGGCCTTGGCGGGCGCGACCATGCTCGGCGATGGCCGTGTGGCGTTGATTCTCGATATCCCCGGGGTGATCGTTCGATACCTGAATCAGGCGCGCCGCGCCGACTCGGCCAGGGAGGCGGCTTGAGCCATAACGCGGCCAGCGCCCAACAGGTCCTCACCTTCAAACTCGCCGGTGAGGAATACGGTGTCGGCATCCTCATGGTCCAGGAGATACGCGGCTGGTCCGCGGTTACGGCCATTCCGCATGCGCCCAACTGGGTTCTTGGGGTCATCGAGCTGCGCGGTGTGGTGGTTCCGGTCATCGATCTGCGCCAGCGCTTCGAGCTTGAGCCGGCGCAATTCGGACCCTCGACGGTCGTGATCGTGATTCGTGTTGCCAGCGGCGGCGAGGAACGCACGATCGGGCTGGTGGTCGACGCCGTCTCGGAAGTCTACGACATCGACGCATCCACGTACCGCACGCTGCCCGAAGTGGGCAGCACGGCCGCGAGCGAAGTGGTGCAGGGTCTTGCGCAAACGGATGGCAAGACCCTGATTCTGCTCAATGCGGAGCGGCTTGCGGCGAGCGCTGCGCACTGAAGCATGAGCTAGCGGTGGCCGCAGCGGGCCGTGCGTAACCCCTAACTCAAATTCCAAGGACGACTTTCATGGGACGACAGGTTGGCAAAAAGGCGGCAAAGCGCGGCAAAAGCACTAAGGCCGCGATTGACGCCCTGCAGCTCGACGATTTTCGCGGCCAGATCGCGGCTATAGCCAAGGCGCAGGCCGTGATCGAGTTCGAACTGGATGGGACGATCCGCGGCGCGAATGAGCTGTTCCTGCGCACCGTCGGCTATGCGCTCGATGAGATCAAAGGCAAGCACCACAGCCTGTTCGTCGAGCCCGGGTATCGCGACAGCGGCGACTATCGCGCATTCTGGGCCAAGCTCGGGCGCGGCGAATACGATGCGGGTCAGTACCGGCGCATCGGCAAGGGCGGCCGGGAGATCTGGCTGCAGGCCTCGTACAACCCGATCCTGGACGGCAACGGCAGAGCCTTCAAGGTCGTCGAGTATGCGGCCGACATCACCGCGCAGAAGGCGCGGGCGGCGGACTACAAGGGCCAAGTGGCGGCTATAGCTAAGTCGCAGGCCGTGATCGAATTCGAACTGGATGGGACGATTCGCACGGCGAATGAGATCTTCCTGTGCACCGTCGGTTATGCGCTCGATGAGATCAAAGGCAAACATCACAGCCTGTTCGTCGAGCCCGCGTATCGCGACAGCGGCGAATACCGCGCTTTCTGGGCGAAGCTCGCGCGCGGCGAATACGACGC
>OBLW0100002809.1_pt1 | contig 13944 bp, 15 predicted proteins | sample 1520161 | NCBI WGS metagenome assembly OBLW01 (sample SAMEA3539309, study PRJEB22396) | soil metagenome | biome: tundra; feature: field; material: soil | place: USA | collected 2010-05 | depth 0.15 m
CGACGCACTCGTAATGCGTAGGTCCCCGGTTCGATTCCGGGAGGCGGCTCCCACGGCAGAAACCCTTCTGATCATGGAAGGGACCTCTTTGCTAAGCCGCAGGCAGGCGCGGAAGTAATCGGATTTGCTGATCAGCGGTGCTCTGCCGCATGTGGCCTGGCCAGGGTGCCTGCCGCTCAGGCGCTGTCATGTGGTGGCTTGTGGCACCGTGACCGGGCTCCCGGCGACTCACGACCGGGCTCCCGGTGACTCACCGGCCCGGCATTTCCACGGCTCATCCCTCTATGGGGAGGTCCTACGATCCTCGACAGACACGTACCCAAAGTACGTGCCTAATACACTCTATACCGAACTCAGGTTTTGGCGGTCAGTCGTCCAGCTAGGCCGCGTAGCTCGGTGGCTGGCGGGTCTTGCATGGTGAGCAGGTCGGAGACGAGCTGGCGGACCCGTTCGTGGCTGCGGACTTGCTCGGGAGTGATCTCCTCGGCCTGGCGGAGCGCGGCGACCGCCTCGTGGATCTGGCGGCGCTGGGCGTGGGCACGGGCAACGTCGATGAGCATTCTGGCTCGCCGTTCGGCGGACAGGCCGGTGGTCTCCACTGTGGCGGCGGCGCGGAGGGCGCGGCCTGCGTCGCCGAGGTCCACGGCGACCGCGATCTCATACAGTGCGACGTTGGCCTGGCCGAACTCGGTATTGAAGTCGTTGCGGCCTTCACCGAGCCGCCCGGCGATCTGGCGGGCCTGCTCAAGGTGGCCGTAGGCGGTGTCGGGATCATTCATCCGGGCGGCGATGGCGGCGCGCTGCAACGTCAGTCCGCCCCACAGAGACATGGCCTGCGGGTCAGCGTCGTCAGCCATCGGCCAGAGAGCGTCGGCGGCGGTACGGGCGGTCTCCTCGGCCTGGTCGTAGTGGCGGGCCGTGATGGACACGAACACGAGCCGGAACGCTCCGGCGGCCACCAGCATTGGGTTGCCCGCCCGCTCGGCGGCGGCCATGGCACGGTCGGCGGCGATCCATGCGGCATCAGGCTCGCCGAGCTTGGCCAGCGCGGCCGAGCAGGCCTGATAGGTCCCGGCCATCAGCTCGAAAACCTCGGCTCGCTGGTCCTCGGACACCGCACGGGCGCTGGTTTCCAGGTCGGGGACCAGGCCGCGCAGCAAGTCGGCCAGCTCGGTGTAACGCCCGGCATGTGTCAGCTCCCAAGCCTTGCGGGCCTTGGTGCGAACCGTGCCGATCGTGGGCGGGCGGTGAGTGCCGAGCATGGCGCGCAGCGCGTACGCACCGGACAGCACCAGGCGCAGGCCACCGGCGCCAGGCGGTTCCTCGGTCACCGCGGCCACGACGGGTGCCTCGGCGGCCAGCTCGGCGAGCGGGATGTCGAGGGCCGTGGCCAGGGTTTCCAGCACTGACATGCGGTCGACCCTGCGGACGCCGCGCTCAACCTGTGACACCCAGGCCACCGACCTGTCGATCATCTGGGCCAGCTCGGGCTGGGACAGACCCCGGCGCCGCCGTTCAGCGGCGATCTTCCGGCCGAGGGCTTGCTGGTAGTCCGGCGTGCTCAAGCGCTCGTGCCTTTGCCGGTCTGCAAGGTCAGCCAGTCCACTTCGGTGCTGGCCAGGTACTGGTCCCGCTCGGCAAGGTAGCGGCGGGTGTGCGGGGCGGCCTCGTGTGCCTCGAACGCTGCCTTGTCCCGGTACAGCTCGTAGAAGATCCGCTGTAGCGGCTGGCCGTCCACCAGGTGGGAGGCGTACACGAGCGTTCCGGGCTCGCCGGTCTTGATGGCTTCGATGGTCTCGGCGACCAGCCGGTCGTAAGCCTGGGCGCTGGCCTCGTCTTTGCACGTGAAGCGCACGAACAGACCGAACATCACTCTCCTCCAAGTCGCATGGCGCCATGCTCGCACTCATTGTGCTGTGCTAGTAAACGAAGTAACACGTACTTATTATACGGTACACAGACTCAGAGTACGTTCAGGTCGGCAGAGACAGTGGACCGGAGAGGTAACGAGTCGTGGTCATGAGAAGTCTTGGCGCGTCGGGGTTCCACAGCGAGACCAGTTCCAGCAGTTGCAGGCTCTCGACAACGCGATCGCCTGGCGGCGGGCTCGTATCGCCACGCCGTGCCCAGACTGCGAGCCCGGCTCAGGGGCCCGCAGATGCGACGACCACGCCTGCGACGTAGACCTTTGATCGCCGCCTACAAGCAGATGGCCAACGCCACCATCCAGAACCTGTCTGGTTGACCTCCTGACGGATCAGAAGGTTGGGACTCGTAGGCAGACCAGGATTCACTGGCGTCCGGGACAAATCCTGGCATAGGCTGCCGCCGTGTCCTGGGTCGCACCCGACGTCGAGCGTTCGGAGGACTATCCGGCGCGCCGCAACGAACCCGAGGGGGAGATGCTCCGCGACTGGCTCGACTGGCACCGGGCCACCCTGCTGCGCAAATGCGCGGGGCTAGATGCCACGCGGCTGGTCAAGCGCGCCGTGCCGCCGTCGAGCCTCTCCCTGCTCGGCCTGGTCCGGCATATGAGCGACACCGAGCGCGGGTGGGTCAGACAGACTTTCCGCGGTGAGCAGGTACCCGACCTGTACTACCGCTCCGATGCCCCGGACGCGGACTTCGAAGAGGCAGACCCGCCCGGTGCCCAGGAGGACTTCGAGCGCTACCGGGAGGAGTGCCGGGCCGTCGATGCCGTGCTGAAGGATGCGAAGCTGGACGACACGTTCACGTTCGGGGGGAAGACCATCTCGGTGCGGTGGATGTGGCAGCACCTCGTGGAGGAGTATGCGCGCCACAACGGGCACGCCGACCTGCTCCGCGAGGCTATCGACGGCTCGGCCGGCATGTAAGCCGGGCCAAGGGTCAGAGACCGGCCCGGGGCCAGGGCACCGGGCCCAGTTGAGGTCGGCCTGGCTGGCACCAGCCTGGGTCGAGATGACGTCAGTCCCCGGTTCGATTCCGGGAGGCGGCTCCCACATCAGAGGCCTCTTCCGATCATGGAAGGGACCTCGAAACCGCAAGTTTGTAGCCTGGCTCTCTGGTATCTGGCCGTGTGTGGGACGAAAATCGGCCCAGGGCGTTTACGTTCAGAGCCAGGGGGAGTCAGCCAATGAACTGGACCCGCCCAGGCGCCGGTGCGGCTGGCCCATCACCGTGTCGGCTGCTATCTGTGGTCCTGGGGTTTGCAGGAGCCGCGGTCCTGGCCGCGGCCTGCGGGAGCAGCGGCTTAACTGGCCCACCGGCGGAAGGGGTAGGTGCAACCCCATCCGCCCCGCCCCCAATTTGCCCGCGGGCGGCGTCGGCAGGCGCGAACGGCGGCCCGATCGTCACCCGCATCTCCCCGAAGTTCGGCGCCGAGGCCGGTGGAGACAGCGTTGCCATCAGTGGCCGCGGTTTCTCGGGTGCCACAGAAGTTGAATTCGGTAACACGAGGGCTACGGAAATGACGGTCAACTCCGACACCCGGATTACGGCTATCAGCCCCGCCGGGACCGTTAGCACCGTGTGCACCACTGTCGTTACCCCGAAGGGCAGCTCCCCTCCCGGCCCCGCCGAGTACTTCAGGTATGTCAACGCGATAGTGCCAACTCAAACAGCAACGGCAACACTAATTTCGCCCCTCCGTTTCACTAGCCCGTCTGCGGGCTCGTCAAGTTGAGCGACCAGGCGGATTCTGGTTCGGTCCGGCCATCCCCCGCACGCGGGATAGCCGGGCAGGTGGTAGCGAACACCTCTCTACTGATCGCTGTTCTGGTCTACATGGGATGGGCATACGACGCCGCATTTTACGGGTATTTCCACGTCAATCCCCTCGACCTCGACATCGGCGTCATCGAATACATGCTGGTCAGCCTGAGCCTGTTCAGCCCAGTGCTGGTTATAGCGGCTGCGATCCTGATCTTTGCCAGCGCGGCCAGGACGTGGCATCTGGACCGAACGAGATTGGCGCGACTCATTGGCGGCAGGGCCGCCAGCCGCGTATTGCCGGTTCATTCCCTCAGACGGCTGATTCCTGCAGGCTCCGCTGAAGAGCCGCAGGTCGGCCGGACGCTGCTGCTCGGGGCCGGAGCTGCCATAACGGTCACCGCCCTTGCCTTGGCCTTGATCGCCAAGTACGTCCACATCAGCACGTACGTAGTGCTGGCCCTGCTGGGCTGTGGTCCGCTGCTGCTGACCTGGCCGACTCGCGCTGACCGTCATGGCCGTTTCCCTCATGCAATGGCCATCGTTTTAGCGGCGGTATGTGCCTTGTGGGCGGCTTCGCTGTACGCCACTCACCTTGGTCAGCATGCCGCGGAGAAAGTCGCGCGCGACCTTTCGGCGCGCACGGCGGTGACCCTTTACACTATCGAGCCACTCGACCTGAACGGGCCCGGCGTCCACATTAAAACCCTTCCAGCCGGTTCTCTCTATCATTACCAATACCAGGGACTCCGCCTGCTGACCATGCGATCGGGGACCTATTACCTGCTGCCCGTCCGCTGGAGCCCGCATCTACCTTTTACTTACATCATCAATGACAGCGATCAGACCAGAATCGACCTGTACTAGACCACCAAGACCCAGGCCGCCAGGGGATCACGAGTACTCCAGGCCCAGCCACCCCTGCTGTCGTGGCATCATCGGGTGCGCGGCCGACTGGGCAGGTCAGCGGTGTTTGGTCAGGTTTGCCTGGTGCCTGCACATGAAATCAACGCGGCGGCAGCGGGTACGTGGACGCTCGGCGACCTGACCGTCAACCGGATCGGATTCGGCGCGAAGCGCCGGCCGTTGTCTCGCAATGCGTAGGTCCCCGGTTCGATTCCGGGAGGCGGCTCCCCTGTCGGAGCGCTGTGCGCCTGGCGGGTCGTGGTCGTGGAGCTGCCCGCCAGTCGAGCTTGCGCTCCCGGTGTGGCTCACGCGGTGGGTTGGCCGAGTTTCGCCCGCATCCACCTGGCACGAAGCCGTTTCACCACACCTGCCCGCTCGGCCGGTGACGACCCGGGCAGATGTCGCAGACGGGGCGCGGTGCGCTGCGCAGCTGACCAGCATTCCAAGGCCGTCGAGGTGGCGGACCGAACTCTTCCCGCCGCCATAGGGACGGTTAGGCCCTGCCTGACCGCAGAGTAAGCACCCCGTATCCCCCCGTATCCAGGGATGCCCCCGAATACGCCGACAAGCGTCCTGATTACGCGGGGATATGCAGAAATCGCGTCGTCCCGGGTTGTCACCCAGGGCGACGCCGGAAGCCATCTACCTAACCGACCAGGAGATAGAGCCCCATGACCAGGAACGATAGACCGCCACCGACGCGCCGCGGCGTGCATGACCTGCGGTACGTGCGGCATCAGCCCTCCGGGCTGACCGCGCTCGGCCAGCTCGTTTTCAATGACGCGAAGACCGTGCCACACCTGGCGCAGATGGCCGCCGAGCGCCGCAAGATCGTCGCGCTGATTCCGGCCCACAACGAGCAAGACGCGATCCGGGACACCATCACGTCCCTCAACGACCAGGACTTACTACCTGACCGCATCATCATCGTCGCGGACAACTGCAGCGATGACACGGAACTGATCGCCTGCGGCGCAGGGGTCGAGGTCATGGTCACCCGGGGCAACCCGTGGAAGAAAGCGGGCGCACTGAACCAGGCGCTTGACCGGATCCTCCCGGAGCTTAAGGACCGGGACCTGGTGTTGATCCAGGATGCGGACACGAACCTGAACCCTGGTTTCCTGTCGAGCGCCGTGGCGGCGATGACGGATGACGCAGGCGGGGTATGCGCGCAGTACGACAGCCCGCCGCCCCGCAACATCCTGGAGCGCCTGCAGTCCAGCGAGTTCGCCCGGTCCCGCCGCCGCACCCGCTTGCAGGGCGCGGGACGGTTCTGGTCGTCACAGCCGGGCACAACGAAGATCCTGGTAGGGATCGCGGCCCTGTTCCGGGTGGGTGTCCTGCGGGAAGTCGCCGCGGCCCGCGCGGCGGGGAGGATTCCCGGCACTCGCGACCGCACCGTGTACAGCAGCACCTCGCTGTGCGAGGACTACGAGCTCACCCTGGCGCTGCGTTCCCTCGGCTACCAGTTGCTCTGCCCGGACGGGTGCAGGCCGAAGACCGACGCCATGCCGACGCTCACGAAGCTGTGGCACCAGCGGGTCCGGTGGACGCGTGGAGGGCTCGATGACCTGTACGTCTACGGCGTCAACCCGGTCACCAGGGGCTATGTCTTGGCGCACGCGTGGCGGATGGTGGCGATGCTGTCCCCGTTGCTGTACGCGAGCTACCTGCTGGCGCTGTGCCTGACGTTCGGGCATATCGCCTGGTCAAGGCCATGGGTCCTGATCAACGTGCTGTTCATCGCGGAACGGGTCATCACGGTCCGGGAGGAAGGCTGGCGGGCGATGGCCGTGTCGGCGTTGCTGATCCCTGAACTGGCCTACGACTGGTTCATGTCCGCCGCCTACCTGTCCGGGCTCGCCGGGCATTTGCGTGGCTCTGCTCCGCAGTGGAGGGAAACCTGATGCCGGGGACCATGGCCCCGGACACTCCGGCGGGTGTCCTTGGCACGGTCGTGCTCATTCTCACGATCGTGTTCGCGCTGATGGCGGTCAGCAGCTTCCTGCCCAGGTTCTGCTGGCGGCGGGCCGAGCACCGGATGACGACGGAAAGGGAGAGAAACGATGAGACGTATAGTCATCGGCCTGCCGCTGGCGGTCGTCGCCCTGATCGCCGCCGCGGTGGTGCTCACGTCCGGCCTCGGGCGAACTCACGCCCGCGCGGCCGCCGCCGCGACGTCGGCAGCGGCACTCCCGCCGGCACTGGTCCTCGCGTACGTGCATGACGTGACCTCAATCCCGGTGCTGGCTTGGCATCAGGTGGACGAAGGCTGCTCGCCGTCGGCCGCGGTGTGTGACGCCACGGGCAATGACGAGACAGTCAGCCGCTCCCAGTTCGTCGCCGAATTGTCGTGGCTGAAAGCCCAGGGGTACCAGTCGGTCACCGCGGGCCAGTACGCCGCTTGGGCGGCCGGGCGGAAGGTGGCGCTGCCAGCCAAGCCGGCCCTGCTGACCTTCGACGACGGGACCGTCAGCTCCTACACGGACACGACGGCCGTCCTGAAGGACTTCGGTTTCAACGCGGTGACGTTCATCGTCTCCCAATTCGCTGACGGTGCCGCCGCGGGCAAGAGACCATATGCGGGCTGGGACATGACATGGGCCCAGTTGCGCGCCCTGCCGCCGGACGTGTGGTCGTTCGCGTTCCACGCCGGATCTCACGGTCACAGCGTGACCTTCCCGCAGAACAAGGGCTGCACCTACTACTACCCGTGCCAGTTGCCTACCGAGACCGACGCCGCCTACCAGGCGCGGGTGTCCGGGGAGATCACTTCCGGCCGGCTGGCGCTGCGGCGGGAACTGGGCTCGCGGCTGGACACCGCCATGTGGGCGGTTCCGTGGAACGACATAGCGCAGCAGGGCAGCCTGCCCGTGTCCGGTAAGGACCCGGCCCGCTGGCTAGCGACGTGGGCAGCATCCCGGTTCCAGATGATTTTCATCCAGGACCCGGCGCACAACGGCTACCAGCATCAGCGGTACCGGCTGGAGATCCACGGCACGTGGACCCAGGAAGCGTTCGAGGCAAACGTGCTGAATAACATCAGGGACGGCTTCTTCAGGCTGGCACCTTAAGGCGGCCCGGTAGCAGGGTAGCAGGGGAGGGAGCCGCCCCCGGCGGATGAACCTGAGCGACCTTCGCGGCCTCGCGATGCGTAGGTCCTCGGTTCGGTTCCGGGAGGCGGCTCCCTGCTCGGTGGCAGACGGTCGCAGCCGTGGCGGTCAACTCGGCAACGGCCACTCGCCTCGTTCCGGCGGCAAGCCTTCGGGTGCGTCCGCTTCGCCGGCGACGCGGCCGGCCAGGGCTCGGGCGCGGGCTGTCTCCGCCTGCCAATGGCGCACGTCGCGTTGTGCCCGCTCCTGGGAGTGTGAGATCACCGCGGCGGTGATGACTGCGGTGATCCACCAGCCGAGGACAACTCCCATGGTGGCCATGACCGCGGCCATTATGGCCATCATGAGTCGAGTCCTGGGCTAGAGCGCGGCGGCCTGCCGCAGCCGGGTGGGTCTGCCCGTATGGCAGGTCTGGATGATTGGGCATGTCCCGATGTATGGTGTATTGATGTCATGATTCCTCGTTCTGATTTTCGCTGGATGAGGCTTGGCTTGATCGGGCCGGTGGCAGCAACCACCGGCCCGGCATCGTGTCGGGCTATTGACGTCGGCGCGCCAGCCGGCGGCCCCCGCGCCAGGCACGCCCGGCCTATCACAGGCCGCCCCGTTCCGCGCACTGCCGCCCGGTGCTGAATGTCGGCGGAGTGAATGCCAGACGGCACCCATGGAGAATTGGGCGGTGCGGGTGGCGGGTCCCTTCGCCTGACGTTCATGACGTGGCCCCCTCACGCTTGCGGGGGACTCCGGCCTGGTGATTCATTGTGGCGCAATAGTGCAATTTTCAGTGACATCTGCATCAGGTATTTCCCTGACGCCTCCACGGCACGTTGCTATGGCACCTGGGCCACGGTTAAGCCGGCGGCCGGATGGGTACACGACGCCCTGTCGGTGGTGCTGGGACGAGCCGGCCCTGCTCCGGCGGCTCGCCGGCACGACGGTGATGCGCGCTCAGCGAGTCCGGGGTTAACGCGGCTTGCGAGCTTCAGGTGGCGCTCACGGGTTCGGCGCGCAGGTTCTCATCACGCGCCGCGCCGGGGCACGCCGCTTGGCGCCAGAACATCAGCACGTGCCGGAGGGTTTCGGTGTAGTCGTCGGGATGAGCAGCCATGTCCTGCTCGACCACGGCCAGCGGGCGGAACTCGATCTCCGCCAGGTGGGCCGGTGCCGCGCTTCGCGGATGATCGGCCGTGGCGGTGAACACCCCGGCGAACTGGGCCACCGTTTCGTCGAGCAGGCACGTCACGCCGACGTCGGCGAGCGGCGCCGTGAGGCTCAACTCTTCGGCGAGCCTGCGCCTGGCCGCCACTGGGTAGTCCTCGCCGGCGTGCAGGTAACCAGCGGCTGATGAGCCCCACCGCCCCGGTTCACGGCCCTTGGTCCAGGTCAGCCGTTGGAGGAGCAGCTCGGCGTGGCTGTTGAAAATCAGCACATGGACGGTGCGAAAGTTCGCCCGCAGGCGGAAGAGATCTCTCCGCCGTACGACTCCGATCGGCTGGTTCTGGTGGTCAACCACATCGATGAGGCTGGTGAGCGACGGCGCGGGCACGGTCAGCCACCCGACGACAGGCAGGATGCTGACAGACCCGGCTTCCGGCTCGGCGCACGTGACTTCATACATGCACGTTAGGCCAAGGCTTTCCAGACACGGCTGCGCAACGCCGCCAGGATTCCGGATTGCTCAGGCAGCGAGACTCCGCGACGCCCAGTTATGATGCCGGCTAGGCGCAAGCTGTGAATCCTAAAAAATTGCCCTGACAAAAGTCATTAAACAGACACGGCGGGCTGGCCACTGGCCGTACGATAACGCTCCGTCCGCCGACAGCTAGGCGGGTCGTCCCGGCGGGGGTCGCGTGCTGGCAGTAAGGCGGAGATACTCCGTGCCTGAGCACATCACCATGTTTGGTGCATGTGCCGGCCCGGTGGGTGCCGTCTATCCGTTCCTGATAGCCCACACGGGCGGCCAGGGCTTGCCCTGTCCGCTGCGGACACTTACCGGTGTGCCGTGCCCGTTCTGCGGCATGACCACCGCGACTGTCGCGATCACGCATGGGAACTGGGCGGCGGCGGCCGGCGCCAACCCTTTTGCCTATCTGGTCGCGGCACTCGTAGTCGGCACTGTCCCGGTCCTGGTACTGCGCACCACGGGCCAGGCATCGGCGCCACGTCCGTGGTCGATGGAGGCGCGGCGGCGCATTGGCCGGCTCGTGGCATGCCTGGTCGCGGCGAGCTGGCTGTTCCAACTGCGGCGCTACGGATTTCTCTGAAACCCCGCCCCCCCGGTGCCGTCCCGATGGCGGCAATTCTCCTCAGAAAGGTCCCTCATGGCCTACGGCAATCCACCTCCGAACTACGGCGATGTCCCGCCCGGCGGCTACGGCAACATGCCACCGCCACCGCCGGGCTATGGCAATGCCCCGACCTACACCTACGCCAACTGGGGCCAGCGCGTCGGCGCCGCGCTGATTGACGCGGCACCCGGCATCGTCCTGTCCATCATCAACCAGGCGATCGGCAACGTTGCGGTCTCGCTGCTGATTTCCCTCATCTCGCTGGGCATCACCATCTACAACCGCTGGTATCTGGGCGGGACAACCGGCCAGTCCTGGGGGAAGATGGTGCTGAAGCTCAAGCTCATCGGCGAGTCCACCGGCCAGCCGATCGGCATGGGCATGGCCTTCGTCCGCGACATCGCGCACATCCTGGACGCGCTTCCCTGCTTCATCGGCTACCTGTGGCCGCTGTGGGACGCCAAGCGGCAGACCTTCGCCGACAAGATCATGAACACGGTCGTCGTCCCAGCCTGACCGCCATGAGTCCGGCGGCCATGAGTCCGGCGGCCATGAGTCCGGCCGGCACGGGTCGGGCTAATACGAAGGGGGTTCCGCGGCCATCCGCCGCGGAACCCCCTTCGCGCGTCTTACAGCCCTTCGCCGAGTCTCACAGTTTCTCATTGATGGCCAGCGAGACCAGCGCCTGGACCGACAGGATGATGATCACGCCCATCACCGCCATCAGCCCGTAGAGCTGGAGGTAAGCCCGCGAGGCGGGGTCGTTGGCGCCGGTGAACACCGCGAACAGGATGATGATGGCGGCGGCGATCACCGACTGGACGATGGACGCGATGTGCGGGCTCTTGAACTTGTGGTGGGTGCGGCCCAGCGCCGACGGCAGCAGGCCCTCACGGCCGAGCGAGTAGAAGTACCGCGCCGTGGTGTTGTGGAAGGCCATGCCGCAGGCGAACGAGCCGGTGAGACGTCGTAGTCCTCGGCCTGCGGCGGTTGGCTGGACGTCACAGCGCGGACAGTATCAACGGGTACCACCATGACATGGTCAGACCAGACGGAGTCGACCGCGGAGGGACCAGATGCAGCCTCATGACTTGACGGCGGGCGGTGACGTGCTCGACCGCGTCACCAGGTGCGCACGGCAGGCCGCCACCAGGTTCGGCTGTCGTCCCGCCGCCACGGTCAGCCTGCTCAACGTGTCGGAGAACGCGACCTACCTGGTCGATGATCCCGATCAGGAGCCGTCCATCCTGCGCGTGCACCGTCTCGGGTACCACACCGGGCTGGAGATCGAGTCCGAGCTGGCCTGGATGGACGCGCTGCGGGCGGAGGCGGGTGTACGCACCCCGCGGGTGCTGCCCGCCCCCGACGGGCGCCGCGTCATGTCCGTCACTGATCCGGCCAGCGGTGAGCGGCGCGAGTGCGTGCACTTCGAGTACATGCCCGGCAGCGAGCCTGCGCAGCACGACACCGCGCACTTCGCCGAGCTTGGCGAGATCACCGCGCGGATGCACCGGCATGCCAGGCAGTGGGCACGGCCCGCCTGGTTCACCCGGTTCCACTGGGACTACGAAGCGGCGTTCGGCGCGCAGCCGCGCTGGGGGCGCTGGCAGGACGGCATCGGCGTCGGCACTGCGGAGCGCGAGGTGCTCGGGCGGCTGGATGTCACGCTGGCGGCCCGGCTCGCGGCGTTCGGCACCGGCCCGGACCGGTACGGCCTGGTGCACGCGGATACCCGGCTTGCCAACCTGCTCGTCGACGACGGCGCGGTCAGCGTCATCGACTTCGACGACTCCGGTTTCAGCTGGTTCCTGTACGACGTGGGGACGTCGGTGAGCTTCTTCGAGCACGAGCCGCAAGTGCCGGCCCTGATCGACAGCTGGCTATCGGGGTATCGCCGGGCGGCGCGCCTGCCGGCCGCGGACGAGGCCGAGATCTGGACGTTCATCCTGCTTCGGCGGCTGCTGCTGGTCGCCTGGATTGGCTCGCACGCAGCGGTGGACATTGCCCGCGAGCTGGGCGCCGGATATACCCGGGACAGCTGTGACCTGGCCGAGGCATACCTGAGCCAGCACGCCTGAGCCAGCCTCACCCGGGATTGGTACAGGTCAAGATCACGTACGAGGTTCGGTGGCAGTACGCAGGACGCCGCCGATGTCGTCCACCGAGTCCAGCTGACCGGCGGCCACGTTGATGACGAGGCCGTATGCGGGGTCGTTCGTCAGGATGAGCCGGCGCACGTTGATGGCGTAGAAGGCGATGAGCGGGGCGCCCGCCGCGACCTACCCGAGCAGCACCAGGCCATGCAGGTATGCCGCCTGCCCGGCGTGCTGCAGATCGTCGGAGATCACGCTGATAAGCCGGACGCCGAGAGTGACCGGCGGATCGAACGACTCGTCCACGATGCGACCGAAATCGGCGTCCACGAGGTGCCGCACGTAGCGGATGGTCTGCTCATAGACCGCGTCGTAATAGCCGGTCAGCAACTCGCCGGACTTCACTCGGACGGTCGCGACCTGGTCGGCCGTGTGCCCGTAGCCGTGGTCTGCCGGCGCCAGCGGCAACCCGAACCGGTCGGCCCAGCCGTCCACCGTCCACACCTGCCCCTTCTGGGCGACGTGCGCGATGTGGTCGTCCTGGATCCGGGTCAGGTGCCAGACCAGCCACGCGATCGAGTTGGTCTGGCCGTCCGGGCGGAACGCCAGTTGCTCAGGCGTCAGGCCGTCGACGGCCTCGTGGACAGCCTCACGGATCCTGCCGAACGCGTCGGCAAGCAGGTCAGCGGCGGTCATGCGGTGGCGCACCTCCTGGAAACGGATTCTGGTTATCCGAACCTACGATGTCGCCGTCATAACGCCTTCGGCGGGGGGCCTGGCCCGCGGCGGCCGGTGTGGCTACATTCGTGTGCATGTTCGAACCGGTCAACATCCTCGAAGGCCTGAACGATTCTCAGCAGCGCGCCGCCACGCACGGCCCTGGGCCGCTGCTGATTCTCGCGGGCGCCGGGACCGGCAAGACACGCACGCTGGTGGCGCGGGCTGCGTGGCTGCGTGCCCAGGGCACGGAGGCGAGCCGGATCCTGCTGCTGACGTTCACCCGCCGCGCCGCCGACGACATGCTGGCCCGGGCCACGCCGCAGGCGGCCACCGCAGCCGAGCGGATCTGCGGCGGGACCTTCCACGCGGTGGCCCACCAGATCATCCGCGCGCACGCCGAGTCGTTCTCGCTGCCGCCGGAGTTCAGCGTCATCGACCAGGCTGATGTGGCGGACCTGCTGGACGTGCTGCGGGCCGAGCACGATCTGGTCGGCGCGCAGCGGCGGGCGCCCCGAGCGGCGGTGTGCGCCGACATCTACACCCGGTGCGTGAACACCCACACGCCGGTGCCGGAGATCGTCCGGGCCAGTTTCCCCTGGTGCGAAGGCTTCATCGAGCAGCTGGCCGGGCTGTTCCGCGGCTACGTCGCGCACAAGCGCCGGCACGGCCTCGTCGACTTCGACGACCTGCTCCTGCTGTGGCGGGCCGCCCTGGCGGACGCCTCAGCCGGGCCGGTGCTGCGCGGGCTCTTCGACGCGGTCCTGGTCGATGAGTACCAGGACGTCAACGCGGTCCAGGCAGACATCGTCCGGCTGCTCCAGCCGGACGGGAAGGGCCTGACCTGCGTGGGTGACGACGCCCAGGCGATCTACGGCTTCCGCGGCGCCGACCCGGTGCACCTGCGTGAGCTGTCCGGCAGCTTCCCCGGCCTGGCCGTCGTGCGGCTGGACCGGAACTACCGGTCCAAGGAGGCCGTGCTGCGGCTGGCGAACGCGGTCCGCCCGCAGTCCGACGGCCTGGAGCTGATGCTGACCGCCGTTCGTGGCGTGGGCGCGCCGCCGGTGCTGGTGCGCTGCCACGACGAGGCCACCCAGGCGCGCGAGATCTGCGCCCGGGTGCTTGAGGCCCACGAGG
>OBLW0100002810.1_pt1 | contig 13944 bp, 7 predicted proteins | sample 1520161 | NCBI WGS metagenome assembly OBLW01 (sample SAMEA3539309, study PRJEB22396) | soil metagenome | biome: tundra; feature: field; material: soil | place: USA | collected 2010-05 | depth 0.15 m
CGCTGAAGCTCTCCGGCTTCTTCTTGCGGAAGAGATCGATGATGCGGTTGCGCGCCACCCGGAACAGCCAGCCGGTAACATGCTCGATGGGCATCAGCAGGCGATTCGCCTCCACCAACTGGTAGAAGACCTCCTGCAGAATGTCTTCGGCGTCGAGCGGGTCCGGCACACGGCGGCGAATGAAGTTGCGCAGCCGGGACTGCTCCCGCTTGACCACCTCGGAGATTCGCTGGTCCTGTTCGAGAGTCATTAGCTCCAGACTCGCCGCGTCCTTCATCTACGGATGTAGACGAATTGGGGGGTGGGAATATTGTAGGAGCTGGCAAAACAGAGGGAGAGGAATTGCAGTTCTGGCGACGGGCTGCCGCTCTGCCCAGCTTAGGTCCAAACGCCGGACGCGAACCGGATGCGCCAGGCGTTTCCCCCGGACATGCACCTTCGTAACTTGACAGCGATGGGGTTCGAGCTATGCTTGTATGTTGGGCTGAGTGTGCCCAATGGCCGGGGCCGAAACGTGCTCTGCACATCGGCTCAACCCAGTGCTCTTTGAAAACCGAATCCATCATCCCAGCAGCGGTAGAGACGGTCACCTTGTTGTTCAATTCGACAACACGAGCCTCCGGACTGGGCTACGACTGAGTAAAATCGATCCCCTAAGTCTTTATTTATCAATATTTTGATATCTAACCCTTTACGCAGGAATATTTTGCAAGGATTTCTTTATTCCAACCCTGTGTTTTCAATATTTTGCGGGGGCCTAGGGAGGGGGGAGGGGAATAACCAGTCGATAACGTAGTCCTCAAATGGGAAAGTAGCGACTTGTAGTGAAATGTTTATCGAGTGGTTATGGTTAAGTAAAGACCTCACAGTTTGCTGGCTTGGTAATGCGGACCCGCAGCGGCGTCCCCAATAGAGTGACGCGACCCCCTGGGGCAGCAAGCTACTTGCGGGAGGCCTTGGCCGATTTGCGGGCTGTAGTCTTGGGCGCGGGCTTGGCCGCTTCGGCTTCTTCTTGGGCGGCGCGCCGTTCCAGCGCTTTGGTCACGACGTAACCCATTTCGGCTATGGGAGCAGGTTTGCCTGTCCAAATCTCAAATTGGCGGGCGCCCTGCTGGACGAACATCTCCAAGCCCGGTATGACCTGCAAGTTCTTGGCGCGCGCCATCTTGATGAGCTTGGTCTCCGCCGGGGTGTAAACCAGATCGAAAACGTACTTGGTGTTCAGCTCTTTGTCCTCCAGCGGAGATTGCTTGCCATTGGTCATCCCCACGGGAGTTGCATTGATGATCACGTCGAACGTATTCTTCGCGATATCGGCGCGTTTCAAATGCTTGGCTTTCGCCTGCCGCGCCAGGGCCTGTGCTTTCTCCGGGGTGCGGTTGGTGAGGAAGACCTCGGCGCCCTTGGCTTTCAATCCGAAAGCCGCCGCCCGCGCCACTCCACCCGCGCCAATTACCAGGATGCGCGCGCCCGCCAGGTGCAGGCGCTGCTCCAGCGGAGCCACGATGCCGCCGACATCGGTGTTGAAGCCGTACAGTTTGCCGTCGAGGCTGCGAACCACGGTATTGCAGGAGCCAATTTGGCGGGTCAGCGCGTCGGAGTTCTCCAGCGCGTCCACGATCGCCTGCTTGTAAGGCATGGTGATGCTGAGACCGCGAATCGGTATGTCGCGCACGCAGGCCAGCAGGTCTTTCAAGCTCTTGGCGTGCAGCGACAAATAGACGGCGTTCACCGATTCGCGGCGAAGCGCGGCATTCATCATAATGGGCGAGAGCGAATGCTCAACCGGATCGCCCGCCACTCCGTAAACCTGGGTCGCCGCATCCACGTTGTCGATGCGGTAGATGTCCCTCAGTTCATTGAACAGTACCTGGCCAGGAGCGGTCTCTTCGCCACTCTTGGCCGCTCCGAAGGTGAAGATGCTGCCCGCCCTGACTCCCAGGACCCGGCTGATGATTCCCTGTTCGCCCATGCACAAGGCCACCATCTCGTGCCTGGCCGAGTTCGCCTCCAGGAACTTCATCATGGCCACGTTGTCGTAGAGATTGGTCGCTGTCGAGACCACCTTGTAGAAATCGGCGGGATACTTGCTCATCTCGGCGAACTGCTCTTCCAGCTTCTTGGTGGCACGGAAGTCGTGGTAGGAGATAATCAAGCCGACCCGGTCGCTAAGCCCGCGCAGTTGGTCCGCTTTCAAACTCTTGGCGCTCTGTAACTCAATGTCCACCAAGGGGAAACCGGCGTCGGCCGCCTTCAGCAAGAGCGCCAATTCAGCGGCGATCGAACCTTTGAACTTGCCTCCGTTGACCACCCGCCGGCAAGTGGCGATCACCGTCGCCTCGGGGTGCATTTCCAGAAAGTTCTTCAGCTTGAGGAGAGCTGCCGCGGGTTGCGGAAGGTAGTCTAACCTTAACTCTAGAAAAGGGTTATCACGAACCACCGACTCGGCTCGTTCGATCATGGTGGCGGCATCGGAGCCCACTACCGGCACACAAACCCGAGGCAGCCGGAAGCGATGGATCCGGGATGCGTAACTAGTCGTAGAAGAGCGCATGTAGCTGCCCGATGTTACAGATGCACAACAATAGTTGCAACTATCTTCTTGCAGAATATGCAAAAACAGGCAGAAAGGTCTATCAGCGGGCACGAATCAGGTGTGGTACTGCTGAATGGGACAACCTCAGAGGGAACGTCTCCTCCTGCTTCAGCGGTTCACTACAGCCTGGTTGATCGAATGAAAACCGCGGTTCAGCAGCAGGAATTGATCCATGTCGGTTCGGTGCAGATTCATCTTCACATGGCTCCCGTTAAGGTCTCCGTACAGGACCATGTGCTCAGGCTCCGGATCTTCATACGTGAAGCTCGCTTTCCAACTCGGGTCTGTGGGGATGGAGAGCGTGAAAGCCTTCTTCGCCGGATCAAGTGCCAGGGTAAAGTGTCCTATCTGACTGTCCATGTTTTGGAAGTGAAAAATGTCGGGCGAATCGAAGATCACCCGCTGCCAGCGGCCTGTATCGGTGAGCAGCGGAGGCTGCAGGGTGCCATCAAGGACGAATTCATCCACGGACCAGATTCCGCGGATGGGAGCCGGCAGGTACGTGGCATTCTTGACTGCATTCCCGTGCGCCTGAATCAAACAGTACACCAGGGCGATTGCTCCGATCCCAAGCTGGAAGAGCAAGGCCCAGCGGTTGAGTTGCTCGTCTTTTAGCAGCGGAATGGCAGGCGACGGTTCTGTCCTGCGATTACGAATGAAGAAATCTATCAGCCTCCGCACGTCGGGAAGAAGCAGGAACAACGCCATCAGCACCAGATGGGTCGAGTAGATCTTCCTGGGCACGTCGTAGCAAAAGTTGAGCATCAACACATTGCTCATAACCCCGAAGGTCAACAGCGCTCCCAGCGTGGTGAAGCGAGGCACGATCAGAAGCAATCCGCCCGCCATTTCGGCGATTCCGGCGAAAAGGCTATACGCCCGCGACATCCCCATGAAAGTCCACAGGAGACCCATAGGTGAGGAGTTACCGTAGTAGTCCACGTACCGATACAGGGGCGGGGGTGCAAACTGCATCCGAAACAACTTGTTGGCGCCGTAGCTGATCATCGCCACCGCCAGCGTCAGTCGAATGAACAATCTGAGCCATTGGTAGAGATGGTCATAATTCGTCCGTTTTCTGTCAATCCATGACCAGATTGCCGTGGCAACCATAGCCACCACCAACAGGCACAGCAGCAGAAGATAATCGTAAAGCTGGTCGCCGCTGCCGTTGGCGACCTCCCTCATGTCGCCCTGCAGGTGAAGCAGACTTTCGCCGATCCAAGGCACGATGGCGTGCCACATCCGGCGATAGGCATCATTGTTGGGCATGCCCGAGCCGAGGGCCCCCACAGCTCCCGGAAATATGTAGAGGAGAAAATAAGAGAACAGAAATCGAAAGGCGACGCGAGTGGAAGGTCGCCAACTCCTGCCTGCTTCAGTCGCGTGTGCTTCTGCTTCCAGTTTCATTTGCGGTTCCATGGCTGCCTGGGGTCCAGTGATGTTTTGTCAAGCCGGCTCCGACAACCTGAGAGCAGGGCCCGAAGCTGACGCATTTTCTCCCGAACCGAGGTTTGGCGCAACTACTCTTTCCGGGTGAGCAGGCTCGCACCACTTCTTACGACTCTTTCCGCTGGCTCGACTACGGTGAAACGCAATCCGCGCCGCTCCAGAGTTCCTAGAGCAGTTTAAGAATTGGCGCAGTCGCTACGGAGGCAGTCGGTGCGCCCGGCCACGCCCGGGTCCATACCAGTGGATTGCACATGAGAAAAGCCGGAGCACTTGGCTCCGGCTTCCGATTAAGACCTGGGGGAAGGGTCGATTGATTAGCGAGTCAGCTTGCGGCGCAGTACGCCCGCCAGGCCGAGGATGCCAGAACCGAACAGCATGATGCTGCTGGGCTCAGGGGTCGTCCCGGTGGTGGTGGTGGTGGTGGTGGTGGTACTCGATCCGGTCAGCGTGAACGCTTCCGAAGGAATCGAGCCCAGGCTGTTCTCATAGGCCGTGGATCCGCCGCCGTTTTCATCCCAGAAGATCTGGGCCTCACCGGAGGAGCAGCCGCCAGCGGTGCAGGCATTCTGCAGGCTCACATAGCCCGCGCCCGACCATGGAACGTTAATGCCGGACGTAATGTCGGACTGGTAGACTGCGAAACCAAAGTTGTTGGTTCCCAGCAAGGTGGTGTTGGAGACGCCATAGGTGTTGTAGGTGCCGCCGAACGACGAAGACCCGAAAGCCCCGTCCACGGACGTCAGCTGGTTACCCGCGGCAGTCCAGTACGACAAATGTAAGTCTTGGATGGTGGAGCCACTTGCAACCGTGAAAGAGTCACTCACCCCAAAGCCGTAGTCAATGGACCAAGCGTCTGTATTGCCATTGAAGGTGCCATTGTTGTAGAGCGTGTCTGCCATAGCCGGAGCAACAGCCAGCATCAGGCAGCAAACTGTGAGCAGTGTTAGCGAAGCGATTCGCGTTTTCAAGGATCGAACCCTCCTTTAGGTTCAAATCAGAAATAAACCCACTGGGTAGCCCCATAGCGAGAGAGGCCACCGATAGAAGAGCAATTCCCGTGCCATTGTAAACCCTGTAGATCCGTCACTTGAGAACCTCCCGTGTGCAGTTCTTTGCGACATTGTTCTAGGGAATTTCCCTGCAAAGTGGATCGCCTCATTTCCACGTAGCCTGCTTTCTTTCAATAGTTTGGCCGTATTCGACAATCCAGTTTCACGTCCGATACCGAACCCAAGCTCGTGCTTATTTGGGGAAAGTGGTGGCCGGGCTACCTGGGGGGGCCACTCTTGCCGCCGCTTCGAAGTATTGCCGGGCGCGGTCTGTATCCCCAAGTCTGCGATAGACGTGACCCAAGTTAGCCAAGGCCCTGTAGCGCAGCTCCTTATCCCCGTCTGATGACGCCAGATACTTCTCGTAATAAGGGATGGACTCCCGAAGGTGGCCAGTTTCATGTTCGTACATCGCGACGCCGAGATTGGCGACTGGATACTCTTGATTGATCGCCAGGGCCGTGACGCAATACGGAACCGACCGGTCGATTTCGCCTTTATTCAACATGAGTATGCACACCTGCCCGTTGGCAAACCAATTTTGATCAGTGACTTGCGTCGTGTGTGTCCAGATTTGCACGGGGTCGGCCCAGTAGCCAACTTGCCGATAGGTGAGCACCGCCAGACTGGCCAATACAACGAGGCTGAGCGCCGGCAGCAACGCGGCAGGGAGATGCCGGGCCTGGGCCCAATCGGCTGCACTCCAGCAGAGCATGATGAACAGTCCCACAAACGGAAGGTAAGCATAGCGGTCGGCCATGGATTGCCTTCCAACCTGCAGGAGGCCGATCATGGGCACCATGGTTCCCAGAAACCACAGCCAGCCTACGGCGAGATAACGGCGACGCCAGAGAACCACCACGAGCGCTGAGGCACCCAGCAGGAAAATCAGGGCCACAAATACCTGCCAGAGCCGTATGCTGTTGCCCGGATGGAGGTACATGGGCGCCAGCTTCAAGGGCCAGAACATCTTCTGCACATAGCGCGCGTAGGACACGATCGTATTTTCCAGGCGAACTCGGAATGTAAACGGCCAATATACTGGACGCCCCACTTTTTGCGCCTTCATGGTCACGTAGGCGTCGATCAGGCAAATAACAAAAAGGGGGATTTTCTCTTTGACCAACTGGTACAAGCTTCTGGACGGCATGTCCGTTTGCGAAACGGAACCGGATTCCCGGCTGCCCAGGCGAAGGCGGCCCAGCGGCCAGTAATCCCAAAGCAGGAGAACGAACGGCAGGGTGATCGCCTGGGGCTTGGCCATCAAGCCGAGCACAAATAGGAGCGCCACCAGGATGTATCGCGCCTTTCCCGGCTTATACGCATACCCGCGATAAGCGCCCAAGGCAAGCAGGAAAAACAACATGCTCAACATGGTCTTGCGCTCCGCGATCCAAGCCACCGATTCGACATTTATCGGATGCAACGCAAACAACGCGGCCACCATCAGACTTCGGCCGGCATAGCCCGTCGCCTTCCACAAAACCCAAAAAAGCAGCACCACGTTGATCAGGTGCAAGACAACGTTCACATCGTGCGGCCCTGCAGGGCTCAGGTGAAAGAACTGGCTATCCAGGGCGTGTGACATCCAGGTCACAGGGTGCCAGTTGTTATCGTCGAAGGTGGTGAACGCCCATGCCACAGTCGACCAACTCAAGCCGGACGTGACATTAGGGTTTTCATATACGTAGCCCTGGTCGTCCATATTGAAAAACGGGTGCCGATGTACCTGTAGATACACGAGCGCCGTTCCGGCCAACAAGGCAAGCCCGAGGACTAGAATTGACTTTGCGGGTAAGGTGAAACGAGCCGCTTTCGGCGGGGATTGGACCGGTTCTGGAAGCTGGACCCTGGTAGAAACCACAAACCCTCCTACTCGGCGGAATTATAGTCTGTCCCTTTGACCTGCCTAGGAGAATCTTTTCCCAAGGTCAGGAAGATGCGTCTGCAGCAAGGCGGGTGGCCATGCCCGCAGCGGTATGTGGTAACAATTACTGATGATGCCAGGCATGAAGCGCGGCGTGACGCAGTATTGGTATTTCGGAGTGCTGCTGTTGGTGATTCTGTTCTTCGCCCTGATTCGCTTCCACTTGCGGGAGTGCCCCCTGGAACGGGACGAAGGGGAATATGCCTACGCGGGGCAGTTGATGCTGCAGGGCATACCTCCCTACCAGCTCGTTTACAGCATGAAGTTGCCCGGGACCTTCGCGGCGTACTCCCTGGTCCTCGCGCTTTTCGGGCAAACCCCCGGCGGGATTCATCTGGGTTTGCTCCTGGTCAACGCCGCCACCACATTCCTGGTTTTCCTTTTGGCCCGGCGGCTGTTCGGCCCCTTCGCCGGATTGGTTGCGGCCGCGAGTTACGCTCTGCTGTCCACCAGTCCATCCGTGGTGGGTTTCGCCGGGCATGCTACGCATTTTGTCGTGCTTCCGGCGCTGGGCGGCATCCTGCTCCTGCTCATGGGAATCGACGCCAAACGCATCTGGCTGTTCTTTTGCAGTGGAGTCCTGCTGGGGTTGGCATTCCTGATGAAGCAGCCCGGGATTCTGTTTGCCGTTTTTGGCGTCCTGTACCTTGCTAAAAGCGAATACCGCGATAAGCGACTTGATTGGCGGGCCTTGGCGCCGAAGGCGGCAGCCTTGGTGCTGGGGACGGTCCTGCCTTTTGCAGTGACTTGCGTTGCTTTTTTCGCGGCGGGAAGCTTTCAGAAGTTTTGGTTCTGGACGTTCCAATATGCCCGAGAGTACGCCTCAATAATGGGGATCTGGTATGGTCTCTTTTTACTCCGGTGGAACGCTGCCCTGGTGGTGAAGCCTGCATTCTGGATTTGGGCCATCGCCGGAGTGGGCTTCAGTGCGCTCTGGTGGAATCGTAAAGCGCGGGCCCAGTGGGCGTTCCTTGCAGGGTTCATTCTCTTTTCCTTCCTGGCGGTGTGCCCAGGGTTCTACTTCCGTCAGCACTATTTCATCCTGATGCTGCCCGCGGTAGCGCTGCTGGCGGGAGTTGCGGTGAGTGCGGCAAGGCAGAGCCTTCTTGAGAGCCGACACCGAGCGTGGTCATTTCTGCCTGTGCTCGTCTTTCTGGTAGCGTTTGCTGACTCCATCTTTCTGCAGCGAGAGTATCTCTTTACCATGGATCCGCTAACGGCGTGCCAGACGGTGTATGTCGCGAATCCCTTTCCCGAAGCGTTACAAATCGGGGAATATCTCAGAAGCCATGCCACCCCAGGCGCTCGAATCGCCGTTCTGGGTTCCGAGCCGGAGATCTATTTCTACGCCCACCGGCATTCGGCGACCGGATACATCTACACCTACAGTCTGATGGAGTCGCAACCGTACGCCTTGCAGATGCAGAAGCAAATGATCGCCGAGATTGAAGCCGCTCGGCCTGAGTTTGTGGTGTTCGTCAATGTGCCGATGTCGTTCGGCAGGCTGCCGAATTCGGAGAGGCTGATCTTCTCCTGGGCTAGTGTGTACTTGCACAGCCAGTACGAAAAGGTCGGAACGGCAGATATGAACGAGCCGACTCAATATGTTTGGGGAGACGCCGTCCAAAGTTATCAGCCACGGTCGCGATCGTTTATCGATGTATTCAAAAGAAAACAGAGTGTAGATTGATGCTGGCCGTCATCCGAATCCGGGTGCCAGGCGCAACCAATGCCAAAATTCAACAAAAAACGTGGAAGGCAGGCTGAACCCAGAGGAGTCACGCGCCCGGGAATGAACAACCGAACTGCTTCGGCGCCGGCCAATCATGGTGCGTTCCGGCGGCGCTGGTTTCTGGTTCTCGCCTGCATCGCCCTGGCATACGCATTTCTGGCCGGCCTGCGCACGCTCGATGACTATGATACCGGCTGGCAGTTGGCAACCGGACGCTGGGTGGTGCAGCACCATCAAGTGCCTTCCGTCGATGTGCTTTCCTACACCGTGCAGGGACAACCCTGGATCTATCCCGTCGCAGCGGGAGTGATCTTCTACCTTGCTTTCCTTGCGGGAGGCTACGCGCTACTCTCCTGGATTGGGGCGGCGGCCTGCGTCGGGACCGTTGCTTTACTGCTCCGCCGGGGAAATCCGGTAAGCGCCTGCCTTGCCATTCTCGCCGTGCCCCTCATTGCCTCCCGCACCCCCCCGCGCGCCGACGCGTTTAGCGTCGTATTTTTTGCGGCATTTCTGTCGCTGCTTTGGGAGAACTATCAGACGGGGCGGGCTCGTTTGTGGTTATTGCCGCTGCTGATGCTGGTCTGGGTCAATGTTCATTTCGGCTTTGTCGCGGGGCTGGCGCTGATGCTCGCTTATGCTGGCGTGGAATTGTCGGAGACGGTTCTGGGCGAGGCGCGCCGCCGTGCCGCCATGCAGAGACTAAGCCGGGCCTCAGGATGGCTGTTGTGCACAGCCGTCGTTACTCTGCTCAACCCTTGGGGATGGAGAATCTACCGAGCGCTGCTCTTGCAAGAGCGTGCCTCGGGAAGCCAGGAGGTGTCGATCGCGGAGTGGACAAAGCTACCTCTGAATTGGGTCGCCTTCAGCCAGGCACTTCCGTTGCAAGATATCCGTGGCGCTCTCTATCTGCTGCTCGCCATAGCAGTGGCCGCCGCCGTGCTGGGTTTGTTTCGCGCTCAACTGGGGGCGGCAATTCTGTTATTCGCGGCAGTCTATCCGCCTGTGCGTCATATCCGCATGGGCGCTGTATTCTCCTGCGTGCTGGTCATTGTTGGCGGGCCCATCCTGTGGGATGCGGGGCTACGCCTGAGTGCTCATATTCGACCTTCGCGAATACGTTCGGTCGCCGCCGTTGGGGCGGTGCTCCTCTTCGCAGGGTTCGCCTTTGCGCGCTCCTTCGATCTTGTTACAAACCGTCACTACTTTGGCGGCGACACCGACAGTGCGACCTTCGGCGCGGGTTTAAGCTGGTGGTTCCCGCAACGTGCGGTCGAATTCATCCAGACAGAGAGGCTTCCGGGAGAAGTCTTCAATGCGTACAACGCAGGCGGCTACGTTGCCTGGGCACTCGGCCCGCAACGCCGTGACTATATCGATGGACGCGACACGCTTTTTGGAATGCAGCGCATCGAGCGGCAGCATCAATTGCTGGCGAGTTCGCCGGATTCTTCTGTTTGGCGGCAGGAAGCAAAACAGTACCACATCAATACCATCCTTCTTTCCATCGCCCGCTACGATGGCCTGGCGTCTGTCGAGCTCAAGAAATTCTGCGATAGCCGCGATTGGCAGCTGGTCTACCTGGACGAAGTCTCAGCGGTCTTTGTGCGCCACGGACCGGAGGTCGAGGACTTGATTCTCCACTCGAAGCAGGACTGCGCAACTGTGCGCTTGCCTGCCGGGGCGCCTTCGCAGAATAGCGCCCAGGCGTTCAATCAATGGGCCAATGTGGCCGGGATTCTTTTCGTTCTGGAACGCGACTACGAGGCGCTCGCCGCAACCGACAAGGCCTTGGCTATTTTTTCCGCCAGCGCAAGCGTTCATCTGATCCGCGCCCAAATCTTCTACGCATTAGGTCGTTTCGCGGAGGCGGAACACGAACATTTGCAGGCAGTGTCTCTGCATCCCGACGATTTCACCTGGGCAGCGCTCGCGGATTTCTACCGAAAACGCGATCGCGATGCCGATGCGATCGTGGCCCTGAAGCAGGCCGCTCAACTCTCGGCACGGCCGGGGGCATTGTGGGTGCAGCTAGGGTATTATTCCCTCCATCTGGGACAACCAAAGGAGGCGCTGGTTGCGTTCGACAAGGCAGTTAAAGGCGCCGCGCCGGAGCTGACGAACGCCAGCGGAAGAGGCTCGTTTAGCTACAACGTGGCGACGGGTCGCGCTCGGGCCTATGAAATCCTTGGCGATGTTCCACAAGCCATCGCTTATCAAGAGGAGGCGATCCGGCTTGCACCCGATGCTTCTCAACCTTGGCTTAATCTGAGTCAGCTATATCACCTTGATGGCCGCTCCGCTGACGAGGAACGTGCCAAAGCGCGCGCTGCCATGCTGGCAGAGAATGAGCGTCGTTGACGCTGAACGCTCTGCCAACGAACGCCAGCAGATCTACTGGCCCAGAATCTGATCCGCAACGCGCTGGGCCCCGGCGAAGTTTGCTGACAGGGCTTTAGCGCGCTGTGTGGCCGTAGCCGCTTCGTCCTGATGGCCGCTCTGCTGCAAAGCGCGAGCCAGCAGTAGATAACCGACATCCGTCGGCTTGACCTTCACGCCTTCGGAATATGCCTGGATGGCTCCCGCGAGGTCGCCGGATTTCTGTTTCGCCAATCCCAGGTCAATCCATATTTCCATCTTGTGAGGGTCGAGCCTGACCGCCTCCTGCAGACTTTCGCGCGCCTGCGCCATATCTCCGAGATCGAGATAAGCATGCCCCATATTGCCGAACGCGCGAGCATTCGTGCTTTTGTTCTGGCCCACGCTTATGGCTTTCCGGTATTGCTCGATGGCCTCCTGCAATTTTGCATGCTGCTGGTCATAGGCTGCGATATACATGTGAGGAAGAGCCCGACGCGGATCGATCTCCGTGGCCTGGTAGAAGTGAGTCATGGCGTCTGCTTGCTCTCCCTTTGCCAGCAGCGCCTCTCCCAAGTCTTCCTCGGCTTCGTAATTGCGGTTCGTGACCTGCAAGGTGTGCGACCACAGGGTCACGTTGTCACCCCAGTAATCGATCTGGCGATGGGCCACCAGCACCAGCGCCACTAAGACACCGGCGCAAACCGTGGCCAGCAAGATAGCGCTAATGGGCTGACGGCTATTGTCCGTTTCCGCGCCAACGGTTGTTAACCCCCGGCGGCTCTCCAGCCAACGGCTACTGGCCACTACACAATCTGCCACGCCCCAGCAGATCATGATGAACAGACCAATGAATGGCAGATAGGCATACCGGTCAGCCATCGCCTGCCTGCCGACCTGCACCAGACCGATCATGGGTATTAACGTCCCCAGGAACCACAGCCATCCCACCGGAAGATACCGGTGACGCCGGGCGGCGATGACCAGCGCAGTCACCACGAGCAGGAAGAGCAACGCCGAGAGTACCTCCCACTTAGCCAGCGAGTTCCCCGGATGGGGATACATAGGCGCGAGGCGCGTCGGCCAAACCGCCTTGCCCACATAGCGCGCATAGCAGACGACCGCATTGGCCAGCCTCGCCGCAAGCGACAGCTCCGGATTGATGCCGCCGCCCACCCGTTGCGCATTCATGGTGACCACGGCGCTAATGGCGGAGAGCGCCACTAGCGGGAGCTTCTCCAGCAGCAGATTGAGAAAACTTCTAGGCGGGAAGGCGATTTCTGTTCCTGTTGCAACCGGCCCGCCGTCGGCGAACATCCGCCGCAACGGCCAATAATCCCAGAGCAGCAGAACGAAGGGCAACGTGATGACCTGCGGCTTGGCCATGAGTCCCAGCGCGAAGAAGAATGCGACCACAGCGTAGCGACCGGGTCGCGGTTCTCGCGCATACCATCGGTAGGCTCCCAGCGCGAGCAGGAAAAACAACATGCTGAGCAGGTTCTTGCGCTCGGCCACCCATACTACCGATTCGACGTTGATGGGATGCAGCGCGAACAGCGCCGCCACCATGAAGCTGCGGCCTGCGGACCCGGTCGCTTGCAGCAGAATCCAGAACAGCACCGCTACGTTTAGCGCATGGAGCAGTACATTTGTGCCGTGATGGCCAGCCGGATCGAGCTGAAAGAGTTGCCAGTCCAGAGCATGAGAAAGCCAGGTCACGGGATGCCAATTGGCCTGATCGTAGCTGGTGAAAGCCCACGCTACCGTGTCCCAGGTGAGCCCGCTTTGAACGTGGTGGTTCTCGGTGACATAGCCGTCGTCGTCGTAATTGACGAACGGATGATGGATCGCCGGATAGTAGAGAACGAGGGTGGCGACTACGAGGACAAGGCCGAGAATCAGGGTCCGCTTCTTTGCTCGAATGAACCGGAGTCGAGTGAACCGGCCGGTTGCCGACTGAGGCGAAGTCCGCTTCTCAGGTTTGTTGCGAAGATGCTTGGGTTTCACGCCAGCCGCAGTCACTCGTCCCCCGTTTTCGACGAGTATATTCGATGGCGGCTTTCTTCTTGCGACGGGAAAGTCGCGTAGGGAGGCTCTGAGCCATCCATTCTGCGAAAAAAGCGATGTTCGAGCTGCGACACTGTTCGCGTGGCGCTGGTTGCTAGGCGCTAATCGCTAATTGCTAATTCCTAGTTGCTATCTTACCCTTTGCTTCCGCTGGCTCCGTGCATCTTGGCGCGCTCGATCAACATCTGCACCTGGTCCTTCTGCGGATAATCAGGATTGGCCTGCAAGAGTTTTTCCCAGGCCACAACTGCGCCTTTGGGATCTTTCTTCCCCTGCCATTTGACGATCCCGAGGTTGAATAGTGTGGGCGCGTTATTTGGCCGGATGGTTAGCACCTTTTCGAAGCTGGCGATGGCCTTGTCAGCGTTGCCGGTGTACCAATAGGCGGTGCCTAGATCGGTGCGAACATCGGCATTGTCGGGTTGAAGGGTGACAGCTTTTTCGTAGTATTCGATGGCTTGCGGATAAGCCTGGCCATCGTAGTACAGATTTCCCAGCTTTACGATGGTGTCAAAGTCCTTGGGGTTGGTCTTCAGTTGGGCCAGCAGCGGCTCGGCTGCCTTCGCCAACATTTCCGGCGATGCGCCCTGCTGCTGTTGCGTGCTTCCGATTCCTGGCAACTGTGCAGAGCCCACCGGTGCGCTCCCCATTCCGGCGGGAGCGGAAGCAGTCTGCGCGCTTTCGCCGGAAGTCGCAACCGGCGCCGATCCCCGGGCAAAGTAGCCCACCGCAATTCCGATGGCCAGCGTGATCACCGCCAGCGTGT
>OBLW0100002811.1_pt1 | contig 13937 bp, 8 predicted proteins | sample 1520161 | NCBI WGS metagenome assembly OBLW01 (sample SAMEA3539309, study PRJEB22396) | soil metagenome | biome: tundra; feature: field; material: soil | place: USA | collected 2010-05 | depth 0.15 m
AGATGCCTAAGTGACTGGAGTTCAGACGTGTGCTCTTCCGATCTGATCACGATCGTCTCCGCCGCCTGCTCGACCGCCGTGGCCAAACGGCGCTGAGCCCTCTCCAGCGCCTTGCGCTGGGTGATGTCCCTCGTGCTCAACACCACCCCGACTATTTCCGGATCAGCCAGACGGTTTTGCCCGACCACCTCCACATCGCGCCAACTCCCGTCGCGATGCCGAAACCGCACTTCCTGGGTGACTCGCAGTTCCGGGTCTTGCAGCACCCGTTCGAAGCTTAGTCGGCCGCTGGCAAGGTCCTCCGGATGCACAAACGAAAATGCGTTCTGGCCGGCTAATTCAGCAGGCTCGTATCCCAAAACCTGTTTCAACGACGGACTATTGTATTTGTACACCCCCTCACGGTTGAGGATCGAAAGCACGTCCAGCGAGTTTTCCGTCAGGGCTCGGAGATAGCCATCGCGGCGGCGCAATTCCAGTTCGGCCTGCTGCCGCGCGTGCTGGTTCTCCGCCTCCCGCACCGCCCGCCGCACCGCCGGCGCCAGGCGCTCAGGCCACTCCTTGAGCACGTAATCAGTCGCCCCGCACTTCATGGCCTCGATCGCCGCCTGCTCGCCGACCATCCCGGAAACCAGCACAAATGGCGTGCCGGGACACCTCCGGCGCGCCTCGCGCAAAGCGTCGATCCCCGTGCAGCTCGGCAATCGGTAATCCGCCAGAATGATGTCGAACCGGCCCTTGTCCAAAGCCGCAATGAAAGCCTCCAGGTCCTGCACCACAACTACATCGGCGGCCAACCCATCTTTCTCCAACAGGGCTTTGGCCAGCTTGCAAAAGTCGGGCTCATCCTCCAGGTGCAAGATACGCAAAGACCTGTCCATATCCTGTGTTGTTCCTGCTAATTGTGCCGACGATAAAGACAGCCGCCGCCGCTGACCACAAGAGCGGCGCGTATCTTGCGACGCCGTTCAGGTCGCAAAATCCACGAGAGGAAAAGTCTGCTAACGTAGCCCGGCATGCATAGATGGTAGCACGAGGCTGAACACCTGCCAACCATCGGCGCGCTCGAAAAGAATAGGAGAACTCCCCCGGCGCTTTGCAGCCTCCGCACGTCGGCACGCGGGACTGAGCATTCAAGCGGCAGCGGTGAAGGTTTCGCCAATGGCTGCCCTTTTGCGCCTGAGCGGCATGACGAGTTCGCAAGCGGGGTCGTCGTAAGTCAACACGATGTCCATCTCCTCGAAAGACTCGTCGCGGCTCACCTCGGTTGCCCGTTCGATCGTCTCCAAACCCATCGCGGAACCGGGATCACCTACCCAGTGTTTGAGGCCCGCATAATAGAGCCCGATTACAGCATGTCGTAATACCACTCGCATTCCACCGCCTAAACGGAACTTCAACGCGGCCAACGATGTTTGCAATGGGGTGTTCACCCCACACGCGGCGGCGGGAAGAAGCGCGGTGCAAGGTAGGGCGCGCTCTCCGAGCGCGCCGGGGTGAGGCAAGCCACAAATCGCAAGCCGGTCCTTTTCTCAGTAAGCGTCTTGGCGTTCGCGGCGCGTTAGGGACAACGCGGCTTACCTGCCGGCGGCGAAATCATGCCACGCGATGGCCAGTGCTCGCGACTTCGGGAATTGAGAAATAGAACGTCGAGCCCTGGCCCGGTTGGGATTCGACCCATATCTTGCCGCCGTGGCGCTCGATGATCTTCTTGCACACGGACAGCCCGATGCCGGTGCCGGGATACTTCTTGCGCGTGTGCAAGCGCTGGAACACCTGGAAAATGCGCTCGAAATACTGCGCCTCCATGCCGATGCCATTGTCCCGCACCCAGAGAACCCAGCGGCCCTCCTCGGGCCGGGCGCCGACATGGATTTGCGGCGGCCGCTCGCTGTGGAACTTGAGGGCATTGGCAATGAGGTTCTGGAACAGTTGCAACATCTGGCTCTCGTCCACCGGCAAGGTCGGCAAGGGGTCGTTGGTCACCGTCGCTTTGGCTGCCCGGATGGTGAATTCCAGATTGCGCAGGGCATCGTTGAGCGGAGCTGCCAGGTTCGCCGGCGCGAATGCTCCGCCCCCGGTGCTGACCCGCGAAAGGGTCAACAGGTCCATGATCAACTGCTCCATGCGGACGGCCCCCTCGGCGGCGCCCTCGATGTATTCCCGCGTCTTGCTGTCCACCTTCTCCGGGAAGCGGTGCTCCAGCAACCGCACATAGCCCCCCACGGCCCGCAGCGGCTCTTGCAGGTCGTGCGACGCCACGTAGGCAAACTGTTCCAAGTCGAGGTTCGAGCGTTTCAGATCTTCCGCTGTGTGGAGCAGCGCGTCCTCCGCCACCTGGCGCTGGACGATTTCCTGCCGCAGCTTTGCATTGGCCGCCTCCAGCTCACCGGTCCGCTGCTTAACCTGCTCCTCCAGGTGATCCCGGTATTCGGCCAGCATCGCTTCGGTCTCGAACCACCGCACGGCATCGCCGATCAGCGGCGTGATGGTTTCCAGAAACTCCACGTTGCCCGGCGGGAACAGGCCGGGGCGGCGGTCGGCCAGGTGGAGCACGCCGATGATCTCCTCGCGGTAACGGACGGGCACCACCGCCAGGGAGGCAAAACCGAACTTCGTGCAGGCGCCCCGATAGCGCGCCTGCTGTTCCGGCGGCAGCTTGCCGGCAAACCCGATGGCATCATCGCAACGATACGAGCCGCCGCTTGTGACAATGGGACCGTCCTGCGGCTCGAAGTCCTGCTTGAAGGCGCGGATGCAGCAGCAGTTGTCTTGGTGGAGCGACAGCCCGCTCTCCGCTTCGAGGAACGCCGGCTCGAAGCCGGCGCAGGACGCGTAGGGGAGCGCCCCCTGTCCATCGGCCAGCCGAATACCCAGCGCCTCGCAACCGCTCCACTCGCGTATGGCTTCGACCGCGGCTTCGAGGTATTCCCGGGCGGAGGTCTTCCGGGCAAAGAGGGCCAGCAGTTTGTTGGTGAAGTCCCGCCGCCGTTCGGCCTGCCGCCGTTCGGTGATGTCACGCGCCGAAGCCAGCACGCCCTGCACTTCGCCGGCCTCATTGCGATAGACCGTGACATGGTAGAGCACCTCCGTGACGCGGCCTGAGACATGCCGGACGGTCAGCGGGTAGTCCCGAACCAGCCCCTCGGCGAGGACTTTCTGATAGCCCGCCTCGGCCTTGTCCGGCTCGGTGAAATAGCTGGAGAAGTCGCTGCCGATGAGGCGCCCGCGCGGCACGCCGGTCAGCAACTCGGTCGCCTCGTTTACGTCGGTGATCTTGCCCGCCGGGCTGATGGTGACCAGCGGGTCGAGGCTGGCTTCGATCAGGCTGCGGGCATAACGGGAGGCGGCGCGCACCTCCGCGGTGCGTTCGGCCACGCGCCGCTCCAGCTCCTCGTTGAGCTGGCGCAGGGCCGCTTCGGCCTGGACCCGGGCCAATGCTCCCGCCCCATGGTTGGCCAGCCCTTGCAGGGCCGCCAGGTCCTGGGGCGTGTAGGCGTCGCGCTGGTAACTCTGCACTGACAGCAGCCCGATGATCTGGTTCTCCAACCTGACGGGGACGAACATCAGCGACAGCGACGCCCGCGAGGTATCGCCGAAACGCGTGGTGAGAGGTCCGGTTTCCTCGGGGCGTTTGCGGAGGATCAACTGCGGGCCCTCCTGCATCACGCGTAGTATTAGCGGCGTGGGTCGGTCGCCCGAAAACAGCGGCGGCACATCCGCGCGCCGGCCTTCGATGGTGTCCATGGTGACCAAGGCGGTGACGGTGTCAGTCTCCGAGTCATACACCAGGAGGAAGCAGGCATCCCAGCCGCAAGACTCCATCGCGGTGTCCACCAGGGCGCGGGCCGCCACCGCCGGCTCGTGGGCCGCGCTCAGCAGCAGCCCCAGCCGTCCCAGGGCGGCCATCCGCTCCTCCGCCCGCTTGCGCTCGGTAATGTTGCGAATCGTGATGACCGCCAGGATGAACTCGCCGGACTTGCCCCGCACCGGCGTGCCGCCGTAGCTGGCAATCCACGCCTTGTCCACGTCCTTGCGCCGGACCCGCACCTCGTAGTTGGTGAACCGTTCGCCGCGCAAGGCCCGGCTCATCGGCCACGCCGCGATCGGCACCGGTCGCCCGCCCAAGTCGGACACTTCGAAGTTGTCCTCGAACTCCGGCAGCCGCCGGTCCACCTGGTCGAGGCTTTCGAAACCGTGGATGGCCAGCGCCGCCGGGTTAATCGCCAGCAAGTGGCCTCCGGGGTCGGCAACCACCACCCCGTCGTCAATGCTGTCCAGCACCGCGCGCAGTTGTCCCAGCGCCTCCTCGCGTTCCTGCGCCGCCTGCTTGCTTTCGGTGACGTCCTGGGTGATGCCATTGGTGCGCAACGGATGGTCGGTGGCTCGGGAGCCGGTGAAGACTGTCCGGCCGCACATCCGCAGCCAGCGGACCTGGCCCTCGGGCAGCAGGATGCGAAATTCCACGTCCAGGAAGCCGGAACCGCGCGGATCGTTGGCCGCGCGGAAGCTCGCCACAAGGCGGCCTTTGTCTTCCGGATGCACCGCCCGGGGCACCCGGTCCACATCCAGCTCAAGGGGAGCGCCGGGCGGCAGCCCGAATAGCGCCAGGAACTGGGGCGAATAAAAAGCCTGGCCGCTGGCAAAATCATGAGCGTAGGTGCCGAACCCTGCCGCCTCCGCCGCCTGCCGCAGCCGCTCCTCGCTCTCGCGCAACGCCCCTTCCGCGCGCTTCCGCTCGGTGATGTCCACCAGCACTGTATGGTACTCGACCGGCAACGACTTGTCCGTCACGCGGGCCACCGAGATCACTCGCACCATCACGGACGGCTGGTCCCGCCGTAGCAACTCGACTTCGGTCGCCGACCCAGCCTGGCCGCCGCGCAATCGGCCCAGGTGGCCGAGAAAACGGCGCCGGTCAGGTCGTGCGATGCGCGGCAGAAGTGGGCGCCCGACGAGCTCGTCGCGCGGGTAGCCCAACAGTTCGGCGGCGGGGAGGTTAAGGGTGCGGATACGGCCGTTGTGGTCAAGAGTGAGGTAGCCGACGGGGGCGAAATCGTAGAACTCAACGAAGCGCTCGCGCGAGAGCTCCATCTCGCCTTGGGCCTGGCGGTCGTCCAGTCGCCGGCGCAGCCGTTCCAACTCCGCCTCCAACTCCGCCCGGGTGGGGCCTGCTTTGGCTGGCATATTAGGACGCTTCATGCGAATCAAGATGAGGGGTCAAAACGATAAAAGGGTTAATGGAGTTGCCTGGGGATGGCTCGGCGCCCGCTGCGCTGGGCCATCGCGATGCGTTCCGTGCCTTGGTGTCCAAGTTCATCAGTGCGATCTGCTGTTTCCTCGAGCCGGTATCGACCCCTGTGGTCGCGACCCCGCGCCGGCGAGGAATACACACTCTCACACAATATTACGACTCAAGCGCCGCCCGGGCAAGAGGAGTTTTTTCTGCGGCAACAGGGCGCGTAGCCGATCGGAACGACGGCCATCAGGGGGATTTCGCCAGCAAGCGGAGCATAGCTAGGTTTTTCACATCCTCATGCATGTCCTCGGATTTCGGGGTTTCCAGACAGCCGGGATGGTTCTTAAACCGCACGTCGTTGACAATATGACGGAACGCTTCCTTCCCGATTTTGCCTTTCCCGATGTGCTCGTGCCGGTCCACACGCGAGCCGAGATCAACCTTGGAGTCGTTCAGGTGGAACGCCAGAATCTGCTTCAATCCAATCAGCGAAACCACTTCACGGATGGCAGCATTCCAGCCCTTGGGGGTGCGGATGTCGTATCCGGCCGCGAAGAAATGGGCGGTATCAAGACAGACTCCAAGGCGTTGTGGTTTCTTGACCTTCTCGAAAATGGAGGCGAGATGCTCGATCCTATTTCCCAGGCACGTCCCCTGCCCTGCTGTGTTTTCGAGCGCGATGCGCACCGGCGACTCTTTGGTAAGGTGGCAAACCTCGTCCAAGCCGGCAGCGATCTGATTGAGGCCCGCAGCCTCGCCCGCACCGAGATGAGCGCCGGGGTGCAGCACAAGGAAAGGAAGCTCAAGCTGGGTGGCTAGCTGGATTTCCTGAACCAGCGACTTGATGGACCGGTCGCGGTTCTCGCAAGCTTGGGCGCCAAGATTGATGAGGTAGCCCGCGTGGCCGAAGACGCACGAGAAGGAGTTCCCGGCCCGCTCATGCGCATACAAAGCAAGGTCCTGCGGCGAAAGCGGCTTGCCGAGCCATTGCATGTTGTTCTTGACGAAGACCTGGATAACTTCGCAGCGGATGCTCCGCCCGCGCTGGAGGGCCCTCCTAACGCCGCCGCTCGTGGACATGTGTGCGCCAAACTTCATATTGCGAAAGCTTATGAAATGAACTCCGACCAGCCTTCTTAGAGCTTCTCGGGCTGAGCGAGAAGCTGGGCGACGCGCGCCAGCAGACGGCCCGCCGCACCGCCATCGAGCACGCGATGATCGAAGCTGAGCGTCACATTGGCTTCCATGACCGGCACGAATTGGCCTTTGGCTTCGTCCCAATTGGGCACGCGCCGGGCCGCGCCCATTCCCAACACCAGCGTCTGCTCCGGCAGCGGAATCGGCGTCGCCCATGTGAGCCCGAAGGTGCCGAAGTTCGTGACGGTGGCAATCGACCCCCCAGTCGCATCAACCGGAAGCTTCCGCTGGCGCGCCAGTTCAACCAGTTCGTCGTAGCGTGCTACCAGGGCGCTAAGTGGCTGCTGCTCAGCGTTGCGAATCACGGGAACCAGCACGCCATCTTCCGCTTCCACAGCAAAGCCGACGTCGATGCTGGTAGGGTGGACGATCTTATTTCCAATCAACCGCCCGGCGGGAGCGCTGTTCTCGGACAAAGCCAGTGCCAGCGCCCGCAGCGCATACAGGGCGGGGCCAGGCTTGGGATTGCACGTCTTGCGATGGCTCAGCAGGGCATCGAAACAAACGGGCAACGCCACCGTCGCGATTGGCCGCGTCCAACTGCGCCGCATCGCGTCAGCGACGGCCACGCGCATCGTGGATGCCTGGCTCAACTTGTGCTTTTCGAGGTTGTCGATGAACTTCTCGAAATCCTGGATCGTTACGCGTCCGGCGGCGCCGCTGCCGGGCAGGCCCGACAAGTCCGCGGCGTGCAGACCCAGCTCCACCATGCGCGCCTTCATGCGCGGGGACATGTAGCTGGCGCCGACCGCGTTGGCCGGCACGGGCAAGCCGCGGACGGTCGGCTGGACGCTCTTGTGCAAGAACTCGGTTTGAGTTCTCCGCGAGGGGTCGAGCCCGGACTCGGCTTCCTCGCCGTTCTTGGCAGGAACCACATCCAAACCCAGCCGCGCGGCGTCTTCCGAGCTGGCTTCCAGGTAGCCGAGCACGGCGCCGACGGGATAACTTTCGCCCAGCTTTATCAGGAATCGTTCCACGCGGCCTGGGCAGGGCGAAGCCACGTTCATGGTAGCCTTGCTGGTCTCTACCTCGATGATGTCCTGATCCGTCTTGACTGGGTCACCTACCGGAACCAGGAGATTAACGATTGTGGCTTCGGCAATCGATTCGCCGAGCTGCGGCATGATGATGGGAATGGATGGCATGGAATCAGAATGGAGTGATGGAGTAGTGGAGGGATGGAGTGATGGGAAACGATCCGTGACCAGCACTCCAGCGTCCCGGCACTGCATTACTCCAGCTCTCCATCTTCGGCTTCATAGTCGCAACAGGCGGCGCGCGGCGGCGGCGATGCTGCGGGCAGTCGGGCGATGGGCGGCCCACAGGTTTGGATGATACGGCACCGGCGTATCCTTGGCGTTAAGGCGCTGCGGCGGCGCATCGAGCAGACCGAAGCCTTCGCTGGCGACGCGAGCGATCACCTCCGCGGTCACTCCGCCCCAGGGCCAGGCTTCGCCGACACAAAGCAACCGCCCGGTGCGCGCGACGGAGGCCATGACCGTGTCTGTATCCAGCGGTTTGACCGAGCGCAGATCGACCACTTCGATTTCCATTCCTTCCGAGGCCAACTCCACGGCCACCGCCAACGCTTCATGCACCATGGCGCTGTAGGCCACTAGCGTCATGTCGCGGCCAGCACGCGCAATCCGAGCCTTGCCGGTCGGCATGGCCTCGGTGGGCAGTTGTTCGGCCTTCAAGTGGTAGTAAAGATACTTGTGCTCGCAAAAGATTACCGGGTCATCAATGGCCACGGCTTCCAGCAACATGCTGTAGGCATCCTCGACCGTCGCGGGGGTCATGACGATCAGGCCGGGATAATGGGCATAAATGGCTTCCATGCTCTGACTGTGGAAGGGACCGCTGCCGGAAGTGCCGCCCGAGGGCAGTCGGATTGTGATCGGACAGGGCACTTTGGTGCGCCAATGGAGGGTAGCGGCCTGGTTGACGATCTGATTGAACGCCGGCGTTGAGAAATCAGCGAACTGCACTTCGATGATCGGCCGCATCCCCTGAATGGCGGCGCCTACTGCCAGCCCCATCATGGCATCTTCACTGATGGGGGCATCGATCACACGCCCTGGAAACCTTTGAGCCAGGCCCTTGGTCGCCTTAAAGGCGCCGCCGAAGCTTCCTACATCCTGCCCATAGATAAACACGCGCGGATCGTCCGCCAGGGCGCGCGCCTGCGCCTCACGAATCGCATCCAGATAGGTGATACTCATCGCGTTAGTGAAATCGTGATACATCTGCCCAGCCGTGCGCCCAGGGTGCGAGCACCGGGAAGACTCGCGCTGCGGCAGGCAGGGACGGTGAAGCAGGCGACCGTTTCACAGTTGATCGTGTCCCTCGCTCAGGTGTTTGGAAGCCAAGGCAGACCAATCCTCCTTGTAAGGATCAGGTCCTGGTTCCCGCTGCACTTTGGCCACGCTTTCTTCAACCTTTTGCGCCTCCTCATTGCGCCACTCCGCAAGAGCTTGCGCATTCGCCCAGTGGTGCTCCAACAAATATCCTTCCGCCACCTTCAAACAATCCCGCCCGGCCGGCGATTGCTTCAATCTTGGATCGATGTAACCGGCGTCGTCATGCTCGCCGTGGCCGCAGAGGCGCAGCAACTCGGCAACGACCATTTGCGGGCCATGCCCCGCCCTTGCCCGGCTGACTGCGTCCCCTACCACTTTGAGACACGCGGACAAATCAGTGCCATCGACGGCATGTCCATCGAGGCCGTAGCCGACCGCCTTGTCCAGGAGCGAGCGGCAGGCAAATTGCCGCTCGGTGGGTGTGGAGTAGGCGTAGTGGTTGTTGGCGATGATGACCACCAGCGGCAGTTTCTCCACTGCTGCCTGATTCACGGCCTCGTGAAATGCGCCAGTGGAGGTCGCGCCGTCGCCCACACAGGCCGCGCCTACCGTCCCGGTGATGCCCTGAAGGCGATGGGCGAACAGAGCGCCGTTGACAACAGAGATCATTGCACTCAAGTGACTGATCATCGCTAACAACCCTTCCTTGGGCCGTCCGCGATGAATGTTTCCGTCACGCCCGCGCATCGGCCCCAACGGTGATCCCAGATAGGTCCTGACCCCATCCAGAATTGGCTCCCCAAACGCCAGCCGCCCCGCTCCGTCGCGGATGAGCGGGCCGAAGATGTCTCCCTTACGCAGGGCCAGCCCGACCGAAGCGCTCAAGGCTTCCTGGCCACGTCCAAGGAAGACGCCTCCATGAATCTTGCCCATCCGATAGAGGCTCGCAAACTTCTCATCGAGGATGCGCGCCAGCAACATCACCCGGTAGGCCTTCACGTACGTATCTCGGGTTGAGGAAACCTCGTCAACCGCATTATGGTTGAACAGAGTCTGAACCATGGGCGGGAATCTAGGGTCCGGCAGCCGTACTGGCAATCGTTTCTTTGCCTGCGTTCCCTGGCCTGTCTTGAAATCGGGCCACTTTGTCTTGTTTCAGGTCAGGGCAGACCTCGCTCTGATCACAAGGTCCCGGCGGAACTCGTCCAGCCGGGCCCTCATTGGCAACTAACCCGGACCCGAGCACGCCGGCGGCCAAAAGAATCAAGTTGGCCCAGGGGTCGAGTTGGTGTTGAATGTGCTTGAGCAAGAGTGGCTTAGTGCCGATGAAGCAAACCAAATAGCCAGTAGCGAGAACGCCAGACTATGAATCTGCCCGCGTCCCAAGTCTTGTTGGTAGAAGACGATCCTCACATGCCTGCGGTCTTGGCGGGTCTTTTGCACGATGACAATATTACCCTCGCTAGTGCCAAAGACGCCTCCGCGGGTCTGAAACTGGCGCGTGAACAGCGCTTCGATCTGATTCTCCTTGACCTTGGACTGCCGGGCGTCAATGGGTTCGAACTACTGCGGCAGCTCAAGGAATCCCCTGAAACCCAAACCATTCCGGTCATCGTTCTCACGGCTTGGAACAGCACGAAAGATAAGCTGCGCGGATTCGATCTCGGGGCGGTGGATTACCTGACCAAACCTTTTGAGCCGGCGGAGCTCCGGGCCCGGCTTCGGGCGGTCCTGCGGGCCAAACATCTGCAGGATGAGTTGACTCAGGCCAATCGTGAGCTGTTGGCCGCCCGGGTGGCCGCCGAAGCCGCAACGCGGGCCAAAGCGGAGTTCCTCGCCAACATGAGCCACGAGATCCGCACCCCCATGAATGGCATCATCGCCATGTCCGGCCTGCTCCTGGAAACCCCATTGAACCACGAGCAACACGGATACCTGGAGACCATCTATTCCAGCAGCGAGTCCCTGCTGACCATTATCAACGACATCCTCGATTTCTCCAAAATCGAGTCCGGCAAGCTCGAACTGGAGAGCCAGCCCTTCGATCTGCGAACCTGTATCGAGGATGCGCTCGACCTTTTGGCGACGAAGGCCGTGGAGCAGAAACTGGATGTTGCCTACCAAATGGACGACGGCATCCCGATGCGGATGTGCGGCGATGTCACCCGCTTGCGGCAGGTGCTCGTCAACCTGCTCAGCAACGGCATCAAGTTCACCCCCGCAGGCGAGGTCACGGTCCACGTGAAAGTTCTTTCTGCGCCGGAACACGCTGGATCCACCTCGGAGCCGTGGCAGCTTCATTTCCTCGTGCGCGATACCGGGATCGGCATTCCGGTGGACCGGCTGGCTCGCCTCTTCAAGTCCTTCAGCCAGGCGGACGCTTCGACCAGTCGCTATTACGGCGGCACGGGCCTCGGTCTGGCCATCAGCAAGCGCCTCGTGGAATTAATGGGCGGCAAAATGTGGGTCGAAAGCGTGCCGCAAAAAGGCTCCACCTTCCAATTCACCCTGCCCTTGCAAGCCGCAGCCGAATCATCCCCCCTCGGATTCCAAGGACCTGAGCCGCGCTTGGCCGGCTTGCGCCTCCTGATCGTGGATGACAATCCTACCAACTGCCGCATTCTTACCCTGCAAACGACCAAATGGGGCATGATCCCCCGCGCCACGCAAAGCGCAACCCAAGCCCTCGAATGGCTGCGTGCCGGAGAGAGCTTCGACCTCGCCATCCTTGATATGCGAATGCCCGGCATGGACGGATTAATGCTGGCCGGGGAAGTCCGCAAGTTGCCCGGGGGCAGCCGTCTGCCGCTCGTGCTGCTGACCTCCGTGGGCGTGCGTTCCGACAGTGCTGAGTTTGCCAGCGCCGGCTTGGCGGGTTGCCTGACCAAGCCGATTAAACCTGGCCAGCTCCTCGAACTTTTGCTCCGAGTAGTGTCCGGCTCCAAACCCGCCGCGCCCAAAGCCCCTGCCGTCAGCACCAAGCTTGACCCGACCCTAGCCAGCCGCCTGCCTTTGCGTGTGCTGCTGTGCGACGATAATGTCATCAACCAGAAAGTCGCGGCCCGCTTACTCAAGCAAATGGGGTATCGGGCTGACATTGCGGCCAACGGGTTGGAAGCCCTCGCGGCGCTGGATCGCCAGCCCTACGATCTGGTTTTCATGGACGTGATGATGCCCGAGATGGGCGGTTTCGAAGCAACCCGCATCATTCGGGAGCGCCAGAAACAACAATCACAGTTCCCCAATTATAAATCCTCGATTATAATTGTCGCCATGACGGCCAGCGCAATGCAAGGTGACCGTGAGAAGTGTTTGGCCTCCGGCATGGATGATTACGTCGCCAAGCCGGTGCGACTTGAGGAAGTGCGTAAGATCGTGGAACAGTGGGGCCCGGCGGCCGGCAAAACCGACGCTGCCCCGACCACGACGACTAGCGCCGAGACCGCCCCGGCGACCAACCCGCCACCCCAGCCCAGCCCCGCGGCCCCGGCGCCGGAGGATCCTCCCGTCGAGATGGATCGTTTGCTCGATTTCACCAATGGCGACCCGGAGAGTCTGCGCGAACTGGCGACTCTCTACATCGACCAAACCGCTACCCAAGTCGAACAGATCGCGGCTGCCGTCCAGGCCGGCGCGGCCGGGGAGGTACGCCGCTTGGCCCATAGTTGCGCGGGAGCGAGCGCCACGTGCGGCATGCGCCGGATGGTGCCCATCTTGCGCGAACTGGAACGCCAAGGCTACGAACAAAAGCTTACTAATGCCGCCGAGCTTTCCCGCCAGGTCGGTGACGAATTCGGGCGCATCCGCGATTTCCTGGAGGCGCATCTCGCCAACCTCTCCAACCTCGCCGCCAAACGCTAGCCATGAAGAAGATCCTGATTGTGGAGGACGACCTGATTGTTGCGAACATTTACCGGAACAAGTTTTCGGTCGAAGGCTACAGCGTGGAAGTCGCCCTGGATGGATTGGCCGGGCTGGAAACAATCCACAGTTTCCGCCCGGACGTGGTCATCCTCGACTTGATGCTGCCGAAATTGACGGGAGTGGAGTTGCTGAAGAAGCTCCGCTCCGAGCCCGACTTTCAGAAATTGCCCGTCATTGTGTTCTCCAACACATACCTTACCAACATGATCCAGGAAGCCTGGAAGGCCGGTGCCACCAAGTGCCTTTCCAAGGCCAATTGCTCACCCAAACAACTCATTGAAGTGTTGCGGAGCACGTTCCCCAACAACGGCGCTGGCGCCCCCGAGCCTGCACCGCTCGTCGAGGCCTCAACCCCGGCTCAGAAACCCTCACCATCGGCCGCGCCAGCTCCTGCAGCGCATCCCCTCAGCTCCAGTGATCCGGACGCGGAATTCCAGGCAGACCTTCGCAATTCTTTCATCGAGAGTCTGCCGGGCACGCTGGCGGCGCTGCGCATGTCGCTCCACGGGCTCATTAAGGGCGAGAACGAGATGACCCGCCTCAAGCAAGTGCACGAAATGTATCGGCGCGTCCATGCCCTGACAGCCAACGCCGGAATGGCAGGTATGTCTCAAGTCGCCGGTATGTCGGACGCGTTCGAGGCCTTGCTCAAAGAGCTTCACGAGAAGCCTAAGAACCTGACTGCCTCCACCTTGCGCACAGTGGCATCAGCAATTGATTTTCTTGGCGTCCTCTGCGAGCGCGGCACTTCGCCATGCCGACAGGAATTTCCAACACCCAGCGTCTTGGTCGTGGATGATGAAGCCATCTCGCGCCGCGCGGTGGTTTACGCCCTGGAGAAGGCCAAGCTCAAATCCGTCGATGTCGCGGACTCCGCCGTCGCATACAACTTGCTCCTGGAGAAACAGTTCGACCTGATCATCCTCGACGTCGATATGCCGGGGATGAACGGGTTCGAGCTCTGCACCAAACTGCGCACCTTGCCAACGCACAAGAAGACTCCAGTGGTGTTTGTCACCAGCCTCAATGACTTCGAGAGCCGGGCTAACTCCACAATGAGCGGCGGCAACGATTTCATTGCCAAGCCATTTCTATTCATCGAACTGGCCGTCAAGGCCCTTGTCTATGTCCTCCGGGGTCGCCTCCCACCCACGAAGTGAGCCTGGGTTTTGACATTCCCTCGTTCCCTAATTAGTCTTGGGCAATGGAACCACTGCACGCTCCATGGCGGATTGAATACATCCTGGCGCCCAAGCCCGAGCTCGCCGAGAGCCTCT
>OBLW0100002812.1_pt1 | contig 13935 bp, 10 predicted proteins | sample 1520161 | NCBI WGS metagenome assembly OBLW01 (sample SAMEA3539309, study PRJEB22396) | soil metagenome | biome: tundra; feature: field; material: soil | place: USA | collected 2010-05 | depth 0.15 m
AACGGCCTTGGCCGATAGAAAGCAGGACAACGGGACGGGTAAACCGTCATCCTAGTCTGTTGATGATGCCGTTTAGTTGCTCTTTACCGGCGAGAGGGGCATCTTGGCTGCTCATTACCCTCGTAACATTCCCAGCGACGAAATTGCCCAGTAGACTCATGCCGTGGCCTCTCCGCACGGGCCGACGTGGCTATGCCGAACGGCGAACAACCTGAAGTGCAACATCGGCTATCTTCGCTTGCGAAATCAATCCGTGGATAACTCAACAAAACCCGCACACCGTCGCCATGATTCCGACAACGTTTTGGCCAATGTCAATTGGGAACTCAGAAAGCTGGAGAAGCGCGACGGGGAGCTGTGGCTGATTGTGACTGCCACCGGGATCCTGGCGGGAACTGGATTGCTAGCCGTTCTGTTGCCCGCTGCCTTCCTGAAGTCCGGCAGCCTGCATTTTGAAATCACCGTGTCGAAAGAACTGGCCTGCGGTCTGCTCGTGCTGTTGACCCTTGCCAACACCTACATCGTTTCCCGCCGCACCGAGTTCCGGAAATTGCGACAGAGGATGATCTCGACGGCGATGCAGAATGAACTCATTCGCCTCCAGTCTTTTACGGATCCGCTGACTGAAATCTACAATCGGCGTTCGCTCGAGGAACTGGCTGGCCGTTTCATCGGCCAAGCAAAGCGTCTAGGCAAACCGCTCACCTTCCTGCTCATTGACGTGGACCGCTTCAAACAGGTCAATACTCGATTCGGCCACCTGACCGGCGATTTTGTCCTTACCGAGATTGCCACCTTGCTCAAAGGCTCGATCCGAGGCACAGACGTTGCCATTCGTTACGGAGGCGACGAATTCCTGATCGCACTGTCGAATACCGACGCAGCCGGCGCCGCCATCGTAGTGAACCGGATTCACGCCTTCCTGAACGACTGGAATCAATCGAGCAATCTTGATGACTTTACGGTGAGCCTCAGTATCGGCATGGCGGAATTTACCGACGGCCAGACGCTTGACGAGATGCTCGATCTCGCCGACCGGAACATGTACGAAGAAAAATTCCAACGCGCGCCATTGTCTGCACCCGGGCACGGGACAGTTGCGGCCGGTGGTTGCCGTCCCGGGCAATAGGCATTCTTCGAGTTCATGATCCTTTCTCCGACACCCTCATTTGCTGTTCTAGGTGAGCCAGAACAACCGGCCATGCCTGTTCGTGCCTGTTTTTTGTCTCCTCATCTGGAAATCCAGCGTGACTGAGACGGAGATGCGTGCCCTCGCCTTTAGGAGTGAGTTCAACAGTGACCACCGTCTCGTAGCCCTTGGTGCCCGGTACTCCGGTGAGCCAGATGATTTCCACCAGGCGGTCACGCTCGAGCCTGAGGAATCGCCCGTAGTGAGGATGGCGTTGCCCCTCGTGACGAGTCTCGAAAAAGAAAACGGCATTGACCTCAGCTTTCATCAGGACCGTTCCTGGGGCGGCAAACCAGCGGTCGAATTGTTCTGTCCAGGCACGAAATAGCACATCAGGCGGCAACTCGCTTGCGCGCTCCACAATGAGGCGAAACGGCCTTGACGAAAGATCCGGCACAACAATAAGTAGGGTCATATCGAGAACCGCCTTCCATCCTCGTCTCTCATTTGGGCGAATCGCAGTTCTGTTGTCAAGAGATAAACGCAGAACCTGCCAGGTGCAGATGCAAGCAAAGCCCTTCGATTGAGTCTCAACCCCACACGGAATTTGCTTCCGATTTGGACGTAACTTTTGGACTCTTCGTGGATACCTATTACGACAAGCATGATTTCAAGACCTAAGCGGAGATCTCCCCGAACGGGTCTGGAACAGTGTGACAAGTTGAGGACCGTTTATGGAGACAATCGCCGTCGTACCAGGAATCAAATCTTCCAGCCCGAAACTCATTGCTCCGCGATGGCACACTGTGTTGTTCGTTGCCTTGTTTCTCACGCTGGCCCTCAGCGGGGCTCTATTTCAACGGGAAGCGCGCTCACAGCCCGGAGGGCTGCAGCAGCATCCCCACGTTGTGCCGCTGTACCTCTCCCTCATCGCCATGGAATGGGGGCTTTTCCTCTATGTGTGGAAGGGCGGCTTGCGCCGCAGCGGAACGACGCTGCGCGAACTGATTGGCGGGAGGTGGGGAAGCGTCAAAGATGTCGCGGTTGATGCGGGCCTCGCACTGGGATTGTGGACTGTGTGGACGATCGTAGAAAAGGGATGGGATCGCTGGGTTGGTCTTGGGCATGCTGCTTCTATCCAGACTTTTCTGCCGCGGCGAGCCAGTGAAATTCTGCTTTGGGTGGGGGTATCGGTCAGCGCTGGGGTTTGCGAAGAACTGGTCTTTCGCGGCTACTTCCAAAGGCAATTCGAAGTGTTCACCCGCAGCAAGTGGATTGCACTATTCTTGCAGGCGGCGCTGTTTGGAATATCCCACGGTTACCAAGGTCTGGAAGCATGCGTGAAGATTGCGATCTTCGGCACATTCTATGGGTTGCTGGCACTCTGGCGCGGAAGTCTTCGGCCGGGAATGATTGCTCATAGCGGATCGGACATCTTGAGCGGCATCTTCGGAATATAAGTGGCGGCCCAGCATGAAGCGATTTTCAATTCGCACGGCAGCACTGATGAACAGCAGTAAAGGGATAGCGGTATGAAGAAGTGTTGATGACCGACTTCAGCACGCTGTACAAGAAATACGCTCCTGACGTTTTCCGCTTTGCGCTGTATCTTTCGGGCGATCGCAGCCAGGCCGAGGACCTGACTTCGGAGACCTTTGTGCGTGCCTGGACTTCGCCCGAGGCAATAGAAGCGGCCACCGTGAAGGCATACCTTTTTACGATTGCTCGGAACCTGTTTTTGCACGGGCTGCGCAGAAAGTCGCGCCACATCCAACTGGAGGAAGAGTTGCGCGATCCGCAGGCCAGTCCGTACGTTCAAGCCGAGCAGAAAGAGGAGTTCCGCGCCCTGCTGGCAGGGCTACAGGAGCTGCCAGAAATCGACCGGGCAGCTCTGCTGATGAGGGCGCTGGACGGTATGGCTTACGAAGAAATTTCACGGTCGCTCGGAATTTCTCTTGCGTCCGCGAAGGTCAAGATTCACCGGGCGCGGCTTGCGCTCGCGGGAATCCGACATGGGTAGCATCAAATCGAAATCGGACAGTCCGAACTCGGGCAATACCAGGGGGGAATAATGAACGTCACGCGAGAAGTGATTCTGGATCTTCTGCCGGTATATCTGTCGGGCGAAGCAAGCCCGGCCACGCGCACTCTGGTGGAAGAATACATGAAGCAGGACGCCGAGCTGGCGCAGCGCATTCGCCTGCAGTGGGCGGACATCTTTGCCAAGGCTGTGCCCTCTGCGCTTCCCCCGGATTTAGAGTTACGATCGCTTCGGCGCACGCGAAGCCTTCTTAGCTGGCAGAGGTGGCTCTTTGGTTTAGCGATATTTTTCTCCGCCATGTCGCTCAGCAATGAATTCTCATTTAAAGGTGGTCACTTCCAGGAATTCCATTTCTTGCTACGCGATTATCCCGCCGAGTTCGGGATTTGCGTGGCGCTTGGCCTCGTATGCTGGATCGCTTACTTCTCTATCCGCCGCCGCCTGCGCACCAGCGCAATGTAGATTTATGATCGTTGGTCCGTGGCATGGAGGCCACGGTCATGAAGCAGAAGCAATTTCCAGAAGAAGACGCAGCAGCACGTCAAGAGTAGCGTTCCAGCAGCAAGGCCAAGAAGATCGTACCGAGCGGTCCGATCGTCAGCACAGTCCTTTCGCGACTGCGAGTCGCCCCTTCCTCACTGCGCTGGTGAACCGCTTGTAATCGGCCGTGCTCTGGTCGGCATAGGCGACGGCGAATTCGGCTATGGCGTTGCCGAGTTTTTCGGCGTCACCGCAATAGCCATCCAACACGCAGGCGTCACCTGAGCGCGCGTGTCCCTTGCCCAAAACCTCGCCGCACATCTTGGCGTATGCGATCAAAACGGGGCCTTTGAGATCTTCGGCGTCGATGACGGCCTTGTGATCGGCGAGTTGGCGCACCAGATAGTCGCGTCCGTCCATTCTGGTCCAGCCAAGAAAAATGTCGGATTGAGCTTGCATCAGCCGCTGTCCCTGTACGACGCGCTTTCCCTGGTTGGTCGGGACCTGAGCCTTGAGATATCGCGCGTAAGCGGAAGGCGGCTCTTCCTTCATCTGCAAGAAAAACGGGTCTTCGCTCCCGTTGCCAAAGCAGAGGATGACATAGTCGTGCGTGCCAACGCTGCCCGTCCCTACAACCTTAAAGGCGACGTCCACGGGCTGGTAGCGTTCGAAGAAGTGTCGCCGCTCGGACGAAAGCGTGTCGCGATAGCTCTCCAGCGCAGTCAGCACGGCACGGCGAGTTTTGCCGGAAACCCTCGTCAGAAGCGGCTTTTCCTCTTTGAAACACCGCGCGCCCTTGCGGCTCTGGGTGAGCTTCTCCAGTGTGTGCTCCGGCGTGGCGTGCTTAGCCTTCTTAAGCAGCTCTGGAAGTGGTCCCGCGTCCATGTGCCGAAACACGCTGTAGCGCGCAATGCCCAGTACCGTCAGTCCCGAGCAGTGGTGAACCGACATGCGATATTCAGCCACGAAGTTCTTGACGGCCTCCTTGCATGCGCCGTCGGATTGGCCGGCTTCGCGGCCACTGAGCACGAGACTGGTGGCCAGCCGTTTGACATCCCACTCCCACGGCCCGGGCATGGTTTCATCGAAGTCATTAATATCAAACACCAAAGCTCCGGTGGGCGAGGCGAAAGCGCCCAGATTGCGCAGGTGCGCATCACCGCAAATTTGGACGGTGATGCCGGTGGTCGGGAGCGAGGCCAAATCGGCCGCCATCAGCGGCACCGCGCCGCGGAAAAAGCCGAAGGGCGAAGCTGCCATGCGTGCCCACTTGATGGGCAGAAGTTCTGGCATCCGGTCGCGGCTGGCACTGATCAGCAGTTCGACCGGATCGGGCCGGCTTCTCGGCGGCTCCCAGTGACATTGGTCACCACTGTGGAGAACCTGCCGGCGGGATTTGCCGTAGTCCCTGCGCTCTGCGACGCTGGCCAAAGGAGCGACCATAGGAGCTGTCATCATAGCAAGCCAGCGGCGCCGCTACTACGCACCAATGACTAAGTCTTTATAGATAATACTTACCTATGCATATTCCCGGATCCTGGATTCTGCTGATCTTTGTCAGCGTATCAACTGCCCTGATCCTTCTTTTGCTGCACTTGACGAAGCTCGGTCTGCTGATCCATCAGAAGATTCCGGACCGGCCGCACAGACGGCTATTCCTTGCTTCGGTCAGCTTTTTTATTACGTTTCTGGCGGTACGGCTGTTAGTGGCCTCGATCACTCATCACATTGGGCCATTCGGCTATGTTGGGATGGGTGGGCGGCACATCCACCATTTGGTTTGGGGGATTTTTCTCCTGCTCATCTCTGGTTATGCAGAACTTGCGGAACTGGGAACGAGCGACAGCTCGCCTTCGATTCTTCTCAGCCGTTTGCTGGCGCTGACTTACGGAATTGGCGCGGCACTGACGCTGGACGAATTTGCACTTTGGCTGAACCTGGATGCAGCGGCGTACTGGTCGCGGCAGGGTCGGGAGAGCATTGATGCCATAGTGTTATTCGGGGCGTTGCTCGCGATGGGAACGTGGGGTGCGCCATTGTTCCGCCGGCTGACTCAGCCTCGCGCAAAACCAAGCGTGTGAACCAGCGTGTGAATTACGGGAGCTCGGTATTCTTCTGCACGCTCGAAATTCAACTCGGATTCGATGGAATGATTGCTCCAAGCCAGAATCTCGCACGTATAGGAAAACAGATCATGACGAGCGTAAGAATGGACAAATGGCTCTGGGCCGCCAGATTCTTCAAGACGCGAGCATTGGCCGCACGAGCCTGTGAACTGGGCAGGATTCAATCCAACGGGCAGCCCGCCAAGGCTGCGCGCGAGGTCCGGATTGGAGACATGTTGCGAGTGGCAAACGATGGCGGCGACTTTCAGGTCGAAGTCCTGCTTCTCAGCGACGTGCGCGGCCCAGCTTCGGCTGCGCAAACGCTCTACCGCGAGACGCAGGCGAGCCAGGACCTGCGCCGAAAGGTGGCAGCGGAGCGTAGGGCGATGAAGCAGTTCGAAGAGTTGCCCGCAGGCAAACCATCAAAACGCGATCGCCGGGAAATCATCCGGTTTCGGGGGAGAGCCTGACCGCAGGCAAATGACGGCCAAGCCGGAAGTGATTCGCGGAGGCCCTCCGATACGAACAGGCTCTACAGAATCTCGGCTCGGCGATAGACCAGCTTGCAAGAAAACGAGATCGGCATTTTCCCGTCGCTGTTGCTGGCGTCCGCGCCGGACGGTACCGGCGCGAACGTCAGGATTCAGCCTAGTTCTGTCCCACCGGTTTTTCCGGTGTGCCGGCCGCGGTGCGAGCCGCCGACCAGTTGTAGATGGGATATTTCGGCCGCTTGATCTCCGGAGCCGGATGCTGTTTCAGGTCGTCGAGGGTAACGGAAACCGCTTTTTCCAGCTGCGGATCGTGTCCTTGCCGCCATGCAGCGGGATCGAACTCGACCTCGATATCCGGTGGCACGCCTTTGTTCTCGACGTCGAACTCCCCGGTCTCAGGATTGTAGAGTCCAAAGCGCGGGGCCGTGACTGTGCCGCCGTCCATGAGCGCGGGATAGCCTCCGATGCCGATCAACCCACCCCAAGTGCGGGTGCCGATCAGCGGGCCGGTGCCCAGACGTTTGAACATCCAGGGCAGGGCGTCACCCCCGGAACCGGCGTACTCATTGATTAACATCACCTTCGGTCCGAAAATAGAATGCGGGATGTACTCATCTTTCCCGTCGCGGGTCATGGCCGCCGCGAGCAGTGGCCGCTTGAGCCAGTCCACGATGTAGTCGGCAAGCCAACCGCCCCCGTTGAAGCGCTCGTCGATCACCGCACCTTGTTTGTCGGACTGCGCAAAGTAGTAGCGGTTGAAATTGGTGAAGCCGTTCTGGGCAGTGTCCGGCAAGTAGACGTAGGCGAGGCGGCCGTTGCTCAGTTGCTCGACCTTTCTTCGGTTGGCCTCCATCCAGGCATGCAGCCGCAGTGAGCGTTCGCTAGCGATCGGCACAACCGTGACGTTACGCGCCCCTTTGCCGCTGGGGTCTGGTCCCACCTTCAACTGAACTGCTTTGCCCGCGGTCTCCTGGAAAAAGCTGAAAATCTCGTCTCTGCCATGCACTTCGCGACCATTAACCGCCAGCAGATACTCACCTTCCTTCACATTCACGCCCGGTTCCGTCAGCGGAGCGCGCAGATCGGGATTCCAGTTTTCGCCGTAGTACACGTGCGCAAAGCGGTAGCGATCGTTCTCGATGGTGTAGTCCGCGCCCAGCAGTCCGCCACTGACGTGCTTCACCTCGGGCCGGTCGCCACCGAAAATATAGACGTGCTGCGCCGTAATCTCGCCCAGCATGTCGGCGAAGATGTAATTAAGATCGGGACGGCTCATCACGTTGTCAACGTACGGCTGATAGGCGGCCATCAGCGCCTTGAGATCGGCGCCGTGCAGGTTAGGATCGTAAAAGAAGTCACGCTCAATCCGCCACACTTCGCGGTACATCTGTTGCCATTCGGCACGCGGATCGACTTCCACCTCCATGGCATCGAGTTTCAGCGAACCATCGGGCTTGTTGGGCTCCGATGGTTTGCCCAAGGCATCGATTGCTTTGATGGACCACGTGCCGTGGGGACGTTCTCCGTTGCCGCCGTCCCTCGGCTTGGGCTCCCGCAACTGCTCATAGAGGGCCTTTTCCCCATTCGCCGAAACAAAGAAATTTCCAATGTTGTCGAGCAGTTTGTCGGTCTTGCGGGTACACAATTCAAACTTGTGGACGATCTGGCCGCCGTTTCCCGCGCCGTCGTCAACCGCCGGTCCTTCGAGCAGGAACAAGATGTGGGTCTTGCCGGCGATCATTCCGCCGTAGTTTCGTGTGGGGAAGGGCAGGGCCAGGATACGCTGATCGATGTTGTCGAAATCGATGCGCACGAGGGGAGGTTCCTTCGACTTGCTATCTTCTTTCTTGGCGGCCGAATCTTTGTCTTTGTCTTTGTCTTTATCTCTGCCTCTGTCGCTATTCTTGCCCGCGCTTTCCCTCGACGCTTCATCCCCTTTTGACTGCGCGTCTGCTGAGCACTCCTCCACTTCAGGGGGCGTCTTCTGCTTCTCGGCGGTCGCGGACTTGCCGGCGTCCATTTTTTCTTCGTCGCTCTGGGGAGCAAGTGGCGACTTCAGATCCTTGCCCAGAACAATGACGTACCCACTGCGCGTCACAGGCACCTTGAAGGCAGCCATGCTACTGGCCAGGACAGGCCCCACATCGGTGCTGGCGGTGAAGTACAGGTATCTTCCGTTGCGGTCGAACGCGGCAAAAGCGGCATCACTCATGCCATCGGTTACCTGATGCGCGGTCTGGCCTTCGAGCCCATAAATGAAAACGGCGTGCATCCCGCTGGTGACCTGCCGCGTGTAGGCGATCCACCGGCTATCGGGCGACCAAACCGGATCGAATCCTGAACCCGGTCCGCTGTCGTACGGGTTGGTGTCAACCAAGAGCGGCTTTCCTCCTTCGATCTCCAGATACCAGAGCTTCAGCCGCTTGTCGCTATAAACGATCTTCTTGCTATCGGGGGACCATACGGGCGAGTAGTAAAACGTCGGCGGAGTGCCCAGCTTTATTTTCCGGAGGTCGCTGAGACCGTCCTGGGAACGCAGGTGCAGCGCGTACTCGCCCGATTCATCAGAAAAGTATGCGATCCACTTTCCGTCGGGCGACCATGCCGGATCGCGGTCGGCAACCGCCGGCGAATTCGTGAGATTGCGAATATCACCGTGCTCCGCTGGAACGGTGAGGATTTCCCCATGCGCCTCAAAAACCGCGCGCGCTCCCGTGGGCGAAATATTTGCGTTCTGGATCTGAGCGGCAGCTTTGACGAAATGTCCTCGCACTGCGGGAAAGTCGCCGGTTACGTGGATTGTGACTGCGTGCTCGGTGCCGCTGGCCGGATCGAAGAGGTGAATTGAGCCGAATTGCTCGTAAACAATGGCGTCCGGCCCCGCGGACGCGGATTTGATGTCAATGCCGTTACTGCGCACCGCCTCGGTCACCTGCCTGGTGGTGGTGTCATACACGAACAGGTTAATCGGGCCATTGCGGTCAGATAAAAAGTAGATGTGGTTGCCGAGCCACATCGGGGTCGAATCGTTCGAATCCTTGCGAGGGATCTTTTCGACACTGGAATCGGATAGATTTGCAATCCAGACCGGGGAGGCGGTGCCGCCGCGGTAATGCTTCAGACCGCGCTGCGATTCCCAAGCTTCCTTGAAATTTGTAAACGGTACGTACGCCAGATGCGTGCCGTCCGGCGAATAGGAGCCCTCTTCCGCCATGGGCAGGGGCAGTTCTACAGGAAGGCCTCCTTCGACGCTGACTATGAACAGGCGGTTAAAGCGTGAATAACTGTTCCGCTGAGAGCGAAACAAGATGCACTTACCATCAGGCGTCCAACCCACCACCTGGTCTCGCCCGGGATGTGTCGTCAGTCGCCTGGGAATACCTCCGGCGGCGGGAATGACGTACACGTCCTCGTTTCCGTCGTACTCTCCGGTGAAGGCGATGAGCGAGCCATCGGGCGCAAAGTATGGGTCAGTCTCAATCCCAACATCGCTGGTGAGGCGCCGGGCCTCGCCGCCGGTGCGGTCAACGATCCAGAGGTCTCCGCCATAACTGAAGGCAATCTGGGTCCGGCTCACCGCCGGTTTGCGCAGCAGCATGGGAGCGCTGGTTGAGTCGCCCTTCATCAAGGGCGCGAACAACAAAAAGATCACGCATAACAGCATTGGGTTGAATGAGGCGAACATCCGAAGACTGCGGAAGGTGAAACGCATGATGACCTCCTCGGTCGAAGAAAACAGGTCCGAATTTCCCTTTGTGACTTCGAAAGCGGCAAGTAGTCTACACTAAATCGTGCTCCGCAACTGACCGCGCCACAAGCTTGCCTTTCAGCGGTTGTGGCGCGATCAAATAGTTTTCTCCACCTGGTCCACCGTCTTTCGAGCCGCCAACTATACACACAAGTTCCCGATTAAGGCGCGTTTCACCGGCGCGGCATACGAACCAGCCACTACCAAACCTTGCACACATCGGCGCCGGGTTTCACCATGGCCTGGCTTGGTTTGCAGGAGAATGCCTGCGCGAACTCCGGCATGTTGACCACAACTCCGTTGATGCGGTAGCGCGCAGGCGAATGCGGGTCGGTCATGGCGCGCACGCGCAAGTCTTCGGGACGTTCATTGGCGCAGTCCCACTGCGCGAATCCGACGAAGAAGCGCTGCTCTGGGGTCAGACCGTCGATAGGCTGAATTTTCTTGTCTTTGGTCGCATCCTTCCACGCGACGTAAGCAAGAATCTCGCCGCCCAGATCGGCGACGTTTTCGCCCAGGGTCAGCTTGCCGTTGATGTGAACATCGTCCAGCGCAACATATCCTGAATATTGATCCTCCACGCATTTGGTGCGCGCGTCGAACTTCTCCCGGTCTTGTTTTCTCCACCAATTCTTCAGATTCCCCTTAGCGTCAAATTGGCTGCCCTCGTCGTCGAAGCCGTGGGTGAGTTCGTGACCGATGGTGCCCCCGGTGTTGCCGTAGTTGGGAGCGTCATCCATTTTCGGATCGTAGAGGGGCGGCTGCAGCACGCCGGCGGGAAAGTTGATGTCGTTCATTTGCGGATTGTAGTAGGCATCCACAGTGGGAGCGGAAATGTCCCATTCGCCGTGGTCGACGGGCTTGCCGATTTTGTTGATCTCGCGGCGGCTCTCGAACTGATGTGCGCGCTCGACGTTACCGGCAAAATCGTCGCGCATGATCTTCACCGAGCTGTAGTCGCGCCAATGATCGGGATAGCCGATCTTGTTGCGGATTCCCGCCAGCTTCGTCAGCGCCTGCTGTTTGGTTTCCGGGCTCATCCAGTCGAGCGCCTTGATGCGCGCGCCCATGGCGTCCTCGATGCGTCGCAGCATGTCGAGCGTGCTCTGCTTGAGTTCGGGGGAGAAGACTTTGGCCACATACACCTGGCCCAGCGCCTCGCTCAAGTCATAGTTGACATACTCCACGCAGCGTTTCCAGCGCGGCTGGATCTCCGTCGCGCCCCGCAAGTACTTGCGGTAGAAGTCGAAATTTTCCTCGACGAATTTCGAAGAAAGGTACGGGGAAGACGTGTCGGCCACATGGAAGCGCAGGTAGGATTTCCAGCTGTCGATCGATTCGGAAGACAGGAGCGCGTTGAGTTCCTTGATAAACTCGGGCTCGTCGACGTTGAGAATGCCGATCTCCGGATATTGCATCTCGTGGTAGTAAGCGAGCCAATCAAGGCTGGGAGCAAGCTGGATGAGATCGGCGACCTTCATTTTGTGGACCAACTTGTGGGGATCGCGGCGCTCGACGCGAGTGAGCGAGGCCTTGGCCATGGCCGTTTCCAGACGCAGGACGGTCTCAGCGTTCTGCTTAGCGGCGGCCGGGCCGTCGCCGATAAGCTCGAATACTCGCTGCACATGTTGAAGGTAGCGCTCGCGGGTTTCCTTCGACTTGGCGTCGTCTTTAATGTAGTAGTCGCGATCGGGCATGGCGAGGCCGCCCTGACCCACGTCGGCGATTACCTGCTCGGAATCGTCCGGGTCTTGCGTCGAGCCAGCCGAAAAAAGCAAGGAACCGTTGTAGGAATACCGGTAGTAGATAAGCTGTAGCCGCGCCACGAGCGGAGTAAGTTCTTTAGCTGACTTGAGCTGCGCAATCGCGTCGAGTTCCGGCTGAATCGCTGTGAGTCCACGTTTTTCTACCGCCGCTTCGTCCATGCAGGCCGCGTAGAAGTCGCCAATCTGCTGGGTTACGGCATTGCGCTGCGCATCCCGCTGGGCCGCCTGTTCCAGCATGCCGTGGAGAAAGATCAGATTGTCCTCATAGAGCTTGGCGTAGACCGACCATGAAGTCTGATCAGGCGGGATCGGGTTTTTCGTCTGCCAACCGCCGCAGGAATAACGGTAGAGATCCACGCAAGGGTCGACCGATTTGTCCATCGACGAAACGTCCAGACTAGGGCTGTAGGGCAATGCTGCCTCAGAAGACGGCTGCGAGGATGGCGTTTGAGCATTTGCAAGCGATAAAGCGACCAGAAGCAACAACAGGAATGCTGCGTGTTCGCGCATATTCACCTTGGACGAGAGAAGTCAGAAAAAGTCATGGACAAGCCATGGTATTGGACCGCTTTCCCCAATATCAAGCGCCTGGCGCCGGAATTCCGCAAATCGCGGGGCAGGCTGCGATCAAGGGGTGTCGTCGGGAAGCGGTTCCTTCGGATCACGGGCCATGCGGGAGGAACCGATATCCTTCTGGCTCTACTTTTCGATCCCAGGGCTCCCGAATCGAGCGTCAGAACTAGGATCAGCCGGGAAATGTGGGTTAAGATGCTAGGGCCCACACAACGGGGTGCGCCATGGAGATTCCGGCTTCACCGAAAAGGCTAGCAGGCCGCTACGAGGTCAGGGAGATCCTCGGCCAGGGTGGCATGGGCCTCGTCTACAGGGCCTACGATACCGTCGTGCGCCGTGAAGTAGCGGTCAAGACCATCCTCGACATTCCCGACCCGGCCTCGCTTCAGTTGTTCTACAAGGAGTGCGACGTGCTCGCCTCCATGAGCCATCCCAATATCGTTGAGATCTTCGACATCGGAGAATTCGAAGAAGAGGGCAAGAAGAAACCCTACTTCGTTATGCCGCTACTCCCCGGCACCACGCTGGAATATTTCATCCGCAAGGCCAGCCATCGTCTAACGGTGGAGCGTACGATCGACATCATTTCTCAGGCCTGCCGCGGCCTGCAGGCGGCGCACGAGCGCGGTCTGGTTCATCGCGATTTAAAGCCGAGCAACATCTTCGTGATGGAAGACGACTCGGTGAAGATTATCGACTTCGGCGTCGCTCACATGTCCGATGCCCACACCACTCGGGCGCAAAAAGGGACGCTGCTCTACATGTCTCCAGAGCAGATCGAATTGAAACCGCTGTCCCCGGCCTCCGACATCTTCTCCCTCAGCGTGGTCTGCTATGAAGCTATGACGGGCCGGAACCCGTTCCAGCGCGCCCGAGCCGATGAGGTGGTCGATGCAATTCTCCGTCAGATACCGCCCCTGGCGGCAGAATTGAATTCCACCATAAGCCAGCCCATCAGCCGCGTACTGCACAAAGCCATGGCCAAGCAATCCTGGCACCGTTTCGCGAGCGCCCGCGAATTCGGCGACACCCTCAACAAAGCACTGCGCAACGAACCCATCGAGCTTTTCGACCCAGAGCGAACCAGGCCACGGCTGCAGCGCGCCACCAAGGCCCTGGAAGAAGGCGATTTTCAGTTTGCCGGAGAGATCCTGGGCGAACTGGAAGCCGAAGGCCATATGGACAATTCCATTGGCTCTCTGCGCCGGCAACTCGACGGCGCCGTGCGGCGAAAAACACTTTCTCAGTTGCTCGAGGCCGCGCGGGCGCGTTTTGAAGAAGAGGAAGATCCGCTGGCTCTCCAGAAGTTACAGGAGGCGCTGCAAATAGAACCGGACAACGCCGCAGCGCTGGCTCTGAAGAGCAAGATCGAAAACCGGCGCAGCGAACGCCAGATCGACAACTGGTATCGCCTGGCCCGGCAGCACATCGACAATAACGCTTACGGACATGCCCGCGAGGCTTTGCAGAATGTCCTCCAACTCCGCCCGAAGGAGGCCCGCGCGCTCCAGTTGCTGGCGGAAGTCGACCGCCAGGAACAGGAATATAAGAAACTCCGCCAGGAGAAAGAGAAACTCCATCGCGCCGCCATGGACGCCTGGC
>OBLW0100002813.1_pt1 | contig 13935 bp, 10 predicted proteins | sample 1520161 | NCBI WGS metagenome assembly OBLW01 (sample SAMEA3539309, study PRJEB22396) | soil metagenome | biome: tundra; feature: field; material: soil | place: USA | collected 2010-05 | depth 0.15 m
ACGAGATGCCTAAGTGACTGGAGTTCAGACGTGTGCTCTTCCGATCTAAAATAGGAACCATCTTGTGACCTGCGGTTTTTCGGAGAATCAAGCGGCGTGCGAATATTCGTTGATCAGGCCGCCCAGGACGGGTTTCCGGAAGATCCGTCTGTGGTCGAGATCGGCAATGGTGAGGTGCGCGTACCCGTCGTGCCTGCCATCGGGGACGCGCTGGGCGATGCCCTGGTGCGGCCGGGCCGTGTTGTAGTGCACCTGGTATTCAGTCAGGACGGCGCGCAAATGCCGCTCGCCGAGGATCAGCACGCGGTCCAGAAGCTCGCAGCGCAGGGTGCCGACCAGGCGCTCGCAGATCGCGTTCATGCACGGAGCCTGGACGGCGGTGCGTAGGATCCTGGCGCCAGTGGCTTGGAAAACGGCGTCGAACGAGGCGGTGAAGTTCGATCCGCGGTCGCGGAGCAGGAACCTGATTTCCTCGAACCGCCGGTCGAGGGTGAGGGCGAGGTTGCGGGCCTGCTGCACTGTCCATTCGCCGGTGAGGTTGGCGGTGACGCCGCCGAGGTACATCCTGAAATCAGACTTTCTTGATGGTCGGTGTCGTCCCCGTCGCGCGGACGTCCTCGACGATCCCGTCGGCAACGGAAGCGTCCAAGATGATTTTGACCATCAGCTGGGCGTAGCTCGCTTTGCCCTCATCGATAGCGTTAGCTATTTTCCGCAAGAGTAGTCGAACGCTGTCGCGTTTCATCTCATCAGTGAGGCTGGTCATCAGCGTAAACGCGAGCTCCTGTTCTCCCGTTGCCGCTTCAACTGCGCCTACTCCGCCGCGTGACTCTTGTCTGCCGCTCGTCGACGCGCTCCCGCTTTCTGCGCCGAGGATTCCCGGTCCGCTTGAGCCACCTACGCCGCCAAACAGACCAGCGTTTGCACTGCTGTTACTAACGGTGCCACTTGCAGGGGCTTCGCCGGTCTGAGGCTTGGCGAGGCGCAGGCTGGTCTGCCCAACGCCGATCTCACCCGGTCGTGTGACGGCGCGATCGAGCTCGTCAGCGCCGACAAGGCGGAGATTACCGGCCTGGAGGGCCTGGAAGATCGCCCGCTGTAGGTCACTGTCACCACCGGGCAGAAGCGGCATCCGTGGCGCACTCCAGAAGAGGTCGCGTACCTCGTCGAGCGGACGCCCGTAATCGCCGTCGTTGAGGTTATGGAGAAGGGCTTTCGCATCGAGCGCGCTAATGTCGAATGCCTTGCCCTGCGCGACCAGGGCTTTCCAAACCACCGTGCCATCGAGCGCACTTTGGTTCTCTTGCTCGAACGTGATGGATCGATCAATTCGGGAATGATCGCCTTCGTCGCCCTGGCCCAGGTAAAGGATGTGTTGGTAGGCACGACGTACTGCCGTGTCTACATTGCGTCGGGCCTCGGCCTTCTGGTCGCGAGCCTGCTCTGCGAGCTCTTCGTCGCCGCGGACTGCGTCCATCGCGGCAACGCGCTCCCATGCGAGGTAGCTGCCAGCGGCTCCGCGTGCCTGGCTGCGACGTTGAGTGTTGACGATTGCAAAGATGGCCGACGACGCCCACTGCACGGGCAGCTTGTTGGTACCGATCCCCATGGCAGCGCGGACCGCGTTCCTCGTCTCCTTATCGATCCCATTGAGGAGGTTGAATTGCCGCGGGTCGAGCACGACCAGCCGGGTACTGCGGGCGTCGTCGATGCCCTCGGTTGCAAGCACATCGAGCGCGGTTCGCTCGAGGTCCGCTGCGACGAACAGCTTGCTCTTGAAGGGGCCGGTGGCGGAGAGCCTCTCCGCGGTTCGAGCCAGCTCTTCGTCCCGATCCGTGTCGCTGACACTGGTACGGGCTGCTCGCACGAGCATGTTGAGGGTTTGACGCGTCGACATGAACAGACGCGGTGCCTGACCGCCCTTGCCGGCGAGATGCTCGACGCTCGCCAGTCCACCTCCGTCCACATCGAGAAGTTCGCCAATGACAGTGTCGGCCTCCGCGAGCGGAAACATGGGGTCGGGTACAAACATCGCAGCCTTGAGCTCAGGCTCGGTTGCTCCCTGTCGGCCACCGGCGCGGGCGCCGATGACCGAGCACAGGAAAAGGCATGTAGCAGCACGTTCCGCCGCGCGCGGGTTGACCTGGCTTACCAGGGCGTCAGTACGCTGCCGATCCAGCACGCGGGCGGCGCCGGCATGGTCGTCGGCCGCGACGATGTCCGCGCTCGCAATCTGCCGGTAATTCGCCTGCGTGCGCGTGTCGACAATCAGCCCGGATCCGATCACGGCCTCACGCACTGCCGGGTCGGACAGCGGGAGGTCCCCTGGGCCGACGAGGAGCGGGGTCCACTCATCGGATTTCCCGCGCATGTGCAACGCATGCGCTGTTGCGGCGAAGACCCTGATGGTTGACCGAACACGCTGAAATCCAGCGAGTTTGGCCCACTCCTGCTCGGCGAGCGCCATCAACTGCGGGTGGAAGGGATAGCAACGAGCGACCTCGTCCGAGAACTCTGGCGTTGCTGTCGCCGGGACTGCATTGAACACCTTGTCGCGCCAAGGTCCCGTCATCCGCGTCGTGAACGTGTGGGCCGTCGCGGCCAATACCTCGGTGGGTGCGGTCCTCTCAAAAAGCCGACGTTGCAGGATCGCGGCAAAGTCTGTGTTGTCGTTGATCGTCGCCGTCTCGCCGTTGCGAATCAGTAGGGCGTCGAGCTCGTTCCGACGCTGCTGACCCGCAACGTTCAGGTCCATGTTGTCCTTCTCGGACGCGATCATCACGACGACGGCAGCAACGTGTGGGACGTCGTTCACACTGTCGAGCAACGCCCGGAGAAATGCCATGTCGCGCACGGCAAGGTCAGCGTGCGCTGTGTCGGAGAGTTGCCGGATGTAGTCCATGATCTCGTCGACCAGGATGAGCACTGGGCGTCCGATGGCGGTGAGCGCCTCAACGATCTTGCTCTTGTCACCGTTGAAGTCCTTGTACCGCAGGTACAAGGTGTTATCACCGCCGAACAGCCGCCACAAGAACCGCTCGAACAGCGTCTGCGCCGGGCCGTCGTATGCGGCCACCCCCTTGCCGGCGGTCATGTTGTCGCACGCCAGCACCACAACCTGCGGATTGCCCAGATCCGCAGCTGGCGGGCTGTCAAGGATCGCTGTCGCCTTCGCAAACGCCTCCCGTCCCGTATCGGTCCCGGCGAGCACGGCGGGATGCGCAGCGAGATGCCACAGCCCGATGAGGCCGTGCGACTTGCCACCGCCCATCGCCTGATCCAATCGCCACAACGCCCGCGCACGCGTGTAGTTCGCACCACCGCCAAGCCGCACAGCGACCTTGGCGACGAGGTCGGTGAAAAGCGGGCTGGGGTGGGTGATCTCCCCGTAGTACCCTGCCTCGGCGTAGGCCGGGCGTTCACTTACAGTCCCATAAACCGCCTGAAACAGAGACATTTGCACGTCATCGACCGAGCCGGACGAGTGGGCGATCTCGTCGCGGAGCTTGAGTACCTCCCACCATGGGGTCACCTGCGTGCTCACTAGGACTCCTCCGCCGTCACTTGGTTTGCTTTGCCTCTGCAGATTCGCGCTGCGTCTCGGTCACGCTGTCCTGCCAGCTTGTGTCGAAAAGGCTGCCTTGCCGGTTCTTGGCTTCCTGCAAGTGTGAGGCTTCGCGTCGCGCCGAAACGACGCCACGCGTTACCGCCCCTATGCCGCTACGTCCGCGCACGAGCGACGTCCACGCCACGGCGTCGGGATCTCCTTCGGGTAGCAACGACGACAGGTACCCAATCGCCGCCCACAGGTAGTTGTCCGCTGTGTCCCGTCCGGTGGTCACCAAGACCTCCGCCACCGCGTCGAGGCCCTCTGGCCATGCCTTTGCCATCGCCATGGCGACGTCAATCGTCGCTGAGGTCGCTGTCGGCGTGCCCTTCCAGTCCTTGGCGTATCCGAGCCGTACACCCTTGTCAGCCTCTTGAAGCACGCCTTTGAGCTCGTCGCTCGACAGGTCCGCCGCCAGCGCCTGCCACCGCGCCTCGGATTTCGGTGCAACTGACCGGCGGTACAGCCGGGCCCACGACAGGGCGAAGCGCGACCGGACGTCAAAGGTTTCCAAAGGGAGATGGTCGATGACGACCGCGGCGGCTTCCTCGACTGCACGACGTGCGACGACGAGATAGTGAGCGGGGTCGACGGGATCGCCGAGATGATTCAGCACCAGTTCGTACCGCCCCACAGCCTCCATCGCTGGCCCGGCCGATGCCATGAGCTGGTCGGGCGCGGCAAGGCCCGCCGCGTCCCACATCGGAATGCGAGCCTTGACCTCCTTGCGGACCTCCGCCTCCACAAGGTTGGCGCGGCCCACCGGGCGGCCGGGAGGGGCAGGGCGGCAGGACATCGTGAGTGTCGTGACGATGTTTGCTGACCCGGCACTGCCGCCGGCCTCAGTCTTGGCGGGCCACGATCCTGTAAGCACGAGGCTCGCACTGGTGATTGCGTCGAGGAGCCTGTGCCAGACCTCGGGGTCGCCGTGCCCGAATACGATGGTGACGACTCCGTCGGGACGGACGACCCGGCGCGCTTCGGTGAACGCCTGGGCGATCGACGTGTCATAGTGGTCCCGGGTGCGGTGGTCCGTCGCTGTCTTCCACGCCCGGAACCGTTTGACGATGACTTCTTCAGCCTTCTCTTGAACGCCCAGCTCGTGGGACGTAAACGCGAACCATGGAGCTGTCGAGTAGAGAGCGCGCTTGAGCCAGACATAGAAGAAATCCGAAGCGTCCGAATAGTCGATCATATTGTCGTACGGGGGATCGGTAACGACGGCCGACACTGACCCGTCAGGGAACGGAAGCGAGAGCGCTGAACCGCGTTGCAGGTCCGCCGGGCACCCCGTGGTTCGCGATGCTTGATTGCGAAGCACGGAGATTGTGTCGTCGGCGAGCGAAGGCCAGGTGCCTGGTCCGTCTCCGAGTCCCGTTTCGAAATAGTCATATGAGAAGCCGAGGCTTGCTTCGTTAGTGAAAATGTGGTTGATGTAAACGGGATTTGTGTTGAGCCGGTTTGCGCGAGCCTCTTTCCGCGCTAGCAGTGTCGCTCCGCGCGTTCCGTACTTAAGCTTTCGTACAAGGACCGACGACGCGTAGCCGGTGAGGGCTGCCGCGTACAGCTCACTGAGTCCATGCTGGGCTGTGAGTTCAGTCCCAAGGTCTGAGATCACATGCGCGAGCCGCGCGAATCCAAGGGTCTGCCGAGGGTTACATAGATCGCCGTAAGTCTTAGCTCCGTAGACGGAGGCACGGATTGTGTCGCTATTCCCAACGGGGATGCCCTCGTTTGGTACGGCTGGAAACTCTCCGAAAGGCTGTTCTTCAGAGAGCAGAGCCGGCGCTAGCTCGATGGCAGCTCGCTCTCCAGCAGTCGGTTCGCGGAACTTCTTGCCCACCCGTTCGTCTAGGTCAGCGGCGGCGAGCAAGGAGTCCACCCCTAGACCCTCCTGGGCTAGCCGTTGGTGAGCCTGCTTTGAATGGACGTGGTCGCAGAACGGACATACCGCGCTCTTACCTTTCACCGCCTTTCCGTCACGCGTACGGGAGACAAGGGTCGGCCGTTCGACTGGCGTACCGTCGTGGACTACCACCCGGAACTCACCACTTCGCCTATCCGCCTCTATGCGATAGCTCTGTCCGAGGTCGTCCGTCACTGGGTGGCGAAGAACGAGCGAACCGGTCAATGGGAAACGGTGACCGCACTCCTGACACGGAAGGGTGATTGCCCACAGGTAGCCCCACGGTTGCCTGCCTTGGACCATCGGGTAGACCTCGGCCATGCGATCGGCGTACCGCTTGCCGATCTCACGTAGGACAAGGCGGACGTCGTCGAGGAGACGACTGCCCGTGTCCAGGGTGTCCCGGGAGCCGAAGGGCAAATCCGGCTCACCGGTCCAGTCGTGGAGCGGGAAGTCGGCCAGAAGCTGACCTGCGAGCGTGGCAACGGGCGAGTAGTCGACCCCATGGGCGGTCACCCCGAGGCGCGCCGCTTCGAGCGGGATCATGGCGCGGCCACTGAAGGGGTCGAGCATCGAAACGTCGGCGGGATAGGTCTTTGCAAGCTCCGCTACCAGTTCAGCGTGAGCCGCGTCTCGGCCCGTCATCGCCGTCCGCACGAGGTCCTGGAGCCGTCGCTGGTCGGTCTCGTGCTCAGGCCACGGCAGGAGACTAGTGAGGACCGCTGCCTTGGCCTGCGCGAGCGGCCGTGCGGCGAACCACGTGAACAGTGCCTTCTCGCTCTTGCCGCTGCCCCAGCCGCTCGCGGACGCCTCGCTGACTTCTGCGCAGGGGAACCATCGTTCGATCATGCGCACGTCACGGACTCCTCGTCCTCGCGCGCCGCCTTGAGTGCGCTGCCGGGCACGTGCACGATGACCGTTCCGGCCGACACGTCGGTGAAGGTTCGGGCGGGATCGGGGTAAACGCCGTACAGGATGCCGGTGCCATCCTGGCAGTGATCTACAACGTAGAGCACGTAATCCCGACCGTGTTGGGTGGCGATGAGCACTTCGTTACCGGTCATCGAAATGCCCTGGCTGCTCGCGTTCTGCCAGACGCCCTTGACCTCGACGAGGCGTTGCTCGCGACCGCGACTCGCGTGGAGGTCGTAGCCGCGATCCTCGGTGTGCACGTCTGCCACGGCGAAACCCTGCTCGCGCAAGACCTTTGCGACGTGTGTCATTGAGATGCGCTCGCTATCCTTCTCGGTCGGTTCCGGCTTCGGTGCGGCCGCGCTGACGTGCGCCCAGGCGAGCTGCCCCGGTTCTCCGATCGTCACCTGGCTCATTTTCCGAAGATCGTCGAGCCGACGCGCTGTGGTCACTTCCAGCCGTCGGCGTTCCGCAATACGGGTGGTGCGGTCCCGGATCCCATCCGTCAGCTGATCGGGAAGGCGCTTGAGTTCCCGGTCCGCCACCGCAAGCCACGCGTCCAGGGCGTGTGCGCGTCGCTCCTGCTCTTCGCGGGCCGCGATGGTGGCGCGACCCTGTGCGTCGTTTACTCGTGCGGGGTGTGGCGGCCCTGCTGAACCCGTGCCCGGTCGGAGGTTTGCGAGCAGCTCCCACCGCACCGGTCGCGCACCCGCTGTATCGACACGGACGAGGCACGACCAGGTGCCCTTGCGCTTCCCTCCGGCCTCCGAGACGTCGGACCGATAACAGAACAGGTCGTAGTCGGTTGCGCTGCTCTCGTCCACGAGCGTGCCGCCCCGAAACATTGCTGGCGCAAGGCGTTGGGCGCACAGGGTGACCAGCGATTGGAAAGGAGGGTCGCTCGGGCCGAGACTGATGACCTCTGACACATCCGCGCTTGCTCTGCGCGCTGCGATGAGCGCGGCCCCGCTGGTAGCGACGACGGCGGCCGGACCGGGTCGAGGCCGTCCCGGCGGGGCGAATTCCCGTGGGAGCGTCCCACCACCTGGAAGTGTGAGAGTGAAGATTCCTTCCCCAGCAGCGTGCGGGGCTATTTTCGCGGCACCTCCGTCCGCGATACGGGCAAGGAACGCCTCGACGATCGCCGGATTGATGCGGTCGAGCTGCTCATCCTGGAGCGCCGCGACCGCCGCCGCGACATCGACGGCAGATCGGAGAGCCGCTTCTTGCGCCGCCGCCTGTTTCGCTGCGTCTTCGAGCCGGGCCGCGGTGACAGCCTGGACGGCAACAAGCGCTTGTGCCCGTTGCTGATCATCGCCGAATGCAGCGGACAGGACGTCAGTGAGCCTGTCGTCGGTTAGGCCAACGAGCTCGCCAACGAGACTCAGCGAGTCGAACATGCGGCCATCTAGCTGGTTGGCGGCGGTGACGAAGTTGCGGAGGAGGACTTCCAGAACGTCGCCCTCACGCGTTTCGGTCGCGATCAGGTTGTACAACTCGACATCGCGGGTCTGTCCGACCCGGTGGATGCGCCCCATCCGCTGTTCGAGACGTACGAGCGACCACGGGATGTCCCAGTTCACAAGGACGTGCGCGGTCTGCAGGTCGATACCTTCATTGCCCGCGTCCGTCGACACCAGGATTTGGAAGTCGCCTCGTGCAAACCCGTCCCTGATGGCGTCCCGAACAGGGTGCAGGTCGCGGCCGGAGTATCGACGTGCAGAGAATCCACTGACCGTGAGAGCGTGGACGAGCCAGTCGGCGGTGTCGGCGTACTCAGTGAACACGACCGCCTGCTCGCCGTTGCCCGGCTTGATCCCGTTTGCGCCCAGGCAGGTCAGGACGAGTGGGTCCCACTTCGACACCGGGAGCCGGGGGTCGCGCACGAGCGGCTCGAGACGGGCAAGCACACCGTTGATCTCTTTGCGCTCCTGCTTTGCCGCCCTGGACGACTCGACGATGACCTTCGCCTCGTCCGCTTTGGAAGGGTCGTCTCCGTCCGGGTCCGCCTCGACCGCTGCTGCCGTGGGCATCGCGCTACCCATCCCGTCTCGGCGGCGCTCAAGAGTCTTAGCAAGCGCGTACAGGCTGGACGCAGCTCGCTTGCCGTAGACCATGCGGCCGAGCGCGACCGCGTTGGCAGGGAAGAATCGGTCCACGAGCTCGAGCGCCTGGGCGTAGAACTCTGCCTCGGTCGGGTTGAGCGGCACGGTCTCGTTCGCCGCCCTTCGCCCTCTGAAGAGCTTGGTAACCCCGTCGAAGTCGACTAGGTCCTCTTTCATGCGCCGCAGGAAATGCACACGACCTGGTTTCGCCGCGTGCGTGGGTTCCTCGTTTGCGGCGACCGGCGGGTAGACGTCGGGGTCCACGAGGTGGAGGAGAGCACGGAACAGCCATTCCTTGCCGCGGTGCGGTGTTGCGGTCATGAACAGAGCACGCGGGGTGTTCAGCGCAAGCAACTCGCCTGCCTGGTAGTACGACGCGGCAGTCGGTGTGAGTCGGTGCGCCTCGTCGAATACGACCGCGTCCCAGCCGGCTCTGTCCGGATGAATGGCAGCTTGCACGGCGGGATTAACTGCCGCCAGATCCATGCTCACAATCCAGAGGTCGTGATCAGTTTCGAGCGCGCGCTCGCGCACAGTCGGAGCCGTAATCGGGCGGAGGCCGCCGCCAAAAAACCGTTCGAAGTCGGCCTGCCATTTTGTGACCAGGTGAGCAGGGGCGACAACAAGGGCGCGGGAGATGAAGCCGAGCCGCTGCATCTCCCGCAGGTACATTCCGGCCATGATCGTCTTGCCTGTTCCGGGCTCGTCCGCGAGCAAGAACCTGAGGTTCGGCTGTGGGAGCATCGCGCCGTAGACGGCGTTGAGCTGATGGGCGTACGGCTTAAGCGGCGATGACGCGAACGCTGCGGAGCGTGCTCCGGCCGTAGCGGCCCCCATCCAGCACGTCCACAGTCCGGCCAGCACTGCCGTTGGGGTGCCGCCCCCGTCCTGGGCGAGGATCTCGCAGGCTGCTGCCTGCTCTCCCGTCAGCTCGACCTTTTGGAAGGTACCCGTGGTCTCCTCAACGAATAGCTGCCACCCATCGCCGGTCGGCATGGCGAGTTCGATCCGCACGTACCCAGGCAAGTCCGGACGTTCCGGAATCCGCACACGGCATCCTGGCACGAAGGTCATGCCAGGCATCGTATGGGCTGCTACTCGTTACAGACAGTCCCGGTGATGGCTATCAGGCAGAACTGCTTCCAGGCCCAGCACATCATCACGGTTTCCTCGGCCTGGATCAGCGGCGCGGTGCGCAGCCGGTCCCGGAGCATCCGTGGCGCATGCGGAGAAGTACGGACAGGACCCCAGGTCACGGCGGGTCAGGTACAAGGTTGCGTTTTGCGACCACGGCTGCCGTGTTCGCGTGGAGCCGAGACCAGGAGGCCCCGATCCGGGAAGGTCGCCGAGCCCGCGCGACGCAGCCAGGGTGGTTGTTAGCGAGCGGGTCCACCGGTGGCTGGACTCGGCTAAAAGCGACGGGGACCGTCGTATTCGCGAACTGATCACCTCGACACATGCGGGCCAGCAAAGAAGCTGCCGGGGCAGTAATCGGTGGCGGCCTTCGAAGGCCACGATGTTCGTCCTGTCCGGCCGGGCAACGAAGCCTTTGTCTATGGCGGGCCGGTCGAGATCCGTTATCACGCGACGAGCGCGATCACGCTGGTGACGATCGGGTAGATGCGGGACTCCAGTGAGGAGGAGGTCGCCGGCATCTACGGTCGATTGCGGCGGCGGTCCACCTGGAGCGCCGGCCCAGGTATCGGTCGGTCCGCAGGTATCAGCTAGCCGCCCGCGTATCCGTATCGGGACAACGAGCAACCCGCGCGGGCAGGGCAGGTCGCCGAATCCGGGCACGTCCCGGCTGGCTGCCTTTGTCGTGCTGACTGCCGGAAACAGCTGGGAGAGCCTGTGCCGGGCCTGGAACGCTAACTGTGCCGGCAGGACGACGAGGACTTAGGCCGGAGCTGGCAGTACGGCTTGGACAACTTCATCCCATGACGCACGGATTGCACTAGAGCGAAGCTTTTATCAGATGAAGGATCCGCAACTCTCAGCTCGGTCGTCCATACAGCGACCCGACAGGAAACCGCGGCAGTTGTTGAGCGTCACGACAATGTCAGTGGAAACGTCACGAAATGTCAGTGGGCGCGGCTCCTCCCCCGCCGTGTGGGCGGTGTTGCAAGGCCAGTCCAACCACGGTTGCTCGCCTGGCGGTGGCCAGGCGCCGGATGCCTCAGCGTCGCCGCCGCCGGTGCAGGGAAGTGACGCCCGGAAGGTCTTCGCTGGTGAGCACGTAGATGTCCTCGGCGAGTAGCAGTTCGGCCATGCGTGACTCGCTTCCACCGATGACGGCCAGCAGGCGCTCGATCACCGGCTCATCGGCAGGGTCGCTGGGGCGTTCCGGCCAGGCGGTAGTGAGGATCAGGATGTCGACGTGTTCCAGCAGGGCGAAATACTCCGGGCTTTGCCGCATACCGGACGCTGGATGGATAGCGCCAAGTCCTCGCCGGTAGGCGGCTCCCTCTGCGACGGCCTGGGCAAGGGTGCCGTCGCGGTGGGCGGCTACTGCGTGGGCCGCCGAGGCGGCAGGGGAGCAGTACCGGCTGCACCCGATCTTCTGCGCTTGGAGATCGGGGGTACCGCCCGGTGCGGAGTAGTTGCGTGATGAAGTCGCTCATATCTTCAAGGGAAGGGCCGCTGTTCCACTCGGCGAACCACTCGCCGGGGCGGTCATACCGGATCTCGACCCCCGTCGCGGTCTGCCTCGACAGGTCCCGGGCAGTGCCCGTGCCTGGTGGCTCCGGGCGCTCATCGCTCAGCCCTCGTCCTGGATGGGTGCGCCGCGGTGGTTCGGGGGCGGGCTGGGGATGATCCGCAGGCCGGCTCGCTCGAATCCTTCAGGGGTTGCTTCGTAGTGGCCGTCGTGCCAGCGCGCGATGGCGTATTCCAGGGCCAGGTCGGCGGCGGGTCCGAGCCGCCCCGCCTGAGAAGACAGGGGCTGCTGGTTTGCTGTCAGCCGCAGAGCGGCATCACGGCGGAGTCGTCTTTTATGAACGTGTTCGACTTGCCCATGTCGGTGCTAGCGGTGGTGAAATTCCCGTTGCTCAGGTTGTAGCCAGCCTCCATGTCATAGCCCATCGCCAGCCCGTAGTCGAGAGTCTGCGTGTTGGTCAGAGTGGGCGGCAGGGCCTTTCCTGCGGCAGAAGCGTCGGTGAATAGCTGCGAGCCGTCTGCTTCGACCGCACTCACGTTCCCGGCCCCGCCGTCGGTGGCTATCTGGCCTATGTCCCCGCTTACGGCTTGCTCAGCGGTCCCGGCGGGGCCAGAGCACCACGCTGTCAATGGGTCCACGGCAGGTGCGGCGGACGGGGCGGGAGCGGAGGTAGCGGGGTCATCGCCGGGACAATAGCCCTGACTGTCCAGTGATGAGCATGTGCTGCCGGAAGGGTCCGTTACCGACACTGCGGCCACTGGTGCTGCGGCTAGACGAAGCGGGTCAACAATATGACCGATAGCTCCAGCCACAAACAGCGCGCTTACAAGCGCAGTAATTGTGATTGCTATCCTACTATGCTTCACATTTTGCCCGTCGGCATCGTGCGGCGGTCGGCCAAAGATGGATGCACCGAGGCTAATAAGCAGGATTCCGCCTGTTACGATATAGCCGATAAATGGCAGAAACAACCCGACCGCAGTAATAACAAGTGCGGTTATAGCGAGATATAGAACGACCCGTTTCCTAGTGATGCGTGACATGGTTCCTCCCGGCCGCCGCCGTCCCCGGCGTTCGCGAGCAGCTGGTCACGCTCGGTACCGGCGGCCAAGATGCCCTGATGGTCTTATAGGACGGGTCGCCGGCAGCGATCGCCTTCGCGCAGGCGGCCTCCAGCCGGGACGGGTCATGCCGGTCGGCCAGCCCGGCCACGCCTTGGGCGGCGCTCAGCCGGTACAGCGCGTCGTCCGCGAGCAGCCCGGCGATGACCTGCCCGCACGCCGCCGGGGTGCGCATTTGGAAGGCGATCTTGCCGCGGACCTTGCGCGGGTGGGTCTTGACTAGCTGCCTGCCGAGTGCTGCAGCTCGGATGGTCATCATGTTGCGTCCTCCGGCGATCACGCAGCAGTAGCGATTCGTGACTATATATATACGTAGAGTACACGAAGGTGCACAAACAAGGGCCATCTAACCCGAGAGAGGTTGCCGTGAGGGAACAGTCCAGCGTCAGCCAGGACGGCACCGTCGCAGGGCAAGCGCCTTCGTCCGGACCGCCTCCGCCTCCCCGCCGCTGGAGCCCGGGCGGCCTGCTCACCCTGGTGAACGGGGTTCTCGCAGGCGTCGGCAGCGTGTACGCCACGACCCGCTCGGTGACGATAACTCTCATCGCCGGCGTCACCGCCATCACGCTGGCAGCACTGATGATGATCGTAAAGCGGTGAACCCAGCGGTGGTGCCCTGGCCCCCTGCCTGACGTGCAACCGAACCATGGTCGTCGCCGGCAGCGAGACGTAGGAGCGAAGATAATTCAGCCGGGCAGACGCCGGCCTCTCAGCGCTACTGATACGACCTGTCGCCGCCACTGACGTTCTCGTGTGGTTCCCGCTGACATTTCCGTGTCGCTCAACAGCAGTCCTCGGCAAGGAATGACATTCGACAATATTTGCCATGCTAATACGGCACTCTCGGAGGGTTTCGCTACGGTGTGGAAACTGATGCGAGTTCTCCATCAGATGAAACTCGCACTAGAGCGAGCAAGATGTGCATAAACCCGGGATATGGCTGGACCGGGCGCGGTCCAGCCAATTACGATAACAACAATCACCACCTCCGCAAACGCACCTGACGGGCTCGGGAAACTATGAGCAGCACTGCCTGGAAGTACGCGGGCAGCAACAGGGAAAGCTGGGGAATGGCAGCAGCTAACGACAGCACGGGACACGCAGGCGAGGCTCCCGCAGGCCGCAGATCGCGTCTGGCCGGCAGGCGGCGCCGCAGGGTGGAGTTCTCCCTGACCGACGAGGAGTTCGGCGAACTGTACACCGCGGCCACTCGGGCCGGGCTGGCCAGGGGTGCGTACGCGGCCGAGGCGACGCTGTCAGTCGCCCGGGGCGTAACCTCCCCGGCGGATTCCCCGTTCCGCGAGGCCCTCGGGGAGTTCGTCCGTGCCGCCGGGCTGGTCCGGCGCATTGGCGTAAACCTCAACCAGGCGGTGGCGAAGCTGAACGCCACCGGCCAGAATTCCGGCGAACTTTTCCCCTACGCCGCGGAAAGCATCCACCGGGCGGAACAACTCGACGCCGCAGCAGAAGAAATCCGGAAGCGACTCCGGTGATCGGGAAGATCAGCGATCCGCGCGGAGAGCGGGTCAGCGGGCTGATCTACTACCTCTTCGGCCCCGGCCGCCGCGAGGAGCACACCGACCCGCACCTCATCGCCGGATGGCGCCACCCCGCCGAACTGGAACCAC
>OBLW0100002814.1_pt1 | contig 13932 bp, 13 predicted proteins | sample 1520161 | NCBI WGS metagenome assembly OBLW01 (sample SAMEA3539309, study PRJEB22396) | soil metagenome | biome: tundra; feature: field; material: soil | place: USA | collected 2010-05 | depth 0.15 m
TCCCACCGGGCCGGAAAACGGTGCAACAAAGGATCCGACCAGTTGAGGATTTCACGTCAACCGTCTGCGCTCTCATGTTCGCCTCTCTCAATTGCCTAAGTCTGGTTCAGATTTAGGGGTTCTTAGGTGTTTAAAATCCTAAACTAGATTCTATGCCGAAAGCACAGGGCATCCGCAGAGTATTTCAACGGTATTATGCGGGGTGTAGTAAGACCCTACTTTGGGGGTATAGCCTAAGGTAGGCGCGGTCTGGGTATCTGGATCAGCTCGTCGGTGGGAGAAGTCATCAAAGGGCCCCAGGGTTGCGGTTCCGCTTCAGCCCAATGATCGGGCCGAAGTATTTGCAAGACGGCGACTTCATCGCAGGCCTGGAACTTCGGGCAGCGTACGCAGTCCTTCCATGCCTTGAGGGGGAGAGCGCCGCGTTCGACTACGTGAAAACCCACCCTGTTGAAAAAATCTACAACGTAAGTGAAGGCGAAAACGGCGTCGAGCTCGTATTGTTCCGCTTCGGTAACCAAGGCCTCGACGAGTTTCCGGCCGACGCCCTTTGTCTTGGCGTGCTCGTGCACCGCGAGGGAGCGGATTTCGGCGGTGGTGGGACTGTAGAAATGCAGGGCACCACACCCCAGCAGCTGTCCGTCGATAGTGACTACGGAGAAATCGCGGATGGCCTCCGACATTTCAAATTCGGTTCGGGCGAGCATGATGCCGCGGGCGGCATAGCTGTTGATGAGATGCAGAATGGGTGCGATATCGTGCATCACCGCTTTGCGCACGGTGAGGCGGGCCGCGGCGCCGGGGGATTCCACGAAGGCATCGGAACGAAGTCCGCTAATCATAGGTCACCATCAGGCAGTCACCATCCGGGTGCCGACTTCTTCACCGCCGAGGATTCTCTCCAGGACGCCGGTGGCGGCGCCGGGCGCGATGCGCACCTGCTCCACGCCGTCCGCCAGCGCGCTCAGCGCCGCGTTCAATTTGGCCTGCATCCCGCCGGTGGCGATGCCTTCGGCGATCAACTGGCGGCTGGCGGCGGCGGTAAGACGCGGCCGAACCTGTTTGGAGCCATCGAGCACGCCTTCCACATCGGTCAGGAAGATGAGTTGGCGGGCGCCGAAGGCGGCGGCACAGGCGACCGCCATCTGATCTGCGTTGACGTTGTATACCTGGCCCTGGCGGTCGCCGGCGACGCAGGCCACTACCGGCACGTAGCCGTTGGCGGTCAACAGATGCAGGAGCGCGGGGTTGGATTTCGTGACCCGGCCGACGGCGCCAAGCGCGGGGTCCATCTGCTCGGCCTCGACGAGAAAACTATCGATGCCGGAGATGCCTACAGCCAGCGCTCCGGCGCGGTTGATGGCGGCCACGAGTTCGTGGTTGACGCTGCCGGCAAAGACCTTGAGCACGGCGTCGACGGTTTCGGGCGTGGTGACGCGGAGGCCGCCGACGAAGGTGCTCGGGATGCCGCGTTCGGCGAGGTAGCGGGTCATCTGTTTGCCGCCGCCGTGGACCACGGCGATTTCATGCCCGGCGGAGCGGACGGCGGCGATTTGGCAGGCCAGGCGATCGCGCGAGTCCACGGCATCGAGCAACGTGCCGCCGAGCTTGATCAGCAGTTTCACAACAGCCCCTCGGTCTCGGCATAGCCCAGCATGAGGTTCATGTTCTGTATGGCCTGTCCGGCGGCGCCTTTGACCAGGTTATCGATGGCGCTGACCACCACGGCGCGTTTGGTAGGGGCATCGAAGGTGACGCCGATATCGCAGAAATTGGTGCGCGCAACGCCGCGGAGATCGGGCATGTGCCGCGGGTTGAAGAGGCGCACGAAGGGTTCGGCGGCGTACTCGTGCTCGTAGATGGCGAGCAGGTCTTCGGTGCTGGAGACGGATGGGGCGCGGAAATAGATGGTCTCCAGTATGCCGCGATCCAGCGGCAGAAGTTGTGCCGTGAAGCTGAATTCGTGCTCTTCGAGACCGGAGACTTGCAGCACTTCCGGCACGTGGCGATGGTGCAGGATGGAGTACGCCGCGAAGTTTTCGGCGACCTCGCAGAAGCTGGTCTTGAGGCTGGGCTTGCGTCCGGCGCCGCTGACGCCGCTCTTGGCGTCGCAGACGATGCCACTGGCGCGATCGATCACACCGGCGCGTAGCAGGGGGCGGAGGGCGAGATTGGCGGCGGTGGGGTAACAGCCCGGGTTGGCGATCAGGCGCGCCGGTGGGATCAGGTCGCGGCAGAACTCGGGCAGACCGTAAACCGCCTCGGCCAACAATTCCGGCTGAGTATGGGTCTCCTTATACCAGGCTGCGTAGTTTTCGGGCGTGCGCAGGCGGAAGGCGCCGCTGAGATCCACCACGCGGGCGCCAGAGGCCAGCATGATGGGCGCCAGCTCCATGGAGACTTCCGGAGGGGTGGCCAGGAACACCACCGCAAGTCCCTCCCGCTGTACGGCTTCGCCGGTACAGGGGATGCGGGCGGGCGGGGTGGCGCGGCGAATCGCGGGCGTGCAGCCGGGGTCTTCCCGGTGATCCATGAGGACTGGTTCCACCTGCCCGTGGCGGTGCAGAAGGTGGATCAACTCCGCGCCGCTGTAGCCCCGATATCCGACTATTCCGACCCGCTCCATGTATAAATATACGCTCTAATGAATAATACCACACTCCGGGAATGGTGTGGGCATATCTGGTCCTCAGGGTAGATTCCGGAGAGGCGGCTCAGGCAGGCGACCGGATGGCGACTGGAGTGACTGGCCTAACTACATTGACTTTACAGCAACCGCCACCGTCTGCCAGCCCCTTGTCGTGAGATTCCACCGGAATAACTCATCGAACCCACGCATGGCCATTCGTGCCGCCAGCGACGGTTCGTTGGCCACATCCCGGATCAACTTGCTGCCGCGCGCAATCACCACGCGCCGGTAGAGATTGAAAAAGGGAAAGCCGGCTCCGTGCGCCGATTCGACGCGAAAGCCGGCCCGCTCCAGCAGAGTCCGCAGTTCTTCCGGGTGATAGTGCCTGCGATGGCCAATGTGCCGGTCGAAAGGCGATATTGGTCCACCTGGTACGGTCACGATCAACCGGCATCGCGTCGCCATCCAGGCTTTTACGTTCGTCAGGAGGCGCCCCGGTTCGTCCAGGTGCTCCAGCACTTCCGAGCAGACCGCGTGAGTAGCCCAGCCGCACTGGTCATCCGGCGGTTGGCGGTCGGTGAGAAGATCCCACTGCACGAATGCGGCGCCGGGCACCTTCCGCTTTGCCAGCGCGACACCCGACGCACTCAGTTCCAATCCAAGCAGTTTTGCGTTGGGGAAAGCAGCCGCTGCGTCGGAAACGAAATCGCCCTGTCCGCTGCCGATATCCAACACGCGCGCCGATGGAACACCGGCGCCAAGGCCTGTGTCACGAAGCATCGAAAGGATCAGCTTACGGCGGAAGCGCTGTGCCGGGTTACGTTCCGCCGCCGACGCGTAGTCGTCCCAGTGGCGGTCCCATGCGTCGCGCCGCGCCATCGCAGGGGTGGCGGCGTTCATGCGGCCCATAAGCGGCCCAGACGGGCGTCTTGCAGCATGGATTGCATGGAAGTCCGCAGCGCCTCGCGGGTCTTGAGGCGGCAACTCCAGCCGATGCCGCAAATGCGGTCTGTGTTCAAGCGGACTATGGGGACGTCGCCCTTCCAGCCGCGGTTGCCGCCGGTGAACTCGAAGGTCACTGTGCCGGGCCGCAGGCCCATCACCTCCACGGCCAGTTCCGCAATTTCGCGAACGGTGATGTAGTCGCCCGTCGCCACGTTGTAGACCTGAAATCCGGCTTCGGTTCTTTCCATCGCGGTGAGGACCGCATTGACCACATCGTTCACGTGGATGTAGGATTTGCTCTGCGTGCCGTCGCCCAGAATGCGCAGATGGCGCGGCGTGCGCATCAATTGCCGGATAAAATCGAAGCCCACGCCGTGCGTCTGGTGCGGCCCCACGACATTGCCGAAACGAAAGGCCCGGCCGGTGATGTCGAACATGTACGAGTAGGACGAAATCAGCGCTTCGCCGGCCAGCTTGCTGGCCCCATAGGTGGATACGGGAATCAGCGGACCCTGGTCCTCCTGCGCTTCCGTCTCGCCCAGGTCGCCATAGATGCCGCTGCCCGACGCATACAGAATGGTCCGTGCGCCGGTCGTGCGCATGGCTTCCACCACATGGTTGGTCAGCAGGGTGCCCTCGCGAAAGTCGATATCGGGTTCGGTGGCGGCGCGCGCAATGTCCGGGTTCGACGCCAGGTGAATGACCGCCTGGTGGCCCTCCATCGCGGCTTTGAGGCGGCCCAGATCGTTGACATCTCCTCGCTCCACGCGGAATCGCGAGTCGGTAAGATGCGCCGCATAATGCCACTCTCGCCCGGAGGAGAAATTGTCGTAGATGGTGACCGCCGCCACTTCCGGATCGCCCAGCAACCGGTCCACAAAATGGCTGCCGATAAAACCCGCGCCGCCGACGATGAAGAAGCTCTTGTGTTTCATGATCGCTCCGTTCTGCAGACTGCAAACGTGTTGAGCCCGAACTTATGCGGGAACGACTGAATGCCGCTCGGGCGGAAGCCTGCCTGAATCAGCAAGGGCCAGAGATCGCGGACGTCGTAGTACATCTTGTGGTCGTCCATTTCCGCGCTGGGGCTGAGTCCCAGGCGGAATGCCGAGTACTCCAGGAATCGCTTGCCCCGCCACGACGGCACGTTCAACAGACAGACTCCGCCCGGCGCCAGCATACGCCGCAACTCCAGCAGGGTGCGGATCGGTTCCCAGAGATGCTCCAAAACCGAAACGCAGAGCACCACATCCAGCGATTCGCTGGGAATGGCAGCCAGGGCCTCGGGCAACCGGCCCTCCGTGGCTGAGATCTTCGGATGCCGTTTCAAATCCGCGGCCAGGGACACGTCGATCAGGCGGACGTGCGCCGCTTCGTCCAACACAGTGCGAGCGAAGTTGGCGTGATAGCCGCAACCAATGTCGCCTACGCGCTTTCCGGCAAACCGCGCGTAGCGCCGCAGTTGACAGGCCGAAAGCCAGATCCCAAGGCGGTCAACCGGCGTCAGCCGGTGCTGCTGCCCGAAGGACTCCACCCGCTCCTCCGGCCTACTCTTTTGTAGCAGCATGGATCACCAGGGTGAACCCGAAATTCATGAACCCCGCAATGATGAAGAAGAGACCGCAGATGGCCAGATGGGTGGTCGAAGCCGCGGTGTGTGGCAGTGCGAGACCGAAGTGGAGGTAGTCGCGCAACAGCGGGGCGGTTGCCGCCAGTCCGAACAGAAGCGCGCCGGCGCTCCAACCGACGGAGCGGGAGTACCGGAACAGGGTGGTCCATCGCCGCCGCGCATGCCCCGTCAGGTCGTTCACCACTTGCGCCAGGCAACCGAGGTAGACGCTCTGCGTACCCAGGATCGCCAGGGTCATGCCCATTAGCATCCAGTACAGCGAGAACGTCACCGGGCCGACGGTGATGGGCCCAAACATCACTGCCATCATGAGCAGCACGCCGACCCACAACATCGAAAGACCCGGCTTGAGCAAGAAGAAGTCGGCGCCGTAGACAAACATCGCACGCAGGTTGATCCAGGCGGCCTGCCAGGGAGAAAACCAGCCCATGCGCCTGTGGTGACTGACGCGTCCATTGCGATCCTTCAAAAACCGTACCGGCACTTCGGCGATTTTCAGGCGCGTCTGAACGGACTTAAGCACCATTTCCGACGCATACTCCCACGATTGCGAGGAAAGGTTGATACCGAGTAACGCATTGCGCGTGATACCGCGCATACCGCAGTGGATATCGGTGAAGCGTGTGGCATACAGAACATTCAAAATCCAGGTGGTAACGGGAGTTCCCAGATAGCGATGCAGAGCGGGCATGGAGTCCGGTTCGATGGAACCGCGAAACCGTGAGCCCATGATGAATTCGTAGCCCTGACGAAATTTCTCGACGAACGGCCCGAGCCGCCGGAAATCGTAAGTGCAGTCGGCATCCCCCATCAGGATGTACTTGCCGCGAACGTACGGAATGGCGTCGATATAGGCCCGGCCGAGGCCGCGCTTGGGCGTTTTCAAAACGCGCGCGCCGCCAGCCAGCGCCAGTTCGGCAGTGCGATCGGTGGAACTGTCTACAATCAGGATTTCGCCATCGATGCCGGCAGCGGCCAGCCCTTCCTTACACCACTGGATGAATTCAGAGATGTTCAGCTCTTCATTTAACGCTGGAATGACAATGGAGATCTGCGGATCGGCCACATCGTCGGGCGGAATATAGAGATCAATGCCGGCTTCCATGCCGGCCACGCAATTCACCAGCGGATTGTTCTGCGTCTTAATAGCCAATCTAAGGACCTAAAGCGAGCATAGGAAAATAGGTGAGTAGGATCAATTCCGCTGATGGGCTAAGGGTTTTGCTAACCAAGGATAACTAACGGCAAGTCGATCTCTGGTTTATGGCCCACGCTACCATCCTGACCACCGCGCAAGCAGGCGGCTAACGACAGATGCCATTGAAGTGGAATAGCAGCACACACATGAGAACTTCGACACCCGCGGAGTAGAATGCAGTGCCCGCTACGGTAAGCCGGAAGGGAACCTGTCGGCCTTCGTCCAATCGACGGAGGGTTTGCCACACGGCGGCCAGCAGGCACCAGGAGAGCAGCACGAATTCGGGCGCGAAGTCCAAGGTGTAGCGAGCGACAGCGTAATCCAGAAGCGCCAGCACGAGCAGGATGGAAAGCGCGCAAACGTACATACTGTACATGATGAAACGCGTCGAGCCCAGCTTGACCGCGCGTCTGACCCCATAGCGCAGAACGAAGGGCGTAAAGAGCCCGAGAAGTGCGGTGGGCGCACCCCATAACAAACCCATGGATCGATCAAACCAACACACCCATTTAGAGGGGGGGGAAAGGACAAGGGTGTAAAAGTTGGGCAGGAAGGTCCTGAGGCTGTGGCTTAAACGGTAGAACAGGTCGGCGGGGTCGGCGGGGTTGGCGAACAACTGGTACCGAATGCCAAATTCAAAGGGATTCTGAAATCTCGCGTAATTGTAGGCCGCCAGAAGGGCTCCGCACAAAACAACCGACCCCACAAACGGAAGAGCGAGGGTTCCAGACGAACGGATTCGAAGTGTCACGAGAACGACCATGAGAATGGCAATCGGGGCGTAGTTGGGCCGGCATCCAACCGCTAGTCCGAAGCAGAGTCCCGCGCCGACCAGTGACGATACTCGAGGACGATCTTGTCCGAGCGAGTGGGCCGTAAGCAGAAAGCCTGCCATTACGAAACAGCAACCAGCGGCAATAGCTACCTCGTAAAACGAGGTGTGCGCCAGTAGAAAGGAAAACGCCGGCGCGGTTCCCAGGGAAATCACGGCGGAGGAGGCGAACCACGTCGGGATATCCCATTTCTCGAGCTTCGCCAGGAGAAAGAATAATGCACACGTGCAGGCGAAGCCGCAAGTACAGAAAATGGCCACGGCGATACGCGAGGGGAGATGCGAACCGGTCAGAACCCGGTAGGGTAGGAACAAGACGAGGGCGGGAGTCGGACCGAAATACAGGTAGTACTTGCCGTGGTACAAAGACGCATCATGCAGCCGGAACTCCCCATTGCGGAGAGGGTCGTAGGGGTTCGGCAGTGCCAACAGTTCGGAGGGGGGGGGCACCAGGAGGCTGGTTTGGCCGGCCAGGAATGCGTCCGTGAGCAGCGCGTAGTACTCGGACGTTTGGCCGTGCCAGTTGGAGGCCGGGCCGCAGACCCACGCAGTGGCGAAATAGAAGGCAGCGACAGCCACGAACAGAAGCACCGGCAGCCGGCCGCGCGAGGCGCGATTCAAGGGCATGGTTTCAATTCACCAAGAGTAACGCAGAGCGCGCATCCGCGGAGCTCTCGCCGGTTTGAGAAACGCCGCAATCAGTCTTTCGTCGTGGAGGATGAGGGGTGCCGGCGCAATTGTAACTTAACCGTAAAGATCATCACTATATTGTTCGAAGAGATGGTATGATCGCGTACATGTTGGGCCGCCTTCCAGCCTTTCTTTCCGGTGCGCTCGGCCTTCTGGTCGCGATGGAGGCCGGCGTTGTGCCTTCTCGCGCCCAATCGCCGTTGACGCCCAGCGCAACCCTCGCGCATGAGCGCACCCTGCTGGCCGAGAGTTTTGCGTCGGCAAAGCTTGGGGTGTGGCAGAAACGACTCAACCTGCAAGGCTGGGACATTTCCGTGGTGGTGTCGCGCGCCGACGGGTTGAGGCCCAAGACCGCTGGCAACATTCATTGGGACCCCAAGAAGAAGGCCGCCGTCATTCGCGTCCTCGACCCCGCCGACTACCGTCTGCCGCTGACCGCGGTGCTGCGGGATATCGAGTTCACCGTGGTCCACGAACTGGTCCATCTGGAAATGGCGCCTGTCCTCGGCGAGTTGCAGCGCACGGATGCGAACCGCCTGGAAGAAGAACACGCGGTCAATCACATGACCGAGGCCCTGCTTAAGCTCGATCGAGGCAGGTAAGGACTTCCAACGGCAGTCCAGTTCGCGGAAACGACCGGCCTAGTCTTCGGCTACGGATTTTTGGGCCAGTTCGCCGAATAGCGGCAGGGGATAGGCTTCGTCGTGGGCGGCCTTCACCATCATGAAGATGGACATGCCGAGGAGGACAGCCTGAATGACGGGGTGGAGGTGAAACCCGGGGATGCGTTGCAGGAGGGGACGCAGCACCTGATCGTCCAGCAGCCAGGCGACGAACAGGTACAAGCCCTGAAAACCGTGGAAGCGAACGCGGCGATCGTGGCGGAAGCGATCGCTGGCCAGCACGATGATGGACGCAATCCAGCCGATGCCAGGGATATAGCAGAGGATGGAGGCGGTCCGGGGATTGAATCCGGCCAGTGGATCGCGTCCTGCTGCCGCGGGGGGCGCGGCGGCACCGTCCACCGGCTGTCTGGCGCCGCATTGCGCACAGTAGACGGCGGTGCCCACTTGATTTCCGCATTGGTTGCAAAAAGGCATCTGCTCTTACATACGCTATTCCTTTTGAGAGGGTTCCGGCAACCAGAATCCTAACCTTGTTGGGAAAATCCTCAGCGCAGGTCCTCGGGGCGGTTGCCGCCCGCACCCGCGACGGGGCACAATCTACGTATGCGAACGCTGTGTGCGGGCATTCTCCTGGCAGCGTCGGCGGCGATTCTGCCGGCGGCCAGGAATCTGGAAGTCTACGCGATTGACGTGGAAGGGGGACAGGCGACGCTGATCGTATCCCCTTCGGGCGAGTCGATGGTGGTGGATACGGGGTGGGGCGGCCACAATAAGCGCGATGCCGAGCGCATCGCGGCGGCGGCCAGGGCGGCGGGGGTGAAGAAGATCGATTATCTGGTCATCACGCACTACCATGCCGACCATGTGGGCGGGGTGGCGCAACTAGCCGAGAAACTGCCGATCCGCAACTTCGTGGACCACGGCGCCAGCGTGGAAGACAGCAAGGCGGCGCAGGTGCTCTTCAACGAATATGCGGCATTCCGTGCCAAGGGGAATCACATCGAGGTGAAGCCGGGCGATACCATCCCGATCAAGGGAATCGATGTCAAGGTGATCTCGGCGGGCGGCAAGGTGATCGACGCGCCGTTGCCCGGAGCAGGGCAGCCGGGAGCGGACTGCGCCGCATTCCAGATGCACGACGCCGATCCCACGGAAAATGCGCAATCGGTGGGACTGCTGATCGCCTACGGTAGCTTTCGTATGATCGACATGGGCGACCTGACCTGGAACAAGGAAAAGGATCTGGTGTGCCCGGTGAACAAGGTCGGCAAGGTGGATCTGTACCTCGTGTCGCACCACGGGATGAACATGAGCGGCTCGCCGCAATGGGTGCACGCGCTCGCGCCGAAGGTGGCGCTGATGAACAACGGCGCGCGGAAGGGCGGGTCGCCGGAGATCTGGCAGACCATCCACGACGCGGCGGGAACGCCGGATATATGGCAATTGCACTTCGCGGTGAGCGGAGGCAAGGAGCACAATTCGGCCGATCCGTTTATCGCCAACGTGGATGAGAACTGCGAAGGCAAATGGATTCGGGTGGATGCCCAGAAGGACGGAGCGTTCAAGTTGTACAACAGCCGGAATAAGTACGAGAAAGGCTATCAGTAGGGGCAGGTGGGACGGACGATCGTCTATCGTCGTCTGTCAACTGATTGAACGAGGTACGACAGGCCACAATAGGCGATGGCCTGTCCCACCTAATACATCACATAACTGGTCTTTTTGAGACGCTGCTCGGCGCCGGGCATGGCGCCGGGAGTCACGTAGGAGAGCATGCCGGCCCGCTCGATCTGAAGGACGATGGGCGTGCCGTCGGGGACGGTTTCGAGGGCGCTGCGCAGAGAGTCCACCCCATCCACCGGCGTGCCGTTGACTGCGTGGACTATGTCGCCGGGCTCGATGGCGTCGTGTGCGGCGAGGCCCGCTCCGGCAAGCGCGATCACCAGCACGCCGGGCCCGCCGCGCTGGTCGCCCAGGGTCGCGGCCAACGCCGGTGTGAGGGTGGCCCCGTACATGCCGAGGCGAAACACCAGATTGTCCTTCTCCGTAACGTTACCGGCGGACAAGGCAGGCGGGTTCCGTCGCGGCGCGCCCGGAGTGATGCGCAGGAGCCGCGCATCGGGACCACGCATGACGGCGAGTTCCACGGGAACGCCGGCGGAAAGGGCGTATTCGACGCGATAGAGATCGCGCATGGTGTGGATGGGCTCGGCGCCGAGAGAGAGCAGCACATCGCCCGGCACCAGACCGGCGGCGGCGGCCGGGCCGTAGGGCTCGACGTCTTCCACCAGGACCCCCTGCCGCTGCTTCAGCCCCAAGCCGGCGATGAGGTCGGCCGTGAGGCTGCGCGGCTGGATGCCGAGGAGCGGGCGGGCCACCCTGCCGTTGGCGCGCAGAGCGGCGTAGGAATGGCGGATCACCTCCAGCGGCACGGCGAACCCCAGGCCTTCGCTGCCGCCGGATTGGGACAGGATCATGGTATTGATGCCCAGCAGCCTGCCTTCGAGATCCACCAACGGGCCTCCCGAATTGCCGGGATTCATGGATGCGTCGGTCTGGATGTAGGCGCGGGGATCGTCGGGACTGAGCTGGCGGTCAATCGCACTCACCAGACCCAGCGAGGCGGATTGCGCCAGCCCCATGGGGCTTCCGTAGGCCAGCACCAACTGGCCCTGGCGCGGGGTGGCGTCACGGGTCAAGTCAAAGAACGAGACTCCCTGGACTTCGATCTTGAGAAGCGCGAGATCGTTTTCGGCGTCGATGCCGGCCACACTGGCGGTGTACTCCCGGGGAGAGTCGGCCTGGGCGCCGCCCTGCGTTGGCACCAGGACCCGGATGCGGGTAGCATTGGCGACCACATGGGCGTTGGTGATGAGATAGCCATCGGCGGTGACAAAGAAGCCGGAACCGCGGCCGCGTTCGGCCACCAGGACACCGGCGGGCTGTTCGTCGCCTCGTTCAGCCACTTTGAGCGACTGAGTCACAATCTGCACCACCTTGGGCCCGACCACGGCCGAGACGCGCTCCGTCTCAACGCCGACGCGGTCCAGTTCGCGGATGGACGCGGGGTTGGCTGCCATTGCCGGCGCCACCAGAAGCAATCCCAGGGTTCCCGACAACCATGACTTGTTAACGTGTCTCATCGGTGCTGACAAAAGCACGCGGGTGGCCAGACGCGCCGGTGCTTTCTTTTGAACGCGGCAGGTGGTTAAGAACATTGGAATTAGGCTGCTTACACTGGCGGAGCGGTCACACTGTGCGGATGGGCCGACAGGCGGCCGGCGCGCCGGGGGCGACGGATTGCCGCACCTGGGAAGCAGAGTAGCGGCGGAACGGCAATGCCGCCGGACTATGGATAAGGAAACCAGGCGGGGTCGATACTGGCGCTTTCCCCGCTGGCTTCGCGCATGCGCGCCAGCAGGCGCTGGCGCAATTCAGCAGCGATTTTCTGGTAGGGTACCCGGCCGGCGAGATTGACCTGCTGATAGGGGTCGCCGTGCAGATCGTAGAGCATGTATTCCACGTATTTCTCCGCCGATGGGACGTCGTGCCATCCAGGGACTTTGGGCGCGGCGGCGGCATAGGTGAACTGCGGCGTACGCAGGCCGCGTCCGGTCATGAATTCCGACATTTCGAAGTAGACCTCGTTGCGCCAACCTTCCGTGCGACGGTCCAGCAGCGGGAGGAAACTGTGGCCCTGCATGGTGGCGGGCACGGGCAGGCCGGCGGCGGAAAGCAGGGTGGGCGCGAAATCCACGTGGCTCACCAGCTCGGAAACCTGCATGCCGCGATTGAAGCCCGGGCCTTCCACAATCAACGGGATGTGGATGGAGCTTTCGTGCGGACTGCGTTTGTACTCCGCATTGCGCGTGCGGAAGTGATTGCCGTGATCGCTGGTGAACATCAAGATGGTGTTCTTGTCTATGCCGGTTTCCACCAGGGTCTGACGAAGGGTGCCGACCACCTCGTCCATCTTGGCGACGCAGGCGAAGTAATCGGCAATCTGGCTGGGCCAGGTTCCGGGTAGCGGGCGCAGGTCGGGCGGAATGAACGGATTGGGATAGCGCCCGGCGAACTCCTTGGGCGGATCGAAGGTGTCCTTATCGTTCTGGTGATGGACTTCGAGATAAGAGAGAGTCAGCAGGAACGGCGATTTCGCGGCTGCCGACCGAAGGAAGAGTTGCGCGCGGTCGGTCATGAAGTCGGCGCGGTAGCGGTTGGAGAAGTGGATGGGCTTGTTGTCGTTGTCGAAGAGATCGCCCTCGTAGGCGTGGGAGGTCAACTCCAGGGCGTTGGCCGCCTCCCATAGGTCGGCAAAGCCGCCGCGATGGCCCACTTTGACGGCGCCGCGAGTTTCGGCAGCGGTGCCGGCTTCCGGCCGCGCCAGGTGCCACTTGCCGATGTAGTTGGTGGAGTATCCGGCCTGCTTCATCACGGTGGCCAGGGTAGTGGCGTTTTCCGCCAGACCGAGGGCATTCTTCCACACGCCGTGCCGGCTGGGATACTGGCCGGTGAAAATGCTGGCCCGCGCCGGGGCGCACACGGGCTGGTTGGAGATTGCCTGCCGGAACATTACGCCGCGCGAGGCCATCTGGTCCAGGTTGGGCGTCAGGTTCATGGGATTGAGGCCCATGGCGCCAATACAATCCCAGCGAAACTGGTCGGAAATCACCAGCACGATGTTGGGCCGGTGGGCGGCGCCGCTGGTTTGAGCGGCTGTCGCCGAGGCCACCGCCGCCGCGGCCGGGACCGCGCCCAGCCACTCACGCCGGGTTTGCCTGTCTGCTGCCATGCACGCCTCCGGCGGCAAGTTTAACATGGTGAAGAATGCCAAACGTGAGGGAGCGGTCTTCATCATTCTTGGTGACGCCTTGGCGGCATGGGCACCCTATACCACGCGTTTGATCCGTCCGCCGAGAGCGAAGAGGAGGGCGGTGCCAAGCAGCGGCAGGAGGCCGGCGGCGATCAGTATCGGCGTGTAGGAGAAGTGATCCACCACGAAGCCGGTGGTCTGGGTGAAGAGGATGGCGCCAACGCCGGCGCCCAGCCCGCCCAGGCCGGCGACGCTGCCGACGGCGCTTTCGGGGAAGTAATCGCTGGGCAGGGTCTGCACGTTGTTGATCCAGGCCTGGAAGCCGAACAGCACGACGGCAATGGCGCCGAGGGCGGCGGCGGCGCTGTGGGCGACGGCGGCGAACAGACCGGTGCACATGCACAACATGGCGCAAACGATGACGCTCTTGCGGGCGCGATTGGCGCTCCAGCCGCGCGCAATGAGGTGGCCGCTCACCCAGCCGCCGAAGAGACTTCCGGCGTCGGCGGCGACATAGGGCACCCAGGCGAAGAGGCCGATCTGTTTGAGGCTGAATCCGTGGACCTTGT
>OBLW0100002815.1_pt1 | contig 13926 bp, 10 predicted proteins | sample 1520161 | NCBI WGS metagenome assembly OBLW01 (sample SAMEA3539309, study PRJEB22396) | soil metagenome | biome: tundra; feature: field; material: soil | place: USA | collected 2010-05 | depth 0.15 m
CGCTGGCGAGCTTGCGCAGCGCGGCTCGCAGGCTTTCTTCAATGAGGCGCTGCTGCCGCTCCTGATCGCGGCGGATGCGGCCCAGCTCCGGCGAGGCATTGTCGGCCAGCGAGCCGTCGGGCTGAATGGTGCGCTCAATGGATTCGGCCAACGGGCGAAGACTCGTGGTGAGCGCCGACGAAAGCGCTGACAGTCCTGGAAGCTTGCCAACCAGCCGCGCCGGGGGCGATTGCAACAGCGACTGCCAGGAGGCCACGTCGTTGGCCAACCGGGCTACGGCTTGCAGTTCGCTGGCTTCAAGAGCCGCGCCGGGGATCTGGGCCTTCGCGGCCAGTTGCGTGGGATCGAACAGGCCGCCGAGAGGGATGGAAACCTGCTCGGCAAGCATGAGGCGCACCTCACCGGTGAGTTGATGCTGGCGGCCAATCCAGGCCTCGTCCGTGGAGGGCTTGAGGTCCAGGATCGCGTGCCGGCCCACGGGCGAGGCGGCAAAGCCGGCCACCAGGGCCAGCAGCGGCTCCCACTCCAGAGCGGCAAAGTCGGCGTGCAAGACAGGCGACGGAATGGGATCGAGCAGCGGCATACCAGGAACTATCTTAGCGGGCCGGGAGCGGAGATAGTCGGCGGGATCGCTGTCTTAAGAAGTTGATGCGGGCGCAGAAGAACTCGGTGTAGTGCTAGGAGCGGGTGCGGCAGCAGGGGCGCTGGCCGTGCTTTCGCTTCCGCTTGAAGGCGTTTTTGTCTCAGACGAAGCAGCGCCCTTTCCAGGTTCGGAGGTAGCCCCAGACCCGGATGCCGAACCAGTTTCCGACCCGGATTCGGAGGCGGGCGCACTGCTCTTGGCTGCGTAGTCGTTCACATACCAGCCGGCACCTTTGAAGTGAAGGCGTGGCGCGGTAAGCGGGCGCTCCAGCACGCCCTGGCACTTGGGGCAAACAAGCTCCGGCTCGGAGCTGAAGTTCTGGATCTTCTCAAAGCGGTGGCCACACTGGGTACAGCGATACGCATACAACGGCAAAGTCGTTTTCCTCTTGGGGAAGAAATCACCCACTATGCCTATTGTATCGGCAGGGCGGCAAATTCTCGGCAAGACGCTGGCATCCCCCCTAGCCGCAACAACAAGAACGCGGTGCCCCGACCCAGAGGGTGCCCCGGCACCCAGGTGGGGCACCCGTCACCGGATTTCAATGCACAGCGATCGGAACGGAGGCAGAGTAGCTTTCCCATTCTAGGGTCAGCTTGCCGGTGCCGCCGCCAAGATCGGTCAGTGTGTACTTCAGGTTCTCAACCATGGCAGGGGGTTTGCTCGTCTTCATTGCAGCCCGGCCTAGATCCTGGGTGGGGTCATGCGCCAGACCCCACTGGCCGGTCTGTTTATTGACGATCAGAACCCAATTGTCGGGGTCCGTGATGTCGACAAACAGGGTATAGTTCCCTTTGGGGACGGCCAGGCCGCCGATGGTCAAGTCGGCATCGGTATGCAGCTTGGTGGCGGCATTTGCGCCTGCGCGCCACACCGGGTATTGGGGATCGTGGCCGATGAGGCCGTCCTTGGTGAAGATGTGGCCGGCGCGGCCTTTCACTCCGGGTGAGTTATAGGCGATGGTGACGGCCTTGCCGCCAAGGTTGGCCGACTCGGTGGCGGGTGGGCTCTTCGGGGGTCCCTGCTGGGCAAATACGGTGGATGCGGCGATGAGAAGGCCCGCACAGACTAAAAGATTCTTCATGGCGATGATTCTCCTCCGGGCAGAAGACTGATTGCGGATGAACTGCCTCGACGCGATGATTGTCGCACTCTGTGGGCCTGTTGGGGAAGCGGCGCGCGCTGAGGGCATTCTTTTGCCAGGAGCCAGAGCGGCGGAGGGTGCGGTATACTCCTCTACGCAGCAGAAATCAGGAGGTTTCACGATGCGTTCCAATGCAATTTTGAAGATGGCGGCGGCCGGGGTGCTGGCCGTAACGATGATGGCGGCTCCGGCGGCGATGAGGTCTCAGGCAAGCGACACGGTGCTGAAGCCGGCGGATATGCAAAAGCTGCTGCCGGCCAGCGTGTATTACAAAGGCCAGTCGGCCACCACGCAGTTGCGCAACTCGGGTGGCGTGAAGTTTGCCGACGGATACTTCGTGCTGACCACCCTGGTAGACACCAGCGGCTACTCCACCGATGTGCAGGCGAAGTACCAAGCCTACTTCATCGCCGAAGTTCCCATCAAGCTGGGTGGCGCTAACCTGCCCGCAGGCATCTATGGCATTGGATTCGTTGCCGACGGCAAGCTGGTGGTGACGGATGTGGGCGCGCATGACGTGCTCACGGTGAACACGGGCGAGGATGCCGGACTCAAGCGGCCCACGCCTTTGCAAGTAGTGGCCGACGTGGCCGGCGGCGGCTACAGGATCTACGCAGGACGCCGGTTTGTGAGCTTCAGCCGGTAGGCCGTTTAGTGATCAGTGGTCGGAATCTCAGGTCTCGTGAACAGAACGAGTGAGGGACATGGGCTCTCATTTGTTACTCATGGGACCGGGGCCACCCACCGGACGATGCAAATCAGCGGCCTTGCCGAGAAATAAATGCATCCATGCCGTTGGAATCCACGATCTTCCCGAGCAGCATTTGTTCGATCATGTCATGCTCAAGCATCTCAGGAAACGGCGCAGAGACATCCCGGCTGGTTTGCTGATTCGGGAAATGAATCAGCATAACAGGCCTATCGTCGAAGTTTCCTCCGGAGGCGCGTTCTTCCTCGCTGCTCCAAACCGGGGTATGCCGGCTGAGAGAGATGCGCCAGGAATGATCGGAAGAAACAATCACCGTTGTCTGGCCGGCAGTCCGAGTCGCTTGAATCTCTTTCATCAGGGCGCCTAGCGTCTCGTCCGCAAGCACAAGGCGGTCGAGATAAGTGCCGCCGGGGCGCAAGCTGTGGCTCCTGCGATCGTAGATGCCCGGTCCATGGGGAACTGGGATATGCAGAAAGATAAACTGTAGCTGCTCATTGCCGATCAAGGTTTGCGCATGCGCCACGATGTTCCTGTAAATCTGTATGTGAGCTTCTTCTGGCGTTGCTGTCTTGTGAAACAGCGCCAGGAAGCGGCTCGGCATCAGAGCGGCGTTCGCCAGTATAGACTTTTCCTCCGATGCGCCGAATTCTTCGATCGGCATCAAGTTCGGCTCCCATGAACAATCGTCGACAACTTGCGCAAGCGTGCGGCAGTAGGGGATAAACCATCCGTCGATGCCGGTATGCCATCCATTCCGCCGTGCCAGAGCAAACAGCGTGGCGTTTTGATCATAGGCGATCCATCGGCGCTCGGAGTCATTCCTGTATGCAAGCCTCCCATCGACCGTACTGCGAATATCGTCTATCTGCTCGCCGATAAACAGCGATGGGATAATTTTTTCCGTATAAAAGCCAGCAGGCCTCAGGTTGCCGAATGAAATACTTTTACTCCGTATCCGGTCAAAGTTCGGCAGTTGGATGTCCGGAGCTGTGTGGTCGAATGCTTGATGGTAAGAAAGCTCGTCGAAGAGTATCCAGACAATTCGCCGATTCGTGATGCCGTGGGCGGGGAGATGCAGCGGAGCCGGCGCGGCATTGTCGCCAGCCTGGCGGGCCAGCGCAAGATGAAGAAGTTGCGGAACAATCCAGACAGCAGAGAAAGCAACCCCGGCGATGACCAAGCGAACGGCATGGACTGCATGTAGAGTGACGCGAGGATAAAGGTATGCCAGGACGCCAGACAACAGGAGAATCACAACCGCGCTTTGCCACCATAATTGGCCCCAGGATTCGATGCGATACTGCAGATGAATTAGTTCGAGATTCGCAAAATCCACAATAGTCCACAACATAAGACTGACAAATAAAGCGTCAAGTATTCTTTGACTCGGCTGAGGAAGAGACTGAACGGCAACGAGAAACGCTGTCGCCACAATGGAATAGACAAGCATATCCGCAAGGATGCCGCCAATCAAGTGCGTGACAGGCAAGCGATGATGGAAGAGCGCAAGGTTGGATGGAAGGAGAAACTTGCAGTAGTAAGGCAACAGCAGCAGGAGCGCCGCGCCAGCACCTTCCAATGGATGCCGCATCCTCATCCGACTCTCTCCATCAGCCAAAGTGAACGTCCGTTGGGAAGTTTGTCTCGGCTACGGACTGTAAAACTCCTTGAAAGTATCTGAATGAAATATTCTTCGTTCAGGTGAGCGTAAAGCGCTTCGCGGCCTCGGCAAAGCTCTGTGAACTGGGAATCCTTTTGGGGTATCCATTCAACGATTGCCCAGCGGTTGGTTATCTCCCACAGTTGCGCGACGATGGCAGGAAGCGGAATCTGGTCGGCGACAAGAAGATGATGCACGATTCCCAGCATCAGCACGCAATCGAATTGGCCTCTCGCACGATCAAGCAGACTTGCACTCTCCCGATTGTTCCAGCCGATTGCTGGCGTAGGCCGGGCAAAGTCCGCAACTAACGGGAGAATTGGCAACCCGGCTTTGTGCGCCGCCTGCCAATTCATATCCGTTGCTTGCACATCCGTATCCCATGCAACAACGCCGGCTCCGCACTCGGCGGCAATGCGCGAGTAAACGCCGGTATTCGCGCCCACATCGAGAACGCGAGCGGGGCGCATGCTATCAAGCGCATTTCGGATGAACGCCTGCTTGGCGCGATGATCGGCAGCCTTGTAGTGGTTTGCGGTTTGTGAATAACTACTCCACCGGGATGCGCGCGCCGATGGACCCAGCGAATCGAGTAACCTGCGTGTCGATCGAAGCAAGCGGCGGACAGCGAATGAAGCCACCTCCGCTGAAACTTTGGCGCGCTCGTTTGTGAAGTTCCATTTCTTCTGAAGCAGCAACGGGAGCGTAACCAGAGAGAGAAAAGGACGGCGCCAGCGCCGGACAGGTGGCAGAAAGGGGGCCAGATCCGCAGGCTCATATCCATCCCGCCGTTGCTGCGTTGCGGCAAGCGGCCAACCCAAATGGAGGTATGCGCAGAGGGGCAAAAGAAATGTCCGCACAAACTGGGCATAGGCAATCCAGAGCGGGCTTTGAGTATCCCGGCACTCAAAAGACAGCACATCCACGAAGATAGCCCGGTGCCCGATAAACAGGATGTTGAGCGGCGTTGCATCCTTTAGAACAAACCCATCATCCAGCGCCTCTTCACACAGATCGAGGGTAAGCGATGCTGCCTTTCTCCACTGGCTTGGCGCCCACTCCCATGGATAAGTGGGAAAGAATATGCGCTCATGCTCAAGCAAGACCGTCTGCCCTGGTTCAGACGCGACAATCGTCGTAGCCGCCATGCGCCCTTGCTGCATCCAGCGTTGCGCCAAAGGAGACTGTAGCCATGCCAGCACCGGCGCTGAGTGCTGCGGGTAAACCTCGCGCAGGATACGATCTCCGTCGCGGTAGAGCCTGCCTGCTGGGTCGCGAAAGGTTCCCTCAAGGATCGATAAATCCGGACTCATTACTTGGCGGCTTTCCCACTCTTCGGGGAGGAGTGCGGTGTCAAGCTGCGGAAAAGCCCATGAAGCCGCTTGCGCAGCATGAATATCATGCCAGCGATTGTGGTACTAACGATCTGGAATGCAAACAGTCCCGAGCCGGGATCGACGTATGCATATGCGGGTTGGGCAAGAGCGCAAAGCACGGCAAGCATTGAGAAGACTGTTAACGAGAAATCCAATCCGGCATATAGATATCGCATGGTCTAGTCTCCTGTACTGATCTAATCGACCTGTTAATCGTAAGCTATACGCATTTCTATCGAACAGGATCGCGCACAGATATTCTGTTGGGCATTTCTAAAACGGGAAAAAGCCAAGAAACCGGCACCGACAGCTTCAACGCTTGAATCGCCTTGCTGAGTAGCGCCTTCTTGGGTTCAGGCCTGTGGTCTCCCATGTCTCATCCGCCGCGGCGGACGAGCCATGGAAGCCCCATTCATTTATGGATGGTCAGATGGGCCACGCCATGAGAAGCTGGCTGCACCCTACTTCGTGGTTGGCATGGCGGGGGGGCTGGTGGAAACGCTGGCCGCGCTCTCAATCTCGGGGTCTTTGAGGGCCTTGCGCGCCTCTTTGGAGTGCGGGCCTTCCGGATCGTAGTCCAGCAGTTGCAAATAGTGGGCACGCGCCTCGGCAAACTTGCCGAGATGCCGCTCGGTCTCTGCCAGTCCCCAATAGACTTCGGGATTCTGGGGGTCCAGGACCATAGCCGACTCGAAACGCGACTGCGCCGCCTTCCAATTCTTGATCTGGAGGTAATACTTGCCTACATCAATGTCGCTGGCCGCAGTCTCCTGGTGTACAGGCTCCTCGACCTTGAGCTTTCTCTTTTTGCCCTCGGGCTGATCGTCATCCGGCTTGGGGAGAATCTTGTCGAGGCCGCTTAGGCTGGAGCTGGAGCTTGATTCCTGCTCCTGCCCGCTGGCGGCGGCCGGCGCGGGATCGTCTGGACTCCGCACAGGGTCCATGTCTTCGCCGGGCAGCGCAGCGCGGCCGCTGTCTGCCCCCCCGTCTACCGCATTGTAGGTCCCGTCCGGTAAAGCTGGCGTAACCTTCGAGGGTAGTACCGGAACGGTGCTGGTGTCCTCGGGAAACGGATTAGCTTCGTGTGGCGCGGCAGATGCAGCCGGGGGCGCCTGGGCGGGCTTTTGCGCGGCTTGAGCGGGTTGGCTCTGGGCGCAGGCGAAACCCAGCGTCGCCGCCCCGCAGAACGCCATATAGCAGGCCAAAACCACCCCAATCCGAATGCCCGGTCTCATTTCTCTGCACCTCGCCCCTGCATTGTCCCCTGCAACTGCCCCATCAATGGTACGATGCGGTCCATACGCATAAAACTTCACCACAGGAAAGCATCGCACACTTCCATGGCCCTGATCATCCGCTCCTCCGCCATCCACGGCACCGGCTGCTACACAGATGCCCCCATCCGCAAAGGCGCGCGCGTCGCCGAATACACCGGCCCGCGCCTGACCAAAGAGGAGGCAGACGCCGCCTACGAGGCCTCGCCGATCACCTATCTGTTTGGACTCGGCGACGGCTCGATCGTCATCGACGGCGACTGCACGGCTAAGTACATCAACCACAGCTGCGATGGCAACTGCGAAACCAGCGAGGTGCGCGGCCACATCTGGGTGAAGGCCATCAGGAACATCCCCGCCGGCGCTGAAATTACCTACGACTACTGCCTCTACGACGGCGGCGAGGACGAGGCCGTTTGCAACTGCGGCTCAAAGAAATGCCGCGGGACCATGTACTCCAAAGAAGAAGTGCGCCGCCGCAAGGCCGCTCAAAAAAATGCCGCCTTGAAAGCTGCGAAGAAGGCTGCAAAAAAGAAGCCCGCCAAGGAGAACGCCAAAAGCGCGCGTTGACGATGCTTATGCCTCATTTTCCGGTTTTCTGGCGAAGAAATTGGATGAGATTGTCAACGACGCTCAGCTTGCCGCTGGGCAAGTGAAAGCCGGCAGAGACAAAATCGCACAAGAATACCTCGGCACAATCAGCCGTTTCACACTCCGCTTGGGTAGAATAGCTGGCAGAGGGCGAGGCCGATGCGGCAGGAAACACTGGCATCCCAGGAGGGTTCAGTGAAGTTTGCCCGAAAAAGCAAACGGGAACTCTTTCTCGACCGGATGGAAGAGTTGATACCCTGGGGAGAGTTGCTGGCTTTTGTCGAGTCGCACGATCTTCCGGCAGGAAGCAGTCAGCCTCCGGCAAGCCTCTCAATCCTGCTGCGAACCTACTTTCTGCAGCAGTGGTTTAACCTCTCGGACGCCGGCGCGGAGGAGGCGCTCTATGAGTCGCCGGTGCTGCGCAGCTTTGTTGGAGTCGATCTTGCGGTGGCTCCCGCGCCAGACGAGACGGAGATTCGCAATTTTCGCCGACTGTTGGAAGAACATGATTTGGGCGGCGAGATCCTGGTTCGGATGAACACTTCTCTCGCCGAGCGGGGCATCCGCATCACTAGCGGGACAAATGCGGATGCGACGATTCACGATGCGTCCTCTTCCTCAGAAAACACCGCCGAAGAGGGCGACAAGAAGTCTACCGAGATTGGCGCAGAGACGGCCAGCCGTCTGACCAAAGCCAAAGGAATGGACGTAGCCGATCCTCTCTTCCCTGGCACAGGCGCTTTGTACGTTGCGCTCATCAGCCCGGACGAGAAACGCCGCAGCGCCGCATTACGCGCTTTGGGCGAGTGCCAGACTGGCAAAATCGACCAGTTCCTGTCCTATCCTTCCGACCTCGAAAATGCACCTCGGACTCTAAGTCGCGACTTTGACGTAGTCCTTGTTGACCTGGACACGAATCCGAATCTCGCCCTGGATCTGGTTGAGACCATCAGCGTCCGCGGCTTGGCAATCGGAATGGTCTATTCCGCGCAGGTCGATCCAGACCTTTTGCTCCGATCCATGCGTGTTGGCGCTCGCGAGTTTCTCACTTTTCCCTTCAATTCCGGCGCCATGGCCGAGGCTCTGGTTCGGGCCTCGGCCCTTCGCTCGGCGACCCGCACAACAAAGAAGACAGACGGCAGGTTACTTGTATTCCTCAGTGCTAAAGGCGGTTCGGGGGTGACCACGCTGGCCTGCAATTATGCAGTTTCACTGGCCCAGGATTCTGGACAGAAAACCCTCTTGATCGATCTCAATCTCCCTCTCGGCGATGCGGCGATTAACCTTGGCATCCGGCCTCGATACTCGATCGTAAACGCGCTTCAGAATTCCAGCCGGCTCGACGCAAGTTTTCTCTCCACCATGTTGACGCGGCATACCTCCGGGCTATTTGTACTCGCGGCGCCCAGTGAATTGGCCACCGCGCAATTCTCCGATGACGCCGTCGACAAGCTGCTCAAGGTCGCGCGTGAGGAGTTCGAATATGTGGTGGTCGATGCGGGATCGAGACTCGACCTGCAGCATACACATCTCTTTGAAGAATCCGCCACGATTTATATGATCACGCAGATCGGCATTCCAGAACTGCGCAATTCAAATCGCCTGATTGCGCGGCTGGCCATCACAGGCGGCCCGAAACTTTCGATTGTGATCAACCGATACGACCCGCGGAGCCTGGAAATCGGCGATGAGCATATTACAAAAGCTCTCACCAGGCCGGCGGAATGGAAGATTCCCAACAACTACGTCGCTGTGCGGCGGATGCAGAACACGGCGACTTCACTCATGGAAGATGACTCGGAAATTTCAAGGGCAATCCGGCAAATGACCCGATCCATCAGCGGCCAGCCTGCCGCACCGGAAAAGAAGAAGGGATTCAGCTTCTTTCGATAAAGGATCCGCACTTGCGGATGTGAAGCCCGGTAAACGGCCTGCGAAGGCAAACCCGATCTGGCGTTTGCTGATGGCCATAAGTACGGAATCGTTTTAAGAAACACAGTTCCACGCACCGTTTCACACACAGCGTAAGCAGAATACTTGGCGGAGGGCGAGGGCAATGGGGCAGGAAATACCGACATCGTTGGAGGGTTCCGAGAAGAGCGCGGGCGAACGCGGCGATTCCCAGATGCAACAGCAGGAGATAGCCAGCCGCCTCACCAGGGCCAGGGTCATGGAGGTGGTTGATCCTGCCTTCCCCGGCGCAGGCGCGTTGTCCTTAGCGGTCATCAGCCCGGACAAGGAACGCCGCAATGCCGCATTGCGCGCTTTGAGCGAGTGCCAAACTGGCCAAATCCAGGAGTTCGCTTCCTATCCTCTCGGCCTCGACGAGGCGCATCGCAATCTGAATCGCGACTTTGACGTAGTCCTCGTTGACCTCGATAGTGACCCGAAGTACGCCCTTGAACTGGTAAGGAGCATCTCGATCAATGGCTTGGCAACCGTAATGGTCTATTCGGCGCAGGCCGATCACGACCTTTTGCTCCGATCCATGCGCGCGGGCGCTCGCGAGTTTCTCACTCTGCCCTTTGATCCCGGCGCCATGGCTGACGCTCTGGCGCAGGCCGCGGCCCTTCGCCCGGCGGCCCGCCCTAAGAAGAAAACAGACGGCAGGCTCCTGGTATTCCTAAGCGCCAAGGGCGGTTCCGGAGTGACCACTCTGGCCTGCAATTTTGCGGTATCGCTGGCCCAGGAATCGGGGAAGAAAACGCTCCTGATCGATCTCAATCTCCCGCTTGGGGGCGCGGCGATCAACCTCGGAATCAAGGCTGAACACTCCATTGTGAACGTTTTTCAGGATTTCAAGCGGCTCGACTCCAGTCTTCTCGCCAGCTTGCTGGCAGAGCATGGCTCCGGGTTATCGTTACTCGCGGCGCCCAGTGAACTGGCCCCCACGCAGGTCTCTGATGAGGCAATCGACAAGCTGCTGGAGGTCGCCCTCCAGAACTTCGAGTATGTGGTGGTCGATGCCGGAGCGAAGCTCGACCTGCAACATACGCATCTCTTCGATGAATCCGCCACCATCTATCTAGTGACGCAGCTCGGCCTAGCGGAACTGCGTAACTCAAATCGCCTCATTGCCCTGCTCTCCGCCGCCGGCAGCCCCAAACTCGAAATCGTGATCAACCGTTACGACCCTCTCAACCAGGAGATCGCCGAAGAGCATGTTACCAAGGCTCTCACCAGGCCGGCGGAGTGGAAGATTCCCAACGACTATGCCGCTGTGCGGCGGATGCAGAGCACAGCAATACCGCTCATGCAGGATGATTCGCTGATTTCACGGGCGATTCGGCAGATGGCAAAAGCGGCTTGCCACCATCCTGTTATCCCGGAAAAGAAATAAGCATCCCGCGGCCGAGCGGGAGACTTTATGGTTGGCGGCCACTCAAAAAGCCTGAGCATGGAACGCGGCGAGCGATGATGTTCCTCGTTCAAGGCTAATCGTCGCTGTCCTTGGTGGTCTTCTTTCGCCGCTTCATCAGCATGGCCGGAACTGGTTTCTCGCCCATCGCGTCTTTCCACAGAATCACGTTCAGCTTCTGCGCATCGGCGTGGTCGGCGTGGCGAAAGTCCATCTTCATGCTTTCCTTGGCTCCCGGCGCCGTCTTGGCGTTGGCGGTAAAGAGCAGGCCGTTGTCGCGGTTGGAGTAGTCCGCCGAAAAGGCCGGCTGATCGCCGGGGCCGGTAAAGAGAGTCGAGATGAGTGAGCTGAGGGCGTCGTTGTTGTTCATGGGAGGCAGTCCGAGCAGCGTCTCCATGGTGCGCATTACGCTCACGGTCGAGTAGAACCTGCTGTCAACAAAAGGCGCGCCATCGACGCCGTGCGGAGCATATTTGCTGACGACCACACCTAGGCTGCGATGCGCGTCTACATGGTCTCCGCCGTCCTGAGCGTCGTCCTCCAGAATAAAGAGCGCCGTATCGTCCCAGTACGGCGAGTGCGAGATGGCTTCGACCGCGCGCCCAACCGCCAGATCGTTGTCTGCGATCGAGGCCCTGGGCGTCGGTCCGCCTGGCTTTGTACCAATCGTATGATCATCGCCCAGCCTGAGCAGCACAAAGTCAGGCATGGTGTCTTTGCCTTGCTGCCTGTCCGCGACCCATTCCTTCAAGTGCCGCAGGAAAACCTCGACTCGTACCTGATCGGGCACCATGACATTGAAGTCCGGCGCCTCCTCGGCAAAGTGCCCCACTAACTCCGGCTTGGTGGCAATATTTGTGGCCATCAGAGGAATCGGCCAGGGCCACTTGTTCACGCCGCCGCCCCACTCAGCGGGCAGTTCCTCGCCGGGAGCGATGGCCTTGCGCGCGCAACTGCGCCCCTGAAGCATGGGCCCCTGCTGCGGGTTTGCGGTCTTCACCTCGTCGCAGAAGGTCGTCGAGATATACTCGCCAAAATGGTAGTAACTCTTGCTGTGCGCGGCTAGATTTCCCCATAAGTAGCCGCTGGCCGGCTCGTTCACATCCGGAATATTCTGCAACAGCGGATAGCCTTCCGCTACCACGCCTTCCCAATCGTAGGTTCTCTGTCCGCCGCGATACTCCTGCTGCCAGGTTTTTTCCAGATAATCCGTGCCGATGGCCGCCGTGGACCAAACGTGCCCATCGCCAGAGACCTCGCCAGAGTCGAAGAAGTTATCCAGCACGCCAAACTGTAAAGATAACTTATGCAGGTTTGGAGTGATCGCCTCGCCATACATCGTGAGGCTCGGATCGCCATTGCCAACCGGCTTGCCGTCCTTTTGCAGATCGCCGAAGATCTGGTCGTAAGTCCGGTTCTCCTTGATGATATAAATCACGTGCTTGATCCGGTCCTGCGCCTCCCCGGCAAAGGCAATTTTCTCCGCCGCGGCTTTCATCCGGTTGGACTCCAGCGTGATCTCAGTCCAGCGCGGCAAATCCTTTTCTATATCCGATTCATCCAGGGTTGCCAGCGAACCGTAGATCAAGGTTCCGATATAGGTCGTCTTTCTCAGCAGCTTCTTCACCTGCGCTGTCCCGGTATCTTGCTGGGGCATGTTATTCGGCCCGGTCCCTTTTCCTTTTGCCGTGGCCACGTAGAGCTTTCCCCCGGTGAAGGCCATCGACATGGGCATCCATTCGGTGGGTACAAAGCCGATCGGCTCGACCATGCCCTGCTTCGACTCTTTCTGCGTGAGCTTGGTTGTGTCGATGACCGCAACCGCATCGCTGCCCATGTTGGCCACATAGAGCCGGCTGCCCTCGGCATTCACGGCCACGGCCACCGGCTCGGCGCCAAAGTAGCTTTGCCCCGGCAGCCGCGTATCGAAGTATCCCTTGACTGCAAATTGGTTCGCGTTCACATTCACTGCGGCAACGGCGTCGCGGTTGGCCAGCGCCACGTAGAGAGTCTTGCCATCCGGCGAGAATGTAAAGTCGCAGGGGTGGGTACCCGCGGCCACCGGACTGGACGGCTTGAGCAATGCCAGCTTGCGCCCTACGTTTGCGTTGACCAGATCGAGTTCCACAATCTCCGAGGCATTCCACAGCGCGACAAAGGCACGCTGGCCGTCCTTTGTCACGGCCAGGGCGACCGGATAGGTCGAGGGTACGGCATCGTTTTCCGAGAGATCGAATCGCTTCTCTATCGCCCCGCTCGCAGGGTCGATCAGCAATACCATGTCCGACAAGTTATCGGCGACCAGCAGCTTCTCGGCGTCGGCCGGGCCAACCACTGCAATCGCCGCCGGGAATGACACACCTTTATCGCCATCCACTCCGCCGATCAGCTTTGTCGTCCGCCCCGGAGCCAACTGCGCAAGCGGCAAAGGAATCAGCCGCTCCGGCGCGACCTTCCCCTCGGCAAAGCTGTACACCACCACGCCGCTTCCCGTCTTGTCCTTGCCATCGCCGAGCGGGTCGGTGGTCGAACCCATGCTGGCATAGATGTGCTTCCCGTCGCGGCTGAAGGCCAGCCCGGAGTAGAGCGTCTGCTTGGCGGCCTGCACCAGCGTGCGGGAATCCGGAAAGTCCTTGAGCGAACCCGTCTGCGTATCCTCGACCGCCAGCGACTGCTCGTACTGCGACTCAAAGGTTCCAAATCCAGCATTCACTGTGACGACGTAGCGCCCGTCGGGAGAGACGGCCATCGACATCGGCAGGCTATTCAGCCGTTGCGGATGCCCCGGAATCTCTCCGATCAACTGCTTGCTCGTGGGCAAATCCACCGTCTGCGCCGCCATCGAAACCGTTACAAGCGCCAGCACCGCTCCGGCAACCGCCGGCAGAACCTTCGTATTCATGGCAAGACTTTACCAGATCCGGATACAATCCACGGTTACAAAACCGTGACTTCTAAACAGGTTACAAAGCCGTAACTTGCACACCGCCGCACTCCGTGCCTGGAACGATACAATCGACCTGAGGCCGCTTCACATAGGAGCCGGCCGCGGGAGCGGGTGCAGGCATGGGCTATCAGGTTCTGGCGAGAAAATACCGTCCGCAGCGCTTTGCCGACGTGGCCGGCCAGGACCACGTGACGCGCACGCTGATGAATGCGCTGGCCCAGAAC
>OBLW0100002816.1_pt1 | contig 13920 bp, 13 predicted proteins | sample 1520161 | NCBI WGS metagenome assembly OBLW01 (sample SAMEA3539309, study PRJEB22396) | soil metagenome | biome: tundra; feature: field; material: soil | place: USA | collected 2010-05 | depth 0.15 m
CGGGGCGCACGTTCAGGTGGATGAGGTCAGCCCGCGGGCTGATGTTGGTGCTGTGCGAGTAGTTGGCGTCGGCGATCAGGATCCGGGCGCCGTGCCCGGCGGCGCCGAGCGCGGCCAGCAACGGGGGATGGATGACGGGGAAGCGCAGCATGCACATCGGTGTGCCGCACCGGGCGAAGGCAGGCAGGCGGCCGCCCAGGCTGGTAAAACTGGAGGACCGGCCCGGTGACGCCGGACTGGGCCACGGGAGCGGCGCAGCCTGCGGTCCGGGTGGCCGAGCTGGATCAGGGCGCCGGCCACGGCCAAAGCCATCACCAGGACCATGGGGGCGTTGATGAACAGCTGCCGCCGCCGGCGGCGCTGCTCCGGCACGTCCTCAGTGTACGGCCCTGCGCGGATCGCAACCGGCGTCAGGGCGGCCGGGTTACCTGCCTCACCTTGCCGCCACTGGGTCCATCGCATCCAGGCGAGATCAGCGAGGCGAGGGCGGAGCGCCCAGGTGGGCTGCATGAGGCCAATCGAGCGGTCGATGGCCAAGGCTCCGGGCGGCGAGGCTGCGACGATGACGACGAGGGCGAGCAGGCCGACATCGCGGAAAATTTCTAGCGGGTACCGGGTCTGCCCGGGCGCGACCGGCCCGCCACCGCCGAAGCACCCGCAGGCGAGGGACAGCCCGCGGGCCCAGGCGGACAGGACGCCGCCGATAAAAGCGATCAGGAGCAGGCCGGTGAGCAGCGCCGCGATGCGGGTCGCCAGGCCAGCGACGAGCAGGAGGCCGAGCATGATTCCCAGGGTCGGCTGGATGTATCCGAACAGTGCGGCCAGGCTAGCGGGCAGGATCTGATAGGCCTGCACGGTTTCCACCGCCCGGAGGGGGTCGCCGATCTTCGCGAGGCCCGCTGTTATGAACACCGATCCCACGATCAGGCGGCCCGCGAGCGTCACCCAGGGTGCAGGGATCTGCGGGCCGCGCCAGCCGCCCCTAAGTGACATGATGTAGTCACTATGGAACGGAAAGTAACGAACGCCATGGTGTCAGGATACGTCATCCCGGATGATTCCGCCGACTGCGCTCTGGTCAGCCCGCATTCGCGGCCGGCCAGGTGAGGGTGTGCACGGCGCCGGGCACGGCCGACAGCCGGGGGATGGATCAGCGGGAGCCAGCCTGGCTGCTCAGCGTGCCCCAGTGATCGCGTCGGACAGGGCGCCGTTCACAGTGACGAGATCGGAAAGGCGGACATGCCGTCCGTTGAGCGTGACGGTAGGTGTCTCGTTGATGCCGCGGTCGTTGATCCGGTTGCTGAGCGGGACGAGCTGGGCCGCGTACCGCTGCGACGTCACGCACTGGCTGAAGTCGCCGCCGGTGAGCCCGCTCAGCCTGCCGATGGCCAGCAACTGGGTGACCGGGAACCCGTCCTGCGCGGTCTCCGCCGGCTGGTGGATGTAGAGGAGGTTGTGGTACTGCACCCATGAGCGGGCGGGCACGCACATGGCGGCCGCCCAGGCACGGGTGGAGTTCGCCTGACGTGGCTGGCTGCCCACGAAGATCGTGAACGGATGGTAGACGACCTTGACCAGGCCTTCGTAGGCGAGCCGCTCGACAAGCCCGCCGTTGGCCACTTCGAACTGGTAGCAGACGGAGCACTGGAAGTCCTCGTAAACCTGGAGGACCGGCCTGGTGACGCCGGGCTGGGCCATGGTCACGGTGTCGCCCGCGGTCCTGGTGGCCGGCGCGAAGGGGCCCGCGTAGACAATGGTCTCCGCGCCCGCCCGGCTGCGCTGGATGAGGGCACCGGCCATGACGACGACCAGGATCAGGATCAGGACGGCGGCGTTGATGAGCAGATCTCGTTGCCGCCGGCGCTGTGGCGGCATGCTCTCAGCGGACCGCTGGGCGCCGTTCTCGCAGAGTGTCGGCTCGACCGGGGTCACGTGGCTCGCTTTCCCGCCACGGGGCCTCTCGTATCCCGGTGGGACCGGTGCTGCCAATGAGGTGTGCCCGGCAGCAGCGGCGCGAGGCCGAGCCGGCGGTCAACGGCCCAGGGGTCGGGCGGCGAGAGGCCCACCCTGACGGTGAGGACGAGCATGCCGAAGTCGCGAAGAATATCCAGCGGGTAGTGAGTGGCGCCGAGCGCGACCTGCCCGCCACCGCCGAAGCATCCGCAGTCGAGAGACAGTCCACGGGCCCAGACAGAAGCTATGGCGCCGATAAAGACGATCAGGAGCAGGCTGGTGAGTACCGCCGCGAGGCGGGTCGTGAGGCCCGCGACGAGCAGGAGGCCGAGCATGATCTCCAGCGTGGGCTGGCCATCTCCCCACAGCGCGGCCAGGCTGGCGGGCAGGATCTGATAGGCCTGCGCCGCTTCCGCCGGCCAGATGGGATTCCCGATCTTCGCCAGGCCCGCGGCGATGAACACCGTTCCGACGATCATGCGGCCCGCGAGCGTTACCCACGGTGCGGGTGGCCCGCGATTGGTCAGGCGCCGAAGTGACACCTTGAAATTATGAGGGGACGGAAAGTAACGAATGAGGGCCATGATGCTCAGGTTACGTCACGGGGGGGCTTAAGTAACATTTTGGAGTCATAATATAACGGAAAGTGACGAATAACGTAGTGCTACATACGTCACCCGATCAACCGCGACCGCATGCTGCTCAGCGGCTAGGTCAGGACTTTCCGCAGCTTGGGCACAGGCCGAACAGTTCGACCGTGTGGTCCACCGCGGTGAAGCCAGCCGCGGCGGCGACCTGCTCGGCCCATCGCTCGACGGCGCGTCCCTCCACCTCGACGCTGCACCCGCATTCGCGGCAGGTCAGGTGGTGGTGGTGGGCGTGGCTCGCGCACCGCCGGTAGAGCGTCTCGCCGCTGGCGTCACGAATCGTGTCGACCCTGCCGTCCTCGCTCAGGACCTGCAGGTGACGGTAGACGGTGGTGAGACCTATGTGCTCGCCCCGGCGGCGCAGCTCGGCATGGATCTGCTGCGCGCTGCAGAAACCCGGTAGACCGTCGAGTGCCGCGGATAGGGCCTCCGCCTGCCTGGTCCCGCGGACCCGCGTGCCGCCGAGCGGAGGCTTAGCAGGCACCGGCGTCGTCACAACCGCACATTAGCAGGCTCCTGTCCCTGCTCCCCGGCCTCGCGCCAGCGGGGCGGTGGCGCGATCCGCGTCCGGCGCCAGGCCGCCCAGCCGCGTCCGGCGCCGTAGCAGCCAGCGCCGATGGCGCCGACGAAGAATCCGACCGGCCAGTTGGTCTGGTAGGACGCGGCGATCGACGCCCAGACCGTGCCGACCGCGATGAGCACCGACAAAGCCATCGCCCGCATCGGCTTGTCGGTGAACGACCGGGCCGCCGCGGGCGGCCCGATCATCAGGCTGAAGATCAGCAGCGCCCCCACCACCGGCAGCGTCATGCTCGTGGCCAGGGCGACGATCACGAGGAAGTACATCTCTATCCGGTTACTGCGCACCCCACGTGCTTCGGCCAGTTCCGGCATGACCGATGTCAGCAGGAGCGGGCGGTAGAGGATCATGACCGCGGCGATGGACACCGCGCCGAGCGCCGCAATGGGAGCTATCTCGTTAGCGCTGACCCCGAGCACGTCGCCGAACAGGAGCGAGAAGGTCTCCGGCGCGTACTCGACGCTGAAACTGAGGAACAGGGCGCCCAGGCCGAGCATCACGACCAGCGTCAGGGCCGTCGCCACGTCGCGCCGGCCGCGGCGGCCGAGCCAGCCGATGCCGAGCGCGCCGGCCAGGGAGGCCACCGCCAGCCCGATGAGGGTGTTGATGCCCAGGAGGCTCGCCCCCGCCGCCCCGGCGAAGGCACCCTGCGGCACCGCGTCAGCGACGAACGCGGCGCCCCGCAGCACGATGAAGAACCCCACCACCCCAGCAACGACAGCAACGATGGTGGCCACGGCCCAGGTGTTCGCCATGAATCCGGAGAACATGGCCCTAGCCCTCCCCAGAGCCGGCCGCAGCCGGGGCGGCGGCCCCCGCCGCGCGGCTGGCCCGGGATCGCGCCGCGGCCCGCCTCGTCCTCAGCGCCGCAGGCTGGCGGGCGAGAACGTAAAAGACGAAGACCAATGTCACAACGAAAAAGCTGACCGGCCAGCCGTGCTGCGCCGGTGGCCAGTAGAAGCTGTCGTAGGAGAGCAGAACGCCTAGCCAGGTGGCGGCCAGGCCGATGAGGGCGGCCCAGATCATCGCCAGGCCAGGGCGGTTGGTCAGCCGCAGTCCGGTCGCTGCTGGCCCGATGAGCAGCGCCGTGCTCAGAATCGCGCCGATGGTCATGGCCGACAATGACACCGCGACCGCGATCGCCACCAGGCACAGCAGCCCGACGATGCGCACCGGGATCCCCCGCACGGCGGCCAGCTCCGTGCTCACGGAGCTGAGCAGGAGTGGCCGGTAGAGCGCGGCGACTATGCCGAGGCCGGTGACGCTCAGCAGCGCGACGACCGGGAGGATCGAGCTGCTGATGGTGAAGAGGGACCCGAACAGGATGGTGATCGCCGCGCCTGTGGTGTTGGTGTGGGTGGTGTCCCAGTAGAGGAACAGAGCCGCCAGGCCCAAGCCCGCGCCGCGCACGATGCCGGTGGCCAGGTCCCGTCCCCGGGGACGCCGGATCCCGATCATGTCCATGATTCCCGCCGCCAGCATGCCCACGCCCACGAAACCCCATAGCGGGGAGATCCCGGCGAGGAAGGATGCCGACCCGCCGGTAACGCTGATGTCCGCGAGTGCATGGCCGGCGTACGACTGCCCCCGGATCACCGCGAAGGAGCCGACGATGCCGGACACCACCGCGACCACGCCGCCCGCTAGCAGGGCCAGCCGGGCCGGCCCGTTCTGGAAGAAGCCCGGCTCGATGATGACGCTGAAGAAGTGGCTCACTGCTGGGTCACCGGGTCACATGCTGCCGATGATGGGGGAGGCGGCCTGCCCATCGCGGCGGACCGCGGGGTCCTCGCGGTGGACATGGATATCCGGATGCGGGGTGCCGGGAACGTCGCCGCGCCCGGCGATGACCAGGATCCGGTCATGGACGTGGATCACGTCGACATGCTGGCCATACAGGGCGCTGAGCACGTCGGACCGGACGACCTCGTCGGCGGTCCCGGATGCGGCGCGGCCCGCGGCCAGGTAGACGACCCGGTCCATAACCGGGAGCAGCGGGTTCATTTCATGAGCCGAGATCAGCACGGCGATCTGCTGTTCCTGGGCCAGCCGGGCGAGCAGCGTGACCACTTCCTGCTCGCTGGCGATGTCGAGGTTGGCCAGAGGCTCGTCCAGGAGCAGCAACTTGGGCCGGCTGATCAGTGCGTGGGCGATCAGCACCCGCTGCTGTTCCCCGCCGGACAGGTTCCCGACCCGGGCGTCGCCGAAGCGGTCCGCGCCTACCGCCCGCAGCATCTCGTCGATGAGCTTCCGGCGGCCGGGCGACGGCAGCGGGATGCCGAGCCGCTGCCCGTCCAATCCGAGCCCGACCAGGTCGCGAGCCCGGATCGGCATGTCCGGATCCAGCAGGATCTTCTGCGGAACGTATCCGATCATCGAGTTGCGCCGCGAGCGCGGCTGGCCTCCGACGCGAACGGTGCCCTCAGCCGGTGCCTGCAGGCCGAGGATGACCCTCAGCAGGGTGGTCTTTCCCGCGCCGTTCGAGCCGATGAGGCCGACGAACTCGCCGCGGCGCAGCGTGAACCCGACGTCGTGCAGGATCTCGCGTCCCGACAGCCAGACGCTGACGCCGTCAACCGCGAGGACCTCGTCCGGGCTGTCGGCCGCTTGCTGGTACCCCATCGTCATCGTCCGAGCTTCTCGGTAGAGATTTTGTCAGCCACGGCCTTCTGCAGCGCGTTGACCTCGGCGAGCATCCACGACTGGTAGTCGTAGCCCGGCGTTGGCATGGTCTCGTACACGCCGACTACGGGGATGCCGTAATGGTGAGCCGTGGTCAGGAACGATGCGGTCAGCGAGTCGGTCACCTGCTGGTTGTACAGGAACACTTTCACCTTGCGGCCGGAGAAGAGATTGTCCTGCAGGGAAACGTACTGCGGCGAGGGGTCCACGCCGTTCATGATGTCGGCCTGAAAGGTGAACGGGGTGAGGTTGTCGGTGCCGGCTGCTTGCAGCATGTAGTCGCCGACTGGCTCGGTGGTGGCCACCGGAGTCCCTGGGTACGCGGCCTTGAACGTGGCGATCGCCTGATACCAGGGCTGCAGTGAGCGGTCGAACGAGGCGGCGTTGGCCGTGAAGTACGCGGCGTGCGAGGGCTGCAGCGCGGCGAGGTCCCTGGCGACCTGCTTCGCGACGGCCGGCATCGTGGTCGGCTTGTACCACAGGTGCGGGTTGGGGGTGCTGTCCGGCAGGCCCAGGAGATCCTGCACGTTAATCACCTTGCGCTTGGCGTTCGGCGCCGCGGCCTCGATCTTGTTCATGTACGAGTCGTAACCGAGGCCGTTCTGGACAACGAGTTCCGCGCTGCTGACGACCTGGGCCACACTCGCGCTGGCCTCGAAGCTGTGCGGATCCGTATTGGGATTGCTCTCGATCGCGGTGACATGAACGTATTTGCCGCCGATCTGGCCGATGACGTTCGCGTACTCGTTCTCGGCGCCGACCGCCACGATGGTCGCGGTCGAATCGGCTGTGCTGACCGGCCCCGAGCTGGATGAGCACGCGGCGCTGAGTACGGCCACGGCCATCGACAGTGCCGCGAGCGCGGCGCGACTGCGAACAGGCATCTGGTTGGTCCGTCTCCGGTGGGTATGGCTGGGGGGAAGTCGAGGCGGAGTGGCCAGCTCCTAGATGAAAACGATAACCATTACGCATTCTAGCTGTCAAACCGCCCCGGGTGAGCCTGGGCGCTGCCGCGAGGGGTGAGGGGGGGCCCTGCCGCGAGTGAGGCTTTGCGCTGCCCGGGTGAGGCTTCGCGCTGCCCCGGGTGAGGCTGGGCCCCGTGACGAGTGAGGCCTGGGCGCGGTGGGCGCCGTGACGAGTGAGGCCTGAGCGCGGTGGGCGCCGCCCGCGGACGGCTAGGGCTTCGAGCCCGCGCTGACCGGGCGCGGGCTTGTCCGGCCGCCAGGCCCCGGCCTGAAGACGCTCGGCGTGCCGGCGGGTCGCGCCGCCGCTGCTTAATGGAAATGATAATCATGTTTATCTAGTACCGCCCACACGCCTGGGGCCACGCCTGGCCTCACGCACAGTGCTGGGCCCAACAGGAAGGATTCCGCCGTGTCCCTTGATGTCTCCCCCGCCCTGCTGGAGCAGGCCCGCAGCGGCGAGGTCGACGAGGCAGCGTTCGTGGGCACTGTCCGTGCCTCGCTGCCCTACGCCTACGACCTCATCGCCAGCCTCGCAACCGGGCTGAGCACGAGCACCGCCGCGTTGGCCGACAACCAGGTGCCGCCCACTAGCGAGGCCGAGCGCGGCCAGCTACTGCGGGCCCTGGCCAGCGACGCGATCCGGGGCAGCCTGGAACGCCACTTCGGCGTCCGGCTTGCTTTCCAGAATTGCCACCGGGTCGCCGCGTTCCGGCCCCGCGACGCTGGCCGGGCCTACCAGGAGTTCATCTCGCCCCGCGCCCAGTTGCTCAACCAGTCACCTGCGCTGCGTAACTGCTGAGCTCCGCACCTGCTGGCCGGCGCGGTGGGCCTGCGATGTGCAGCAGGCCCACCGCAAGGGTCAAGATGGAGGCATGGCAGACCGGCTCAAGGACGCCACAAGCCCGTACCTGCTCCAGCACGCCGGGAACCCGGTGGACTGGTGGCCCTGGGGCGACGCAGCCTTCACAGAGGCACGGGCCCGCGATGTTCCCGTTGTTCTGTCGGTGGGTTATTCGGCTTGTCATTGGTGTCACGTGATGGCCCACGAGTCCTTCGAGGACGGGGCGACGGCGACCCTGATGAACGAGAACCTCGTCGCGATCAAGGTGGACCGCGAGGAGCGCCCCGACGTGGACGCCGTCTACATGACCGCGACCCAGGCGATGACCGGCCAGGGTGGCTGGCCCATGACGGTGTTCATGACGCCGGACCGCGAGCCCTTCTTCTGCGGCACCTATTTCCCCCGTGAGCAGTTCCAGCGCCTCGTCGCCGGGGTGGCGAAGGCTTGGCGGGAGGATCGCGGCAACGTGATCGACCAGGCCCAGCGCATCGCCGCTGCGCTGTCCGAGCGGGCGGCGCCGTGGCGCGGGGCGGCGGGCACGGCGGGCACGGCAGGCCTGCAGGAAGCGTGCGATCAGGCGGTCACCGCGCTGAGCGCGGAGTACGACGCGGCACGGGGCGGCTTCGGGCGAGCGCCGAAGTTCCCGCCCTCAATGGTCCTGGAGTTCCTGCTCCGGCACTCCGAGCGTGTCCCGGTGAAGGGGGAGCCGGCGCTGCTGATGGCGGCCGTCACCGCCGAGGCCATGGCCAGCGGGGGCATGTACGACCAGATCGGCGGGGGATTCGCGCGCTACTCGGTGGATGCGGACTGGGTGGTGCCGCACTTCGAGAAGATGCTCTACGACAACGCCCTGCTGGCCCGGGTCTACGCGCACCTATGGCGGCGCACCGGCTCGCCGCTGGCCCGCCGGGTGGCCAGGGAAACGTGCGCCTGGATGATCAGCGACCTGCGCACCGCGGAGGGCGGCTTCGCCTCGGCGCTGGACGCCGACAGCGACGGTGCGGAGGGCCTGTTCTACACCTGGACCCCCGCGGAGCTGACCGGGGCGCTCGGGCCGGTCGATGGGCCGTACGCGGCGGAGGTGTTCGGCGTCACCGAGGCCGGCACGTTCGAGGACGGCCGCTCGGTGCTGCAACTGCTGGCTGACCCGCAGGACGCGGGGCGGCTGGCCCGTGTCCGCGAAATTCTTCGCGCAAAACGGAACCAACGGGTGGCTCCCAGCCGTGATGACAAAGTAGTGGCCGCGTGGAATGGATTGGCTATCGCGGCGCTCGCCGAGACGGGATTGCTGCTCGAGGAGCCAGGATTCGTGACTGCGGCCCAGGATGCGGCCAGCTTGCTGACTACCGTTCAGCTGACCGACGGCCGGCTCGCCCGTACATCCCGGGACGGCGTGGCCGGGACCAGTGCGGGTGTCCTCGAGGATTACGCCTGCGTGGCCGAGGGTTTCCTGTCACTCGCCGGGGTGACCGGGGAGCCCGGCTGGGTGGATCTCGCCTGGGAGCTGCTCGCCGCCGTGCTGGACCGGTTCGGCGATGGGGGCGGGGGGTTCTACGACACCGCGGACGACGGGGAGGCTCTCGTCTACCGGCCCGCCGATCCGGCCGATGGCCCCACCCCGTCCGGCGCATTCGCCGCTGCGGGGGCGTTGCTCAGTTATGCGGCACTGACCGGGTCGGCGCGGCACCGGGAGGCGGCCGTGGCGGCCCTGGGTGTGCTCCCGCCAATCGCGGCCCGGTTCCCCCGCGCCGCGGGCTGGGGCCTGGCGGTGGCCGAGGCGATCATCTCGGGACCGGCCGAGATCGCGGTGGTGGGGCCGCCCGGCGACCCCAGGACCGCCGCGCTGCATCTCACCGCCCTGCGGGCGGCGCCACCGGGGGCGGTCATCGCCCTCGGCGACGGCGGCCCGGTCGGCGGGGACTCAGCCGATGGGGACTCAGCCGGCGGGGACTCCTCTGGCGGGGACTCAGCCGGCGGGGGCGGCGTCCCGCTGCTCGCCGGGCGCGGCCTGGTGAAAGGTTCACCGGCGGCCTACGTCTGCAGGGGCTTCACCTGCCTGGTTCCGGTCACCGAGCCCGGCGCGCTCCGGGTAGCCCTGGAATATCCGGTATAGGTGGTCCAGCATGGGTAGAAGTGTGGGTAGGGAGGTCTGTGTGACTTCACGGGTGCCAGCGCTGGCACCGGCGCGTACCTGGCTGCGCCGTGTGGTGCCTGTCCCATGCGCCGCGTTCGCCCTCCTGGCCATGGGTGCGGCCGGCCCCTCCACGAGTCCCTCCACGGCAGGCAACGCCGCCCAGCGCAGCGCCGCACCGGGTGCGGAGGCCTCGCTGCTGTCCACTTCGGCCACGCGGATGCTGCCTGATCCCCGCGCGTCCTCGCCGCCGGAGGCGGCCATCACCTCGCCGCCGGGCAAGCTGCTGACGGCAGACGTCCTGGTTGTCTCGGGCACATCGCTGCCGGCTGGCAGTGACGCCGCTGTCCGGCGGGTGCCTGGCGTGGTAGCGGCGGGCGTGGTGGACGCGGCCCGGATCCAGGTCAACGGGAAGTACGTGGCGACGCTCGGGGTGGACCCGACGACGTTCCGGGCCTTCACCGAGCGGCCCACCGCCGTGTCCGATGCGTTCTGGAGCAGCGTCGCGGACGGTGGCATCGCCGTCTCCTACACCATGGGCAGCCAGGACAAGCTGCCACTCGGTGGCATGGCGCAGGTGGCCGGACGGACGATGGAGTCGCTGCGTGTCGGCGGGCTCGGCACGGTGGGCATCGGCGGCGTCGACGCGGTCGTCTCGACGGCCGTGGCCAGTTCGCTCGGCTTCCCGATCGGCAATGCGATCGTGGTCAGCGCGCCGCACGCCACAGTCGCCACGCTGGTCGCGCACATCAAGTCGGTTGTGCCGAAGGGGACACTGGTCGAGCCGCTGGTGGCGTCGACGACCGCGCGTCCGGGTACGGCGGGGGCGGCCACCGGGACCGTCTCGTCATCGGCCTCGGCTACCGGGCTCACGAGCAGCCAGCTCATCGCCATGCTGCAAGCCGCCGAGAGCAGGCTTGGCCTGCCCTACGTGTGGGGTGCGGCCGGGCCCAGGTCATTCGACTGCTCCGGACTGGTGCAATGGTCCTTCGCCCAGGCAGGCGTGGTTATGCCGCGGGTCGCGGCCGACCAGGCGCGGACCGGCCCGGCGATCCCGCTCAGCCAGGCCCAGCCAGGCGACCTGCTCTTCTACCACACCGACCCGACCGCGCCCGATTACATCTCGCACGTCGCGATCTACCTGGGCCGAGGCTGGATGATCCAAGCGCCGGAACCCGGCGAGAACGTTCAGGTCGTTCCGCTGGCCCTGGGCAGCGAGTTCGCCGGCGTGGTCCGGGTGTCACCGCGGATCGCCGCCGCAGCGGCCGCATCTCCAGTGGGCTAACCGCCCGCGCCCCACGCGCGGTCGGCAGCCGTGTGCCAGCCCGCCCCTCGGGCGTTCCTCCCAGCTGTGCGGGCGCGCCTCGCGGGCGCGCCCGCGAGGCGCGTTCGTGGGAGAGGCGGCTTGCCACTGTCATGCAACTGTGTAATCTTTATTACATGAGTACTGCGAAAGAAGATGTGAGCAGCCCTGCTGAGCAACTACGCGCCTGGTTCATCGGACGTCTCCCTGACGGCTGGTTCGCGCAGGCTCCGGTCGTGGTGCTGGACCGGGAAGAGATCACGGTGGTCGGCCAGCTCGACGACCCGGAGACTGAGCCGGGCTCAGCGGAAGCGGAGCGCGCCGCGGCGGCGGATGGCCGGGCCCGCAGGTTCCGTGAGGAGACCCGTGAGGGCCGGATCGAGATCGCCCGCGAGGCGGAACACACATTCGGCCGGAAGGTCTCCTGGGGCGTCATCTGTGACGGCCGGAAGGTGATGTTCACCACACTGTCGGTGCCGGTGATGACCCGGCTCCGCCAGTCCGAGCGGCGGGTGCTCGACACGCTGGTGGACGCCGGGGTGGCCCGCAGCCGCAGTGATGCGCTGGCCTGGTGCGTCCGGTTGGTCGGCGAGCACGAGGACGCCTGGCTGGCTCAGCTCAGGGAGGCGCTGAGCCGGGTCGAAGAGGTCCGGGCCGAAGGCCCCCAAGCGTGACCAGCACGGAAATAGTCGGATAAAGGGTTTATACCAAAGGTCTAAACCATTTGCGAAAAGCTCGCCCCGCCTTGGCTCCGCGGTCCCGGCCGGTCTTTAGCGCAACTCCTCGAGAGCGGGAATTCGCGCCTTCAGGGTCATGCCGGGGAATCCTCTCCATCCACTCCTGAATCACTAAACTGGCCGGGTGCCGTTCCCTTCCGCCTAGGGTTCTCAGAGCGCGGAGGAGGGGCATATTTAATCCGGCCATGCCGGGGTACACTCCCCAAATCCCGCAAGCACAGAGCGCACATGACTGTGGCGTCATGGCGGGTGACCCCGGGCTGAGCGTGCGTTAGGCGCGCCTAGGAGGAGGAGCGATTGTGGCGCATCAGGTAAACGCGGCGGCGGTGGAGTGGAATCCGACGGCGGAGCGTCTCCGCGAGCTGACGGAGAAAATGCCGAACTCATCGGTCACCGAGTTCGGCAATGTGGCAGTCAAGGCTCGCGTGGACTCCCGCAGCACCCGGTCGACCTACCTCGTCGAGGACTCGACCAATGCGACCAAACAAACGATCACGCGCACGGAATTCGACCGGATCGCGGCCGCGCAGGACGCGTACATCGCTGGCCGCCACGTGGTGGTGGTGGACGGCTACATCGGCTCCGATCCGGCGTTCCGCACCAGGGCCAGGCTGATCATGGAGGCCGCCAACGCGAACGTGGCCGGCATGCAGCAGCAGCTCTACTACCCGGCCGGCGACGACTACGACCCCGCCACCTGGGAACCGGACACGACGGTCATCTACACCCCGAACCTTCCTGCGCCTGGCTACCCCGATGACCGCGTCATCGTGGTGGACCTGAACAGCAACGTCACCCGCGTGCTCAACTCGGACTACTTCGGTGAGTCCAAGAAGGGCGGCCTGCGGATGTGGAACAACATCGTGTTCAACCGCGGAGGCCTGGCGCTGCACGCGGGCTGCAAGGTGATCCCGGTGGACGGGGATCCCACGACCGTCCTCATCGTGGGTCTCTCCGGCACCGGGAAGACCACGACGACGTTCACCACGCAGCTTGGCAGCAAGCCGGCCCAGGATGACTTCGTCGCGCTTATGCCGGGTGGCCGCGTCTACGCCACCGAGAACGGGTGCTTCGCCAAGACGTTCGGGCTCGACCCGCAGCTCGAGCCCGCCATCTATTACGCCACCACCAAGCCGGATGCCTACCTCGAGAACGTGTCGGTGGATGCCGACGGTGCGGTGGACTTCCTCGACACCTCGTACACCAAGAACGGCCGCACGACGTGGCCCTTCTCGTACGTGGACCCATGGCCCGCCGACCAGGTGCCCCCGGCTGAATTCCTGCTCATCCTGAACCGGAACGAGAACATCGTCCCCGGCGTGGCCCGCCTCGACCGCGCACAAGCGGCCGCGTACTTCATGCTCGGTGAGACCACCGGGACCTCGGCCGGCGGCAAGGACGAGGAAGGCAAGTTCCTGCGCGTCCCCGGGACCAACCCGTTCTTCCCGCGTGACATGGCCGACATGGGAAACCGGATGCTCGAACTGCTGGACAGCCACGAGCTCAAGGTGTTCGTGCTCAACACCGGCCGGGTGGGCGGCGGGGACGACCACCCTGGCTCGAAGAAGGTCGCCATCCCGTTCTCGTCAGCCATCGTCCAGGCCATCGTCCAGGACACCATCGAATGGACAGAGGACCCGGACTTCGGGTACGAGATCGCGACGGTCGTGCCGGGCGTCGACGATGCCGAGATCATCCAGCCACGCAGGCTCTACGAGCGCCAGGGGCGCCTCGACGAGTACGGCAAGATGGTCGCCAGGATGAAGCGCGAGCGCAAGGAGTACCTCGCCTCCTTCGCCGGGCTTGACGAGGCCATCGTGAAGTCGATCGGCTGAGCCGGCCAGGAACCCCCGGCCCGCGCGCCGCCCGCCGAGCCGCTAGCTAGCTAGGCGCGCGGCGGCGGGCTTCACCGCGTGGTGCCTGGGGCTACTCGGCCACCCGGCCGCACGGGATGTTCACCCACCACCATGCGTGGCCGTAGAAGTAGCCTGTCACCCCGGGCTTCTCGCAAGATTTCCGGGCCGCGGCCACCACGCTGGTCCACGCTGGACTCTCGGAGCGGCCGTTGGTCACCCGGAAGT
>OBLW0100002817.1_pt1 | contig 13918 bp, 10 predicted proteins | sample 1520161 | NCBI WGS metagenome assembly OBLW01 (sample SAMEA3539309, study PRJEB22396) | soil metagenome | biome: tundra; feature: field; material: soil | place: USA | collected 2010-05 | depth 0.15 m
AGACGCCGCCCGCGGCCCCGCCCGCCGCGCCGGCGCCACCCGCGCCGCAGACCCAGTCGGCCGTGGCGCCGCCCCTCAGCGATACCACGCCGTTCGAGCTCAACGACGCCTCTCTCACCGACATTATCCGTATCCTCGCCCAGCGGCTGAAGATCAACTACATCCTCGATCCGGCCGTAAAAGGCTCCGTCACCATCTATACTTACGGCCAGATCAGGGCCATGGACCTGATGCCCCTGCTCGAAACCATCCTGCGCATTAACGGCGCCGCCATGGTGCAAGTCGGCGATCTCTACCGCATCGTGCCGGTCAAATCGGTTTCATCTCTCCCGGTGGATGCCACCGTCAACGCCGACCCCAAGACGCTCCCCGACGACGAGCGCATCATCCTCAACCTGGTTTTCCTGAAATACGCCAATGCCGGCGAAATCTTGAAACTGCTCCAGCAGTTCGTCGGCGAAGGAGCGCAGATTTCCACCTACGACCCGGCCAACCTGCTCTTGATCGAAGACAATAGCCGCAACATGAAGCGAACCATGGATCTAATCGCCCTGTTCGATAGCGACACGCTCGCCGGCCAGCGGGTGAAGCTCTTCGACGTGACCAACAGCAGGCCCTCCGACGTGGTGAAGGAACTGGAGTCGATATTCAAGGCGTATGCTCTTTCGGACAAGAACTCGGCGGTCAAATTCGTTCCCGTGGACCGCGTCAACGAGATCATTGCCGTAGCCTCCAACCCGGGCATTTTCGTCGAAGTGAAAAACTGGATCGACAAGCTGGATGTCGCCGTGAAGGCGCCGGCCGGCTCGGTGGACCTGTACTATTACCGTTTGAAATACGGCCGCGCCGAAACGGTCGCAATGGCTGTTATGGCGGTTCTGACCGGCAATCCCATGATGATGGTGGGATTGGCCGCCGCTGCCGGCGGCGGAATATCCAGTGGCGCTTCGGGCTATAGCGGCGGGAACTACGGCGGCGGCTTCGGTGGCGGGGGGGGCTTCGGCGGAGGTGGCTACGGCGGGGGCGGCTACGGCAACATGGGCTACGGCAATAACATGGGTTACGGCAACAACACGGGCTATGGCAACCAGTTTGGCGGCGGCTATCAGCCGAGTTACCAGGCCGGCGTGCCGGTCTCTATCCCTCCCGTCACCACGACGGTAGCGGGAAGCGCTGCCCTGGTTCCCGCAACCAGTGGCAATGGCGATCTTACCGGGGCCTATCTGGGACTCTCAGGCATGGGACAGGGCGGGGTTGCAAGGGGCCCCAGCGTCATACCCAATCCATTCGACAACACCATCCTCGTGCGCAGTACCCCGCAGGAGTGGGCGCAGATCCAGAATCTGCTGCGCCAGATCGACGTGCCGCCGCGGCAGGTGCTCATCGACGCCAAGATCTACGAGCTCGATCTCACCGGCTCCTACTCCGCCGGTCTGCAATCCTCTATCGATAAGAACACCGGCGCCAACTCGCACGCCATCAGCGGGGCCGGAGGCGCCACAACCGCCGGTTTGGGCCTCACCGACGGTTTCCTGGTGGGTCACGCCCTGGAGTTGCTGAGTACCTTGACCCTGGCCGAAACCCATCAGGACGCGCGTGTCATTGCGGCTCCCAGCATCATCGCTACCGACAGCATCCCCGCGGTGATGAACGTGGGCGAGAGCGTCCCAACCCTCTCCTCGCAAGCTGTGGTAGGCGGGGTCCAGTCGAACGGCACCAACGTGTTCAGCAACACCATCGTCAACCAAAGCACCGGCACGACGTTGTCCATCACGGCGCGCATCAATTCAAGCGGCGTGGTCACCATGATGATCGATCAGAATGTCAGCCAGCCGGTCTCGGGAGCTTCGCCGGGGGGCATCAGTTCGCCCTCCTTCTCCACCCGTTCGTTCAGCACCCAGGTCACGGTTCAGGATGGAGACACCATCGCCATCGGCGGGTTCATCCAGGAGAACGACACCCATACCACCAGCGGCATTCCGCTGCTCGATCGCATACCCGGTTTGGGCTTTCTTTTCAGCTCCAAAGGCGTCATCAAAACCCGCACCGAGCTGATTGTCTTCCTGACTCCGCGAGTCATCTACGACACCCACCAATTGGAGGACGCTACCGACGAGCTCAAGGGCAACATGAAGAAGATGACGAAGATGATGCAGGAGCAGTAACAAACCCTACTCAGCGCCTCCGTCTCGTTCGCGCGCCGCGACGATACGTGGAGTGGGCCTCCAGGCCTGCTACGCCGGCGTCCCTGCCGGCGTTCTTGGTTATCCTTCGTGGGGCAGCTTGCCAAGCTGCGCGCCGATTGCCAATCGGCGCGCGCGGCGGTTGGCCGGGGTGCCCTCTGGGCCGCGCGCAGGACGCCGGATTCCACCGGTCGCGCACTACTCGCCAACGATCAGTCTGGTAGTCGTGCCGCCCAGACGGATCTCGGTAATGTGCTGCTTGCCTCCACTCTCGGACAGCCGCACGGTTGTGCTGGAGTACTTCGAATCTCCGTTCTCCACCCTTACGGGGACCTCGGCGGTGGTCTTGCCGGTGCGGATCACCACCTTAATGCCGTCCACCTGTAGCTGGTAATCGCCTGCCCTTAGCTCGGTACTGCCCAGCATGGCGGGTTCGAATAGGTTTACCGAATACGTCTTCATACCGGCCATTGCCAGGCTGGCGAAGGCGAGAAAAGTCAAGAATATCCTGTTCATCTGTGCTCCTCCCTAGTGTTCTTACGAAGTTTGTCTGCGAGATCTCGCCTACGGTTACTGACTAATACGAACGAGGTCCTGAAATGTTGCGTGAATTGTTGTGAAGTTCGTGTTAATAATCTTGCCTGCTCAAGGTCCTAGAAATTCACGTACTCGCCGGATGGCCGCCTCTCGGATCTCCGGACTTTCGCCGAACCCCCTCAGCCACTCCATGCCGGCCTCCTTGCGAAGCCATGTGATCTGGCGCTTGGCGTACCGCCGCGTGTTGCGCTGCGCATAGAACAACGCCTCGCGCGGATTCAATTCGCCGCGGATCGATTGCAGCGCCTGCTTGTAGCCCAGCGCCTCGAAGGGCTTGACCGGCGCGAAGCCCATCGCCAGGATTCCGCGCACCTCGTCCTCCAGGCCGCCCTCGAACATGGCGCGGCAGCGCGCGTCGAGCCGCTCGTTGAGCGCCTCGCGGTCGGGCAGCAACCCGAGTTTGAGCGCGCGGTAGCCGCGCAGCCGGTCGCGGCCCTGCCGGTACAATTCCGTCACCGGGCGCCGGGACAGCAGGCAAACCTCCAGCGCCCGTGTGACCTTGGGAACGTCATGTGGGTGAATCTTACCGGCGGCTTCGGAATCGAATCTTCTAAGGAGGCGGTGGAGGGAGCCGCGGCGGCGCGATTCGCGCGCGGCCAGGCGGTCGCGCAGAGGCTGGTTGCGGGAAGGCCCTTCGAAGAGGCCGTCCAGGAGAGCGCGGAGGTAGAAGCCCGTTCCGCCCGCGACAATCGGCAGCCGCCCGCGCGCCGAAATGTTGGCGATGGTCTCCCGCGCCAGCCGGGCGTATTCGCCCGCCGTGAAGATCTCGTTGGGGTCTAAAATGTCGATCAGATGGTGCGGAATGCCGTGGCGCGCGGCCTCCGGAAGTTTGGCCGCCCCGATATCGAAATGACGGTATACCTGGAGCGAGTCGCAGTTCACGATTTCGCCGCCGAACGTTTCGGCCAGGGCGATGGCCAGGCTGCTTTTCCCCGACCCGGTTGGGCCGGCCACCGTAACCAGGGGTCTCTCCGGCGCGTCTGCGACTATAGGCCCGGAATCGGCGGAATCGCGCACTTGCGGATGTTGCACTGGAGTCTCGTTATACAATACTAAGGAGAGCAGTCTTTCACCTCACTGGGGCCGGACGGCCGAAAGAAAATCTCATGATTCGTTCAGCTAAAGCGTTTCTAGTGGTTCTGACCCTGGGCTGCATCTCCTACGCGCAGACCCCCGGCGGGACACCCACTGCCACCGCGTCCGATGCCGATAGGGCCGGCGCATACTACCACTTTGCCATGGGCCGGCTGTACGCGGAAATGGCGGTTTCCGACGGCCAGAACGTCCAGGGCGAGTACGTTACCAAGGCCATCGAGCACTATCGCGAAGCCCTCAAGCTGGACCCTTCGGCGTCCATGATCCTCAACGAGCTGACCGACCTGTACGTCCAGAGCGGCCACGTGCAGGACGCCATCGCCCAAGCCGAGGATTTGCTGAAGGCGAACCCCAACAACCTGGAGGCGCGCCGCACCCTGGGCCGCATCTACACCCGGGCGATTTCCAACGCGCAGGGCGGCAATGTCAACCAGTCCATGGTCGGCAACGCCATCGACGAATATAAGAAGATCGTCGAGGCCGACCCCAAGGACGCCGATAGCTGGGTGATGCTCGGGCGTCTTTACAGCGTTTCCACCGACACCGTTAAGGCCGAAGAGGCGTTCAACGAGGCGCTCAAAGCCGACCCCAATAACGAGGACGCCCAGACCATGTTGGCGATGCTGTACGCCGATCACGGCGACATACAGCGCGCTATTGAAAAACTTAAGGCGGTCTCCGGGAAGAGTCCCAACGAGCGTACCTTGGCGGCGCTGGCGGATGTATATGAGCGCGCCAACGATTTCAAGAGCGCCGCCGAAGCGTTGAAGCGCGCGGTGGCTATCGCGCCGGACGACGATCACCTGCAATCCGATTTGGCCTTCGATCTGCTGCGGTCCAATCAGCTCGATGAAGCCCTGCCGCTCTACCAGGGATTCGCCGAAGACGATCCGCGCGACCCTCAGAACCAGCTTCGGATCGCCCAAATTTACCGCGCCAAGCACGATCTGGTGAAGGCCCGCGAAGCCCTCAACAAGGCGAAGCAGCTCGATCCCAACAACGTGGACGTTGCCGTGGAAGACGTCACCCTGCTCGACGCCGAGGGCAAGTCCGGCGAGGCCATCTCGAGACTGAAGGCATTGCTCGACCGCAGCGTGCGCCCCACTTACTCGGCCCCCTTGGCCGCCGTTCGCGCCACCCTTCTCGAGCGCCTTGGGATGCTCTATCGGAACACCGAACAGTTCACCGAGGCGGCCGCCGCCTTCAAGCAGGCCGCCGATCTCGATACCGACGAAGCGCCCCGCCTGGAAGTTCTGATCGTCGATACCTACCGCGCCGCCAAGGATCTCCCGTCCGCCGAGCGCGAGGCGGACGCCGCCATGAAGAAGTTTCCCAACGATCACGCCATGCGCGCGGACCTGTTGAGCGGCATGGGCAAGACCGACGAGGCTGTGGCCGAAGTCAAGGCCAATGCCAAGGGTGAGCTCGACCGCGAGGCCCAGCTCCAGATCGCCGAAATCTATGAGAAGGGCAAGCGCTGGGCGGATATGGCCAAGGCCCTGGACGCCGCCGAGAAGCTGTGTACCACCGACGACCAGAGGGAAACCGTCTTCTTCATGCGCGGCGCCATGTTCGAGCGCACCAAGAAGTTTGACGAGGCCGAAGCGGCGTTCCGCAAAACCATTGACTTGAACGGCAAGAACGCCAGCGCTCTCAACTACCTCGGCTACATGCTGGCCGACCGCAACGTCCGTCTGGACGAAGCTCACGACCTCATCAAGAAGGCGCTCGATCTCGACCCGGACAACGGCGCCTATCTGGATAGCATGGGTTGGGTGTGCTACCGGCAGGGCCAGGCCGACCAGGCTGAGCAGTTGCTGGTGCACGCGCTCGACCGCCTGGGAACCGACCCGACCGTGCACGACCACCTGGGCGACGTCTATTACAAGCTCGGGAAGACCAAGGAAGCCATCGCGCAGTGGCAGGCGTCGGTGAAGGCGTTCCAAAACGCCAGCCCCACCGACGACAACGACCCCGATGAATTAGCCAAGGTCACCAGGAAGCTGGAAAGCGCCCGCGTCAAGCTGGCGCGAGAATCCACTCAGAAGTAGCTGTGGGGCAGACCCCCCTGGTCTGCGGGGGTCCCCCTGGACCCGCTCTTTGCTCGAACGGCGACGCAGGGCCGGGACCAATATGAGGTGAACTGCATGAGCGCTCGGCTCGGAACTTCGCTTTTTCTATTCGGCCTTTCTCTCCTTGCTTGTTTTGCACAGGAGAATCGCCCGGCGGCCCAACCCAAGCCGCAGGCGTCCGTATCTGGCGACGCCAACCGCGGCATCACGCTCGATGTGGCCGTGACCGGCAAGGCCGGAAGGCCTGTTTCTGGCCTGCAACGGAGCGACTTCACGCTTCTCGACAACAAGCAGCCGCAAAAGATCCTGTCGTTTCGCGCCATGGACGGAACGAAGGCGGCCGGTCCGCCCGTGGAGGTCGTGCTGCTCGTCGACGAGGTCAACACGCCATTCATAGGCGTGGCGAGGGTACGCGCCGCAATCGTAAAGTTCCTGGGCCAAAACGGCGGAAAGCTCGCGCGCCCCGTATCGGTCGTCATGCTCTCCGATTCGGGAACCACGGCTCGGACCGCGCCCTCTCAGGACGGTAACGCCCTGATTGCTGATTTGAACCGGGCGGAATTCGGCCTGCGCACCATTCGCAAGAACGAACAGATGTACGCCGCCGCCGACCAGCAACGCTTGTCCATTCAAGCGCTCGGTCAACTGGCCGCCAATGAGATGCCCAAGCCGGGGCGGAAGCTGGTGGTCTGGATCAGTCCGGGCTGGCCGCTTTTCCTTGGATCGAGCATGGACATGGCCACCAGCGATCTGAAGCAGGTCTTCGGCTCCGTCGTGGCGCTTTCGGATGCCCTGCTAAGGGCCCGCATCACACTCTACGACGTAGATCCGATCGGCGCCGCGGAGGGCGAAATGCGGATGTCCGATTTCCAGCAATTCTTCAAAGGAGTGAGGAAGTTCGACCAGGTGCAGCTTGGAGACCTGGGACTGCAACCTCTCGCTTATCGGAGCGGCGGCCGGATTCTCAATGCCAGCAACGATATTGCCGGCCAGATCGCAACCTGCGTGGCGGACGGCATTGCCTTTTACGAGATCGGCTTCGACGGCATGCCCGGTGACGGCCCCAACGAATACCATGAGCTCGAACTGAAGGTCGATAAGCCCAAGCTGACGGTGCGCGCGCCCTCCGGCTACTACGCCCAGCCATAGCGGTGCTATCCCCCACTTCCACCCCGCTGCCTCCGGAGATGCACGTACTGCACCATCCCAAGACATTCCTCGTTCGCGGACAAGCCCCGAAGGGCGTGTCGATTTGAGCGGGGCCGACAGGTGACCGGATTCGGATCCACCCTGTCCCGCCGCCACGGGGAAGAGAACCTCACTTCACGGCCCAGTGGCGGCCCCACCGGGATTCAGTTTGAAGTGGGATGCTCTACGTGGTCGATCACCAGCACTTCGACCATCGCTTTCTGTCTTTCCAGCTTCAAGCCGAGTTGATCCTGGACGGCGGCGAAGACACTGATGTCGTCGAGTTGCGGTTCGCCGTTCTGCAGCCGGAACGCCGGCGTGGCTTCGAACTTGACGCCATAAGTTCCCGTGAGCCCGGTTCGGTCCAGGACGGGCAGCATGCCGGGAACATAGACGCTCAGACCGCTCGCCAGGGCTTCCATGCTGAACGCCGCCGCACTGATGCCCTGATTTCGTCCATTCACGCCGTGCTTAGCGATAGGGTCGGCGTCAGGCGCGCTCTGTTTGAACTTCGGACCGCTTTTGCCTACCAGCAGGGCGTAAACGTCCATCTCCTTTTGCTCGCGGTGAATCTGGAGCTTGAAACGTTCCGCCAGCAGAGACTGCAGCATCAAGCGAAACTCGCTTCTGGCGTGGGGAGCGTTGCCCTCGGCCTTGGCTACGATGTCGTAGTACGTGTACTCGGGCTCGCGAAGTGGGAACACGCCGGAGAGTTGATAGTTCTTAAGGCTGTAAGCCTCGATGACGAGGTCTCTGATGCTATAGCCCTCGAACGTCGCCCGGGGGCCAGATGAAGAGAACATGTTGAGACTGCGGCGCGGGCCCTCGGTGGACCGCACGGAGGCGACCTCAAAGGCCGGCGCCGCGGAGGGCTGGGCCAGGGCATCCAAAGACACGAGAAGTGCAACTGCCGCGAAGCGGAGCGCCTGCTGCATCCTATGTAACCTCCGGGCTCGAATATAAGACGTGCCAGTCCGCATACGCGTTCAACCTAATTGCAGGCTATCCTCGGCCCTCTGATCGAATGTCGCGGCGTCAGCGCCGATTTTCCTCAACAGAAGCTCTGTGCGCGGCCGGCCGCAATCGCGAAAGTCAAAGGACGAGATCCTCACTTATCGTGCCCGTCCGAACGGGAGGTGCTTTGGCATCGGAGCGACAACACTCTAATTGCCCTAGAGGCGGGAAACCAAAAGGGGCACGCACCTCCGCTCGACTGCCTCGGCTTAAGGATTGGCTCCGCACGCGCTAATTCGCCGACGGTTTCTCCCAGTGATCCACAACCAGGATCTCGATCATCTCTTTCGCCGACTCCAGCTTCAGTCCGAGCTGATCCTGAACGGCGGCGAAGACGCTGATGTCGTTAAGGTCTGGATTGTTGTTGATCCTGAATTGGGGAGTCGCCTCTATCCTCCAGTCGTAGTAGCCTTTGAGCCCCGTCTTGTCCACTACCGGCCGATCCACAAAAAAACTGTTCTGGATAGTAAATGTGAGATTCTCCATGTCGGCCTTCGTGCACTTCATATACTGATTGCGCCCGTTTACGCCTCCAAAGCCGGAAAACTCCGCATCGGCAGTGCTCTCTTTGAACTTCGGCCCACCTTTTCCTATCACCAGTGCGTACACCGGCATTTCTTTCATCTCGTGATGGACCTTGAGATTGAAGCGCTCGGTCAGAAGCCTTTGCAACATCTGCCGGAACTCGCTCCTCGTTGGCGGCGCGCCGTCTTCGGCTTTCGCAAAAATGTCGTAATCCGTATTGTCATCGGGCCGCTGGACCGACGAGGCGAAAGTTATCTGGTAACTCTTCAAGCTATAGGCTTCCCTGATGAGGCCGTAAACGTTGCACACTTGCCAGGTGGCCCGAGGACCGGAGGAGGAAAAACCGCAGATCGTAAACCGCGGCCCATCATGGACCTTAACCGATGCGACTTCAAAGGCCGGAGGCACCGGCGCGGGTTGCGCGAGCGCCCCGGAGGAAGCTAGTAGGATCACCGCGATGCTCAGACGAATCATGGTCATGAGTCCTCCTTCATCGGATATGACGTCTTGATCCCCCGATATGTTGGGACCATTCGCTTGATGTTAATAGCCGGGGCTGGGCCTCAGAAACACCGTTCGGGAGTTGCGTATGACACTTGAATCGAGTTCCCGTCGTGAAACGGGATTCAATCCCTTCGACATTCCGGACGGCAAAGCGGGCCAACCGAGTCCGCAATCGATGAGGTCAATGGACGAGATGCCTATCGTTCCCCGCTCGTTCCCAGCGCGGATCTGCTGCGGAATTAGCGGTTATTGACCCTCAAAAAGGGGTTGACAGGTCGCTCCATATCAGTTCTCGGTCGGAACCTTCTCCACGTGGTCGATGACCACAATGTCGCCGAGACCTTTTTTCGAATTCAGCTTCAGGCCGAGTTGATCCTGGACGGCGCGGGTGAGGGTCGGGCCGGTGGGTCCGGTATCGTCGGGCAACTCGGCGATCTCGTCGCGCCGGCCCGCGATTTCCAGAAGCCAAGCCACATCGATGAACCATTTCATATCGATGTCGTACTTCCCCTTGAGACCCGTGGCGTCCAAAACCGGACGGCCCAGGTGGAACGAAAGCGTCTTGACGATTTCCTCCATGGAAACGTTGAATCCGGTCCAGCGAACATGCCCATTCGTCGAGACCAAACCGCTGCGGCCGGCCGGAAACACCGGGTAGCCGTCTTTGCCCATGCTGTGTTCAGGATTCGCCCACGGATCTTCCGGCTCCGAAGAAGCACCCGGCGTCGACTCCTTCAGCTTCGGACCATTCTCCCCCACGGTGAGCTCGGAGATCGCCATTTCCTTCTGCTCGTGGTGGAGTCTGAGCTTTAAGCGTTCCTCCAGCAACTTCTGTATCATCTGCTGGAACTGCTCTTTAGTGGCTCCCGCCGGCACCTTGGCCGTGAAATCGAATCTACCCTGGCAGCACGGCGCGCTGTGGGGATTAAATTCATACGACTGGAAGCCGTAGGACCAGGAGATCAAGAACGCGAGGGGCACGTTCGAGCAGCGCCAGGTACCAGGGCTGGTAGTGCCGGGCCCGCCGCTGCACGACATGGCAGTCGCCGACGGCGAAGCGGGCTTAACCGAGGCTACTTCGAATGACGGGGCGTCTGGTGACTGGCCGCAGACAACCATCCGGGCCAGGGTCAGGCAAGTCAGCACCAGGATCGGTGATCTCATGATGCCTCCGATTCCCTTCAGCCTTAAGAGGATCAAATACCATTATCGGGGGCTAGCGCGATCCGGCGTATTCGTGCAGGCACCCGGCAGTACTGTGCGACTGAGAACCTAGGGGGTAAAAGGCATCAGCCTGAACCACGTTATTTCCGCGCCGGTGCCGACCCACACGGCAAAGCGGCACTATCCCTCGTCCAGGATTCGACGGACCACCGCCTTTGCGAGGCGGGCGATCTCGATCGCCCTGACTTCATCGCCCGGCAGCATTTCGGCGGCATCGCCGGGATACCGGACATCGACACCGAACGGCCCCAGCCATTTTGCGCCGCTCAAGGCGTCCGCCGCCTCGGGATTCGCGCGACTCACAAGCGCCAGCAACCGCTTGATCTCGTGAGTCTTGGGAAACTCGACCTGATAGAAGGTCAGGAGAACCTTCAGGTACTTCTCGACGGTCTGCTGGCAATGGAAGCCGACGACTTCGCGAAGGCGAGCGCTGCTCGCTACATCGGGCGCCAGCCGCTCGGCGGCCTCCAGATCGGCTTCCGCCTTCTCGATCCACTCGCGCAACAGGGACTCGAGATCCGGATCAAGCGGCTTCATAAATCACGCGCCCATACTTGTTAGCCGGGTACGCAATGCCGCCGATCCAGCGCTTCGTTCGTTCGAAACGTTCCGTCCGCATCACGATGACATCCACCGGGTATCCGATATCTCCCAGGGCATCGCGGATTTCCACGCGCCTCTCGTGAGTGTTCGCGGGCGCCGGCTCCATGACCAATAGATCGATGTCGCTGTCCTCGGTCATTTGCCCCGTGGCGGCGGAGCCAAACAGAATGATCCTGTCGGGACGCGCCACCGTGAGGATGCGCCGTACAACCTCATTCAGCAGTGTTTCATCGACGCCCATTCAGTTCCATCATACGCAAAGCCGTCCCCGGTTGCATGAGGGACTCGCCGCCCGTGGCCTGCTAGGCGCCAGAAGACGGCCATTGTGGACAAGAAACCGGATTTTCTTCCTTTGACCCTCCCGGCAGGAAAGACTAACCCCTTCCGCCTTCTATAAGCCCCGTAGTCCCCTGCTTGCAGAATTGCCCACTCACCGGCGAACCCCACCAAACGCCGCCTTAACCCAGCTTTCCAGCCCCCTCCGCCCCCCACTTCCACCCCCGTATCTCCGGCAAATCCTGACCATTCTTCGCAATGTACCGCTTGTGCTCGATCAGCTTGTCCGTCAGTTGCTGCTTCAGGTAGATGCCCCTGTCGCCGGTTTGCGGCATCCGGTCGATAGCGTCCATCACTAGGTGGAAGCGGTCCAGATCGTTGAGCACCGCCATATCGAACGGCGTAGTAATGGTGCCCTCCTCCTTGTATCCGCGCACGTGGATGTTGTCGTGGTTGGCCCGGCGATAAGTCAGCCGGTGGATCAGCCACGGGTAGCCATGAAAAGCGAAGATAACCGGCTTGTCCTTGGTGAACAGTTCGTTGAAATCCACGTCGCCCAATCCGTGCGGATGTTCGGTTTGCGGCTCAAGGCGCATGAGGTCCACCACGTTGACCACTCGGATTCTCAGGTCCGGCAAATGCTCCCGCAGAATGGAGACGGCCGCCAGCGTCTCGAGCGTGGGCACGTCGCCGCAGCACGCCATCACCGCGTCCGGCGCGACGCCCTGGTCGTTGCTGGCCCACTGCCAGATGCCGATGCCCTCGGTGCAGTGTTTGACCGCGGCGTCCATCGTCAGCCACTGCGGCGCCGGGTGTTTGCCCGCCACCACCACGTTGACGTAATGGCGGCTGCGCAGGCAGTGGTCCATCACCGAAAGCAGGCAGTTCGCGTCCGGCGGAAGGTAAACCCGCACGATCTCGGCCTTCTTGTTCACCACGTGGTCGATGAATCCTGGGTCCTGGTGCGTGAATCCGTTGTGATCCTGCCGCCACACATGCGAGGCCAGCAGGTAGTTGAGCGATGCGATCTTCCGCCGCCAAGGCAGGGCCGCCGTGACCTTCAGCCACTTGGCGTGCTGGTTGAACATCGAATCGACAATGTGAATGAACGCCTCGTAGCAGTTGAATAGCCCGTGCCGCCCGGTAAGCAGGTAGCCCTCCAGCCACCCCTCGCATTGGTGCTCGCTGAGCATTTCCATCACGCGCCCCGCCGGCGCCAGAAATTCGTCGTTCGACACGGTCGCGGCGTCCCATTGGCGGTTGGTCGCCTCAAAGAGAGCTTCCAGGCCGTTGGAGAGCGTCTCGTCCGGCCCGAAGACGCGGAAATTCCGTTGTTCGGCGTTCAGCTTCATCACATCGCTCAGAAACCGCCCCAACACATGCGTGTCGCCGATACCGGGCGTCCCCGGCGACGGTACGTCCACCGCGTAGTCGCAGAAATCCGGCATCCGCAGGTCGCGCAGCAGCATGCCCCCGTTGGCGTGGGGATTCGCGCCCATGCGCCGTTCTCCCTGCGGCGCCAGCTCCGCCAGTTCCGGTTTCACGCGGCCCTGCTCGTCGAAAAGTTCCTCCGGACGGTAGCTCCTCAGCCAGTTTTCCAGCAGCTTGAGGTGTTCCGGGTGCGTGGCCGGGTCGGAAAGCGGCACCTGGTGCGAACGGAATGTGCCCTCCACCTGCTGCCCATCCACCATCTTCGGCCCCGTCCAACCCTTGGGGGAATTGAGAACGATCATCGGCCAGCGCGGACGGGCAATGCTTCCATTGACCACGCCGCGCGCCTCCCGCTGTATCCGTTTGATCTCCTCCACCGCCGTGTCCAGCGCCGCGGCCATGGCCTCATGCATCAATGCCGGCTCGTGACCCTCCACGAAAAGGGGCATCCATCCGTAACCGCGGAGCAATTGTTCCAACTCCTCCCGCGGGATGCGGGCCAACACTGTTGGATTGGAAATCTTATAGCCGTTGAGATGCAAAATCGGCAGCACCGCGCCGTCGGTGGCCGGATTGAGAAATTTGTTGGAATGCCACGCCGTCGCCAGCGGTCCAGTCTCCGCCTCGCCATCTCCCACCACGCAGGCCACCACCAGGTTGGGATTGTCGAACACCGCCCCGAACGAATGGCTCAGCGAATAGCCCAGCTCACCGCCCTCGTGGATCGAGCCAGGGCACTCCGGCGACGCATGGCTGGGAATTCCTCCCGGAAACGAAAACTGAAGAAAGAGCTTCCGCAGCCCCACCTCATCCTGGCTGATGTTGGGATAGATCTCACTGTAAGTCCCCTCCAGGTACGTGTTGGCCACCACCGCCGGACCGCCGTGGCCCGGGCCGGAGACGTAGATCATGTCGAGGTCGTACTTCTTGATGACCCGGTTCAAGTGAACGTATATGAAGTTCTGCCCGGGCGTGGTGCCCCAGTGACCCAGCAGCATGTGCTTCACATCCGCCAGCGCCAGCGGCCGCTTCAGCAGCGGGTTGTCATAAAGATAAATCTGGCCCACCGACAAATAGTTGGCCGCCCGCCAGTAGGCGTCCATCCTCCGCAACAGTTCCGGCGTCATGATTCAGTTTATCCTTCCGGCGCGGTGGACTAAACCGCTTCGCGGTATACCTCTTCGATCGGCGGTAGACTGGCGCGAG
>OBLW0100002818.1_pt1 | contig 13918 bp, 14 predicted proteins | sample 1520161 | NCBI WGS metagenome assembly OBLW01 (sample SAMEA3539309, study PRJEB22396) | soil metagenome | biome: tundra; feature: field; material: soil | place: USA | collected 2010-05 | depth 0.15 m
AATTGCCGCCGATCAGCACATCGTCCTCGATGATCACCGGAGCGGCGTTGATGGGCTCGAGCACGCCTCCGATTTGCGCGGCGGCGCTTAGGTGGACGCGCTTGCCAATCTGCGCACAAGAGCCGACCAAGGCGTGCGAGTCGATCATGGAGCCTTCATCGACGTAGGCGCCGACGTTGATAAACATGGGAGGCATGCAGACGACCGAGGGCGCAACGTAGGCGCCTTCGCGAATGGAAGAGCCTCCGGGCACGAGGCGAACCCGATCGGCGAGGGTTAGACGGCGGGCTGGGAAGGTGTCTTTGTCGACGAAGGAGAGTACGTCTCCGTCGGAAACCTGTTGTAACTCGCCGAGACGGAAGCCGAGCAAGATTCCTTGCTTGATCCAGGGATTGACGACCCAGCGTCCGTTAATTTTGTCGGCGGCGCGAATTTCGCCGCGCGTGAGAGCGTTTCGAAAATCGAAGAAAGCGGGCCGAGCTTCGTCGGGATTGGCGATGGTTGGGCTATTGAACAGAAATTCGATGGACGATTTAAGAGTGCGGAGAGAGTCGGGCATAGGAGATCAAGAATTAATGACGAGTCAAAGTGCCGGCTTCGTGCGCTGGAATCGAATTCGTTTTTTGTCGACCGAACAGCAGGTCCTTCGCTTCGCTCAGGATGACAATTTTATTTTGTTGACAAAATCTTGGTTGACTTAGGTTGAAGCTAACAGCCTACGAGCCAACAGCCAAGAGCTGCTCTTACGCTACGCACTTGCATTCGCTGCGGATAAGAACACCGTCCATGTGATGGGTGGCTTCGCGGGCTTCGGTTAGGTTGCCGTAGGGGCCATGCCAGCGCGAATGATTGGGATCGTGACCGGCGGGGCGTCCTTTGCCGGAGTTGCATTGTCCGCAGGAGGCCCGATGGAGCATGGCTTTGTGCGGGCCCGCAGCCCAGTTCTCGTAGACGAAGAATTCGTGGGCCGCGGCTGGAGGACCTGCCGGCTTTGCGATTAATCCAACGTCGGTTGCGACCTTCTGCAATTTCGAGCGCATGTCGCGGCGCATCGGGAGCAAGGGCAGGCGGTAAACTTCTTCTATTTTGCCCATCATCGCGAGTACCGCCTTCACGGGCAGCGGGCTCGACTCGATGAAGTTGGCCAGCATCAGCGGGAGATATTTTCGATGGATGGCGCGCGCGGTTTGCCAGTCATTATTTAGGGCGGCGCGCGTCATATCGGCCATCTCGCGGGGAATTTCGTTGGAGGCAACCGAGATCACTCCTACTCCGCCGAGCGCCATTACGGGCAAGGTCACGGCATCGTCGCCGGAGAGCACAGTGAAATGCTCCGGCACTAGGTTTAGAACCTCGGCGATCTGGGTCATGTTGCCGCTGGCTTCTTTTACGCCCGCGATGTTTGGAACTTCGCAGAGGCGCGCGAGAGTGGTGGGTTCGAGATTGGCGCTGGTTCGGCCGGGGACGTTGTAGAGAATGATGGGCTTGTCAACCGCCTCGGCGATGGCGCGGAAATGGCGGTACTGGCCTTCTTGCGTGGGCTTGTTGTAATACGGCGAGGCGGTGAGGATAGCGTCAACGCCGGGCCGCGCCGCTACTTCTTTGGCTTTAGCGACGGCATCGTTGGTGGAGTTGGAGGTGGCTCCCGCAACGATGGGGACACGTCCGGCAACGACTTCGATGGTGATGTCGATCACGTGCAGCCATTCGTCGTGAGTGAGGGTCGGAGTTTCGCCGGTAGTGCCGCAGGGAATCAGGAAATCGATGCCCGATTCGACCTGCCAGGCGACCAGATTACGGAGTGCATTTTCGTCGACCGCGCCGTCCTGGGAGAACGGCGTGACCAGTGCTGTACCACAACCCCGGAGTTGCATTTGCTAAGAATAACTCTTCTTGGGAGCGCTTGCATGGGCAGCGTTGCTTCACAAATTGAGAAGCAAGACGGGAGCGAGCGAGGCGAGTATAGCTCCGGCTTGCAAGGCAAGAACAAACATCGTCTGTTTTGGAGCCCTTGGCAGCCACTTGATGGCGAAGAATGCCAGTACCGGCATCTGTCCCGCCATGAGAATCTGCCAGAGATGGGCGGTGGTCCCCTCATCGGCCTCGCGAGCCGCGCCGAAAATCGCTATGTGAACGAGCACAAGCGTCAGAGCGGTGAGCGACATTGCCACGGGAAGAAAGGCGCTGGGGCGCTTGATAATCGTGCCGAAAGAATTGATCTGCCGATCCATATTGCCTCCTTGAGTCGGAAAGGTGTGCTCGCAAAGCGCCGACCAAAAGACATTGGCCGACGTGTGCAGGTCGCCACGGTCGTTTTGGAGAAGGGCTTCAAATTCCTCGCCATAACGCTCGCGCCAGGCACGCGGATAGAGACGCGTCAGCAGGTGGGCGACTCTGCGGTTCATAACGCTTCCAGCCGCCGCAGTCCGGCTTTGGTGAACTGCTGCAGGGTCTTCAGTTTGGCGCGGAGAAGGTCCAAGCCCCCGGGTGTAATGCGGTAGGGCTGCCGGCGGTCTTCGGGTGGGAGCGGCTCGATCCACCCCAACTGCTCCAAACGGGCGATCGCTCCGTATAAGGTTCCCGGGCCCAGGCGGGTTCCGGATATGGAAGCGATATCTTCAATCATGGCGTGGCCATGCTTGGGCCCGCTGGCCAGACTGGCCAACACCAGCAGCGGCGGATCGGAATAGTGCCCCGTTTCCGGATCGGGTTTGGTCCTTACTACGTTTCGCGTACTACGCATTACGTAGTTATCGCACAATGGTTGCGAATGCTGCAAGGAAAATATTTAACGGGAAACGATAGGGTCGTATTTAGAGTTCGCGCCAGACGTTGCGGAACTCGTAGAAGCCGGTTTTTCCGGACAGCCATTCGGCGGCCCGCACCGCGCCTTCGGCGAATCCCTGGCGGGACTTGGCGTCGTGGCAGAGGTAGATTCGATCTCCGGCGGAATTGAAGATCAGTTCGTGCATGCCCACAGCGTCGCCCTCGCGGAAAGAGACGATTTCGAGCTCCTCGCCGCCAGTGTCGCGGACAATCCTCTGCATGGTGAGAGCGGTGCCCGAGGGAGCGTCCTTTTTTTGGGCATGATGGCGCTCGAAGATCTGACCTTTGTAATCGTATTTGAGAGCAGCTCCGGCGGTCGCGGCAATTTCGAAGAACAGGTTCACGCCGATGGAGAAATTCGATCCGTAGAGGAAACCGGTTTTGGCGGATAACACCAATTTGCGCAAACGAGGAACCTGGTCGTACCAGCCGGTGGTTCCGATGACGATATTTTTCTTCGCGCGGATGCAGGCTTCGGCATTGGCTACGGCCGCCGCTGGCGTGGTGAAGTCGATGACTACATCGGTTGTGGAGAGCGACTCCGGAGTTAGGGCACTGCAGCCAGTGTTCTCTGCTGCGCAGACGACTCGGACATGATGGCGGCGCTGGTTCGCTACTTCCGCTACCATCGAACCGGTTTTGCCACGGCCCAGGATTAGGAGATTCATGCTGAAACCTTTAACGCAGAGTCCGCAGAGTTCGCGCAGAGAAAATCTGAGAAATTGGGTCTTTACCAATTTTTGCTTTTCTCGGCGTCTCGGCGGTGAAAATATTTTACGCAAAGACTTCGGGGTCGGCTTCGGCGAAAAAAGCTTGGTGCAACCGTCGCACGACTTCGGTGGCATCGTCTTCTTCGATCACGAAGGTCAGATTGATTTCGGATGCGCCTTGCGAGATCATGCGAATCTTTACATTCTCAAGGATGCCGAAGACCTTGGCGGCGATTCCGGGAGTTTCACGCAAATTCTCGCCTACCAGACAGACAATCGCTTTTCGGCCTTCATATTTCACGTCGGCGATTTTCGCCAGATCGGCGGCTAACGCTGGAATAGCTTCGTTGGTTTCGGCTGTGACCGATACGCTGACTTCGGAGGTGGAGACCACGTCCACGGCTACGTTGTGCTCGTCGAAGGCGGCGAAGATGGACTTTAAATATCCGTGAACGAGGAGGCGGCGGGGCGAGGCGATTTCGACCAGCGTAATTTTTTTCTTGAGGGCAATGGCCTTGAAAATATTTTTGCAGCGTGGAGCGCGGGCGGTAACCTTGGTGCCTTCGCAGGTCGGGTTCTGCGAGTTCAATACGTACACCGGAATATTTTGCTGGATCGCGGGCAGCACGGTCGCGGGATGGAGAACCTTGGCGCCGAAGTAGGCCAGTTCGGCGGCTTCGTCGAAGCTGATGACCTTGATGCGGCGGGCATCGGGACAGAGGCGGGGGTCGGTGGTCATCATGCCATCGACATCGGTCCAGATTTCGATGCGCTGGGCGTTGAGTCCGGCGCCAAAGATGGCGGCGGAAAAATCCGATCCGCCGCGGCCGATGGTGGTGGTGATTCCCGCGCGATTCGAACCAATAAATCCGCCCATCACCGGAACTTTGCCGGAGTCGATGAGTGGCTGGACGCGCTTGCGCAGGCGCTCGTTGGTTTCTTCAAATTGCGGAACGGCGCGGGTATAGCTGCTGTCGGTGAGCAGGCATTGGCGCGAATCTACGTGTGCTCCGGGTAATCCGCGGGCAACGAAGGCGGCGGCCACGATCTTACTGGAGAGCATCTCGCCGAAAGAAGCGACCATGTCGTAAGTGCGGGGAGTGATCTCGCCGACCGCGCCGATGCCGCGCAGCAGTTCGTCGAGGTCTTCGAAGTCGGCGCCGAGGTCGCCGTGAAACTCGGTGAAGAGAGCGGTGCCGAGGAGTTCTCCGGCGGTATCGTAGTGGCGCTCGCGTAGCGCGCGTGCCATTTTGAGCGCGGACTTGCGATCACCGCCGCCAGCGGCCTTGCCCATGGCGAGCAGGGAATCGGTGACCTTGGCCATGGCGCTCACAACGACCACCGGGCGATCGGCGAGGCGGCCCTGGACGATCTGGGCGACGCGGTCGATGGCTTTGGCGTCTTGTACGGAGGTCCCGCCGAATTTCATGACGATCATGGGCGGGAGTTCTCCTTGCAGCAGTTGTCAGTTGCCAGTTGCCTGTTGCCAGACAAAGCTGCGTCGGCACGGTGCTCACTGGGAACTGGCAACCGGGAACTGGCAACTGTTCTCACCCGAGATATCCCTTCGCCTTGAGCAGTTCGGCATTGAGCAGGGCTGCGCCAGCCGCGCCGCGAATCGTGTTGTGCGAGAGGATGGTGAACTTCCAATCGAGGACATTGCATTTGCGCAAACGCCCTACGGCGGTGGTCATGCCTGCTCCGAGGTCGACGTCGAAGCGGGGCTGCGGGCGATCTGGCGCCGTGAGGTACACGACCGGTTGATCGGGGGCGCTCGGCAGGCGCAACTGCTGCGGTTCGGCACGAAAATTGTTCCAAGCCGCGATGATCTCTTCGGACGACGGTTTGTTCTTGAGGCGGACGGCGACGGATTCGGTGTGGCCGTCTTCCACCGCTACGCGGTTGCATTGCGCGCTCATGGCGAAGGGAGCGGGATCGATTTTTGAGCCGTTGAGTACGCCCAATAATTTTTGCGTCTCCTCTTCCATTTTTTCTTCTTCGTTCTTGATGTAGGGGATGACGTTGCCGAGGATGTCGAGCGAGGGAACGCCGGGATATCCAGCGCCGCTGACGGCTTGCATGGTGACCGCGGTGACCGCTTCCAGGGTGAAGGCGCGATGCAAGGGGGCGAGCGCGAGGACCAATCCCATCGCGGAGCAATTGGAATTGGTGACGACGAAGCCTCCCGATTGCGTGCGCCATGGTTGTTTGTCAATGAGGCGAATGTGATCGGCATTGACCTCGGGAAGCACCAACGGAACGTCCTCCTGCATGCGCAGGGCGCTGGAGTTGGAAATGACGGCACAGCCGGCGGCGGCGAATTGTGGCTCGAGGTCGCGGGCGATTGCGGCGTCAAGAGCGGCGAAGATGATTTTGGGTGCGCCGTCGGACTTCGCGGGAGACACGGTCATGTTGGCGACGGCGTCTGGGATGTCAGTTTTCAAACGCCAGCGCGCGGCTTCGGCGTAGGTCCGGCCTTCGGAACGGTCGGACGCGGCCAGCCAGGAGACTTCGAACCATGGATGATTTTCGAGCATTTGGATAAACCTCTGCCCGACGATGCCGGTGGCACCGAGAATTCCTACAGATAGTTTTGTCGACATGGTGAAATGTGATTTTATACCAGCGAGATTTCTGCGGGGAATGTTACCGATGACTCCCCCGGTGACTCGGTCGGGGGACCGGCAGCAGTTGTTCGCTGCGCTCGAGATTTCAGAAGCGCGCATATTTTTACTGACTACCGGCGCCCGGGTTAGCGCCCAAAAAACGGGCGCGAACCCTTCGACAAGCTAAGGGCAGGTTCTGGGGCACAGCGCTGGGTAACTTCTTTACTTGCCGAGTTCCGGAGAAAACGAGTACTCGTTGAGGGGGCCGAACTTGCGTTTTTCGGCGTAGATGCGCCAGCGACGCCAGACTATGCGCAGACTGGCCATCACGGGGATGGAAAGATAGACGCCCAGTATTCCGGCAATTTCTCCGCCCGCCAGGATGCCGAATAAAGCTGCCAGAGGGTGCAACTCCACGCTGCTTCCCATAATGCGCGGCGAGATGACGTAGTCCTGAACTAATCGCCAGATGACCAGGAATAATAAGAGCAGGGCGTAGTGCTGATATCCGGATAGAACGGCGACGATCATCATGGTTGTGCCCGCGATTAGCGGTCCGGCGAGAGGAATGAATTCCAATGCGCCTCCGGCGGTGCCGAGCATGAGCGCATAGGGGACGCGCATTAATCCCAGCATGGACGTGTAGGTGAGGGCCGACAGGGCGGCTAATGTTAATTGGGCGCGAATGAACTGGGCCAGCATCTGATTCAGATCCTGAAAAACATCCTGAAGGAATTCGCGCTGCGAGCGCGACTGCACCAGAGCGACCAGCACTTCATGGAAGTTGCCGCCGTCGCGCAGGAAAAAAATCGCGAGAATCGGGACTAGAAAAAGGACCCACAATTCTTGCGCGCCTTCGGCCACTCGAACGCCGATGCGTTGTGCCAGTGCGGACAAAGTATCGCGACGGCTCAGGAGAAAATCCTGAATGCGTTTCTGGGTGGCTTCGCTCCAGCCATGCTCGCTTCCTATGCGTTCGGCGATCTGGCCGATCTGGCCGGTGCCGGCCTTATCCACAAGTCCGGGCAATGATGAGGCCAAGCGAGAGCTCTGTCGGGCGATTTGGGGGCCGACCCGGAAACCCAATATGGCAAGAGCAATGACGAGAAGCAGGTAAATCAGGGTGATCGCCCAGCCACGGCTGCGAACCAGTTTCTCCAATCGTGCGACGGCGGGATTGATCAGGTAAGCGAAAAAGATAGAGAAAAGGAAGATGATCAGGGTGCGGCGCGCGGCATAGAGAAAACCGAGGACCACGGCGAACAGCAGGGCCGTGATGAGTATGCGCGAGGTGCGTGAGTCGAGAATGGTCAAAGTTTTTCCAGAGGAGCAGATCTCAAGTTTCAGCGGGCGGCTTTTAGCTCTTAGCTTTTGGCTCTTAGCTTTAAATCCTCGGGGCGCCCAAGCCCCCGGGACCACCTGTGAGACCTGACACCCGCATTTCTAGTCCCGGTCTACTACCGTGTTCTCTCCGACTACGGAGATTCGCTGCACCTTGAATTGATCGTCGAGCCAGAGTTGCAACGCTCCGGCGTCATTCTTCAATTCTACTTTCAGCAGATCCTGCGTACCGCTTTTAAGAGTCACTTTCTCCCGTCCGAGGAACTCGGCGGTCATGAGCGATTGGGCCTGCTGATGGGGATTCAAGGTTCCGAATTGAGTGCGCTGCCTGGGCACGCACTGCAACTGGCCTTTATCCTGTTTGCAGACCATGGCTAGAAATTTCCAGGCCAGAACTTCGCGGTGGATGAAGAAATAATCGTCCAAAATGGAGGTCGAAGTCGGTAGCAGATACGGTTGTTCGTGTTCTTTTTCGCCCGCTCCGGTGCTCCAGCGCTGATTGAGAAATTCGTCGTTTGGTAGCACGGTGGACTCGGCTGAACCGGGGCTCAATTGCTTCCATTCGTAACGGCGAATTTCGCCCTTGGCATTGAGTTGCATTTCGGATTTTTGGACGTCGGTGGTGGTGGCATTTTCGGTCTTGAACTCCGACCGAATCAGGCTACCGTTGCTCGTCTGATAGATGGAAAACGTCTCCGTTCCGACGCGGTGACCCTTCTGAAATACGCCAAAGGAACCGGAATCGACCAGTTTGCCCTCGGGTTCCTTTTCTTTATCTTTTGGCGACGGAGCGGCCGCTGCCGTGAGGCACAAAGCCAGGGCCATCAGGCAAATCAGCAGACGAAAGAATGAATACGACGAAGAAGACGACAGCGGCCACTTCAACTTCAATGGGATTCTCCTGTTTCAGAACTAGCTGGGAAAGTCTCAGATGAGTCCGAGTTTCGGTTTCCCACAAGCTGCAAGTTACGCTCGATCTCGGCACAAAGGGAGGCCGGATCTCTGCCGGAGGTTACGACAGTGATCGTCGCCTGACGATAATAAGGAAGGCGCTCGGCGTAAAGCGCGGCGAATTGCTCGGCGCTTCTGCGCAAGGGCCGTTCAACATGATCGGTTAGACTCCGTTGCCAGAGTTCCTCGATTGCAGTTTCGAGGAAGACGGTGGGCCAAGGGCGGAGCAGTTCGCGATTTATCTCCTGCACGAAAGCTCCTCCGCCGAGGGCAACGACGTGGTCGCGATGCAGCGATGCGGTGAGCAGATCGCGCAGCGTTCTGGTTTCGGCGGCTCGGAAGCCGGGTTCGCCGCGCTCTTGAAACAGCTCGGCAATCGTGCGCTGCTCGCGTGCTTCGATTTGGGCATCCAAATCCACAAAGTCCCAGGCCAGACGCTGGGCTAGCTCCTTGCCGACACGGCTCTTACCAGAAGCCATGAATCCCACGAGAAAAACGGCCCGCACGGCCATGGCGCTCCCGGGCAGGTAAGAGACGTCCCAGGCGAAGATACACCCTGTGGGGTACGCGTCTTATGCGCCCATTTAGTTTTATGAAATTCAGCGTTGCTTTAGGCGGATTTTACCACTGAAAGAGCGCAGCACAACCTCGGATGATGCCTGGCCGGTGCTGCCGATAAAGGAACGTCCTAATTCTTCATTGAAGCGGGAATGCCTGGGGTTGAGAGGAAAGTCGTGGTGCACCCGGCCGATGACCGAATGGGCCCGGAAATCGGCGGAGACATCCACGGGCACAAGCGCTTCGATGTCCCCGGTATGAGTAGTAAAGCGGTAGTCGCCGCCGGAGCCGAAGTCGCCATCGTAGGAAATCTTTCCGCTGCCGGAGTTGGCCTGCACCTGCTGGCCGGTCACGGAGTTCAAATGGATTTCGCCGCTGATGGTGGCCAGTTCAACGTGGCCGTTCTTGACATTGATCAAAGTGATGGGTCCGCGCATTGTGCGGACGTGTACATGACAGTTATCGACGTTACGCACAAGGACGACCGCTTCCGCACCTTCCAGGGTTACGTCTCCCCGCAAGCGCTCCACCGACAGCGGGCCATTTGAGGAGCGCAGGTTGATAGTAGCGTCGGGGGGAACGGTCAATTCGTAGTCCACCTGGGAAGTTTTTTGATCTGTGCCGCGGACCTGGTGGGAGGCGATTTCGATCCGGTTGCCAGTTTGCTGCTGGTCGACTTCCACGTTATCCGATTTAAAGGTGGCGGTTACGACGACTTGATTATCGTTGCCCGGTTTCACCGAGATCGACCCATACTGCGTGTCCACCGAGATGTTGGCGTGGGGGCCGACCGTGTAACTGTATTCTTTGATCGCGGCGAGAGCCGGCGAGGCGGAAGAAAGACAGGTTGCCAGAACGATTGTTGCGACCGCGGAGTATTCAAATCCCGTGCAGTTAACCAGTGCCCGACCCGCTATACGACGACCCGCCATAAGACTCTGCCCCTGCGCGGCCGGGTGTGCCGGTCCGCCCCTTCTAACTATTGAATACGATCTAATGCAATCTGGTAGAGAAGCGCTTTTTGTTGGTAAGCATCCATCAATTGCTGGCGGGCGTCCATGTCCGCCGGATTCCGGTGGAGATATTCCTGTACCTGCCGGATGTTGCTATTCACAGCTTGCAGTTGCGTCTCGTAGGTCGCCCGCATCGAAGGGGCACGGGTCGAAACTGCGCTTAGAAACTGCCGATCTTCCGCGCTTGACCACGCGCTGGGCTCAGATACCTCTGTCTCGGGCGCGGGACTGGATGACGCCATTTCGGCTGGCTCCGACGAGTTTCGTGCCGCAGTTTCTGTTGGCGCTGGCCGTGTGGGAGAAGGAACGGGAGTTTTAGCGGCAATCTTCGCGGGAGTTTTAGCTTCGCTTTGTGGGGCTTTCGGTGCGGTGGATATGGCGACTGATGGTGCCGAATCGGAACTTGTCTGCGTCTTTGTCTGTGCCACCTGCGGAGCCGGCAGGTGGCTCATGACATAAGCCCCGGCCGCGAGCACGGCAGCGGCGACCGGCGCCAGCCACCACGCGGTCGAACTCCAGCGCCGGGCGGGTGAAGACGGGAGGAGTACAGGACGCCGGGTGGGGCCCGATTCCCGAATCAGGCCCTCGGCACGTAATTGAGCGGCAATTCCAACCCATACTCGCGGCGCCGGCTCATCCGTCGCGGCCAGTTGATGGGCCTCACTCGCGATCAGTCTCAAGTCTGAAACCAGATCGGAGCAGGCGGGACAGGATTTGAGATGAACGTCAAAATCAGTTTGAAACGCGCCGTCCGGAGCACTGTCAAGAAGCTCCGGCAAAACTCTTTCTACATCGGAACACGTCATAACACTCTCTCCCCAATCAGGTACTTCCGTTTAACCAGTCTTGGCCTTTTCGGCTCTCATGAACTTCAGAAAATCCCGCAGCTTCAAGCGAGCTTTGTGGAGCTGCGACTTACTGTTGCCAATCGAGCAGCCCACCATCTGGGCAATTTCGTTATGCTCGAACCCTTCTACATCGTGCAACACAAAAACCGTTCTATAACCCGGCGGCAAGCGGTCAATGGCCCGCTGCAACTGCAACCGGTCGATGGACCCGGTCAGCTTTACGTCCTGGGTACCAAACTCTTTTCGCGGCGCTTCGTCCTCCGCCTCCAAAGTCTCTTCGAGCGAAACCACCGGCAGACCCTTTTTGCGGAGTTGCATCAGGACGACGTTGACCGTCATGCGGTGCAGCCAGGTGGAGAAGGCGGACTCGCCGCGAAAGGTGCCGATCTTGCGGAAGAGCTGAAGAAATGCCTCCTGGGCCAGATCTTCGGCCTGCGCGGGATTGGAGACCATCCGCAAACATAGGGAATACACGCGCCGTTTGTGCAACTGATACAGGACTTCGAAGGCAGCTTCGTTGCCCTGCTTGGCCTGCTCAATCGCTGCTGCTTCGGTGATGCGATCCTTCGGGTCGGTCAAATCGCCTTTTCCGGCCGCTACTGCATGAGATGCGGCTTTGAACTCTTTTTGTTGTACTAATTTGCCGAGGCAGTTGCGGAAGCGGTCTCGACCGTGTCCAAGCTGTGAGAATACCAAAAAGCGTAGCTGGGCGGAGGACTCTTTGCTCGTCTCTTGAACTCCGCGACACACGGATTACTTCGGTAATCAGCTTCGAGCAGTGAACTCTGCAACCCGCAACAGTTTCTTTGCTGGACGCACGCGGGCGGGGGCGCCCGCGCCACACTTAAACACTTAAACCATCCTAGGCCTTGGCGGTGATCGTCTCCAAGCCGTGCCCTTGGGGGCCTGTTTCCCTGATGCGGAGCAAGATGGCGAAGGCCAGACCTACAAAACCCAGGACAGAGAAAATCCACATGCCCAGGCCGTATCCTCTTGGGTTGTCTAATCCGGCGTGGGCGTAGTCGTTCGCTTTGCCGATCAGCAGATTCAAGATAAAGAAGCCGATTTGCTGGATCAGGGTCATCAAGGCATAAGCGGTGCCCAGCCGGTTCTGGTCGACAATATAGGCCACCGATGGCCACATGACTGCCGGAATGAGGGAAAAGGCAATTCCCATCATGCAGACGGGGACATAGAGCGAAATATTCGTGTATCCCATCATGAGATAGACGGGCATGAGCAGGACGGAGCCGAACATCATCAGAAGTGCGCGTTTGCCGATCTTGTCGGCCAGCAGTCCAAAAAGGGGAGTCGCAATCATGGCGGAGAGAGGAAGCAGGCTGTTAAACATTCCCGCCCGCTCGTGGGCCAGGATCCGCATCGCATCTGAGGCGCTAACTCCGCCATGGGTTGCCAGAATCTTATTAGTGAAGAAATCGATGGCAAACGTCCGGAACGGGAAGATGGCCGAGTAGAAGGTAAAGCACAGGCCGACCACGAACCAGTAGGAAGGGTTGAAGCGGAAAATCTGTCCAAACTCAAGTTTGTCGATAGAGCCCTCTTTACCCAGTTCGTAGCGGGCTTCGGCTTGGCTCTCAAGTACCCAGTAAACGACAGAACAAAATACTGCCAGGACTCCCGCGCCCACGGCGATAAATAGCGGGCCTTGCCAACTCGGTTCGCCCGCTGGACCGTTCGGATAAAACGCCTTGTTTGCCCAGGTGGGCGAGTTGTCCGCCGCCACGGACGCGAGCCGGGCGATCAGGAGGTTGATGCCGAAAGCGAAGCTCAGTTCCTTGCCCTTGAACCACTTGGCGAGGACGGTTGTGACCGCGACGATCATGGATTCTGCGCCGAGGCCGAGGACGGTGCGTCCGGCAATCATTACGGCTGGATTGCCACGCGCGGCGGTGAGTGCAGCGCCGAGAAGGCAGAGCACGGCGAAAAATGTGATGGCTTTCTTGGTACCGATGCGATCGATGACGATTCCGCCGATGAGCAACGTAGCCACGGCGGCCACGCTGTAGGCGGAGTTGAGCCATCCGAAGGCGGTCGCGGAAAAGCCCAGCTTGTCGATGAAAATGCGTTCGAGTGGGTTAATGCTGTCGTAGATGTAGTAGTTGCCGCCCATCGCCACGCTGACGAAGAGGAGTACGATCCAGCGATAAAGGCGCGAAGGTTCCGGTCGGGCCAGCTCAGCCATGCAGACACTCATCCTCGGCGGCACAGTAACGCTTGCCGCCCGTTGTGAAATTCAGTTGTGAAGAAGGGCAACCGCAAAAAGATAACAGATCGGGAGGAGAATGAAGCAGCCAAGATGCGGCTGGCGACCTTCTTTAATTTGTGACGGTGGGAAGACAGGGTAAAATTTCGGAAGCAGTTCGGGTCAGGAATTTTGTGAGTTGCATTTCGGGGGCGACATGAGAGTGAGATTCGCAGTGGCCGCGGCGGTGATGAGTCTCGCACTAGCGATGACCGTCGCGGCCCAGAAGGAGATGCCCGTGGTCCATGCCAAAGGTTCTTTCGACACCAAGATGACTCCCGCCGAAGCGACAGACTTCGAGAAGGCGAACGACATTGCTCGGTTCACATCCGACAAGACTTGGCACGGTGACTTCGAAGGCGTCAGCCATGGAGAAATGATCACCGGCTCGACCGCGAGCACCGGCTCCATGGCCTACGTTGCTATTGAGCGCATGACCGGCAAGCTTAACGGCCGACAGGGCAGCTTCACTTTCTCGCACCGCGCCACCATGATGAAAGGCGACGCCCCGTCTGCGGGAGAGCTGAGCGTTATCGTTGTTCCCAATTCCGGCACTGGAGACCTGACCGGGCTCACCGGCTCGCTAATGATCGATATCGACGCTCAGGGTAAGCACACCTGGACCTTCGATTATTCGCTCGGAGCTAATAAGCCGTAGTTAAATCTTCTCCGTCTTGCCCTCGAACTTGACAACGCCGTTCGTGTCGTTCTGGCGCGCAACGTCGTCTTTGTTATAGGTACGGGCGACCTTCGGAGTGCCCTTCGCTGCAACGGTTGGTCCATTGATATAAGTCCAGTCGCC
>OBLW0100002819.1_pt1 | contig 13917 bp, 12 predicted proteins | sample 1520161 | NCBI WGS metagenome assembly OBLW01 (sample SAMEA3539309, study PRJEB22396) | soil metagenome | biome: tundra; feature: field; material: soil | place: USA | collected 2010-05 | depth 0.15 m
CACAACACGATTGAGCTATGAATGACACCACTCCGGTTCTACCCCGGATTCCACCACAAATTCCGCCGGCGGTCGGTTTGAGCGAGCCGCGACCGCTGGGAAACGACCCCGCCGAGCGAGTTGCCATTCCGCATGTTTTTGCCGCCATTGAAGCACTGTTGCGTCAGCCACGACGACTGCTGTTTCAACTGCGTCAGCCGGGCGCGGGGAAATTGATCGCCGCTATGTTGTTCACGGCATTTCTTTGCAGCCTGATTTATGGCGTGGTGGCCGGCACTTTTTCCGGCGGCACCCAGCTCTGGGCTGCGCCGGTGAAAATCGCGGCGGCCCTGATGATTTCGGTGGCCATTTGTTTGCCCAGCCTCTACATCTTCACCTGCTTGAGTGGTTCACAGGCGCGGGTCATTGAAGTTGACGGCCTCCTGGCGGGGCTGCTGATGTTGATGACGATTTTGCTCATCGGTTTCGCGCCGGTTGCGTGGATTTTTTCGCAGTCCACAGAATCACTCGCGTGGATGGGAACGCTGCATCTCATCTTCTGGTTCGTTGCGACCCTGTTTGGCGTGCGGTTCATGAAAACCGGATTTTTTCACGCAGACGCCAAGTCCCAAGTCGGCCTGAACGTCTGGATCGTCATCTTTTTGCTCGTCGCGCTGCAAATGACCACGGCCCTGCGCCCCATTCTCGGCAAGTCCGACACTTTTTTTCCGACGGAGAAAATTTTTTTCCTCGGTCACTGGGGCGATTGCCTGAAGTCAAAGCCGAGCGATACCAAGACAAATTCGCGCGATTGATTTCAAAATTAAAACCGGCAGGAACCGCGAACAACTTCTCCGCCGCCGGATCAAACTGCTGACCTGGCTGTTCATCGGCGGCCTGTTTTTGAGCGGCGTGACGGCGATTCCGTTGAATCTGGAAATGGATCGGCTAATCAACTTTCTTGGGATTGAAGAATGGGGCAGGCAACCCGCCAATAATTACTCGCTAACGACTTGGCTGTTTCGCGTGCGCGACGCTTTGTCGGATGTCGAAAGCCATCACCATTTCTTTTCTACGGCACGGACTGGCTGGTGTTCGGGCATTTTGTCATCGCGATTGTTTTCATCGGCGCGTTGCGTAACCCCGTCCGTAATCGCTGGCTGTTTGACTTCGGTTTCATCGCCTGCGCGCTGGTGGTTCCCTATGCGCTCGTGTTTGGCGGAGTTCGCGGAATTCCGTTTTGGTGGCGGCTGATTGATTGTTCCTTCGGCGTGTTCGGTTTCATTCCACTTTGGTTCTGCCGCAAATGGACGAGCGAGTTGGAGCGCAGGTAATGGCATGGGCGTCTCGCCCGTGCCACAAATAGCTAGACAAATTCCGTCGCGGGGCGCGTCATTATGAAAATGCCCGGCGGAAACGAAATCGAACGGCTCTACGACGAGCACGCCCAGCCGCTTTATGCCTTGCTCCTGAATTTCACCCGCGACGAGGCCGACACGCGCGACTTGCTCCAGGAAATTTTTGTCAAACTCGCGCGCGAACCGGGGCTACTCGCCGGCGTGCGCGAGGAACGCGCCTTTCTCATCCGGCTCGCGCACAACGCCGCGATTGACCTGATGCGCCGGCGCGGCACGCGGGACAAGACGAAGGAAAATTTTGCTGCTGAAATGATTTCTATGTTCGCACCAACCAGCGATCCCGATGAAAAAGTTTTCCGCGAGGAACTGGCGGAGGCATTGGGCGAATTGCCCGGGGAACAGCGCGCCGTGGTTCACTTGAAACTTTGGGAAGGCCTGACTTTTGAGGAAATCGCCGACGCGCTGGAGATTCCGCCGAACACCGCCGCGAGCCGTTATCGCTATGGCCTAGACAAATTGCGCGGGCGGCTGCGTCTCCTTTACGAGGAAATGAAGAAGGCTGAATGATGAATGATGAAATGGAACAATTTGAACGACGCGTGAGCCGCCAGCCGTTGCGGCAACTGCCCGCTGATTGGCGCGGAGAAATTCTTGCCACAGCCAACGCCAGCGCGCCCCCGGCAGCGAACGCTGCGCGCCCCGGCTTTCTTTCAGCTCTCAACCATCAACTCTCAACTGTCTTCTGGCCTCATCCGAAAGCCTGGGCGGGGCTGGCGGCGGCCTGGATTTTCATTTTCGCCGTGAATTTTTCGATGCGCGACCCGTCGCCGAGAGTGGCGGAAAAATATTCGCCGCCGTCGCCGGAGGTGATTGTGGAATTGAAAAAACAGCAGCGGCTGTTTGCCGAACTCGTGGGCCCGCTGCAACCGTCGGACGCTGACCGGCAGAAAATGTTCTCACCCAAGCCGCGCAGCCAGCGCGCGGAAATGTTAATGACCTGAATACTTTGTTCGCGTGCGAGAGCGGTGCTAAAGCAACCGCAGTCCAGACGCTCCGCGAGGTTTGGTGACGCAAGATGGCCGCGAAGCGTTTGGAGTGCGGCCGGTTTACCGCCGCTTTGGAGTGCATGAACGAACCACAACCAAAGAAATTATTTATGGACAAAATACCGAAAAGCATCTGGGAAAAGTCGTTCACCGGTCGGACGGCCTTGATCACCTGGCTGGCCGTCGCGGGGTTCACGATCATGCTGGGCTGTTTCATCATCGCGCTGGTCAACGACAACGGGCCGAGGTCCGGCTGGCAGCTGGCCGTAGGAATTTTTGCCGGCGCGTTTCTCGTGGCGTGTCTGATTTTAATTTATGTCGTGTGGCCGCTGCTGCGCTGGCTGTTCTGGAAACATTGGCGGCGGACGCTGTTCGCGATCGCGTGTCTGGCCACGTTGATCGCGCTGTTTTACGCCGAGGAAAACTGGCGTGGCAAACACGATTTGGAGAAATTCAAGCGCGAATGGCAAGACAATGGGGGGAAATTTGATTATGCGAGCGTCGTTCCGCCACCGGTGCCGGACGACCAAAATTTTGCCCTCACGCCGATTGTGTTCTCCAGCTACGGCAACCTGCTTACGCGCGACGGTAAAATGATTCCATATAAAGATCGCGACACCAATTTGGTTGATCGATTGGAAATTAACGCTTACCGCGAAAATCCAGACGATGGTGGTATCACCAATATCCAAACGGGTGATTGGAGAAAGGCGCGGCTTGCCGATTTGGATAAATGTCAGATCTATTACCGTACACCGACCCAAATCAAGTTGCCGAATGGGAGAACTGTCATGACCAATGAATTTGCCACCACGCTTGAGCCACAATCGCCAGCCAAAGATGTTCTGCTGGCTTTGAGCAAATACGATCCGGCAATTGAGGAACTGCGTCAGGCCAGCCAATTGCCATACTCGCGCTTTCCCCTCAATTATGACACTGAATCTCCCGGAACCGTTTTGCTGCCCCACTTTGCGGCATTAAAACGATGCACTCAAGTTCTGCAATTGCGCGCCCTTGCCAAACTGCAAAATGGCGAAAGTGAAAAGGCATTGGACGACGTGAAACTGATGGTGTATCTGACAGATTCGATCCGCACCGAGCCGTTTCTGATTTCTCATCTGGTTCGCATCGCCATTTTACAATATACGCTTCAGCCGATTTACGAAGGCTTGGCGGAACACAAATGGTCAGACGCGCAGCTTGTCGAACTGGATCAATCGTTGGCGAAGATTGATTTCCTGACAGATTACGGCGTGGCCATGCGTGGCGAGCGAGCGTGTAACATCGGTGTAATCGAATTTCTTCAATACAATCGAAGCTTAAGCAAGCTAGCCAAATTTTCCGACATGGTGGGCGATGGAAATACTGATTCTGAGAACGCTCATTCCATGGCATCCATTGCTGCCGTAATCTATAGTTTAAGTCCCAGTGGATGGTTTGACCAAAACAAACTCCGCATCGCCCAATTTGAAACGGAGTATTATTTGCCTTTGACAGACGTCGAAAATCGGATTGTTTCTCCGAAGTCTGTACAAAGTGCCAACGATGCATTTGACAAAGAGGTGAGAGCAGCCCGGTTAAGTCCATACAACTGGTTTGAAAAGAAGTTTATGCCCGCACTTGCCCGAGCCGTGGAAAAATTTGCCTACGCCCAAAGCTCCGTGGACCTGGCGCGCGTGGCGATTGCGCTGGAGCGTTACCGGCTGGCGCAGGGGGAATATCCCGAATCGCTGGACGCGCTGACGCCCCAGCTCATCAAAAAAATTCCACACGATGTCATCAACGGCCAACCGCTGCATTATCGCCGCACGGACGATGGTCAATTCGTTCTCTATTCCGTCGGTTGGAATGAAAAAGACGACGGCGGCGTGGTAGTTTTCAATGGTAAGAGAACGGATAGGGTGGACATTTCGCAAGGCGACTGGGTCTGGCGGTATCCAAAGGCGGAATGAAGAATTATGAATGAAGAAACCTGTTCGTGGTGCGATTCACAATTTCCCGTTTCTTAATTCTTCATTCTACCTTCTTCATTTTTTATCAGTGTCCATCCGCGCTCATCTGTGGTTCAATCATTCGGTGAATATCATCAATTTGAATCCCGACACGGATATCGGCGCGAGCGCATGGCTGGTCGAGATTGACAACCATCGCATCCTGCTCGACGCGGGCATGCACCCGAAACGCGACGGCCGCGACGGCCTGCCGCTGTTCGCCAAGGCGGGCAACAACGACGTGGACGCAATCGTGGTTTCGCACTGCCATCATGACCATGTCGGCGCGCTGCCCGTGGCGCTGCGGCATTTTCCCAAGGCGCATGTGCTGATGAGCGAGTTGAGTTATTTCATCGTCGAACGCGTGCTGCACAATTCCGTGAACGTGATGACGCGGCAGCGCGACGAGCTGGGCATCCGCGAATATCCGCTCTACACGCATGACGAGGTGGACGACATCGCGCCGCGCTTTCAGGCGTTCAAATACAACCGCGAAGTGGAGTGGGCGTCGTTCAACAAGATGCGCGCGGGGTTCGCCTCGCCGACGCTGGAATTTTTTGACGCCGGCCACACGCTCGGCTCGGCGGGCGTGATGGTGCGCGGCAAAAAGGAGACTTTGTTTTTCACGGGCGACGTGTGTTTTCACGACCAGACGATCTTGCGTTCGGCGCGGTTTGAAGACGTGAAGGCGGATGTGCTGATCATGGAAACAACGCGGGGCAACCGCGAAGTGCCGAAGGGTTTCATGCGGGAAGGCGAAATTGAGCGGCTGGTGGCGGCGATCCACAACGCGCTCAAACGCAAGGGCAGCGTGCTGATCCCGGCGTTTGCGCTGGGGCGCACGCAGGAAATTCTGGCATTGCTGGCGCTGCTGATGCGCGAGGGAAAATTGAAGCCGCAGCCAATTTTCATCGGCGGGCTGGGCCGCGTGTTCACGGAGATTTACGATCTGGAAGCGCACCGCACGCATCGCCAGCACACGAGCCTGCAATTGAACCAGGCGCTGAATCTTCAGGTGCTGGAAAAAGGCCAGTCGGAGAACATGAAACTGACCGGCGGGAAAATTTTTGTCATCACCGCCGGCATGATGAGCGAGAACACGGCGGCGCATAATCTGGCCATGCGGATGGCCGGAGATGAAAAGCACTCGATTTTTTTTGTGGGCTATGCCGATCCCGGCACGCCAGGCGGACGTTTAAAGGCGGCGAAGCCGGGGGAGACGTTTGTGTTCAGCCCCAGCGCCGGTCGCCTGACGCGCCAATGCGAGATTCAGGATTTCGACCTGACGGCCCACGCGAACCGGGAAGATCTGCTGGATTTTGTCGGCCAGGTTTCGCCACGCGCGGTTCTGCTCGGCCACGGCGATGATGACGCGCGCGGGTGGTTCGAGGAGCAGATTCGTTCACGTCACCCGAAGATTAAAATCATCCAGCCGCAGCTGGGCAAACCGGTGCCGGTGTAAATTTCAAGCTGGGGAAAGCAAAACCGCCGGGCGTATTAGATCCGCCCGGCGGTTTTTAAATTTGAGCCGTTTATTTGTTTCCGCTGACGATGTTGGCAAGGTTGAAGATCGGCAGAAACATGCAGATGACCATGCCGCCGATGAGCACGCCGAGGACGACGATCATGATCGGTTCGAGCAGCGACATCAGGCCGGAAAGCGTGGCTTCGATTTCCCCGTCGAGGAAGTTCGAGACGCGCTCGAGCATTTCGTCGATTTTGCCGGTCTGTTCGCCGGCGCTCAACATGCGGATGATCATGCTGGGGAAAATGGGGTTTTTGCCAAGGGCCGCCGAAATGCCTTCACCGCGTTCAATGTCGGCCATGGCGGTCTTGATGGCTTTTTCCATGACGACGTTGCCGACGGTTTGGGAGACAATCTGCAGCACCTCCAAAATCGGGACGCCGCTGCGGATGAGCGAGGCCAGCGTGCGCGTGAAGCGGGCGAGACAAATTTTATGGGCGATGCCGCCGAAAATCGGCAGCTTGATGCGCCGGGCATCCCAGAACTCTCGGCCTGATTTAGTTTTGATGAAGGAGAGCCAGCCCCAGATGGCCGCCCCGGCCAGGATCAGGAGCAGAACGAACCAGTGTCGAACCAGATCGCTGATGTCCATTAAAACCTCGGTCGGAGCAGGTAATTTTGCACCAAAGCCGGAATAAACGTCTTTGAAAACCGGAATGACTTTTACCAGCAGAAAGGTCGTGATGCCGATGGCCACGACCGTCACGGCGGTCGGGTACATCAGGGCCGTTTTAACTTTTTTGCGGAGTCGTTCGGTATTCTCAAGATAGGTGGCCAGCCGCGCCATGATTTCGGCGATCATGCCGCCTTTTTCACCCGCTGAAATCATGGAAACATAAAGCCGGTTAAAAACCTTGGGATGTTTTTGCAGGGCTTCCGAGTAGCTTTCGCCGCTTTGCACTCGTGAACAAACATCGTTAATCACGTCGCGCATGACCTTGTTGGGGGTCTGTTCGGCCAGTGCCTGGAGCGCCTGCACAATGGCAATGCCGGCGTCAATCATCGTGGCCAGTTGTCGGGTGAAGACCACCAGATCGTTCAGGGCGACCTTGCCGCCCTGGGATTTGCCTTTCTTGGCGAGCTTTTCCTGGATGGAAACCACGAGCAGGTTGCGGTTCAGCAACGCGGCGATGGCCGACTGTTCGTTGGCCGCCTCCACCGAGCTGCGGATTTCGCGGCCCGAGGCCGTCTCCCGTGCGGTATAAACAAATGATGGCATGTCTTTTAAATCTTTGTGACTTATTAAAAATTAATGGTTCAAATTGCAAGCCTGCAATTCAACTTCGTCACGCGGTGAAAGCACCAACTGTTCCATTCTGGCGATCCGGTTGTTTTGCAGTTGATTGATTTTAGCGGGGAAAAATCACGGGAAGTGTGTCCCAATTCCAAACACGCACACCCGAAATCAGGCTTGCAGCGCCCGTCGCCAGCCCAACCTATTTTTGACCAGCGATTTACAGGGCAAAATTTACTTTAAAATTTTTGTTGTCAAAGTCCGGAATTTCCAATAATTTCAACGTCAATCGCACCCAGTCGGTGCTGGGACAAATCGGTTTTGTCCCGTAAGTGCAGGTAAAACAAACAAATAACCAAACAACATCGGAGGAACCAGATGAAGTTTAATAAATGGACATTGGGTCTTGCATCAGTCGGCGTGGTCAGTTTGGCCTCGGCGGCGCGTGCAGACGAAAACAAAATCAGCCAGTTGAACACTGCGCTGTCTAACACGACCATCAGCGGCTACGTTGATGTAGCGGCTCAATTCACCCCCAACGGCACTGGCCTCACGCCGAACTACTATTACTCTCAGCCAGGGAACAGCATCAACCTGAACGTGGTTGACATCGCCATTGATAAGCCGCTGGATGAAAGTCCGTGGGCATCAGGTTATCATGTCGAATTCTTCGTGGGCCCGGTTGGCTATGCCATGGGACTTAACAATGACATTCGCCAGGCCTACATCGCCTTGCGTACGCCGGTGGGCAACGGCATTGACTGGAAAATCGGTATTTTCGACACCATCGTTGGCTACGAAAGCACGACTTCCGGCAACAACCCCAATTATAGCAAATCATACGGCTATAATATGGAACCGACAACCCACACGGGCATTTTGGGCGCCTACAAGATCAATGACATCGTGTCAGTTCAGGCTGGTGTTGCCGACACTAGTTATAATGGTGGGGGAGCTTACACTGCATCGCCTAACAACATGTTATATTATCCGACCTGGCTTGGAGGAGTGACTTTGACTGCGCCGGATAGTTTCGGCTGGGCCAAAGGTGCGACGTTCTCTTTTGACACAATCCTTACTGCTAACCAAGTAGGCGGTACAAGCCCATATCCTAGCAATGGTCATTCGGCGCAGACATATTATGCGGGCGTCACGCTGCCAACCCCGATTGCCGCCTTGAAGTTCGGTGCTGCGTTCGATTATTTGAACGCCGCCGATGTTCCTGGACACGCTTGGGATGCTGCTCTCTACGGCACCTATCAGTTCAATGATAAATTAAGCCTCAACCTGCGCGCTGAGTATTACGATGGCGCGGCTCTTAATGCAGCTGGTGCCTACAATCAGAATAACCCTAATGTGTTCCCTCCGGTTACAGGTTATGGCACTACCCAAGGTAGTTATGAACAAGCCCAAGAATTGACGGCCACGCTTCAATACGCTCTTTGGGCGAATGTGCTGACACGCTTGGAAATCCGTTGGGATCATGCGAACCATGGCAATGGCTATAGCAACGGTACCGGTACCACCACCAACAGCGGCGAGACGTTTTCAGTTGGTGGCGCCCGTCAGGATGCCTTCATGTTTGCGGCACAGGCCATATATACATTCTAATCTGACTTGAATCACAAGCCCCTTTCGGGAAACCGAAAGGGGCTTTTTGTTTTCCCATCACAAACATTTTCGGCATAATCCACCCTCCAAATGGAATTCATTCGCGACATCTATGCAACGAAGCACGCGGCTGGCAAGCCGGTCATCTCCTTTGAATTTTTCCCGCCGAAAACGGATGAGGGCGACCGCAATCTTTTGGAGAAAACCATCCCGGCATTGTCGCAAACCAATCCGGATTTTTGTTCCGTGACCTACGGCGCAGGCGGCAGCACGCGCGAGAAGACCTTGATGATCGTGGATCGCATCCAGCGCGAACACAAACTGACCGCGCTCGCGCATCTGACTTGCGTCAATCACACGCGCGACGAAGTCCGCGTGTTGCTCCAGAAAATCCGTGTGCTAGGTTGCAAAAATATCCTCGCATTGCGCGGCGATCCCCCCGACGGCGGCGAATTTAAGCCCACGCCCGGCGGCTTTGAATTTTCATCGCAACTCGTCCAGTTCATCCGCGAGTCGGGAAATTTTTCCACAGGCGTCGCCGGATTTCCCGAAGGCCACATTGCCTGCAAAGAGGGAAAATTTGCCGACTGGCAACATTTGAAAACGAAGGTGGACGCGGGCGCGGATTTTGTGCTGACGCAACTGTTTTTCGACAACGCCGACTTCTTTGAATTTCGCGATCACGTCGCCGGCAAGCTGGGCATGCACGTGCCGGTTGTGCCTGGCGTCATCGCCATTTTGAATCCGGCGCAGGTCATCAAATTCACCCAGCTATGCGGCTCCAAAATCCCGCCGCCGCTCCGCGCAAAACTGGACGCGCTGGGAAGCGACGAGGAAGCCGCGATCAAATTCGGCATCGAATACGCCACGCGGCAGTGCGAGGAACTGTTGCGCGCGGGCGTGCCGGGACTGCACTTCTACACATTGAACAAATCGCGCTCCACGGTTCAGGTCTTGAAAAATCTTGGTCTGGCGTAGTGGGGCTGGCTTCCACCCTGTCGTGCCCGGCGAACCTCTTGAAAAATCTCCCGCAGGCTGCCGGCAGTAACTGACAGGCAAGCCGCCCGTCTCACTACCATTAGCCATGACCGGTTGCGAAGTTCGGGTTAAATGAATCCTGATTCAAAACCCTCCGAACCGAAATGCGATTTTTGTTTCTTGAGACAACTCATCGGGTGAAAATCATGACAAGCCTTTCTTGACAAGCAAGAACAGTTAAAATAAACCAGCAGCATGAAACAGAGTTTGATCGTAAGCGCGGTTCACGTCACGAATCGGCAATGGCTTAATTTTCCACGTTAGGTCACGATGCACATGGATGATTTAGAAACAGCCAAACAGTTCTTTTTTGAAGGCTTGCGTCTTCTTGAAGCAAATGATTTTACAGCAGCCGAAAATCAGTTTGCACGATCCTTGGAGATCATTCCTGACAGAGTATCAACCCTCAATAATCTGTCGGTCATCAAGATCAAACTAAAAAAATTCGCCGAGGCCGGGGCGTTGGCCCGCAAGGCGATTGCATTGGAAGACAAATCACCGGAAGCCTGGTTGAACCTCGGCATCGCCCTGACGGCAACCCAACGCCACGAGCAAGCTTTGCAGGCTTATGACCGGGCGCTCAATGGCAATTCCTCTTCCGCCAGAATCTGGCTGAACAAGGCCATGACTTTGCTCGAGCTCAAACGATATGACGAAGCGTTGCTGGCTTGTGAACAGGCGGAAAAGCTGGATTCCAGTGAACACGAAATTTTATACAACAAAAGTCTGATATTAAAAGAGCTTCAGCAGCCAGACGAGGCGCAAAAGATCTATCAGAAGTCGCTCGAAGTGCGGGTTGATGCCTCTCCATTATTAATTGCCGAGCGGCGCGCAACCCAAAAAGCCGAGGCCCTCATCATAAACCTGAATCCGGAGATTGATGATTCTCTAAAGTCATTTGAAGCGTTGCACCGGGCAAATTTTCCCGGTCAACTGGTTGACAAGCTTTCTGAAGATTTTCATTTCACATACGTTTTCTGTGGCGATGCCACCAAGAGTTCAGTCCGAAAGCAAATTCCGCCGCCAGATTTTGTGATAAACAACATGGCCAATGGCGAGCTTGTGCAGACAGGAGGCAATTTATCCGACCTGATCGCGCTGTTTGATGGCTTTGGCGTTCCAGTTGTCAATCATCCAGCCAAGGTTATTCAGACCACGCGGGACGTGTCAGCGAAGCTGGTGGAAGATATTTCCGGTGTCGTGGTCCCGAAGACCATGCGCTTCTCCTCGGCTGGGAAATCACGAGAAGCATTGGCGCATGAAATCGAGGATCAATATGATTATCCTCTGATTACGCGGACGGTATATTCTCAAATGAGCAAAGGGATGACCAAGGTGGACTCCCGCGATGCTCTTGTGGCGGTGCTTGCGGCCGGCTTGCCGGAGAATTTCTTTGTGACGCAGTTCATGGACTGCAGGGCGGGAAATGAGTTTTATCGAAAAATTCGGGTGGCGTTCGTCAATGACGAATTCGTGATTGTCCGTGTTGATTACGATGCTTATTGGAATGTGCGGGGCAGAAAACAGGAAAAGCGCGTGCCGTTTTATCTGGATAATGCGCATCTGCTCGACATAGAAAAGCGAATAATCAAGGATCCGGAAGCGGGACTTGGCCAGGCTGCCATCCAGTCGCTCCGGGCGATTCGCGACCGGATTCCCTTGGAAGTGTTCGGCATGGATTTCGACGTTGATGCCGATGGGCGGCTGATTTTTTACGAGGCCAATGCCACCATGAACTTGTTCTCCACCGCCCAAAAGGTGGTTCCAAATCCAAAAGAGGCGGACGATCGTTTGAAGCTGGCATTCCAGCGCTATTTTACGTCTCTGGTGGTTCGTCGCTGACGAAACACGTGTGTAGTCTGCTATGTGGTGGAGTGCTAACCAGTAGCAAGTGGGACAGGCTTCCAGCCTGTCTGAAGGGTAAATATTGCAAAAAAACCTCCCGCGACCGTCCCGCGCAGCCGGACAGTCAGGATGCCTGTCCCGCTTCCGCCTAGAACAACCGTCCGACGATGATGCCGACGACGCTCAAAGGCCCGGTGTCTTCCAGGCTGTCGGCGGCCTTGTCCAGTTTTTGCAGTGAGAGTTTGGCGTTCTTGTAAAATTCCTGGTCATTGACGAGCTTGCCCAGCGTGCCATCCCCGTGGTTGATCTTGAACAATATCTGGTTCAGGTTCGTCATCGAAGCCTGGGTGGAGTTGTAGAGCGCTTCATCGGTGGCGAGCTTGCCCAGCGTGCCCTGGCCGCTGCTGATGCCGTTGACCAGTTGCTTCGCTTGCGTCACGGCGTCCTGCAGATTGGTCACGGTGGTGAGCGCCGAGTCATAAAGCATGTCCGAATAGATGACTTTGCCGACCGTGCCCTGGCCGCTCGCGATCTGGCCGGAAATGCTTTCCATGTTTGAAAGCGTCAGGGTAATGCGCGCGCTGTTTTGCTTGATCAAATCCGTCATCGGACCGAGCAAATTGTTGATGGAGTCTCCGGAAAAACTTTTTGCCACGTTGGCAATGCCCCCCGCCGCGCTGTCGAGCTTGGCCATGATGGCGCTCAAGTCCGGCTGTTCCACCGTGGTGATGAACTGGTTGTCATCCAGACGTTTTCCCTCGGGTGATCCAAAATCGATGGCGACGTAATTCTGGCCCATCAGACCCGCGAATTTTATGATGGCGTGGCTGTCGGTCTTGACCAGGGCGTCCGGGTGCAGCTTCATGGTCACCTCGACTTTGCCGTCCGTGAGCATGATTTTTTCGACGCGGCCGATTTCGACGCCGGCCATTTTCACGCTGTCGCCCACCTTCAATTCCTGCACGGTGTCGAACAGCGCATGGACGTGGTAACCACGCTGAAAAACTACCGTGCCGCCGATCATTTCAATAATCACGATGGCGGCGATGACCGAGAGGGCGACAAAAATACCGAGCCGGGTTTCGAGCGAGTTCTTCATAAAGTGTTGGTTTGAGGTTCACGTTTGAAATCTGCGCGTAAAAAATTTTGGACGAGCGGGTCGTTGAAGCGTTTCACTTCATCGGGCGTGCCGACGGTGACGATGCGGCCTTCGTTGATGATGGCGACGCGGTCGGCCACGCCAAACGCCAGGCCACGGTCATGCGTCACCACGATGGAGGTGACGTGGATCCGGTTTTTGAGCTCCCAAATTTCCTCGCCAATCATCACGGCGGACAACGGATCCAGCTCGCTCGTGGGTTCGTCGTAAAGGATCAACTGCGGATCAATGACCAGTGCGCGGGCAATGGCGGCGCGCTTTTTCATGCCGCCGGAAAGTTCGCCCGGCATCTTGTCCACCGCGTCCGCGAGACCGACGGCCTCCAGTTTTTCGACAACGATGCGCTCGATTTCAGCCGGTGATTTCAACCGGTGTTCGGTGAGATAAAGCCCCACGTTTTCACCGACGGTGAGCGAGTTAAGCAGCGCCCCGGATTGAAACACCAGCGCCATGCGGTATTTCGCCGCGATTTCGGCCGATTCGACAAATTCAGCATTGATCAAAATTTCCCCGGCGTCGGGAACTTCCAGTCCGATCAGGTGCTTGAGCAGAACGCTTTTGCCGCTGCCGCTCGGCCCCATGATGACAAAGATCTCCCCGGGCCGGACATCAAGGTCAATGCCCTTGAGCACCTCCTGGCCGCCGAAACTTTTTCGGAGGCCGCGCACCTGCAGACTGACGCCCGCATGGTTGTTGTCCGGGTTGGGCATCATGATTTCAGCAGAAAGCGTGTGAGGATATAGTCAAAAATCACGATGAGCACGATGGAGTTCACCACGGCCTTGGTGACCGAGCGCCCGATGCCGCGCGGGCCGCCGATGGTGGTCAATCCCTGATGACACGACACGATCCCGACGATGACCGCGAAACAAAAGCTCTTGAACACGCCGTTGGCCACGTCTTTCAACTCCACGATGTTCTGCAAGTCGGAAAAATAGGCTTTGAACGGGATTTCCATGTGGCTGTTGTAATCCGCCACCATCGCGCCGCCGAACCAGCCGACGAGAATCGAAAACACCACCAGCAGCGGCAGCGCCAGCGCGATGGCGAGCACCCGCGGCAGAACGAGATAGTGGACCGGGTTGATGTTCATCGTGCGCAGCGCGTCAATTTCCTGATACACGCGCATCG
>OBLW0100002821.1_pt1 | contig 13916 bp, 11 predicted proteins | sample 1520161 | NCBI WGS metagenome assembly OBLW01 (sample SAMEA3539309, study PRJEB22396) | soil metagenome | biome: tundra; feature: field; material: soil | place: USA | collected 2010-05 | depth 0.15 m
TGGCGAGATCTGCTTGAGCCTGAGCAAGCTGGCCCAGGGCCTGATCCAGCGCCTGAAAAGGCCGCGGGTCGATCTGAAAAAAGAGTTGGCCCTGCTTAACAAAAGCACCCTCTTGATAGCCTTGCTTCAACAGATAACCGGTGACCTGCGCTCTCACGTCGGCGTTCACCAGTCCATCGAGCGTACCAATCCATTCCGCATAAATCGGAACATCTTTCTTCTCGACTTGAACGACCTCGACATCGGACGTGCTTGGCTGTGCTCCCAGAGCCTTCCTTGACGGACGCACGGCTCCAATAATCAGCGCGAGCACGATCAAACCAAGGACTCCGCCGATCAACAGATAGCGTTTCTGGACCTTGCTCATGTTGTCCCCCGCAATGTTGCTCGCGCCTAGGCTGCGAACCGCATGTCCTGGATCTACAGTTCGAGGACACGCAGAACGGAACAGACCATCGGTCGTCGATTGCGAAAAACAGCGTGTGAGGCAACCGCTCGCGCAATCGATTAACGATATGGATGCGTTTTCACCACAGAAGTCATATATAAGTCTACAACGGTTTATCATACCGATTAACTTGACCTGCGGATTCGCAGTAAATGCAGCAGTTGTTTGCGCGAAAACCTTCTGCGCACGGGATTCTGGGCGGATGACGGCTAACCTTCCATAATCCGTCAAGGGAACGTTTGCCGGCAACTCGCCAAGTGTCAGGCCGCTCCTTTCGTCGGATAGAATGCCGACAAATACGGTCTGGCCTCTTTTGGAGACCGTTCAAGATATGTGCGCGTCACCGCTTGGAAGCGACAGGAAAGACTCATGCAACTAGGATTCATCGGAACTGGCGAAATCACATCATCAATGGTCACTGGCCTGAGCTCGTCTGGCGTTGCAGGCTACTCCATCTGTTGTTCCCTCGCAATTCTGCTATCGCTAATGGGCTAGCCAATCGTTTCCAGGGAATATCGGTCGCGTCCCGGAAAGAGTTGATGCACGGGTGCGTGCAGAGCCGGATCATTCACGATCGCCTCAGCATTCGGTTGTGCGGTTCGGTGCTGTCCGGGTTGACTTATTCCGGGTGGAGGTTAGCCGTTGCACGCCACAGCAGGCCCGCGCGGGATTATCCGAGAGCGCCGCTTGCTGGCGGAGACGCTCGCTGAAGCGCTTGGCGGTGGTGGCGGCCGCTTGTACATCTGTCCTGATGGCTTCTAGAAACCTGGCGGCCGCTGCTCCACGACGCCAAAGGCGCGCTCCAGCGCGAGCCCAACTCTTCCCAGTGTGCCCTCATCGAAAAGCCTTCCGATCAGGGTAACGCCGTGGGGCACGCGACGCGGCGGCGAGAACGTGGGCATGGGATGGCTGGGGTCGGGAGCCCAATCGCTGCGGGCCTTCGCTACTTCGACGAATCCCGCACGCAGCGTCAGCGAAGGGTGCCCGGTGAAGTTGGTGATGACCAGCATCTCGTCGCGCAGCGAAGGCACGAGCAGCAGATCGACCTGAGAAAATACGCGGGCCATCTCCATAGCGACTTTGCGCCGCAGGCGGTCGGCCTGCACGAAGTCTACTGCGGAAAGAAAGCGAGCCTCGCGAAAAATGTTGGGCCAGGCATCGGGTACCTGAGCTTTGAGCTGATTTATCCCGCCGCTCAAAGTGAGGTCTTCAAACGCCGCCGCCGCTTCCGCGAAAAGGATCAGGTTGAGGGAGTCGTAGGGCCAGTCGGGAATTTTCATCTCCACTGGAACCATTCCCGCTTTTTTCACCGTATCGACCGCGGCGCGGTCCACAGCGGTCGCGGGATTGTCGTTCATCCAGCGAGGAAAGCAGCCGACGCGCAGTCCTTTCACGGTTGCGTCGGCATCGAAGTCGAGCCTGCTGGGCACGCTCGCCAAGTCGCCGGCGTCCGGTCCAGAGATGGCATGCAGCACCAGCATCGCGTCTTCCACGGCGCGCGTCATCGGACCAAGCTTGTCGAGCGACCAGCAGAGAGTCATGGCGCCGGTGCGGGCCACGCGGCCATAGGTAGGACGCAGTCCCGTGATCCCGCACCGCATCGAGGGACTGACGATGCTGCCACCGGTCTCGCTCCCAACCGCAAACCCAACCAATCCCGCAGCCACGGCCGCGCCCGGTCCAGCGCTTGAACCCGAAGAAGCTTCCTCTGGCAGCCATGGGTTCATCGTCTGGCCGCCGAACCAGATATCGTTGAGCGCGAGCGCGCCCAGGCTCAGCTTCGCTACTAGCACGGCACCCGCTTCATGCAATCGCTTCACTACGACAGAATCTTCTGCAGGCACGCGATTTTGAAACGGTTCCGCGCCGTAGGTTGTGCGAATCCCGGCGGTATCGAGAAGATCCTTCGCTCCCCAGGGAATGCCGTGCAGCGGTCCACGGTAGTGGCCGACAGCGATCTCCTCGTCAGCTTTCTTGGCTTGTGCGAGCGCCAGTTCACGCGTCAATGTAATGACGCAGTGCAGTTGAGAATCGAATTCTTCGAGCCGTTTCAGATAAATACGCGTGAGCCGGTCCGACGTGAGCTTTCGTTGTTCGATCCAACGTGAGAGGTGGGTCAGCGGGGAGAAAGCGATGTCTGCGTCGTTCGCCGGCAAGGGACCGGGATCGATCTTGCTGCGGATAAACCGATCGCGTTCGGGGCCAACCTTCAATCCGGGCAGTACCGGATCCCAGCGCGACGCAGGCGCGAGCGTCGACTCCAGAGCCAGCTTGCGGGGACCGGTGCGCCGCTCGTACAGCGACGCCATGGTCTTGCGCCAGCTGCCCGCCGCCATCGCACGCTCGGGGCCGGTCATCTCAACCTGCACCAGCTTTTCCGCTTCGGCGAAAGTTGAAGGCGATACTTCAGGTCCAACCGCCGGCCCAGTGCCGAATGCTGGCGGCGCTCCTGCGGGCAATTCCGCCGGCTTCTGCGCATGACCGCGCAACGCGGCGGCAGCGCCGAGCAAACCAAAAGATGAAAGCGCCAGAAACTCTCTGCGTGAATTCGACATGGATCCTCCGCACCGCATTGTAACCAGCGCGATTCGGCAAAGTAGCCAGCCACAAAAAATTGACAAGCGTGAGGGTCCTTAGCGAGAAGTGTCGCTGTCCCAGGCGAGCGGGAAATTTGTGGCACATAGCGAACCGCTCGCTTTATAAATCAAAACAATCAGGAGAAATCTGTTATGAAAAGCGCCAGTTCGCGTTATGCCTCGGTCGCCGGGATCGCGCTATTGACCGCCTTATCCACGGTTTGCCAGCTATCAGCCGTCCACTAACCCTCTTAACGGACCGCGGGGCTTCGCCCTTGCCTCCATCGCGACCGTCTTGATCCCGCAGCGCTTCAGCTAATCCGCCAAAGCGTACAAATCCGCCGTGAAACAGTCGAACCCCCGCACCGGCTCTTGGTCCCGTTCGGGCGACACAGCCACCCAGTGCTGAGCGTTGCCAACATCTATACCTGCCGCATCGCGATTGATTTGCGAAGACCTTCCAACTTTGTGTGCTTGCGTTTCGCGGTTCCCATCGTAGCCTCCTCCATGGAAGTCGACGGACTCGGCCCGGGTGCGATCGGTTTAGTAGACTCTCCAACCCCGTCAAGCTGTCGCCAGCCGCCACCACGTCACGAATCGCCAGCACACCGGAACCACGCTGACTTGCGGGCACGAAGCTCCACACAGAGGTCGGTCATAGCTTGCCGAGCCGTCAGTCTATTCTCTCCTTTTTCCAGCTCCAGGTGAGTTTCTGTTATCACGAACGGCGTAGCCTCCGTTCGCCGCTGACTTCTGCGGCACGGTCAGGGTGAATCTCTTCATCCTCAGTCACGTTGTGTGACATGTCGCAGATCTCCCGAGGTAAGTTCGACCGCCTTCGACACGCAACCGCCGGATTTACCACCAGTGCACTTGATGGATATGGGCTTCGCAGTCAGTTGCCCGCTCGCCCGTCACCGTAGGCCTCATATCCGGTTCTTGTTCATCGGCTCGTGTCTTTGCTCCACGCTTCTTTCAGACCCCGCCTCGCGGCGAGTGTTATTTCACCCTTGCGCTTCGCTATGACTTCACCTCCATCAGGTTGTCAAAGGGACTTTCACCCTCAAGCTGTCGACCTGCTCGGCACACAAAAAAACTCCCGGAGCTTTTCAGGCTCCGGGAGCAGTTTTCAATAACTACAGCTTCATTTCACGACTTGCTTCAATACTGCCGACGTACTGGTGAGGCAGTTTGCGTTTCCTGCGTAGTCAGCGGTGATGCTGTGCGTACCCGCTGCCAGCTTGGTGGTAGCGAAGGTCGCTTTGTGAGTGGTCGTGCTGACGGCGCCGGTGCCGATGGTTGTGACTCCGTCCTTGAAGGTGACCGTTCCGCTCGGATTGCCGCCAAACGCTGGAGTGATGGTTGCAGTAAACGTCACCGATTGTCCGCTGTTTGACGGATTCGGTGTCGACGTCAACGTGGCCGTCGTTTTGGCTTTATCGACCACCAGATTCACCGCCGCCGAAGTGCTGGTGTTGAAGTCGGCATTTCCGGCGTAGACCGCGGTGATCGGGTGAGTGCCGACGGCGAGCGTCGAGACCGACAGGCTCGCTACTCCGGCCACCAGGTTCTGTGTGCCGAGGGTTGTCGTTCCTGCCTTGAACGTAACCGTTCCCGTCGGAGTACCCGTTGTGTCCGACTTGGCCGTGGCCTTCAAAATCACTGCCTGACCAAACTGCGACGGATTGGGCGTGGCGGTTACAGTCGTTGTTGAGTTGGCCTTGTCCACTGCGTGTGCGAGAGCTGTCGATGTGCTCGCGTTGAAATCCGCGTTGCCGCTGTAAGCCGCAGTGATTGAATGGGCACCCACCGCCAGGCTCGTTGTAACCAGCATCACCTCGCCTGCCGTCACGGTGCCAGTTCCGATTGCAGTTGCGCCGTCTTTGAAAGTCACCGTGCCGGTCGGAGACCCAACCGACGTGGTGACCTTGGCCCTGAACGTTACGGACTGACCGTAGGCCGAGGGATTGAGAGACGAAGACAGCGTTGTCGTGCTCGCACCCTTGTTCACGACTTGAGACAGGGGGCCTGACAGGCTAGCTGCGAACGTCCCGGCGCCAACGTACTTGGCCGCGATGCTGTTAGTGCCTCCCGCAAGGGCGGCAGTTGTGAACGAAGCGTGACCTCCGCTCAGGGTTCCAGCGCCCAGAAGAGCAGCACCGTCGTAGAAGTTGACGGTTCCTGTCGGGGTTCCGTAGCTCGACGCGACGGTCGCGGTAAGCGTCACCGTCTGGCCGTAATTGGAAGGGTTCAGCGATGACGCGGCCGCGGTCGTCGTCGGCGCCAAAGTGACAGTCAAATTGGCAGACGGCGAAACTTCGTTGTAGCTGCCCGTCACCGTCACGACAGTATTGGAGGATACCTTTGCAGTGGGGAATACCAGGCCCGCATTCGAGTAGCCCTGCGAGACCGTGATTGTGCTGGGCACCGAATAAACCGCCGGATTGCTGCTGGTCAGAGTGACGGTGATGTCCTGCGGCGCGGGCCGATCGAGCCACACAACGACTTCCGCTCCCTGACCTCCGACAACCTGCGTCGGAATGAAGCTAACGGCGCTGAGTACGGCATCAGAACCGACTTGCCGGTCCCAGAAACCGCGGCCATAGGTGCCGAGATGCAGCAGTGGTGGACTAGAGTAGTCGTAGTTCAACTCCAAACCAAAAATACTGGCCACGGCGGGCATCCCGTTCATGTAGCGATACCAGTTCTTACCACCATTATCGGAGCGATAGATACCCTGATCCGTTCCCAGGAACAGTTGCGTTTGATCACTGGGATTGGCGATGAGCTTCCAGTAATTTGCATCGGGAAGTTTCGTCGACAGATCTCCGGTGACCTCCGTCCAGGTTTGTCCGCGGTCGTTGCTGAGGAAAGCCTGCGACGGCCGGGAAGCGCCGGTTGTGTATGTAACGGTATATGGACGCAAGCTGGAGCGGTCCGCGGCGATCTGACTGTCGCTGAATGACGAGAAACGAGAGAGCGGCGGCGTGCGATCCACGTAGCTCATTGCACCGATACCTCCGGTGCTATAGCTGTCGAGCACATACAGCCTGCCTGTGCTCCAACCTACGACGTAGAACACATAAGCATGCGGATCATTGGAGGCGTCCATCGACCGCGGACTGAACACGTTCGTATTGAACGGATTGCTAGGATTCGCCTGACTCCAGTCGCAGTTCGGATTCACCGTTTTGTAGTAGACGTAGCTGCTGGTGCTGCTACTCGTCGGGACGCTGAACGTGTAAATGTACGGCGCGAAGCCGTTCGGCGGCGTCTGGTCAATCATGGTCGTGGCGTAGTAGTTGTCGGCCAGGCAATTTCCATAATCGCCAACCCAGCTAGTCGCACCGTTGGTGGTGTACCAACGTCCGCCGTCGCCCATTTGAAACATTTCGCTCGGGTCGTTTGGAGCAATGCTGGCCGAGTTTCCGTCCCCACCCCCAACGGTCACTAACGGTGGAGTGTTGTTGCGGTTGATAGTGATCGTTCCATTGTCTTGCAGTCCGCTAATGCACTCATCTGGCTCATCGAGCGAGCAAGCAAGGTCGCCTACAGCTCCGAATACCTGCTCCGCATTCAAACCCGTAGAGTAGTTCAGGGCGCCAGAAACGCTGAGAGTTGTTTTGTCCAGTACGTAGACGCCGCCGTCAGTCGTGCTTATGACGTTGTTGGTGCCCTGCTCGAATGTGTAGCCGGTATGATCGGCATGCCCCTCGTCGAAGCTGCCAGAGTAGGTCCAACTGGGACTAGCCGCCGTTGCGTCAAACGTGACCTGGCTGTTTGCCATGCCGGCAAAGACTAAGTCGGCATTGGTCGGGTCGACGTTAATCGAAGTCGTGTGGAATGCTTGATTGGCGCCGCTGATGTGATCGCTGGACTCAATAAGATTCCATGTGCCGTCACCATAGTCGTCTGAGCGCCAGATGCCGGCCAGATTGGAACTCACGCCGTTCGAGTTCAGCGTGGCGCTGATGGCATACACATGCCAGGCGGCGGCGGCCGATACCGCGACGGAAGTGCGTCCCGGGGCCACCATACCCGAACCAATCGGAGCAAAGCTCCCGGCGGTTCCCGATCCGGTGGAACGTAGCACGCCGCTTCCGGGCGCACCCGCGTACCAGATATAGGTGTTGACAGGGTCCTGCACCAAATCCGTCACCCAACCCGAATACACCTTGAACCAGGTGCTCCCGAAGTCAGTCGAGCGCCAGATACCGGTATCGCCTTGAGCGAGAACGGTGTTGTTAGTGCTGTCACTGAGGTCGATCAGTATCTTTTGAAAGGCGGATGGCCAAGACGTTCCGTCGGAGGGCTCAACCGCGTGCCAGGTGGTGCCTCCGTCGGTGGTCTGGTACATGCCCGTTCCGCTGTACCGGTAGCTGTCGCCGGTACCGATCAGGATATTGTTGGAATTGCCGGGCTGAACCAGGAACGCACCAACCGAGGGAGACCCAGGCAGGTTATCGCTCATGGGGACGAATACGGCGGCAAAGAACAAGTCGACCGCCTTCCACAAACCGCCGCCGGTTGCTCCCAGCCAAAGCACGGTTGAGCTCTGGGAATTGTCGTAAGCATAAGTCGCTTGGCGAATGCGACCCGCCTGATAGTGAACTCCGTCTGAGTTGTAGTCACCGTAACCGATCTGCTCCCAGCCTGAGGTGCTCAGAGAAGCTGTCGCGCCACTGGCGGCGGCCCGGGCAGACTCTTCTCTTGAGGGCAACTCACCCTTCACCGGTTCTGTCGGCATCGCCATCGACTCTTCGACGGCCCGCTTTCTTTCTTCCATGGGGCGGCGGTTTTTCCAGTTCCGGATCAGATTGTCTGGATCTTCTTTTTCCAGGTTTGCCGGAATCTGGTGCGGCAGCGATCTGGGCGCTCCTTTGGTGAATGGCGTCTTCGGTCCGGCGTTTGGCGCCGGCGCCGGGTGAAGCGGATCCTTATGCGGCACGGGCGCTACCGCGTTCGCTGGAGGGTGAATGTAGCTGATGTTCCGGCTCTGATCCTCACTCGGGCTGTGAGCACTTGCTGTTTGTGCGGTGCAGACGGAAAGAAGGAACAGCAGGGCCGCCCCCAAGGCAAATAATGCGTGGAAGGTGGAGGTTGACCGAAGTGATGTGACGTTGGGGCGCGGGTTCATTTCAAATTCTCCTTTTGTTGGAGAGCAGGTCGGAGCTAGCTATCTCTTAAGTAGTGCAAAGTATCTTCAAATCGTTTCATTCAGACATCCCCGATTTCAACGCGAGGCATATCCCACACGTAGGTCGGCCGGCCGGAAGTTCGAAGTCCCGGTTGACCGCCAAAGATGCGAACACGCTGCGCCCTTGCCAGTCGGTGCGATCGACCATCAACAACAGCGTGCTGTGTGGTTTCGGGGCCAGCCAGCGTGTCTGGCGGCTGTAATGAAAACCATGGGACATTAAGGATGTGAAAACTGCCATGCGCTATCAACATCCGGAGATTGAAATTGTGCGCACGGCTCTGAATCAGGGAACTGGAAACGTAGCGGTGACGAAGCCGTGTTCTCACACGCCGTGCGCTGGGAGTTTTGTGGCCACAATCCAATTTCCTCGGGCATACCGGTTGGAACGGGGGGGAAAGAGAGGTCCGAGCACTGGTGTACGCGTCAGTGCGAAACGCCAGAGATCTCCCCTCGTGTTGTCACCGGAAGAGGTCAAGTTGGGGCTTTCGCAATTGGAGTTTCGGGACCAGTTGTCGAGGAAGGTGCTGAAGAGCGACCTGCGCGTGTTTGAAGACACGGGCGTTTCCTTCATGAGAAACGGGCGGGAGGTTTATATGGGGCCGCTGGCCGCCATCACCGGCAGGATGGGATCGAAGGACCCCTGGTGGCGCCTGGAAGTAGACTTTCCGGCGACCCTGGACGTTTATCGGGCTTATCCAACGGACGATCGATGTTTCGGACTCTTTCCACGAGGCCGGCGAAGTCGATCTCGTTGACTACTCCGGCAGCCAATAGATGCTGCCTTTGTGCTCTCGAAAGAAAAACCGGAGAGTCCCCTTTGCTGCCTACCGGTCTGTCTTCTCCAGTCCGCGTTGCACAGTGGATATGTTGGCTAATAAAACGTCAGGGCGCGTCATCATTTGCTCGATTGCAGCGCATGGAGGGCCGCGTGGCTCTGTGCAACTGGCGGTCGCGTATCACCCTTCAGCATCAGCCACAGAATGCCGTTATAGAGCTGATCGTCCGCGCGATCGGGCGCACTAAGGTCCAGCCCCTCCGACATGCGTGCGGCTGCCGTATTCAGAGGATTCTTTTCATTCAAATCTTGCGTGGGGATGATTGGGTCATAAGGCGCGAGGTCAGGCGCCGATGCGAAGATGTTCGCCAGGGATCGGCTGAAGTAATCAAATTTCGAGAGCCGCCCCATGCCGAGAATGTCCTCTATCGCTGCGACCACGTCCGTAGTGTTGATGAAGGATGCACTGTGCCCGGCCGGTTGTAGGCGGAGATGGCGTAGAATGGCGCGCGGTGCGAATCGGTATGGTCGGGCCCAGCCTGCGCGTCGTCTTCAACGACGAAGATCACTGTGTCCTTCCAATACGGGCTGTTCGAGAGCGCCTGCACGACCCGCCCAAGTGCGAGGTCGTTGTCAGCCATGCACGCGCGCGGTGTGCACTTGCCCGGACGCCCGGCGGCCAGGTGGTCCATCGGCAGCCACATGAGTTCGAGCTGGGGCATATTGCCGTCGCGCACATAGCGCTGGAGTTCAGCGATCCACACATCAGCGCGCTTCTGATCTTGCGTGATCAGGTCCATCGGGACGTAATCAGGATTTACGTCGCCACCTAAGTCGTGTTGCGTCACCGGCCAGCCGGGATTCCCCTTAACCATTTCTCCGTAGTCGCGGAAGGTGATGCCCTCTTGCATCGCGAGCGTCCACAGAAAGCCACGTTCCGGCTCATCGCTCTCTTCTCCGTCCACGTCAGTGCGTTTGCCAGCGTAAGCCGAGGGCACGGTCTTCTCACCGTAATTCGTGACGTAGGCGGCGGTGGACCAGATGTGTCCTTGCGAACTGACCTCGGCATTGACGAAGAAGCGATCGAAAAGGCCGAACCGTCGCGCCAGCGCGTGGTGATTTGGAGTGACGGCGATGTCGGGGAAATACACAAGGCTCGCATCTCCATCGGCTTCTTTCATGTCTCCGAGCACCTGATCATAAGTGCGATTCTCTTTGATGATGTAGACCACATGGCGGAGCGGCGGATAGCGGCGCGCCACGAGCTTGTGCTGCCAGTTATTGGCGGCCGCAACCCGCTCGCTGAAGCGAGCCAACTGCGGCGGCGGAAGGGATGCTGAGAGCAGGCGCATTGTGCCATTCAACTGTCCGAGCGTGTACGCTGTCGGCTTCTCGTTCGGCCAGTTCGTGAGCGGTACGGGGCCGTCGAGGTTGGCATGCGTGCCGTGGCCTTTGCCTGAAAGGACGAGGAGTTGATCACTGACTTCGGCGACCGCAGTGGGATACCAGTCGGTCGGAACGCGTCCGATCACCTTGCCTGCAGCTAAGTCAAAGACGGCGACTGCATTGTTGTCCGCTTCTGCGACCAGCAGCCGCTTGCCATCGGAGCTGAGTGCGAGGGCGTTGGGCGTACTGCCCTCGGGTGGCGCACCAGGCGCCACATCATGCAGACAGCGCACGACCTTTCGCAGCTTCGTGTCGACGACGGCAACACGATCGCTACCTGCGAGCGTGACGTACAGCTTCGTTCCACTCACTGCCAGCGCCGATGGATGTCGGCCGACCTCGATCCGGCCGAGATACGCTAGCGTCCCGTCCGCCAAAACCCGAAACTGCGACACCGTGCTACCGCCCCAAGCCGAGACGAACACCTGACCTCCCGCCGTTAGAGCGACGCCATAAGGATAATGATCGGTAGAAAACCGTTGCGTGATCTCTCCGGTTGCGGCGTTCACCACCGCAAGCCGGTCTCCGACATTTTCGGCGACATAAACAAATTTCCCTTTGGGTGCGACCGTCACGCCCGCCGGATAGCTTGTGCCCGTGCCGTCCTCAGTTCTTGCCTTCGCTAGTTCGAACTTGTTTTCCGGTGTCGCCGCTCCATTTTTCCAGGAATAGACGAAGAGGAAGTCGGCGTTGCCGCCTGAGACGTAAAGACGGTGGCCGTCGGGCGAGAAGGCGGCGCCATAGAATGCGCCATCTTGGAGGACCGTCTGTGTGACCTTCCTCGTCTTCACTCGCGCCACCCGCTGAGCACAACCACGGCTTTGTCCGCTTCGGGCGCGAGCACGAGGTTGATCGGCAAACTGCCGAGGTCGATCACATCGCCGGCGGGATCAAGTCGCACTCCGGTGGGCAGCGGTGAAGTGAAGGGTTGCTTGTTTTGTGCGGACACCAACGTACACAACAGTGAAGCGAGCGAGAGGCCGAGTCGGCAGATACGGAGCGAATGCATAACAGGTATTCTCACAGAATTCTTACGACGAATGAGATATTGCGGATACGCTTAGACAATCGCAAAGTCAGATCAGGGCTGCCTGGGACAAGCGCACTCCGATGCTCTGCCAATTGCAATCTCCATTCTTTTGGATTGCTACTGGATCAGAATTCAAGCGGAAGACTCTCACTCGGAGAGCACTGAGGATCTTCTTGTCTACTTGGCAAACGTTATCACGACGATCTCAACATGTTCTACGGTGTTTTCATCGGCCAGTCCGTCTCGTCGTTCGCGCCCCAACCATACGCAATGATCCGCCATTGCCCTGACGATTTTGCCAGCACGAACGCCCATGCACCATGTTCCTCAAACCGCGATCCCGGTTGTAGGCCGCGCCAAGTGGTTGGGAGCACGAAATAAGCCCGATCACCGCTTCGGTCGAAGTCATGAGCTTTGGCGAAATCGCACTTCAGCTCCCCAAGGCGCTCGACATGCTTTCGGTAACCAGCAGCCCAGTGTTCTGCCGCATTTTTGCCATTGAAAATGTAAGGCGGGAAATTCTCGACGATAACCAGTCCATCATCCGCGAAAACAGAAGGCAAAACGGCACCGTCCACCTGCGCCATGTACCGGGCAAGCGCCGTGACTGGTGCCATCATCGCTTCGTTGGGGCCATCGGGGCTATCACTCGGGGGCGATGGCAATAACTGCGCCGACAGCAGCAACCCAGACAGCAGCACCAGCAGAGAAAAAGCTCTTCTAATACCACTCGCGATTTTCATAGACTCCTCAACCCAGCGGAAGTATATCGCCCGCTGGGCGGCGGCATCGCACGCCCTTTCTGCACTGTTTTCCTTATGGATTAGCGAAGGACCACAAAACCTACGGCATCTACTTCAACCTTCAGAGTGAGTGGCCGCAGGTTTGGTCGATTCGCACCCTCAACCCAAAATGACAGCGGGCCTCCATGGCGTCCACGTTATGAAAATGATTGCGGATATGCTTAGAGAATCGCAAGGTCAGATTAGATCGGCCGTCAGTCTGTTTCCAAGCTCGGTTGCATTAATCTTTCTCTCGCGTCAACGTCGCGACAAAGTTCGGCTCCCAAGTCCTGCCCCCGTCAGCCGAGAACGACTGTTCAAAATGGTGCGAGTCCGGACTGATGTCTGTAAAGAGATGTCGAACCAGGATGGTTTTGCCCTTAAACGGTTCGTGGTCGATGAACTCGCCACGGCCGTTTTTGAATTCGCCGATCATGGGCGGCGCTATCGTACCGTCGTTGCTAGTAGCAAAATTGAAGCTCCAACGCTGGGATTGGGGATTGTAGAGGCGTAGGTTCAATTCTTCTAAGTGACCTGTTGGAGTGTCGGCTTCGAGTTCCATCAGATTGGCGCGGCCATTCCACACCTTCCTGACAACGACAGTGGCCTCCATTTCGACCCAGGGAGTCGAACCGGTCAAGGGATGAGCTTTGAACGATCCCCGTCGTCGACCTAGGCGCTCAGGGAGTGCGTGCCCCCGACTAGGCTTGTTATTCTTAGCGGGCACACTCTTTTGTCGCTTCGAGCAGGTTAAAAGTCGGTCGAAATGGAGGATCAGTGAGAAAAAGCAGTAGTTTCATCCCTTTTTATTTTTATGTACTTTTGCTCGAGTACCCGCAGGCGCTTTTCTCTTCAATTTGATCTGATTGTAATCAACGGCGAAACGGACGAGATTTTTTAGAGCACGCTCATTAATCTTATCGCCCTCGAACAAATCGATCGCTCGCCACGCGGTGCCTCCGAGGCCCGCGTTGAAGAGCTTGTCAGGATCTGGGAGGCTCGGATATGTACAAATATGTCGGCGATCCGCGTTCACGCCGGTTCCGGTGAAGGAGATGCTCTCGAAGACCTGGCGAAGAAGCGTGCGGCTCTCATCAAGATGGATAAGGCCGCGTGCGAAGTGGTTCCTTCCGACATCGAGAAGATGCTCGACGCTCACGGCAATTCGACGATCTACCTTTCGGCAATCGACAAGGACGGAAATATCGTTTCGCTGATCCAGAGTAACTACGCGGGCTACGGCACGGGAATGGTCGCTCCCGGGCTCGGTTTTTCCTTTCAAAACCGCAGCGCGGGATTTCAGTTGACGCCTGGGCTGCCGAATTCGCTGGCCGGGCGCAAGCGTCCGCTGCACACGATTATTCCGGCGTTCATGGAGAAGGACGAGATTCACATCGGGTTCGGCATCATGGGAGGGTGGAACCAGGCACAGGCACACGCCAAGTTTGTCGCAAACGTGGTGGATTATAGCGCCCGACAAAAAGTTTCTGGCAACAGTCGCTTCGTGACTTGAGGACGAATGGCCCATCCTTCGCTTTGGTTTTTGCCGACACTAGGGTTTCCTCCTTGGCTCGCAACAGAAGGCACACAACTGACTCACTCCCTTGGGGTGAACCCTTCTGTTGAGACAGTTTGGAATTGGCACACATGCAGTTCAAT
>OBLW0100002822.1_pt1 | contig 13913 bp, 11 predicted proteins | sample 1520161 | NCBI WGS metagenome assembly OBLW01 (sample SAMEA3539309, study PRJEB22396) | soil metagenome | biome: tundra; feature: field; material: soil | place: USA | collected 2010-05 | depth 0.15 m
ATAGAGCTTACAATGCCGATGTTTGACAACCTTCGTTCTGATCCGCGCTGGCAGGATCTTGTGCGACGTATCGGTCTTTCGCAATAGTGCCGGACAAGATGTTTTCAGGAATCGCGAAGCAGCATCACCACCATACTCTTGGGACGCAGGCTGAATCCACATGCCCGATTAGCGTTTACAAGGCGCTCTGCTGATCGGATAAAGTGTGGCCCCTCCGGAATAGCCTTTATTCACTTCGGTTTCGTCGCCATCGTTTGTACCTTGGTCCGTGCGCTGCAAAGCGTACAATTGCCTTGTTTCTGTTTAGGGGGATAGTCGATTGCGCCCTTTGCCTTTTTCCGGTCGCCCCGTCTACACGATTATTTTCTGGAGTACCTATGCGTTGTGGACCGTACTGGAAAGCATCGGGTCTAGCACCAAACGATCAGGCGATGGCTCGAAGGCTGGCGATCGAGGCTCCTTCAGGCTCATCATGCTGCTCCTTTGGATCGCCCTGGGATTGGACTCTGCGCTCTCCTTTCTCGTCCCACAAGCCGCCATTCTGTCGAAGCGAACTTCGGTTTTCTTCATCGGAATCAGCCTCATGCTCGCCGGGATGGCTTTTCGTTTTTACGCCATGTCAGTTTTGGGGCGGTTTTTTACCTACGATGTAGCGATTCACGCTGGCCAAACGGTGGTTAACGTGGGACCTTACCGCCACATCCGCCATCCCTCTTACACCGGCGCTCTCATCACACTCGTCGGACTAGGACTGGCGCTGGGAAACTGGGCAGGATTGCTCGCGCTTCTAGCCTGCATGGCTACTGCCTATGCATACCGTATATCAGTCGAGGAAGCTGCACTCGTCGCGGCTCTAGGCGAGCCCTACGAGCAGTATATGCGACGGACCCCACGCCTGCGAATCGGAGCCGGTCATTCCATTGTGACTATCTGAGGCTCGAAGCCTATAGCTTTTTCTGGTTGTCCGATGGGGCGGATAGCTTCCATCACCAGCTTGCCGGCAGCATCCAAAATCGCCACGGAGATCGTTGCTTGATGAACATCCAGCTCAATATACTTGGCATCATTCATGAGGGCGTCCTGGTTGTAGGCGTTGATGCGAACGATCAAAACCTACTCCATAATCGGGACTTCACGCCTTTCTTGACAGTTTCCCATGTTGCCGCTATAGTGCCGCCGCTCCGCATTTCGCATACCGGACCCTTTTCACATAATGGCGTAAAGACTCAAATTTGCAGCGTTCTCAGGGGGCAAAGTTCTGTGGCCATTGGAAACGTAGGGCTAGCTGCCCGTATTGAGAAAGAAGCGAGCACAACGAAGCAGTTCAAGACGTTCTTGGGCCGGTATTTCTATCTCTGCATGTCGCTGGTATTGGCCGCGCTTGTGTTGTCGGGCTTCAGCCGCACCGTCAACGCCAGCCTCTTCCACGCCAACCCGCCACGGCCGTTGCTTTTGTGGATACATGGCGTTGCCTTCTCAACTTGGGTCGTCTTCTTTATTGCTCAGTCGGCTCTGGTCCGTGCGCGGAAGGTCAGCGTGCACCGCTTGCTCGGTTGGTTTGGAGCCGGGCTTGCCGCCGTGATGGTTGTTTTGGGTTGCACAATCGCGGTGGTCATGACCCGCTTCGATACCTTTGTCCTTCATCAGAAGGACGTAGATGCCTTCTTGTCGGTTCCGTTCGCTGACATGATCATCTTTGGCTCGTGCATGGGGATGGCGATTTATTGGAGAAAAAAGCCGGAATACCATCGGCGGCTCGTCTTCATAGCGACTTGCCAACTTATGGACGCTGCCATCGGCAGATTCGATTTCATGTTCAACCACAACCTCTTCTTCCCCGCCTTAGACTGTCTGATCGTACTCGGCACGGTCCGTGATTGGGTGGTAGATAAGCGCGTCCATAAAGTATATCTCTATGCGTTGCCCGCGTTGATCGTTGTGCAGAGTCTTGCAATCTACGCCTGGAGAATCAATCCAAAGTGGTGGCAAGGTATCACCCAGGCGATCCTGGGATGGTGACGGCGCTACGCTGCGTCAAATCACTTCGATGTTTTTCAGACCGAGAGCTGTGTCACGGTCTGAACGGCTTAGTGCCCTGATTATTCGGGCGGTTACCGGACAATTGCCGTGGCTTTCGAGGAGTTGCGCCCCCAATACTTAAAATTATCGTTGGAGCGCGAAGAGAAATATCAAAAAAGCCACTAAGCTCAACCCACTGCGGACCGCGTGGAGAGCGTTCCATCGACGCAAGAGCCCTTCTGCCTTGGCGGACGAGACATCTAGGTTGTCGCTTTCAAGCTTCTTGTTTGTTGGGAGAATCGCGACCAACGTGAAGGGGACAACCGCGAATAACAACAGGCCTCCATACAGCCAAGCCGCGTCTCTGCCAATCCACCAGGAAGCGAAGCCAAGAAGCGAACCGAAGATAGCCAGGGATGCCTGCATGACGGCCCCCCGCTTATAGCTCGGTCTCCATTGAGTAACAGCTAGAGTAATTCCGCACGAAAGTCTGGCAGGTTGCTCGACAAGATTAATGTACAGTGCCGCTCCGGCGAATATGCCGCACGCTAGCGTTGCCGCGATTTGGGGAATCATCTTACACACTCTCGGCGAAAATCAATATGGTTCCGCGCCAGTATACTTCCTCCAAATTCACAGTGCACGCACAGCAAAGTGCTTGATTAACCGCCCTTTTATAATGCGTTTACCAGACGGGATGAGAAGGCCGGTCTCCAGCGCGATGCGATGCGCTCCCAATGAATGAGGCGCTCAAGGCGGAATGGAAAGGAGACCGGCGGTGAAGAAGATTAGCACTGTGCTGATATTTGGGAACGAAATTTTCAAGGAGCAAAAACTAACCATCGGTGTGGATCTGGGAGATCTCTGGTCCTTCTACTGCATTAAGGATGAAGCGGGCCAAATCATATCCGCCGTGCTACTCCGTGCTGATAGCAATCTTCCACCTCCGCTCCGAGAAGCGCTTCCAGATAACTCAGATGCCCCTGCTTCTGCTTGACCGCTTCTTCGGCCATCGACAGAAACTGGCCACCCACCGTCGCCAGCTTCAGGTCTTTGGCATACTGCCGAATCGTCGCCTGTTGCACGGGAACCGTCGCGACACTCATTGAATCACCTCGCTGATGGAATAGTTCCCCAGCAACTGGTCGTAGTTCTTGGTGGTCGGGTGTGGCCGGTCATACATTCGTAAAGCGCCCACCTCGACCTTCTCACGCGGTTCGCGTTTCTTGTTTCGTTCCGCATCCAGGATGCAGGCGCACGGCTTCCACATCGAAACAACTCATATCCAGAGCCTTTTCAATCACTGCTTTGAGCCGTGGGTATCCGTGCTGCCGACCCAGCAAGAGCGCTTCGATCATGGCCCGTTTCCCTGGTTGCTGGCCTCTTCGTTGCTTCAGCTAAGTCTTCAGGGCCACAGCTAGGACACTTTCGGTAATATAAGTCAGGCGCAACGTTTTGGGAGTTGAGCATCTGATGGAACCAATCCTTTCGGCACTTCGGACATTGGTGCCAGCATTGCGTGAATTCAGGGTTTCTGATTTTGGCCCGGCTTGAAGGAAAACCAGCCCCACGATGAAGTCCGCGCTCCATTGCAATAAACTAACGCATGCGTTCGTAACGACGCTGTCCTGTATTGCACCTCTGGAAAAATTTGGACCTGCGATTAAGGTGATTTGCGAGCGATTCTGGTCTGTTTGTTGCGCGGGCCGTTAACCGATACTGTCGCGGTGGAGCGGGTGAGGCTCGCTCCGTCAACGGGCATCCAAAGCTGTCCGGAGCGAACCGATGCTAGCCGCCCCTCCGAATAGGCTGTACGTGGTTCGCTTTGAAACTGTTGCCTACCTACGCTCCATTTTGGTTCTCGTAGTCGACTTTGGCATTGCGCCGTGTTTAAAACGGATTTAGGGTTCGTTTTCCGCGGTATAAAGCTTTGATTCCATGGAGCCTTGGCTCAATCCCTGAAGACCCTTTGGGCAGTGCCGTGCTCTGATTGCAGAACGTGCCTAGGGTGCCCGAGTTCTAGACCTCCGACGGTCATCGGGTGGCGATTTAAAGGTTTGATGGGAGACCTCCGGAGAGACTCGCCTGTCCTTATTAACCGGGTGTCGCGGGTAACCGACACGCTTGAGGTCGGCGGGCCCGAAGATCAGCTACGGTTGTCTTCACGCCTTCCAGAGCTTGTTCATGGCGCCCGTGTACGACGGGAAGTATTTAGACGGTGTCCACAACGCTTCGAAAGATAGACCGCGGTAACAAGTCGAGCCCTGCGTTAACTGGATCAGTGGGGTTGATATGCCGAGACTCGCGTGGGCGCCACCAGAACCGAATCTTCCGCTGGTTACTGGTCGTCGCTATCCTCCTCGCAGGAGCTCATCTCACGCCCGCAAATCAAGTATCTACACTTTCCTCAACACCGGTAATCACGACTGCGGTCCAGATTCGGAAAATGACGGTTCAGGAAGCGCAAAAAGGGCACATCGTACGGCTGCGAGGTGTCGTTACGTATTACGACCCTGATGAACCCGACTTGTTTGTCCAGGACTCGACAAGCGGCATCTGGGTCAACCTCGAAAAGGCTAAGCCGAACGTGCCATTGAAAGCAGGAGATTTAGTTGAAGTCGACGGGATAACAGAGGGACCCGATTTTGCGCCGCAAATTGGAAATCCGCGATTCCAAGTGATAGGCAGCGCCCCGCTGCCGCCCGCAAAGCGAATTTCCTTTGAGCAGATGGCTTCGACGATGGAGGACAGCCAGAGAGTTGAAGTAGAGGGCATCGTTCGCAAGGTTTTCAAGATACGCAATCGTTTGTATCTGGAAGTGGCTACAGAAGGTGGCCGCGTCACAGGTCGAATACCGTTCTATACGCATGATTATCTTCCGCAAATCGTGGACGCGCGCGTGCGGATGCGCGGTACCTGTGGCTCGGAGTTCAATTCCATGAATCAGTTGACCGGGATATACGTCAACATCCCATTCGAATCCGAACTCAAAGTGCTGCAGCCAGTTCCGCTCGACCCGTTTAGCGCGCCCGTCGTAGCGCTTTCCGATCTTCTCAGATTCAGCCCGGAGAGAGGAACAGGGCACCGCGTCCGTGTGGAGGGAGTTGTAACCCTTAGTCGACCGGGCAAAGCGATGTTTATCCAGAATGCGGGAGGATCTCTCTACGTTCAGACCCAACAAGACACTTTAACGATTCAGGCTGGAGACCGAGTCGACGTGGTGGGGTTCCCGACGGTGAGTTCGTATGCACCGGAGCTACAGGACGCGATTTTGCGACGAATGGGATCTGGAGAAATTCCCAAACCTGTCTCGCTATCACCAGAGGAGGCACTCCGAGGCAACTACGCGAGAGACAGCGCGAAACAGAACGCAATAGGCAACCAGCAATTCCACAGTCATGACGCGGAGCTCATCCGGGTAGCGGGACAACTGACGGGTTACTCCCTGAATCCGGGCGAGCAGATCTTATTGCTCAGGGAAGGAGCAATTTCATTTGAAGCGGAGCTAGCAAAGGAACAGACCCCCGCAACGCTTATGTCGTTGCGCGAAGGCAGCTGGCTGCAGATGACGGGAATTTGCACCGTTGAAGTGGACGAGAATCGAAAGCCTATCAGGTTCCGTGTGCTCCTGCGTACGCCAGAAGATGTCGTGGTCGTCCATTTCCCGCCGTGGTGGAACGTAAAACGGACATTGGGTCTCGTGGGAATCATGGTCCTGGCAATTTTCATGGCGTTGAATTGGGCGGCCACGCTGCGACGCCGCGTGCGCGAAGCAACGGAGGTGATTCGCACTACGCTTGAATCCACGGCCGATGGCATCCTGGTGGTAGACAGCAGCGGAAAAACAGTGACATACAATCGAAAGTTCGCGTCAATGTGGCAGATTCCAGAAGCGGCTCTACTCTCAGGTGACGATCGATTCCTCGAAGACATAGCGTCACAACTCAAGGAACCAGAGAAGTTCCTAGCCAGGATGCGGGGGCTGTATGCGGACACTCGTGCCGCGAGCGATGATGTCCTGGATCTGGCGAATGGGCGCGTTTTCGAAAGGCACTCAGAGCCACAAGTTCTCGCAGGTCGAAGCATCGGGCGGGTTTGGGGCTTCCGCGACGTGACGGATCGTCGGCGCGCCGAAGAGTCCCTAAACCGCGAGCGAACGCTCCTGCGAACCGTGATTGACAACCTGCCGGACCAGATCTACGTCAAGGATGTCCGGGGCCGTTTTGTGGTCGTTAATGCGCCGATGGCGCGGCTTCTCGGTGGCAAAAACGCAATAGGAATGGAAAGCTCCGATATTTATCCTCTGGAGTTGTCCAGCCAGTATGAAGCGCAAGAGAAAAAGGTCATGACCAGCGGCGAAGCGCTCATGAATTGGGAAGAAGAATTGATGGGCGCAATCGAGGGCAGCCGCTGGCTGCTCTCTAGCAAGGTGCCGCTCCGGGACGCGACGGGAAAGATCACCGGGATCGTTGGAATAAGCCGTGACGTTACAGAACGCAAGCGAGCGGAGCAAGACCTGGAAGCAGCCAAGGAGGCGGCAGAAGCCGGGAGTGAAGCGAAGAGCACGTTCCTGGCGACGATGAGTCATGAAATTCGCACTCCGATGAATGGCATTCTCGGAATGACCGACTTGGTTCTGGATACGGAGTTAAGCGTTGAGCAGCGTGACAACTTGGAGCTCGTCAAGTTTTCTGCCGAATCATTACTGACCATCATCAATGATATTTTGGATTTTTCGAAGATCGAAGCCGGAAAGCTCGATCTCGAATCCATACCATTTGACCTGCGCGAGAGTCTCGGTGAAACCATGAAGGCGCTCAGTTTCCGGGCCCATCAGAAAGGGTTGGAGCTCGTCTACGAAGTGCAACCCGATGTGCCGGAAGCGCTTCTGGGCGATCCCGGTCGAATACGCCAGATCATCGTCAATTTGGTGGGCAATTCGATAAAGTTCACCGAAAGTGGTGAGATTTTTGTTTCTGTAGAGCGAGGCAAAGAAACCGGTCAGACCGTTGATTTGCAATTGGCGATCCGGGACACCGGTGTTGGCATCGCTGCCGACAAACAGCAAAGGATATTCGAACCCTTTTCGCAAGCGGACGGGTCGATGACCCGCAAGTATGGTGGTACCGGATTGGGATTGGCCATTTCCACCAAGCTTGTCCGTCTGATGAACGGTAGGATCTGGGTGGAAAGCGAACTGGGAAAAGGCAGCACGTTCCGCGTAGTCGTATCTTTGGGCGTCCAGGATCAGACCCCCTTAAAGCCCACTCCTTTTGACCCGGCGAAACTGCGTGACCTCCGCGCGCTGATCGTGGATGACAATTTCACGAACCGCAAGGTTCTTCTTGGCATGCTGACGCGCTGGGGAATGTGCCCCACCGCAGTCGAAAGCGGCCGGGATGCGTTGCAAGCCTTGGAGATTGCAAAAAGCGCCGGCCGCCCGTTCCTGCTCATCTTGCTGGACGGTCAGATGCCGGAGATGGATGGATTTGCGCTGGCAGAACAGATTCACAAGGATCCGAACCTAATTGCCGCAACCATCATGATGCTTACCTCGGCCGGTCATCTTGGAGACGCGGCACGCTGCCGGGAACTGGGGATTTCCGCGTACCTGGTGAAGCCCATTCGCCAAAGCGAACTATTGGATGGAATTTGTCAGATTCTTGATGTGAAAGTATCAAAGGAAAAAAACTCGCCGTTGGTCACCCGCCATACCTTGGAAGAAAACAAGCATCGCTCACGAGTCCTGCTGGCGGAAGACAACGCAGTGAACCAAATTCTAGCAGTCCGCCTGCTTGAGAAACGTGGATACTTGGTGAAAGTAGCTGGCGACGGGCGGGCCGCGTTCGAGGCTTTTGAGCGCGAGCAGTTCGACGTCGTGCTGATGGATATTCAAATGCCGGGCATGGACGGGTTCGAGACTACTGCGGCGATTCGGGAAAGGGAAAAATTAACGGGTGGGCACATCCCGATCATTGCCATGACCGCCCATGCGATCAAAGGTGATCAGGAGCGATGCCTTGCTGCCGGCATGGACGACTATGTTTCGAAACCGATCCGCACGAACGAACTGATTTCCAAAATCGAAACCGCCCTGACCAGGGTTTCTTGGCCGGTGAAAGACATACCCCGTGTACCAGATCCGATTGTCAGTTGAACCGGATAAGGTCTCATCCGCCCGGAATCATCAATAAACGTTAGGCGACCAGGCGGGAACTTGCTGTCGGATTTAGTGCATTTTGGACTCGACGCTTACATCGCCATCTGGCAATTAATGCGCAAGCCGACCGCCTGAGCCTGACCTTCGCCGCGCTCGCAGATCCCACGACCGATCGCGAAATCGTGATAACGCGCATCTTCGATGCGCCGCGCGCTGTTGTCTTCGAAGCCTGGACGAAATTCCGAACACGTCGCACATGGGTGGGACCCGAGCGGCGTACTGCTCCCCGTTTGTGAAATCGACCTGCGGCCGAACGGTGCCTTTCGTTGGGTCCATCGCGCTCCCGGTGGCGGTGAGGGACACTCGTTTGATTCTATTTTCCCTGCACCTCGATGGAGGTGCCGGCGCGAATGGAGTCTGTAGCGTTGCGGACGACGATGTCGCCCGACTGCAAATCCCCAAACACTTCTGTTTTTCCGTTCACGGTCACGCCGGTCTTAACGTCCACCCATTCCGTCTTTCCTTGGCGAACCCGAATCACGAATGTCCGCTGCAGGTCGGTTGTGACCGCCGAGGCGGGCACAAACAATGTTGCGTAGGGTCGTTGAATGGGCCATTCGACGTCTGCGAATGATCCCGGTGTGATCTGAGCGTCGGTATTGTGAAAATCGAGCTCGACCTGCATGGTGCGCGTGTTCTGATTGATATCGTGCGAAATCCTTGCAACGGGAGCGTGGTAGCTACGCTCCGGATAGGCAGGCACTCGAAAGGAAACTTGCTGGCCCTCGCGAACTCCAGCGACATATGCCTCCGGCACGGGAACAACCACACGCAGGCGATTTACGCTTTCGATTCGGACGATGGGCTGTACGCCAGCATGGCCGGATGCGGGCCCCACAAGTGCGCCAGGATGCAGGTTCCGTTGGGTCACCATACCATCAAACGGGGCACGGATCTGCAGGTAGGACTCCAATTGCGTTACCCCGCGCAAGCTGTCGCGTGCCGCCAGCACATTGTTGGAAGCGGCCTCGACTTGCGCATTGTCGGCGGCCTCCGTTTGTTCAGCGACGAGAAGATCGTTCCCCGCGACAACTCCGGGGGTCTTAGCGGCCGCAGTCAAGTGGAGAAGGGTTCCGTGGTCCGAGGCAAGCTTGGCTTGCGCGGCTGCAAGCTGCGCCTCCGCGCTATGGACGGCGGCCTCCGCCTGAGTGCGTTGCGCGACTAGCTCCGGAGCTGAAAGATAGATGATGAGCTCACCAGCATGCACGCGTGATCCACGATCCACTCGGATCGTCTCGATAAATCCCGTTACCTTCGGGTAGACGTCCACTGCTTCGTACGGCGTCGCCTGGGCGGGAAGCTTCAGCTTGGTATCCAGTTTCTGAAATTCCACCGAAGCCACGGCAACTTGTTGAGGAGACCCCGCACCGGCAGCCGGACTGGCCTGGGACTGCTGGACGACCGAACCCCCACAGCCGGCAACAATGAGGCTGAAGCCAAAGGCAACGAACACCGGTCTCATTGCGAAGCCTCCGTTGCCGCAGCATAAGGGCTCTCTGGGTCGTCTGGATCGAGAGAGGCCGAGACCAAAGAAACGTGTTTTTGAACGAGGCTGAAGACCGTGGGCAGGACAAGCAACGTCGCTGCGGTAGCGGCAATCAGCCCGCCAATGACTGCCCGACCAAGCGGTGCGGTCTCTTCACTGCCGCGTCCGATTGCCAGCGCCATGGGGATCATTCCCGTGATCATCGCAAGACTGGTCATCAGTACCGGACGAAGGCGCTCGCCCGCTGCATTTCGCACTGCGGCCCTGGCATCTGCGCCATCCCTCCTGTTCTTTTCGGCGAAGGTCAGCAACAAAATCGCATTTGCAACGGCAACGCCGATGGCCATGATCGCGCCCATGAAACTCTCAAGGTTTAGGCTTGTCCCCGTCAGCAACAGCATCAGGACGACGCCGGTAAGCACGGCGGGAATGGTCGACAAAACGATCAGCGAGAGCCGGATGGACTCGAAGTTTGCCGCCAGCACCAGCAGGATCGCGAAGATGGCCAATGCGAGCCCGATGCTCAGGTTGCCGAAGATTTGTCGCATGGCGCTTGCCTGGCCGCGCACTTGAGCAGTGACACCGCGCGGCGGGCTGCCTGCACGTGCGATCGCCAGGTCGATGTCGGAAGCCGCACGGCCTAGGTCGCTTTTTGCAAGATTGGCCGAGAGTCCAATCATCCAAAGTCCGTTCTGGCGGTCGAGTTCACCGGGTCCGCTCCCGGCGCGCACTGTAGCTACCTCACTCACCAGCGGGTCCGCTCCCGTGGTACTCGCGACTGGTATCGTCTCGATGTCCTTCTCGGAGGTCATTTGTGCCTGCGGCACCTGTACCTGAACCTGGTAGCTCACGCCCGATTTGGGATCACGCCAGTAATTGGGAGCCACGAACCGGCTCGAGGCCGTTGCCGCTACAACTGCCTGCCCAACCTGATCCGCGGTCACTCCCAACTGTCCGGCCAATACACGGTTTACGCGGATATCCACCGAGGGGTAATGGAGGGGCTCTTCATAACCGAGATCACGGAGTTCGCCTATTTTCGCGAGCTCCTGCTGAACGCGCTCCGAGAAACCTAACACGTCGTTGTATTGTGGGCCGGTGGTAGCTACCTCAATCATCGAGGGCGTGCCGAAATTTAGAGTTTGACTGATGAGATCGCCCGGATCGAACGAAAAGTGCGATCCCGGAAATTGTTGGGGCAAGGCGTTTCGAAGTTTTTCCTCCAAGTCGTGCAGAGAGACGGATGCGCCAGGGCGAAGGGCCACGTTCATGACCGCCTCGTGCGGGCCGCTCGTCCAGAGAAACACCGCATTGATCGGATATGACGAACCTTGGGTGCCCACATAACTCAGGGTAAGGGCAATGTTCCCAGCTCCCGCATCGCGATTAATTATTTCAAGCACCCGGCGCGCCATTTCTTCGGTCACTGGAACGCGTGTGCCATCGGGGGCATCGAAGCGCAACCGGAATTGATTTGCCGCCGCGGAAGGAAAAATTTCTCGCGAAAGCCTTGGTGCGACCAGCAACAGCACCGTGATTGCGACTACCGAATAGATACCTAGCAGCAATGCCGGATAGCCCATCAGACGATCCAGCAGCGCGTAAAACTTGTTGCGAAAGCGGTCGAATCGGGCTTCCGCAGAGCTGCCCGCATGCACCGTCTCAGCCTTCAGCAACCAATTAGAAAGCACCGGCACCAGAGAGCTAGACAATAGATAGGATGCTCCCATGGAGAATCCTACAGCTAGAGAGAGCGGAACAAACAGTGAACGGGCCGGCCCGACCATGAAGAACGAAGGTAGGAAAACTGCGAGTACACTTAACATTGCGAGTAGTCGCGGGATCGCGACCTCCCGGCTCGCTTCTAAGACCGCTCGTGCTTTCGGCTCGCCAAGTGCCAGATGCACGTGAATGTTTTCGAGAAGCACCGTTCCCTCGTCGACCAGGACCCCAACAGCCAGCGCGAGCCCGCCGAGAGTCATAATGTTGATGGTCTGGCCCGTCGCCCACAACGCCACCACAGCCATGAGCAGTGCAAACGGTATCGTGATGACGACGATCAGCGAGCTGCGCCAATCCCGAAGAAAGAAAAGCAACGTGAGACCCGTTAGGATCGCGCCGAGTAGGCCCTCGCGCAAGACCGAGAGCAACGCATCGCGCACGTACTGGGATTGATCGAACTCGTAGGTGATCTTGATATCTTCGGGAATCAGCGATTGGAATCGGGGCAAGCTTGCGCGGACTTCGTTCACCACGGTAATCGTCGAAGCGTCGGGACGCTTGGTGACCGGAATGTACACGGTTCTCTTGCCGTTCAGCAAAGCGTAGCCCGCAAGAATATCCGAAGAATCCGATACGGTTCCGACATCGCGCAGATAGACGGACGGGCCCGAGCCCATGCGCAACGGGATATCGAGCAAGTCCGAGATCTGCCCGACCGTAGAGTCTGTCGTGACCAGCGTTTGAAAATTTCCGATGTTTGCATCGCCGGCCGGCTCGATGCTGTTCCCCGTTGCGAGAGCTTGCACGACGCTCTGCGGCGAAAGCTGGTACGCGTGCAATTTGTTCGGGTCAACGCTGACGACGATGGTGCGTTGATTGCCTCCAAACGGTGGGGGCGAAGAAACTCCCGGGAGCGTCGCAAAAACGGGGCGCACGCGGTTCAGAGCTTGGTCCTGGATTTCGCCCAGCGTGCGCGATTCACTCGAAAAGACCAGATATCCGACGGGCAGCGTGCCCGCATCGTACCGGATCACAAATGGCGACACCGTGCCTGGCGGCATGAAAGCGCGAGCCCGATTTACGTAGGAAATCGTCTGCGCCAATGCCTGGCTCATGTCCGTCCCAGGATGGAAACTAAGCCTGAGCAGCGCCGTGCCCTGAATGGATTTGGCTTCGACATTCTCGATGCCATTGATGTAGAGGAAATGATATTCGTAGTAATACGCGATGAAACCTTCCATCTGCTGCGGGCTCATGCCGCCATAGGGCTGCGCGACATAAATCACCGGAAGGTCAAGGTCTGGGAAGATGTCGATCCGCGTGCGCAGCAGAGCAAGGACGGAAGACAATGCCAGAGCGACGACAATGACGACTACCGAAATCGGACGCCTTAGTGCTGCTCGAATCAACCACATGCTAATGTCCACCTGCCGGGCGCAGCAGATCTAAGAACGAAGCCAAATCCCCTTGGGCTACCGCCACAGACGCAAGACCACTCCACGCATTCACCTTAGCGATCAGATCGCCAGTTTCGGCCTGAACAAGCAATCCTTGGGCGTCCGCCACTTCCACAATCGATGCCAACCCCGCCTCGTAACGCGCACGCGCCTGTTTCTCGGTATCCCGTGCAGCTTGCAGTTCCGCAGGCGTATTCTGGGCCACCCTCCGCGCACCGTCGGCTCCAGCGCGTGCTTGTTCGATCTGACTGGTCAGATCTTGCACGGTTTGTTGGTACCGCGCTTTTTCGGCATTAAGCTGTGCGGAAGCGACTTGCTTCTGGGCTCGAATGGAAAATATGTCCATAAGCGGAAAGGTTACGGTGAGTCCTACTGCCCAGTTTTCCCGTTGCAGATCGAGCCCGCTTGCTCCGCCCTGGAGAGTCCCATCGGTGTTCACGCCAGTTCCTCGGCCGCTGACGGATGATTGCAAATAGAATCGCGGATAATATGAACGGTCGAGGGTGTGAACTCTTGCCGAAGCCACTTCCGTTTGCGCGTTCTGAACGAGGGCGGAAGGATGGGAAGCAACCGGCGGATTTGGTGACGAACGGTCCGGCGGAGCCTCCAACAACAGCCCGGCATCAATAGAGACGGCGTCGGGCGCAATTCCCAGCAGATCAGCGAACGCGATTTTCTCAATGCTTTCGGCGGTCTCCCCTTGAATTAAGCGAATTCGCGCGGCTGCTAGTTCGGCATCCGCGCGGGAAGCATCCGCTCCAGGGCGCAGTTGGTTATCAACCAGCACGTGTACGGATTTCGCAAGAATCTGACGGCGCTCGACGTCTGCTTGAGCCCCCTCCGCCACGTGCTGCGCCGATACTAGGTTGAAAAAGGCCGACGCCACAGCCGCTGCGATATCAAGGCGAGTTAGAGCCGTAGCTGCTTTCGTGGCACTATGTTGTGCTCGGGCGACATTCACGAGCGCCCCGCGATAACCAGATCGGAAGAGCGTCGTGTAGGGAAAGAG
>OBLW0100002824.1_pt1 | contig 13906 bp, 13 predicted proteins | sample 1520161 | NCBI WGS metagenome assembly OBLW01 (sample SAMEA3539309, study PRJEB22396) | soil metagenome | biome: tundra; feature: field; material: soil | place: USA | collected 2010-05 | depth 0.15 m
ACAGCGTCGGCCCGTCAGCGGGGCAGCTCCGGGCCGGCGGGGTAGCCGCCCTCACCACCACCCGGCTCTCGCTCTGGTCCGGGGGCCTGCTGTGCCTGGGCGGTGTCGGCCTGATCTGCCTCGCACTGCCCGGCTTCACCCGCTACCAGGCCCGGCGCGCCGGGCGTTAACCCTCACGGCACCGTCAGGTGCAGCCGATGCGGGTGGTGCTGAGGGCGACGTCGTCGAACCAGAGGGTGTCGTTGCCCCCGCTGTAGCTTTCCCAGCCGAGCTTGAGATCGGTCAGGTGGGGGCGCCAGCCCGGGCTGGCGGACAGCCACTGATCGTCGATGTTCGGGGTGGGCACGCCGTCCTCGGTCATCCCTGGCACGCTGGCCCCGTTGAACCACGTGCTGATCTGGCCGTTCGACCCGTTAACCTCGAACTCGACGCACTCCCAGGTGCTGACGGGCAGGACCACGCTCGCCGCGACCCCGGCGGGGCTCTGGTCGGGCAGGGTGGCGTCGTCGGACTGGCGGTTCCACATGAGCGCGCCGTTCTGGCCGCCCAGCCGGAGGTCGGTGTTGCCGTTCGCGGAGTCATTCATGGCCAGGAAGGTCACATGGCCGGCCGGCAGCGGGGTGGTGTGCATCATCCAGAAACGTACATACCAGTTCGATCCGGCCGATGCCATGTCCGTGGTGTCGTCGATGAACACGTGGTTGCAGTAGCCGTTCGTGCCGGTCACCCTGATCGACTTGGTGCCGGTGTGCGCCACGGTGGAATCGACCGCGGCCGCGCCCGTGCCCGAGCAGTTCGGAGTGGTGATGCTCCACCGGCCGGAAGGCACGGCGGTGGCCTGGTTCTCGAAACCGTCGCAGAACACCGCGGTGCTGGGACACGCTCCTGCCGTCGGGGTGGCAGACGGTGCCGGGGACGCGGTGCCGGTTGGTGTCGCGGAGGCGCTGGGAGAGGGAGTCGGCGCTGCGGGGTTGCACGCCACGCCGTTGACGGCGAAGTTGGCCGGCGTGTCGTTGGAGCCGGAGTAGGTGCCCTGGAAGCCGAAGCTGGCGGTCGCGCCGGTGCCCACCGCGGCGTTGTAGGAGAGGCTGGTGGCCTGTACCGCCTGGCCGGTCTGGGTGACCTGTGCATTCCACGCCGAGGTGATCTGCTGGCTGCCGTCGAATGTCCAGGTCAGCGTCCACGAGGTCAGCGGTGCGCTGTTGTTGGTCAGCCCGACTGACGCGGTGAAGCCCTGTGTCCACTGGTTGACCTGGTAGGAGATACTGCATGGCCCAGTCGCCGCGCTCGTCTGGGTGACCCGGACGGCGGGCACGACCGCGGCCGCCACAACGAGCGCGAACACTCCCGCGGCGGCGAGAGGGCCACGCGGCCTGCGCCCTTCCCGTCTGTTCACAACCATCACATCCTTTAGTCCCTAGTGGCGGCACCAGGTGCCGGCCGGCGTGCGGCCAGGCCTGCGTGTCTTGGTCACCGGTAACGACATCCCGTGGCCGGGGGAGGACCGCACTCGTCGCGCTCGGCGTCTGTCCTCCCCCGGCCGGCGGTGGCGGCTGGCTCCGAGCCGGGCACGGGGCGAAGCCGGACGCGCACCGCGTCCTGGCGCGGGACGATTGCGGGACCGGGCTGGGCCCGCCCCGAATGGCCTGGTGCCACCGCGGACGGCGGCCGCGGGCTCGGGATGGCGTTCAGGGCCGGCGCGGTGTTGATCAGCATGGTCGCCACCGCGAGCAGGAGGCCTGCCGCGGCGAGTTCGACGAGCACAGTCCGCCGCAGACCGGCGATACCGTCGCCCAGCCGGCGCTGCACATACCGGCGCGAACGGCTGGCCACCGCGATCACGATGATCAGCCCCCCGGCCTTCATGAGCACGAGCCGTCCGTAGCTGGTCCCGGTGAGCGCGCTCAGGCTTCCTACTTCCCGCACCGCAAGGTAGCCACCGGTCAGGACGAGAGTGATCACCGATGCGAGGGCCAGGGTGGAAAAGCGCGTGACGGCGACGCGGAGCCCGGCCACGTCCCCGGCCTGGATCCGGTCCGTCTGCGTTGGGGTCGCGACCGCGGTCGGCGCTGCCCGGCCGCGAGCGCCGCCTGCCGGCGGCATGGGGGCCGGCGGCCCGTTGCCCCGGGGTGTCGTGCGTGACGGTCGGAGCAGGCACACGCCGAGCGTGAACAGTCCGCCTGCCCACAGTCCCATCGCGGCGACATGGGCCGTTGCCACCGGCACCGCCACGGTGGCCAGGCGGCCCGACGCGGCGTGGCTCGTCGTGCTCCAGGTGGCGGCGAGGCCGACCGTCAGGATGGCGGCGGCCGCCATGCTCCACCCGCGTGGTCTCGCGGCGGCCGCCCGCCTCATCGCCTGGTCCCCAAACACCGCGAACAGCGCCAGCAGCCCGATCCGGACCATGAGTGCGTGCCCCAGGTGGGTCGACAGCGTCGTGCCGAGCAGGTTCCGGTTGAGCAGGTGCGCGGGCCCCAGGCCCGCGGTGTACGGCCCGTAAAGAAGTAACTGGGCGAGTGTCGCCCCGAGCAGGACCAGCCAGCCTGCCGCGGCGGGCCACATGGCGCGGCCGCCGGGGGCGGGACCGGGCGGCAGGCAGGCCAGCCGGACCGCGGCGCACCCCGCCAGCAGGGCGAAGCCGGCGAAGGCGAGCCAGGTTGTCAGCTCGAGCACGACGTTCGTGGATTGCGGGGGACCGGTCGCGGCGGCCGACCCGGGCGCCACCCTCGTGGGTGCGCCAACAGAGAAGGTGAGGCCGCCGGCGGTGAGATGGCCGTCGTCGGACGCCACCGTCCGCCAGTCGAGTACGTAGGTCCCGTGAGCCTGGTCGGGCTGCAGGTTCGCCATCAAGGTGTTCCGCTGGCCGCCGGCACGGCGCAGTGGCGGCCCGGCCACCCGCCTGCCGTCCGGAGCGACGACGGTGATGGCGCTCAGGCCGATCTCGACATTTTCTGAGTACACCAGCACCACCCGGTCCGGCTCGGCAGCCAGCCGCGCCTCGTTCGCCGGGCTGGAAGAGACCAAGTCGGCGTGCGCGAGGGCCGGGCCAGCGGTGACGACCAGCGCGAGGGCCGCGCCTGCGCCGGCACCGGCGATCCGACGCAGCCACCGTACACCGGGCCAGCCGCGGCGACCGGTCACCCGGCCAGCAGAGTCCTTCAGCGGCATGCCTTCTCCGCTTTCAGCGTGGTGACCAGCGTGCTGACCCCTCGCCGGTAGGCGGCGAGATCAGCGGCGCTCGGCGCGAACTTCCAGGCGCCCTGCTGGTAGAGCATGGCGTTGGAGCCTCGTGCCGTGCCCCGCGTCCAGCGGACGAGTACCGTCGTGGCGCCGGTTCGCTGCGCCTGCCAGATCACGTACGCGACGCCCAGCCGCGGCTTGCACTCGGTGTTGAGCTGCACGTAGGCGCTCTCACTGATGACATGCTGGGCGGAGTCGGTCCACAGCTTCCATGCGCCCGGCCAGTCACCCGCGGCGAGCAGGCCGAACTCCTGGTCAGCGACGGCCTCGGCTTGCGCTCCCTGCGGCCCGGCCGTCCCCGCTGACGGTGCCGGGACGCTGGGCGAGGAGCAGCCCGCCAGCCAGACGGCCGTGAGCAGGCCGGCGAGCAGCACGATGGTGTTCCGCATCGCTAACCTCCCGCGGGCGGCCCCGGCGCACGCCATCAGGCTCCGGGGGACGCCGATGGGCGTCCCCCGGCGGCCGGTGACGGACGGTGGCAGCCTGGGCAGTGCTTAGTTGGAGAGTCGGTTGGTGCCGTACTTCACGACGAAGGCGTCGTTGAAGGTCTGGTCGAGGTCCGCGGTCACGCTGACCGAGTCGCGGATCTGCTCGTTCGTGATCGCGCTGTTGGGTGCACCGCCGAACTGGTAGGTGAAGGTCTGGCCCGGATACACCTCGCGCTGGGCGTAGGGCACGTCGTGGAAGCCGAGCCGGACGATGTAGAAGGACGTCCCGTCACCGCGGGGCACCTCCAGGTAATCCTCCTGCGGGTGGCCGAACGGCTCCGAGTTCAGGTAATAGTGCTGATCGGAATGGGACGGCGCCCGGAAGATGATCGCTGCGCAGTCCACCGAGAACGCCTGGCTCGACGTATTCGTAAACACGATCTGCCACAGGCCGTAGTACTGGTTGCCGTTGAAGCTCACGTACTCGGAAAGCGGCACGTTGCTGGTGAAGCTCGTTGTCTGTGGCTCGCTGAGAATGGGGTTGGCCCCGGTCAGCGGGTGGTCCACACCATGTGAACAATGCTCGAGTGGCGTGGTGTACTGGGACGGGCCGCCGGTGGGCACGAGCTGGGTGAACGTGGCAGGCCCGGCGCTGACTGGCGTGGTCTGGCTCACGTCAGCGGCCGCCCTGGGCTGACTGGCTAATGACCAGATGCCGACCAGCAGCAATGCTGCGGTCCCCCCGGCGGCGAGGCTGAGCTTTCCTTTTCGGACTCTTGGCACGACGGAACCTCCTGATGACGCCGATGACTTACGGCATCCCAGCGGCCACAGCCGCCGCGCGAGAACCAAGATAAATGGTCAGAGATACCGCACCGAAGTGCTGCTGAAGAACCTCCACGTGGGTGCCGTGCCCGGCATGTTCTCCAGTTGCCCACAGTGTTGATCCGGCCCATGGGTTAGGCAAGAGCCGCGACCCGGGCGGGACGGAACCGGGCCCGGCCCGCGGGTGTCGGCGAGGCGGAGCGGGACGCTATCCTCTCGTGCCTGACCTCGACAGGCGGATGGATCGAGACGATTGCGAGTCGTGCGCCCGATGACGGGCCCCGGCGAACCCGGCATGAAAGTTGCACGTTCAGGGCGGCATAGCGCGCGCCATAACCTTGGGTACTTAGCGGACCGGTTGATCAGAGGAGAAGGTCAGGTGGCCAAGGCAAGCAGGAACAGGGCAACTGCCCGGGCCAAGTCTCCGAGCGGGCCTTGGTGGCACAGCGTAAACGGCGTCGTAACTGGATGGCCGGAATCGGAGGCGCAGCGGTCGCGGTCATCGCAGCTGTTGGCATCACGCTGGCGGTCACCGGGAACGGCGGGAGTGCGGCCAGCACCCCCGGAGGCTCGCCAAGCTCGACGCCGACGGCTACCGTCCGCTGCGCGCCGCCATCGCCGCAGAGGCCTCATGAGCGAGGACCGGTGAGCCGGTAAGAAACGTGTCACTAGGGGCAAACCCGGATGATCTTGGCCGGGCCGCAACGATCAGTGTCGGTGTCCGTTAGATGATCCGCTTGCGGGACATCTCCATCGGATCCGAATCCACGCGATAACCGCCGGCGATATGCACTCGGACGGGGCCGAGGTGCCGAGAACAAAAACGGCGACGGAGGAATCGTTCTGCACATCCAGACTCAGCGCTTGTCCTTGGCGGCTGGGCGCCATGCCCGAGGCAGATAGTGCTCTGTCACCAGCCACTCCGTCGGTTGAATGGATGCACGCGCTCTTGATGTGGGTCAGCATCGGGATCTCCCCGAGGTTGGCCGGGCGACCGCCGGGTCTAGCCATTGGCCAGGAGGGCCGCGGCGATCGTCGGGAGGCGCTGTGGATCGGAGATGGCGTCGATCTCGACGATCTTGCCCTCGGCGATCGTGAACCCGATCACGGTTATGGGCTGCCCGTCGGAGGTGACGACCACCCCGGCAGCCCCGTTGACCAACGCGGGGCGCAACCGCATGCCCGGGCTAACGAACAACGACCGCAGGCCCCGGCCGGCTTGGCGGGTGACCGCCTCGGCCCCCCGGAGCAGCATCGAGGCCGCGGGAAGGCCCGCGCCCCCGTCGATGCGCAGGACGACCTCAGGATGGAGCAGCCCGATGAGCGCGTCGAAGTCCGCGTCGCGAGCGGCGGCGAAGAAGGCGTCGACCAGCGTCCGTTGGAGGGTGAGGTCGGTCTCGGGCGCGTCTGGCGCCGCGCCCCTCACCCGGCGCCGTGCCCTGCTGGCGAGCTGCCTCGCCGCGGTCGGGGTCCGCTCTACCATCGGGGCGATCTCCTCGAAAGGCAGGCCGAACAGGTCGTGGAGCACAAACGCCAGTCGTTCGGACGGGGCCAGGGTGTCGAGCACGACTAGGAGCGCCAAGCCGATCGAGTCGGCCAGTAGGGCTTCGTCCTCCGGTTGCATGCCACCTGCGGAGATGGTAACGACGGGGTCGGGGACGTGGAAGTCGATCGGCTCCTCACGGCGAACGTTGCGGGCCCGGAGCATGTTCAGGCACACCCGAGCCACGATCGTCGTCAACCACCCCCCGAGGTTCTCCACGTGGTCTGGGTCCGACCTGGCAACCCGCAGCCAGACGTCCTGGACGGCGTCGTCGGCGTCGCTGAGCGATCCGAGCATCCGGTACGCGACGGCGCGGAGGTGGCCCCGGTGCTCTTCGAAGCGTTCTGACAGCCACGCAATCTCGTCCATCGGTCACGTCCTCTCGTCCTCAAGTGTCATATAGGTGACCCCACAAACACGATGGATGTGACAGGAGGCGAGATCCGCCTCCCTGCCAAGGCGATCCGAGCCAACTGGCCCCCGACGGGCCAGGCACGGACCACATCCGAAGACCCGAGGAGAGGAACCGTATGCGAGTCATGATCATCGGAGCCACCGGAGCGGTTGGCACTCCGCTCGTCCGTCAGCTCCTCGAGACCGGTCACGAGGTGATCGGTACGTCCCGCTCGCAGGAACGCGCCGAGCATCTCGGCACCTTGGGCGCTCATCCCATCGTCCTCGACGCGCTCGACTCGGCAGCGGTCCAGACCTCGGTCGCCGCAGCCCGGCCGGAGGCCATCATCTACCAGGCCACCGGCCTCGCCGGAGTGCGGATCCTGCGCAGCCTCGACCGGCCCTTTGCAGCGACCAACCGACTGCGAACCGAAGGACTCGACAACGTCCTCGCCGCGGCACGACAAGCCGGTGTGCGCCGGATCGTGGCGCAAAGCTTCGCCCCGTACCGCTACGCACGCGAGGGTGGCTGGGTGAAGTCCGAGGACGACCCGCTCGATCCTGCGCCGCCCGCCTCGGCCCGCCAGACCTTCGCGGCGATGAGCCATCTCGACCAGGCGGTAACCGACGCGGGCGGGATCGCACTCCGCTACGGCGGCTTCTACGGGCCGGGCGACGAGGGATTCACGCGGGCCGTGCGGAAACGTCAGACGCCCATCGTTGGCGACGGTCACGGCGTCATGTCGTTCGTCCATCTCAACGATGCCGCCGCTGCTGCCGTGCTCGCACTCGAGCATGATGGACCGGCCATCTACAACATCGTCGACGATGAGCCCGCCCCCATGAGCGACTGGGTCCCTGTTCTCGCCCAGGCTCTCGGCGCCAAGCCGCCACGTCACTTCCCGATCTGGATCGCCCGTCTGATTGCCGGTCCGGGCCTGACCATGCTGACCGAATCTCGTGGGTCCTCGAACGCCGAGGCCAGGCGCGAACTCGGTTGGCAACCCCGCTACCCAACCTGGCGTGAGGGCTTCGCCGCCGCATACGGCGAACATACGGACGCGGCCAGCCGGTCTTGATCCTTCGCCGTACCGAGATGGGAGCGCCACGTGGACCTTGACGACATGAAGCGGATTGCCCAGAAGATGGTGGAGAACGGAGGCGTCGCCCCCGGGCTTGTCACCGAAGACTTCGAATTCACCGTTGAGGCGCACCCCTCGAGCCACCCGGCGGCCGGACGGCCCCATCCGGCCAGCGAGATCCTTTCCGGGCTCGAGAGCGCCAAGGAGGTGTTCCGGTACCCTGACGAGTACGGGCCGGGAGATGGGTTCAAGAACATCATCCGCTCTATGACGGCGGAAGACGATCGGGTGGTGGTGGAGTCGGAGACTCACGCTGTCCCTCGGGCCAATCCAGCCGGCAGGTACACCAACTACAACGTGGCCATCTACGTGTTCCGGGACGGCAAGGTGGCGCGTGCCCGGATATACGAGGACACGGCCTTCGTGCAGGCGTTCCAGCATGGCGATCCCGAGGTGATGTCGGAGATCAACACGGCCGTAGAGTCATAGTTTCCGGCCCTTCCTGCGCCCGAGATTTTCAGACGTGTATGGTCGCCCTTGCCGCTGGCGTCCCCCGCTCACCGGCCACGGCCTCGCTGAGAACGACAGCCTCGATGGCCTCGATCCTCCCGTCGCGTTGCTGAAGGTAGTTGTTCCCGCTGTCGATGACGACCGCACCTGGTGCCAGAACGCGCTCTTCGGGTGGTTCTGGTTCCGGCCTGCCTATCTCGGTCACGGGTTGTGATCGTGGTGCGATGGGGCGGGGCTGGTGCCGGGTGGCCATATGGCGCTTAGCACGCGGTCTGGCCAGTCGTCGGGGATGCCGGCGATGGTGACGTAGCGGCCGTAGAAGGAGCCGATGAGCATGCTGGTGAGCGCGTCGAGGTCAGCGGAGTCCGGGAGGTCGCCGGCCGCCAGCGCTTGCCGGAGCAGCGCCCGCCGCGGCTCGACGAGGCGGGTCTTGAACAGGTGGAGCAGTTCGGGGTGGCGTTCTTCTTCGGCGAGCAGTGAGCCGAGGATGGCCAGCGCGGGGGTGGCCCGCAGGTTGCTGTGGAAGTTCTCCAGGATCGCCAGGGCGTGGGCGCGCGGGGTCGGGGCGCCGGCGGGTGGTTCCTCGACCCGTAGCGAGCCGATCACCGCGGCGGCCAGCTCCGCCTTGTTCCGGTACCGGCGCCGGAGGCTGGGCACGGTGGTGCCCGCGGCGGCCGCCACCGATTCCAGCGACATGCGGGCGTAGCCGGACTCGCCGAGCTGGCGGGCCGCGGCGGACAAGATCGCCTGGTCCAGGGCCAGGTTCCTCGGCCGTCCGGCCTTCGTCTGCGGGTAGCTCATTATATTCTGATGGTACATCGTAATGTAATTGCCGAGGGAAAGATCGCCATGACCGAGTCACTGCCGGCAACCGCCGTCGTCCGCGTCTCGCGCGGCAGCTTCGACCCAAGCCGGTTCGCCGAGGTCGACGCCGTGAACAAGAAGACCTCGGAGTACCTGATCCCAGCCATCAGGCAGCTGCCTGGGCTCATTCACTGCTACGCGGGCGTCTCGCCGGAGGGCTCGATCGTGCAAGTCAGTATCTGGGACACCGACGAGCATGCGGCGCAGCTGGGCCGGCTGAAGGAGATGATCGTCGACGCGCGCGGGGAGATGGAGGCGGCCGGCGTGACGTTCACCCCGATCGTCAACTACCCGGTCAACTGGACCATCTGACCTGACGCGGCAACCCGGGATCATTATGCAGGCCGTCCTGGCCAGGCGGGATCTCACCGTGGGGCAAGACGGGCACACCTGGGGACGTGGTTCCGGTGTCCTGCCTCGGCCCGCACGAGGTGCAGCTTGAGCGTGGCGGCCGGTTGCGGGTGAACAGGGACGCCCTGGTCACCTCGGCGCGAGCGGGTGCCTGATGTCAGTCGTGCTGCGCGGAACGCCTGCGCTGGCGGCTGCTGCGGCTGCTGGAGGCTCCCGGTGAAGAGGAAGTGTCCAGCAACCTTATCCGCCGGGAGCCCTGATGTCCTTCTACCTTGTCATGCCGCCTGATGTCACCCCTGCCGGCGGGGAGGATGCCGCGCTCGGCCTGCTGGCTCGGGCGGGCATGGTCGCGGTCCGGGCCGCGGACCTGGCCTCGCCGTGCGAGCGCGGGCTGGGCAAGAACGGCCGGACGGCGCTGACGGCGGCCGGGGCGGGCCGGATCCGGACCGGGGACCTGGTGGTCTGGCTGAAGCCGGTGGCGGTCACGCGCGCGGTGGTGCGCCGCGACGGGCGCGTCCAGGCCGCCGGACACCCGGCTGATCACGCCCGGCTCGGCGTGGCCGAGCAGCGGCTGGATGAGCTGACGGGCAGACCGGGCGTGATCGATGAGATCGCCCGGGCCGTCACGCTGGCCGGCAAGGTGAAGGGCGCTGCGCGGCGGGCGATGAGCCCGGCGCTGGCGATCCGGTTCACCCTGCTGATGACGCTGGCCCCAGATGCGGACTACCCCGAGGTGATGGACATCCTGCTCGGGGATCTGGTCCTGGTTCCCTGGCAGCGCCCGTACCGGGTGCCGACCGCGGCGGCCGCCTGCACCTGGCGGGAGGCGATCGGGCCGGCGCCGCTGGAACGGCTGCAAGACCTGCTGCTGGACGGCATCGACGGCGAGCACCGCAGCCGCGACTACCGCGCGGTCATGGTCGGGGACCTGGACGTCGGCTCGATCGACGGGTCGCTGATCCGGGTCCCGGACAGCGCGGCCAACCGGACAGCATTCGGGTCGGCGGGCACCGCGGATGACTCGTCGCCGTACCCGCAGGTCCGCGAGCTGCGGCTGAGCAACGCCTCGACCCGCGCCACCTTCGCCGTGACCACCGGGCCGTCCGGCGCCGGCGCTGACCGGGACAAGGGCGAGGCCGAGCAGGCGCTGCTGGACAAGGCCCTGAAGGACCACCGGCAGGTATTCACCACCTGGCGGCTGTGGGTCATGGATCGCAATTTTCCCGGCGTGGCCCGCATCAAGGCCATGCTGGAAACCGGCACCCACGTGCTGATCCGAATCCGGGACGGCATCACGCTGCGCCGGGATGACGACTTCCTGCCGGACGGCTCCTACCTGGCGGAGATCTCCGGCGGCGGCATCACGCTGACCGTCCGGGTGATCGAGTACACCGTCGCCGTCGCGGGCCAGGATGCCCCGGAGCTGTTCTGCCTGATCACCGACCTGCACGACCACCACGCATACCCGGCGGAGACGCTGGCCAGGGCCTACCAGTGGCGGTGGGTCGGCTCGGAAACCTGCCTCAAAGAGGCCAAGTCGGCGATCAGCGGGGCCGGGCCGTCCACCGGGCCGATACTGCGCTCGCAGTCGCCGGCCCTGATCACCCAGGAGCACGCCGCCTGGGTGACCGCCGTCGAACTGGCCCGCGCTGTCGCCCGCGCCGCCGCGGCGGTCGCCGTCCCGGCCCGCTGCAGCCAGTGGCCGGTCGGGTCCAGTTCGGCGTGCCGCTCGGCGTTGGCCATGCGCAGCCGTGCGAGCGCTGGAACTTTCTTCGCTCTAGTCCCCGCTGACGGAGATCGTCGCCGTCGCAGCCACACCGCGGGACTCCTGTCACGTCGGCTCGTCGTCTGGGGTCATACATATGACTGCATCCCCGCAAGGAGGAACGATGACCGCAACTGTGGAAAGCATCGAGATTTCGCGACGACCCGAAGACGTCTTCACGTACGTGCTCGAACCGTTGTACTACCGCGAGTGGGACGACTCAGTCGTCTCGGCGCACCGCGAGGACCCATCCCCACTCGCCGTGGGGTCGAAGACCACGGTGCTGCATCGGATGGGTCCCTGGAAGGTGCCGACGACCGAAGAGGTCATCGAGTTCAGCCCCCCGCGGCAGTTCACCAATCGGGGTGTCAGCGGGCCTCTGGCCGGCGTCGCGAGATGCACAGTCGAGCCGCTAAACGGCGGCCGGCGGTCGCGCCTGACGATCGCGCTCGAGATCGAGGCCCGCGGCCTGGGCAAGCTGCTTCTCCCCTTTGCCCGCCCCCGCGCACGGAGGGCTCTCCCGAAACAACTCAAGAAATTGAAGGAGATCCTCGACGGGGGCGGCGTGATCGCTGATGGCCGGCAGAAGCCGAGCGCTCGTGCGTGATCCGCAAGCCGATTCCGGCTCTCGAAACGAGTAGGCCCGGAACGCGCGATGTCCTTAGTGATCTCGCCCGCAAGGTCTTGGGAGATGCAGTTCATGCTGCCAGGGCGTGCGGCTGACGGTTGTCGTGGGCGTCGATGCGATACAGCAGGTCTTCAAGGTCGTTGTGAGTGAAGTTCCAGCTGAACGGCCTGGCGATGGCCGGCTGCGCGGCAAGCAGCCCAAGCTCAAGCCAGCCCAGGAAGCGCACCTCGTTGAACTCTGGCGTGCGGGAAAGCACACCAGCGCCGAACTGGCCGAGCTGTTCTCCGTCGCCCGCTCCACCATCTACCGCGCCGTGCAGCGCGCCGGCGAACCGAAGAAGACGGTTCAGGCGCGCAGCGTGCAAGCAGCCGCCACTTCGCCGGCGAGACCAAGCAGCGCGGCTGCGCCGCCGCCGCAAGCACGCCGAGGCCGATAAGTGCGGACAACAGCCAGGGACCAGATCCACCCCGGTGCTAAAAGAACCCCAGACCAGCGGCTGATCTGCCACTGACATCGACATCGGGGCGTCAGCGCAGCTCAGGGATATCCGACCAAAGTTTCCCCGCGACTACCGGGACCCCGCACCAGCCCGAGCGCAGCGCCGAGGGCAGCCGAACTCGGCCCAGTGATCTCCCCGGGACGAGTAACCGCCAGTCCCAGCCTCCTCCGGCCTGTTACCTGGCCGTGATCCTAATCGTTGTTCTTGCGCTGGATGGTGCCGAGAGCCCTCAAACGGAGAACACCGTGCCCCGTACCCGCCTGATCTGGACTTTCATCATCACCTCGGTGGCGGCGTTCATGGTCGGCCTCGACAACCTCGTGGTCACCATGGCCCTGCCCTCCATCCGCAGCCATCTCCACGCCAGTCTCGCCAGCCTGGAATGGACGATCAACGCCTACACGTTGTCCTTCGCCGTCCTCATCATCACCGGGGCCGCCCTGGGCGACCGTTTCGGGCGACGGCGAATGCTCACCATCGGGCTGACCGTCTTCACCCTGGCCAGTGCGGGGGCGGCTCTGGCACCCAACGTGACGCTGCTGGTCGTGGCCCGGGCCATTCAGGGCGCAGGGGCGGCCGCGGTGCTTCCGCTGGCCTTCACCATCCTGGCCTCGTCGGTGCCGGCCGAACGCCGCGGCGCCGCCCTCGGCGTGCTCGGCGGCGTGTCGGGTCTGGCCGTGGCCGTGGGTCCCCTCGTCGGCGGGGCCGTGGTGCAAGGGGCGTCGTGGCAGTGGATCTTCTGGATCAACGTGCCCATCGGCCTTCTCGCCCTGCCCTTCGCTGCCACCCGCCTGAGCGAGACCAAGGCCAGGGCTCACCTGGATCCGCTCGGCCTGGTCCTCGCCAGCGCCGGCCTCTTCGGCATCGTCTTCGGTCTGGTCAAGGCCAGTGATGACGGCTGGACCTCGTTGCCGGTGCTCGGCAGCATCCTCGCCGGCGTTGTCCTCATGGTCGCCTTCACTGTCTGGCAGGACAAGGCCGCCCATCCCATGTTGCCGTTGCGGTTCTTCCGCAGCCGGACCTTTGCCGCCTCCAACGTGGCGTCGCTGCTCTTCACCTTCGGAATGTTCGGGAGCATCTTCCTGCTGGCCCAGTTCCTCCAGACCGCTCTCGGGTACTCGCCCCTCGAGGCCGGCCTGCGCACTCTCCCGTGGACGGCGATGCCTCTGCTCGTGGCCCCGATCGCCGGGCCGCTGTCGGACCGCATCGGAGGGCGCCCGTTCTTGGTGAGCGGCCTGGCCCTGCAAGCCATCGGTCTGGCCTGGATGGCTGCGCTCATCAGCCCGCACATCTCCTACCTGGCGCTCGTCGCTCCGTTCGTGTGCTGCGGGCTCGGGATGGCGCTGTTCTTCATCCCGGTGGCCAATGTGGTGATGGGTGCCGTTCCCGCTGCGGATCAGGGCATGGCGTCGGGCACCAACAACGCCATCAGGGAGCTCGGCGGCGTGCTGGGGATTGCCGTCCTCGCGACCGTCTTTGCGAGCCACGGCAGCTATGTCAGCCCGGCGACCTTCGCCGACGGCCTGCGCCCGGCCACGTGGGTCGGTGCGGCTGTGGTCGGTGTCGGCGCTCTGGCTGCCGCCGCCATTCCGAGGCGCCGTCGGGCCGCGAGCGTCGGCGACGAGCCGTTGACCGAGGTCATGTCGGGATCCACCTACCGTTGACAGTCACAGGTCCGACCGGGCGGCACCTGCGCGACTCGCGCACGTTATCCGGTACATCACCGCGTGGAGGCTGGCATGGCGCGGACGATCACGGTCGTCATCGACGAGGACCTG
>OBLW0100002826.1_pt1 | contig 13905 bp, 8 predicted proteins | sample 1520161 | NCBI WGS metagenome assembly OBLW01 (sample SAMEA3539309, study PRJEB22396) | soil metagenome | biome: tundra; feature: field; material: soil | place: USA | collected 2010-05 | depth 0.15 m
GGCTGATGCCCCAGTCGTTCGAGATCAGGTGAAGATCGCTGTGGCAGATGCCGCAGTGAGTGATGGCGATCTCCACCTCCTGCGGACCCAGCTTGCCTGGGTCGTAGCGATAAGACAACAGCTCAGCGCCCGCCGCGTACACTGCAAGTCCTTGAATATTGGCCATCGTCGTTCCGAAGTCCTCGCTGGGGGTGGCAAAGAGGCCGACTGACTTCCCCAAAGGCGTCGGCCCGATAGATAGGGGAGTGGATCTCTACGTCCATCCTAGTTTAAACCGCCGCCCGTCTCAATGTGCAGATTAAGAATCTGAAATCCGTTCAAAACTCCTTCGGCAGGAGCCTGCGCCATCACCTCCGCCGATTCTCCATTCAGATTGACATCTTGGGCGGTGCGCAGCGGTTCCAGCGCATTTGCCACTGAAAGCGGTAGGCTTGCAAGTGTTTGGCCGGCCATTCCAGCCTGGGTTTCAGGCATCAGAAGGCTCACATAGATGCGGTCTGCTGCGTGCTGCGCACGGGCTTGCGCCAGCACAGTCTTCAGGTCGGCAGGGCGGCTGGAAAACCGGGGTTGATCCAAAGTCCGGTCCAGCGTACCGGAGTCTGAGATCAGTAGGCGCAGGTTTCCCGCGCCCAGCCTTGCCGGCAGCGTGACAGGAATACGCACATTGCGCGCAGGTTTCTGCCATGGCCGGATGGTCACTTCTACCACCACGGTATCGCCTGCGTGGACGATATCGCCTGAGACAAGCCGCGCCGTCTCCAGTTCCACTTGAATGCGCCGGGGAATCGCCTCGACGTGAAGATCGATTCCACGCACCGCGCCTTGCCGTGCGCCGTTTGAGTAGAGCCGCGAAAAGCGCTCCCCCGTTAGCAATGCGGTCTGCAAAGGAGCGGCCATTTGATCCCCGGATGAGACCCAAAGGTCGAGCGGGGATGCAGGGAACCCGTCCAGATCGATGCTGCCGGTGAGGTGGTAGCTGGTCTCGGCGGTGCTTTCATTGGTTGCAAGCAACGATTCGTAAAGCGCCACCAGCACGGCCTGGGGGGTGAGCGACGGCAGGTCCAGCACTTCAATGTTGAGCTTTCGTTCGCCTGCCGTCGAGTGGACCGCAATATGAACGGGGATCATACGCGCCTTGAGGCCCAGGACGCCGCGAACTGCCGAGTCGCGGTCTTCGGTAAACGAGCCGATCCAGTCGCCGGTGTTGACAATCTTGAAGGCATTCAGCGGCGAGGCAAGCGTGGCTACCACCTCCGCTGTGGTCATGGGCAGCGATACGGGCCCTGCCTGTAGAACAGGATGGCCGCAGGCTAGAAGCTGTTTGGGGTCGATGTAGGTTACCGTGCAGGTAGCCGCAATCTCCAGGTCGCCACGCACCAATTGCATACTGACCGCCGAGCCCGGCACGACGCTGGCTATCGCGGCGGCAGATGGCTCCGTGTCGAGTTCCCCACTGGGTTCCTCAGAAGATTTTGACGATCCGCCCATTCCCCCGGCCGTAACCATCTCCAGGCCGGTTCCAGCCATCTGCTGCTGCCACAGGCGAATGGCTTCAGGGCGGAAGCCGCTCATGACCAGCGGAGTTTCCATGGCCTGGAAATTGTCCTGAGCCGATTCCTGAAGCTGCGGTTCAGGAGTCCCTGTTTTCTGATCCCTGATCCCTGATCCCTCGGCTTCGATGGGCAGATCGCGCACCTCCAGCATTTGCTCGATAGGCGTGATGCCCGCGATGGGATCCTTGCTGAACTGGCCGATGCGGTAAGAGAGTGAGCCCAGCAGCCGGTTGCCAATGTAAACGGGGCTTCCGCTCATGCCCGCCACCACGCCGGTGTATTCGGGCTTGGCGCCATGAAGCTGGGCCAGGATCATGTCGTGGCCAGGGCCGCGCGCGCCGCGCAGAACGCCCAGAATCTCAACCTCCATCGGCTCGGGCTTGCTCCCCGTGAAAACCGTCCACGCCGTCGCGGTCATGCCCCGGCGCACCTGGCTGAGAGGGAAGAATCCGCCGCTGGAGGGTGGCGGACCAGCGGGAGCAGATGTGTTTTGCGCCGGCAGCAGACCAGCGCCCAGCAGCATCATCAGAACAAGCGGCGCAATGCCCGGCGTGAAGAGCTGGGCAGCCAGTCGAATTCGGGATTCCTTTAGGCAAGTTTTCACGTCTATAAGAGTACAGCCTTTGCGGCAGCCCCTGGCCGCCGTCATCAAGCAGCTAGAAGCTGCAAGCTCTCTTCCCGTATGCTGTTGAGCACAGAGGTCGCCATGTCCGCAATGTCCAATAAATCCCGGAAGCGCAGGTTCCGTTACCCACTTGCCGAGTGGTTCGTCGTACTTCTGGTCTTGACTGCCGCAACCCTTGGCCGTGCCCAGGCCACGCCGCAACCTCAGCCGCAGTCCGATCAGGCCACGCCCGATGCGGGTGGCCCTGGCGCCGACACCGGAGTCATCGCCTTGCCCAAGAAGAAGGAGAAGCCGGAAGATGTGACGCCGCCTGCTCCGGCCGAGCGCAAGATCAAGAATCCAGAGGGAATGAGCAACTTCTCTTTGCGCGTTGATGTTCCCGAGGTCACCGTCGATGTGGGCGTGCTTCTGGAGAAGACGCACCACTTTGTCCCTGGGCTCAAACCGAGCAACTTCCGCGTTTATGAGGACGGAGTCGAGCAGAAAGTTTCCGGTTTCAAGCGCGTCGAGGCGCCCATCACTGCCTTGCTGATCTGCGAGTTTGCCGCGAACAGTTACAGCTTTATTTACGACATGCGCAATGCGGCCTTCACATTTGCCAACCAGTTGCGGCCCCAGGACTATGTGGCCATGATGACTTTTGACATGCGTACGCAGATCGTTTCCGACTTTACCCAGGACAAGCGCCAGATCCAGGAGGCCATCAACTCGCTTCAAATCCCCGCTTTCAATGAGACCAACCTCTTCGATGCTCTCTATGAAGGGCTGGACAGGCTCGACCGCGTTCAAGGCCGTAAGTACATTGTTCTCATCGCTTCTGGGCGCGATACCATGTCCAAGCTCACTCTGGACAAGATGTTGAAAAAGGTTAAGGCCACACAGGACGTGACCATTTTTACCGTCTCAACCGGCGGGGCGGCGCGAATCATGTCGGAAGGGCGCGGCGGCTTTGGAGGCCAGATGCGCGAAATGGATTACCTGCAGGCAGACAACGAGATGCGAACCTTTGCCTCGCTCACCGGCGGCGCCAGTTTCTTCCCGCGGTTTGCCGGCGAAATGCCCGACATCTTTTCTGAGATCAACCAGAACATCCGCTCGAAGTATGAACTGGTCTACCGCCCGACGAACACCAAGCAGGACGGCACCTATCGCAAGCTGCGCGTGGAGTTGGTGGACGAAGAGGGCCATCCGCTGCGCATTCAGGACGAAAAGCAAAAGCCGCTCAAGTATGACATCCTTACCCGCGATGGATACCGCGCCAAGCAGGAAGTCGAGTAGCTAGCCCCAATTATGGACCCTGGTATGAGCGAACACGAAACCGAAAACAGAGGCAGGCTGCTGCCCGAGGTCGCCGCCTGCCATTAAGGGCCGCCAAACCAGGATGGCGCGCCGAGATCTTGCTTTACACGAACTGAGCAAAAATGTCATGAACGTAGTAAGCGGCCACGAACAGGCTGCTTCCAAGTGTGAGCCACATGGCGATGCGCCCTACAGGCTCGATCCGGTTGACCCTGGCCATGATGGCAGCCTGTTCGATCTTTAAGTGATCGAACGAATCCTGTAGGATGATTTGGTCATCCTCGTCGCGGGTTAGTCTCGCGGTATACATCTTGAGGGCGAGCAGAAACAGAACCGTTACGCCCCAAACTGACCACATTGTGGGAACAAATTGTGTCATACTCCACCTCCGATAATTTCGGTCCCAGATACCGGCGGATACGTGGAAGAAGCGCGGTCTCGTGAGTAAATGGGCCGTCCGGTTGAACTTCAAAGCCCTGAACGAGGGCCGGCGTCGTGATAGCAATCACAGGCATCTTTGCGGGGTGAGCCATCTTTTCAGCCCTTTCCCTATTGAACTGCGCCACTGGCCTTGGATGACCAAGAATCGATCTGATAAGGGAATAACACCCCTTGCATTGCCTTGGCATCCCGCAAAAGAGGGAGCCGATCCTGCGACTTTCTGGTCTCAGGTTGCATCCAATGAGATGAAACCGTGAATGGGGCTTGTGTACAAGCCCGTGTCGCAGTAGAGTTACGGATAACGGCACGCATTTCACCCTTTGGGAGACACCATGGCCACAGCAACCGTTGCACCCGCACAGGAAACCGAAAAGAAAGCCCCCCTCCACCTGACCCCTCAGGCCATTGCCAAGGTGCGCGAGATCATGGCCACACAGGATCCACTGCCCGCAGGGCTGCGCGTCGGCGTAGTGGGCGGCGGCTGCTCGGGATTCCAGTATTCGATGGCCTTCGAGAACCAAAGCGGCATGATGGACAAGGTCTTCAAGTTCGACGACTTGCAGGTCTTTGTGGACGCTACCTCGCTCATGTACCTCAACGGCTGCATCGTCGATTACGTTGAGACGCTCGAGGCGGCAGGCTTCAAGTTCGAGAACCCCCAGGTGAAGAGTACCTGCGGCTGCGGTTCCTCGTTCAGCGTGTAACTGGCCCGGGTTGACTTCGGTTTATTCGCACAAAAGGCCCGCCCTCAATTTTGAGGCGGGCCGTTTTGCGTCTTTTGATGCGTGCCCGGTGCTAAGGAGAAGCTGACGTGAAGTGCTTTTGGGGGGATGTTGCTTTTAGCGGCTCTAGGAAAAGGCTGGAATCGAAGCATCATTCTGACTATGGCGACTTATCACATCTCGGAGGCCGAAGCTGCTGGGGACTTGCTGGTCTGAGGGCCCGTGTTCGCGCCGGAGTTGAGTATTGATACAATCCGGTTCGTATCCGGTTGCGGTGCTTCTTGCGTTCACGCCGCCACGCCGCTCCTTCGAAGAGCGCACTGCCCTGTCGCCAGCCGACTCGCAGGCAATCATCGACGAGGATTTTGGGCGTGACGATTCATAACTTCCTCGACTATTGCTCCGTTGTCTCCCCATGGCCTGTCCTGGAGATCGATTCATGCCAAGGATGGGTGCTAGTTTCAGCAGTGCAAGCTTTAGCGAACAGCTTGACCATCAGAATCTCGTCGCGGAACTGGATATATCTTCAAATATGCCCCCTATACTTCGGTCCCAATTGTATTTGAGGGAACTCTGTATCGGCCGTCTCTCGTGCATCGCATGTGGTACCGCATCACCGTTCGATTTGACGTTTGGGACATAACCACCCCGATTATAATAAGAGCCTATGACCGTGTTGGAGAGGATGAACGTCTCAGTTTACCTGCCGCGAAAACTCCGATCCCGCCGCCAGATTCCGCGCGGTAGGAGTGAAATGCGACCCTCTGCGCGCGGCGGTTATCAAAGGAGTTACTTCTCGAATCGGAACCAATCGTAGTCGGCGTAACCGAACTCTCCGTGAGTCGCGGTACCGATCGCAAAGATACCAACCTTTGCCCCAACCCACGCGCCCGCCGTAGCCTGAAACGGAGTTCCAATCGAGTGAAACTCCGCTCCATCCAGGCTGTAAAAGAAGCTGACCATGGCCTGGTGATCGACGGTTGCGCGAAGATAGAATGTATCTCCCTGCAAGGTAACTTCCGGTGAATCTGTGCCGGGGCCGCCCTTATCGGCATGAAGCCTAGTTAACTGCTTGATGCGAAGCCCCAGGCTCGTGTTCTGGATAACCAAGGCGGAATAGCTTCTGCCTAGAATGGCAAGCCCGGTTTCATCGCCAGCCGAGCGAGGGGTAAAACGCAGTTTAGTTGTAACTGAGAAAGCTGGCCCCGGAAACTTCTGCGACAAAACATTGGGGACATTCCACAGATTTAGATCCGCCGCTGCCGTGGGCACATTCACAAGGCGAAGCGCTCCGATGGCCGGCGCGGGAAACGCCCATCCTGCCTGCGGATTCGCCGGCCATTGCCATTGCAGGCCAAGCTCCGGTCCGTTGAATTCATCCGAGTCTTCCGGCGTAAAGACCGGAAGACCGCGAGTTACTTTTGGCTTGCGAAAGGACGCCACCGGCTCCCCAGTGCCTGCCGCCGTTTGATTTACTCCAATGACCGGCCAGTCGTCGTTGCCCCAATGCATTGGTTCCAGGCACACCACGCGCCCATACGGGCCTTTATCCTGAAAATGGATAAACCAATCTTCCCCCTCAGGCGTAGCGACCCATGCGCCCTGGTGAGGACCGTTGATAGTGGTGCTACCCTGTGCCAGAACCACGCGGCGTTCATAAGGCCCATAGATCGACCGGGACCTGTAAACAACCTGCCACCCTGTGGGCACGCCGCCGGCTGGAGCGGAGACATAATAATAGCCGTGGCGCTTGTAGATCTTTGGACCCTCCAGCGTAGTATCCAGGTTATGGCCGTCGATGATGATGGCGCCTTCGTCCAATAAGTTGCTTCCATCGGGCGTCATGCGGCTCAGCACCACGGCAGATTTCACTCCAGCGCGGCTGGCGGCAAGTCCATTCACCAGATAGGCCTTGCCGTCATCGTCCCACAGCGGGCAAGGATCGATCCAGCCTTTGGCGGCCTTGAGCAGCAATGGGTCAGACCATGGGCCGCGAATGGATCGAGACTTGATCATATAAATCCCGTAGTTAGGGTCGGGATAGAAGATATAGAATTCACCCGCATGAAAGCGAATACTAGGCGCCCATGCTCCATTGCCATTGTCTGGGAGGCGATAAACGTCAGTCGGCGGTTGAAGCTGGAATCCGTGGCCGATGATTTCCCAATGGACAAGGTCACTGGAGTGCAGAATCGGCAGGCCGGGAACGGCATCGAAACTCGAAGCTACCAAATAGAAGTCGCTGCCCACTCGAATGACATCGGGGTCGGAATAGTCGGCATACAGAACGGGATTGTTATAAGTCCCATCGCCCGCAGCCGGGTTCCACACCTTTGAAACACGATCGGGACTGCCCGCGGATGGAGGCTGTCCGCATATCTGCAAGCTGAAGAAAATTGCTGCGGTAAGGCACAGAATCCGATACAGGTGTACTTTGGGCGTTGAGAGCATGATTCGATGGTCGCACACGAGGGAATCTTACCTCAAGCTCCAACTGCGGCATTCTCTTGTTCAGCAAACCTGGTGGAAGCCGATCCCCATCAGAGCCGCGGTCTTGCGCAGCGTTGCCGCAATATGGCCAACGCCTACAGCGCAATGATGAGCTGGGCCTTGCGCATTCCAGGCGGTCACGAAACCACGCGCGCCGAGGGGAAAGCGGTAGCGGCTGTTGGTGTTACCGATGGCCATGATGGCGCCGGCCACACACTCGCCCTCGGCGACAACCAGCTTGAAGCGTGCATCTGCGTCTTCCACAACGGAGAGCAGTGTGACCGGACCGTGCTTCACGCTCATCTCGACGGACAGGCCGTGCCCCACCTTGCCGTGGTAAACAGTGAGCGGGCGCACCTTCGTTTTTCCCTCACTAATGGCAATGTGGCCTGGGCCATCGTGACCCATGAGCACAAGATCGTCGTTAAAGTCCATCGCGTAGTACTCGGTAAACGAGCCGCCCGCTCCCAGGCTGTCCATAATCTTCATAGCCAGAGCGTTCTTCACTTCATATTCACCAGCCACAGGAATGTGGCGTGCGGTCAGCAATGAAGTGCCCAGGATAATGGAACTCATGGTGTCTTCGTTGGCTGCATTGCCCGAGCCTTTGTAATAGTAGGCCATCGCGTCAAGATCGTGGCGCGCAACGAAGGCATCGAGCGCCACGGAGGTGCGCGCAGCGCGGCGTAACTCCTCTTGCGGGCAGTCCGGCTGCACATCGAAGACATCCATAAAATCCTCAACGCGCCTCTGAACGTTGACTTCTGCGACTTCGCGGCCCAGCGCGCTTAGTTCATCCACCTCAAGAATCTCAATATGTATCCCGAACACAATCGAAACGAGAGTTACATCGGTCATAATGTCCAACATGCCGCTGTAATAATGGCCGAAAAGTCCCAGCCGGGCTGATGCAAGCGTTGAAAGGACCTGTGCCGCCGCCAGCCATTCTTCAATCTCTCGCCAGGTCGCGGCCTCATTCAGTACGCCAGTTACCTGATGAAATGGAATCCGCGCCCGTTTGAGCACATTGGCAATCTCGGGCACCGGGCAGGCCGAACAAAAGGAAAGCCATTCGCCGGTCATGGCCGCCCGATTCTGGAGTTGGTTGAACGCCTCGTAATCGATTGCCGCCTCAGGTTGCAGGTTAAGTACGATCACTGGCACACCGGCGCGCTGCACCAGCGGCAGAACAGTATTTGAAAGAGCATAGGTGGCGACATACAGAAACAGCACTTCGATGTCTTCGCGGCGGCATCGATGGCCTGCCTCAGAGGAGCGCGCTGGAGTATCCACCAGGCCGAGATTGACTAACGTGACGCCGGGCCGCGTAAGCAGCGCGCCTACCCGCTCAACATAACCTTCCAGCCTGGTTTTGAGTCCCGCAAACTGGCTCCAGTAAGCATCGAGGCCGATGCCGCAGAGTCCTATCCGTAAAGGCTGTTTGCTGTCCATGGCTTTGCATTTCCTCAACGTACTAGAGAATATACAAGATCGCACAGAAACCGATAGGGTGCGAGTTTTGTTAGTGCTTATCTTCTGCGTCTTGCATGGCATGTGCCGTCTCGATCGTTACCGGGCCAATTAACCCGGAAGGCAGCAGAGGCGAATTGGCTTTGTATTTGCGGATGTTGGTGCTGGTATATGTGTGTGCTGCCGATGGCTGCGCGTCGCCAATCAAGCGATTCGGCCAAAGATTCGTTACATCCAATTCCAGCGTGTTGATGCCGTTTTTGAGCTTACTGGTCACGTCGAGCCGGTACGGCATCGCCCAAATGGTTCCTGCCGGCTGGCCATTGATACGAACAGTGCAGATCTCATGCAGGTCTGTTAGGGCCACAAAGACGCGGTCTCCAGCGCCATGAGTCCCGTCGAACTCTGCTCGATAAGTCGCGGTGCCTGAGAAATAACGCTCGCCGGCATCCCGCCAGTCAGTCCAGGATGTAAAACTCGGCACTTTCTGCGTCCCCGCCGGCGCGCCGCGATTCTCCTGGAAGGTGATCGTCCACTTATCAGATGGAAGGTCCATCGAGGTGACTTTTGGCTCATGCGTTTTAGTCAGCTTCGCCTGCGGCTCCGCTGGTTGCGCGAAGACAACAAACACTGAACCATAGGCCGCGAGATGCAGCGGGATGCGCGTCGTTCCGTCTTCAACCTGATAGTATTCCTGCGGCTCGATACTGCCATCGACAGCGTTCCATAGCTCGGGCTGGCGCCCCGTCACGCGAAATCCAGCCAAGGTTTCCACCGCATGAGAGCTGCCGTTGCGAACGAAGTATATGTCCTCCAATCCATCGCGGCGATGCACATAGTCAAGACTCCCAGAGCTGTCTTCGAAGTCCGGCTTGACCTTCAACTGGCGCAGCGCGGCGCGGGCATCGGCATTGCAGAAGACAAGGCCGGCGCCGTAGGAATGTGCTGTCTGAGAGCAGTTCCCCCAGAGGTCGTGAGCCAGCGTCGCATAGCTCTGCAATTGTTTCTCGTCCGAAATTCCTGTCGGGCCAATCGGCGGCTGGCCTACCAGGCTGCCGCCCTGCTTAACATAACTCGCGATTCGCTCAAGTGCGGCAAAACTGAGCCGGTGAGATATGGGAAGCACCAGAATACGATATTCATTGCCGCCGGGCGTTGCGATCCCGCCAGCCCGAATGGAAAGTGTGCGCAGGAGCGCATCTTCATTGGTAACATCGTAGTCGTACCCAGGCAGTACACGGGCCGGATCGTCTCGCTTAAGCCGGACGAAGTTTGGCACCTGATCGCCATAGAAGTAGAGTGCATCGTCTACGGCATAGCCCTGTTGCAGCAGGAATTGCGAGCGGTTCAGATAAAGAAGGAATGCATCCGACTGCTTCCACCAGGTGATATTCGGATTGATATGCGTACCGGCAAAGTATTCATTGCCGGGCAATCCAGCGATCTCTGGAATCGAAGTAAACTCGTGCCACACCAAGCGGTTCATGCCTTCAGTCAGCGCCCGGTCGAAGGTTGGCTTCAAGTCGGTTGCGAGAGATTCACTCCACTCCGGGCCGATACTGGTCATGCCCTCGTCCGCCGCAATCTTCTTCCCATAAATATTTGCCGCGCTCGCAACTTCTTTTGTAAAGAACCTCTGCTCGTCGCTGGAGCGGTGCTCCGCTGAAGGAGCCCAGAATTCTGTTTGCGGAATTGCTCCTGAGCGAAAGGTCTCCAGCGCGTCGACTGGCGCGCCATGCGGCCCACCGGATTCGCACTGAGTACCAAGGCCATACTCCTTGGCGCGCTCGGTAAAGTGGTCATAATGGTCTGTCAGCAGGTCGCCCACCGTCCGCCGCAGATCGTTCAAGAAACGATTGCTCGTGGCGCGATCCTGAACAATGCGGCCCGAGACAACGGGAAGGTAGCGCACTGGATCGTAACCGCGGCGCAGGCGAAACTCATCCGCGAATCGCCGTGTCCAATTCGTCCCTCCAACCTCCCAGCTATCCGTGGCAAGGTATCGCAGTGTGGTGCCCAGATACGGCCGTCCGGCATTCAGTAATGGGACGATCGTATGTTCCCAGTAGGTGTCGAATGCGCCGCGGTCGAGATAGTCGATTGCCAATCCCTGCCAGGCGCTGCTCGATGTGGAAACTCTGGCGTCAGAGTCTGTATAACCAATCCGCAATATCTCCCACGTTCCTGTCGCGGGCGGCTGCCAGTCGATCTTGCCATCCACACCGGTCTGCGAGCTGAGGTCTATCACGTCCTGTAGCCCGGTATCTTCCTCGCCTAGCACTGAAGGATAATCTTCTAGCAACTGCTCGGACGGCTCCATAGAGATTCCGGTTTCTTTTGCAGCGGTCTTATATGGAAGGGCGGCGATTGAAATGCGTCCTGAATCCGGCTCGCCAGGCAATGCGGCTCCATGTGCCAGCGGATAAGCTAGGACCGCTATCTGCCAGTAGAATCCATTCTTGATAGGAGGCATAGGCAGCACGCCGCTAAAACCATTTTTGCCAACCTCTGTCCGTGACCATGTTAGTAACTTGGCGGCATCGGCGGGAGTTACATCAGGACCACCGAGATTCCACCCGCTCACTGCGTTCAGCGTTACCTCCAAATGCAGCGCTGCCGCTGTTTTCAGCGCATGAACATAGAGCCGCGCCCATTCAGGACTTCCGAATGTGGGGCCGGGTCGGACGTTGTCGTTGCCGCCCTGGTTCGAGCCGTTTGCATCCACCAGAAGAACCCCGCCGAATCCTTTCCGGCTCATCTCCGTTAAGTCGCGGGTGATGGTTGCTTCGGTTGTGTTTCCGTTGAGCCACCACCAATAGCAACGCAGCTTCGCTGCATCCGGGGGCTGTGCGAAACCGCTGCGCAATGCATCCTCCGGCGGTGAGTGAACTTGCCCGTGCAAGGCGCCGCTGCAAAGGGCTATGAGCGCTAACTGAGTGCCCCGTCTCTTCCAACTAGAAGCCATGACAGTTTGCACTTCGATCCTCAAATTCTTTCCAGTGTTGCAATCATTATAGAAAACGCTTGCCGCAAGACGGCCGCTGTCGAAAAAATGGACTTCCGAAAGGCTTGTGCTCTGCGGAAGTCCATGACAGGAGGCGCCAAATTAGAAGTTGATGCGTGCTGTTAGCTGCACCAAGCGCGGATCGTTCACCTGGGTCAGTGTTACAACACCGTAGGAGGTGGCTCCAGGCGTTGTGCCCGGAGCGCCAAAGTTGGGTGTATTCATCACATTGAAGAATTCGCCCCGAAGTTCAAAGCTGCTTGCTTCGTGGATGATGAATCGTTTGAAAACCGATACATCCATCAGAGGGTGAACCAGCTCGCGGATATTCAGGTACGGTCCGGTGGTGGCAAGGGTGAACTGGGGGTTAGCCCTGAGCGCAGGCGTGGAAGTTATCGAGTCGCATCCAGGGGTGATCGCGCCGGACGCGCTTACCGTCGTATAGACCAGAGCGCCTGCTGAGTTTTCATAGCAGGTGTTGAAATATCGCGAATACGATCGGTATGAGGACTTGGGATTCTGTAGTTCCGTCCAGGTGGTTCCAGAATTCGAGCCTGCGTTGTACGCGATTCCGGTTGAGCTGCCAGGAGCTGGAACCAGAGGTCCGTTGTACGCGCGGAGCACCCCCTGCAACTGCCAGCCGCCAAGCGCCAGCCGTTCAATGGCTGGCTTGCTGTCGAGTTTCGAGAAATGGTAGGTTCCAAAGATGTTTGAAGTCAGGTTTGGATTCTGATCCTGGAAGCGGAATGGGGTTGTGGCTTGAGGATTCAGGTACACCGTCTGATCCATAATCTTAGCCAGAGTAAAGTTTCCCTGCACTTCGAAGTTATGCGACATCTGCTTGATAACTGTGATTGCCAGCGAATTGTAGCTCGCGCTCCCGGCAGAGAAAAAATTGGTCGTAACACCGGTGAACTCAGGGAATGGCACATCGAGCCAATATGCAGGCACCGTCGCAGCGTTCAGCGATGACCCAGGCAACTTGCCCGCCAAGGGATTGGCTACTGTACCTGTAAGGGCGCTGATCTGGGCGGAGGCGAGGGGCTGGGCGCTGGTACCCATGAACGACGCCGGCAGGTTGTTTATGCTTTTGTTGATCTCGAGCTGCGAGACTCTGTTTCCGGCGTAGGCCAGTTGCACAGCCACCTTGGCCGGCAACTGAATCTGGAGGCTGGTCGACCACTGCCACATCTTCGGCTGCACATGGTTTGGATCCGGGGCAGTAACTGCCTGGCCAAGCTGTGTCGAAAGTCCGAGCGAATTTCCCGTCGGCAGTTGCACTCCCGCCGGGAACGGAGCGCTGATGCTGTTGGTCGGATAGACGTTGTTCGTCTGGGCGACGTAGGCAGTGGATTGACTGAATCCCTGACCCAGCGGGCTCTCAAGAGTGTTGTAGTAGATGAGCCCGAATCCGCCTCTTAACACAAGCTTCGGTGCCACCTGATAGGCAGCGCCAAACCGCGGTTGGATGTTCGCAAACTTCTGCGGAACGGCAAAGCGGCTCGGCGACGCCGAGGTACCCACAAAAGTCAGTCCGCCATTCAAAGTGATACCCGATACGGAACTTTGCAGCGGGTTCACGCATGTAATGCAAAATGGTGCATTCAACCGGTTGTAGCGCTCCGTAAATGGTGACTCATAATCCCAGCGCAGGCCTGCATTGATGGTGAGCTTGTCGCTTACGCGCCAGTCGTCCTGCCCATAGAATGCGATGTACTTCTGCTCCAGCGCATAGGCGATCTGATTGGTGTAGGTTCCGCTGGAAGGATAACCAAGCAGCATGGCCGCTATGGCATTCCCCGAGGTTGTATCGTTGCCAACGGTGCAATTTGGCGCAGGGCAGTTGGCGCCAGTTTGGCCGCTTGAATTCTCCTGGGTAAATTGGCGGTTGAAGACGAAGTTTCCAAGGCCGCTGCCCGGGTTTTGCACGTTGTAGCGGCTCATGTTGCCATCGAAGCCCACGCGCAGAGAGTGCTTTTGAATGGTCTTCGCAATTAGCAGAGATGTTGATCCGAGCGTATCTTCGCTGATCTGTCCATCCGCGCCGCCTGCAAGGCCCGCGTAACTGTCTGATGCTGTCGTATTGGGAAAGGACTGATAAGGAAGACCCGTTGCGCTGATGCCGATGCTGGCAAGATTGAATACGCTGCCCGGATAAACCAGGCCGAAGGGATGATAGATTACCCCGAAGCGCGCGTCCACCACCAGAGTGGGCGATATGGCAAAAACATCGTCCACACTGCCGCCCTCGTTGTTGCGGTAGACTGTGTAGCCGTCGCCGCCCGCCGTGCCTGTCGACGG
>OBLW0100002827.1_pt1 | contig 13902 bp, 14 predicted proteins | sample 1520161 | NCBI WGS metagenome assembly OBLW01 (sample SAMEA3539309, study PRJEB22396) | soil metagenome | biome: tundra; feature: field; material: soil | place: USA | collected 2010-05 | depth 0.15 m
CCGAAGGCTCGACATCGGCCTGCGGTCACCGCTCGTCCTCGCGCTTCTCCGAACCAGCAGGTGACGGACCAACCCCAAACGATTTTTTCCAGTAGTCCTGCGCACCCGGGGGTAGCGTTTGTATGCGGGCAAGAAATGCCGTGACTTTCCAAATGTCCTGGTCGCTCAGCGCTTTATCCCAGGCCGGCATGCCGGTGTAGCGGACTCCAGTGCGGACTGCATAATAGATATGCCATTCAGGGTCATCCAGCGGATCCAGGATCAGCTGTGGCACGGGCGGATAGAACGACCTCTCCAGCGGAATCGGGCTGCCTGCTCGCGATGCATGGCGCTCCATAGACGCATCCAGCGCCCCGGCGGCCACGCGGCGTTCGAGCCGAGGCGGAGTCGCATCAGCGTTCGTCGGCATCAAGCCCAAGGTCGCGACAGCCAGCCCACGCAGACCGAGCACCAGCAGCGTAGCAATGATTCCAAGAATGAATTTGCGCATTTCTCCTCCGCGCTCTTTTACGCCTGAAGTGAGTTACTTTTGCGGGGGATAGTGCCTTAACCAACCACGGGACACAGGTTGATAAGGCACTACCTCCAGCGTAGAGATTCCGGCCTACCGCCCGGACGCTACGGCTGACGAACCAGCGTCGATGCTTGCAATCTTGAGCTGGTTGTTTTCCAGTGTACCGACGACACGCACCTCCAGGCCTGCAAACGCCGCAACCTTTCCTTGGTCGTCGAGCTGGTAAACCGTCCCTTTGGACGCGTCAAGTAAGACGTACTTGGCGCCCATCTGCACGCACTTCTGTGTACACGTCTGTTTCTCGCGTCCCATTGTCTTATTTTCATTCATCATTTCTTCGTGCGACTTGTTCTTCGCACAAAACGTCTCGGTGACTTCCCCAGTAAACACCTGCTGACCACTTTGGTTGAGTTGTCCTGCCCAAAGCTGTAGAGCAACCAGCCCAGTGGAAAGAAGGAGTGAAACACGTACGAAACGGCTTTTCATAATCTATGTCTCCAGGATTAAAGTTTGCTGCCTTCCTGAAGAGCTTAAGAAACAAAGGAGCAAGCTTTGTCACGTGATGGTCAAGGGGTTCGTATTTTTTTGTATACGCGACTGCACTTCTCGTCTCAACACTCAAATTTACGATTAGGAAAAAGTCAAAAGCACGTGTCAGTCTGCCTTCTTTCTTACGAAACTTCACAGAGAGTTAACAATAAAATGACATGCCGCCCGAATCTCGCCCTTCCTCGCCCGTGTCTAACTCCACATACGTTGTGAGAAGCATTTGACAACTGAAGCTCAGGAGGCAGCTGTGGAATTAAAGCCTCACGAGCGGAGTTATCAACAATGAAATCCAGAACGTTTCAACAAGGAGAAATCATGAAGAAGTTATACTTGACCGCTGTCGTTACTTGACTTGTCCGCTTTGGCTGAGCAGAGGCGCCACGCCCAAGACGCAAGCAGAGACCGCGAACAGGCGTTCGTTTGTCTCGTCCGCCTTCTTAAAACGGAGGCCCATGTCAACGCATACGCTGCAACCGTTGATCTGGCTCGCCCGCAGGTGAACGAGATCCAGTGTCTTCTTTGGTACGCCACTCTGTTCGGGAGCCTTTGCCAAACTTTGTAGCGCTTCCATCGCTCCGGGAATAATGATTGCCGTTTGTTTCATTCGTGCTTGCAAGATTCTGAATCTCCTTTTTGAGAACTTGCATTTCGCCTTCAGTACCATGACGAATCACAATGGGAGAACGTGACTGCGAAACTGCGCGAGGTCCTAACGCAAATGTTTTGGAAGAGTTGCTTTATCCCTTTGAAGCCGAAGAAACTGGTCTACGTCTTCTCTTTCAACGCCGCTTCTTCAATGGCGATCCAGAGGCTGAAGCTCAAACCTCGACTCTGGCAAAACTCGCTCCGCCGCATACCACTGCTCACAAACTCCGCCACTAACTGCTGTACTTCTGCTCGTGTCCGTCGCTTGGATGCTGACAACCTATTTTCTACGGTCATCCAGCTACCTCAACACAGACAAGTCTTTGCGAACAGGTGTGTTGGTCAGACGCTTACTTTTGAGAGCGGCGCGTACCGAAACGGACAAAAAACCAGCCTTGCTCTTTTACCGGCTCTTGCGCAAGCGCTAGTAACCCCCAAACATCGACAAGAGTTTCTGAACGCCGTAGTGCAGATTTGGCAAGACGCAATCGCCATTGGAGAACTCGCGAACCGGGCAATTGGGTCCGGTTTCCCATCCTGACTGAGCGGCAAAGCTCCGGTGGGTGACCCTTCGGACCATGCGAGTGTCCAACTCGTGACCTTCGGAGGCTCAGAGCAGCATAGATTCAATTCAGGCTGAATCCCTCTTCCAGCCACGCGATTTGTCAAGTAGCAGTTCCTAACGAAAGATCCGCGAAAACAATCCGGTAAGCTTTCCAAACACGCCTTTGTGGGCCCTCTTGTTGGTGACTTGAGGTAGGGCAGGGGGTGCAACATTCGCGTCCGGAAAGGGAATTTGGCGGCTGGAAAGCGGCAAATTTACCAGCTTCGGTGGTGGAGCATCCTTGGGGGAAAATAACAAGCGCGCTTCGAATTCGACTGGCTTTTCGTCATGCCCCAGCGGGGACAGAAGTGCAGTTTCTGTACCACTGGAAGCGTTCTGAGGCATGGGCACCTGAGTTGGCGCTGCCTCAACTGTCGACCGGGGGGCAAGGGACACAGAAGAGATATCGTTCTCTGCCGGCACGGGCGTGGCGGGCAACTGTGCACGAAGAACCGGCACCCGTGGTGGACAGCCGCAATCCTCAGGAACCACAGTTTCGACCTGTGTCAGGTGTTCTGAGTGAAAAGCTGTGTCCGTGCTACTCAAATGTCCCGCGTGAAAGACTAGTTTTTCTGAAGGCAAAACCTCGAACTGCCCGTTGCCGATGGACTCGTACACAACGACAGGGGCGGTATTGTTCGGCAGCGCGCGCACGCAGGTATTTCCCTGCGAATCGGCACGGATCGCATAATGGAATTCGCCTGGACCGCGGAGCAGAATGCGGAAATCTGGCGTGACGATGGTGTCTGCCGAGTCTTCGAGGGCATAGTGAGTCTCGAATGCGCCGACTCCTAGGGCCAGCGTCAAATCTTCATTTTGGGCGTGAACTATGGAAAGTGTTGTTCCTGGGCAAACATGCACTTCGCCTCCACGGGCCAGGCGAAGCGTCTCGGTATCGAACCGCGCCGAGAATGACGCTCCTGAGGCCATCCGGTCCGCAAACCCTATGTTTCCGGCTGTGCTTACCGGAACGGCCACTGTTTCGGTGTCGTGCGTTAATGCCGGGACTGAGGGTGGTCGAGATTTCACCTCTTCCGATTCCCGGTGAAGTCTAATGGAGAGCCGATTGCCCGCAGCATCCCAGGTGTAACTCAGAGGCTTCAATTCGGTCACCGCAATCCTCACGACCGAGGGATTCTGCGAAAACTGATCCAGGTGCATAACTCCGATCAGCGGGCTTTGAACGGCGATTTCCTTATGGCGAACAGATATTTTTGCGTTATTGAGATCGATCCTCAGACCCGGCGGATCCTGAATTCTCGTGATCAACGGCCTTATCGGCCGAGTGAACGTGATCTCCAAAACCGGGGAGTCTTTTCCGAGTAGAAGTTTCACCCGCAAGACGATTGCGGGATCATTTGGTGCGGTGGCCCCATGTGCTCGGAGTTTGGTGCTGCTAACCGTACCTCCTGATGCGGTCAAGAGAAAGAGCATCAGCAGACTCAGAGTGGCAGCCGTTTTTCGCAAACACACGTTCAACAGAAGCCGCCTCTCCCACAGAACTTTCTATTTCCGGAGCGCGACAGCTTGGGATGGACCGGCCGCGGCGGTGGAATAGAGCTCATGGCAATGCGAAATTCAATGCGACTTGGGTTTCAAAACTTACGGCTGCACCGTCGCGAACCAGGGGGGCAAACTTCCACTGTCGAACTGCTTTGGCAGCGAGCAGAGCAAGCTGCGGATCTCCGGAAACCCGGCTGAGGCTATGTACCGCGCCGTCTTGGCCGACATTAACGTTAAGAATCACAGTGCCTTGAAGACGTCGTTCTCGTGCGTTTTCCGGATAGTCTGGTTCGATCCGGTTGAGCAAATGTTCCTCGGCTACGTTCTCGCTGACGCTCACCGGAGTTTTGTTATCTTTCGATCCTAGTTTGGTCTGTTCTTCGCTTTTGGCCGGGACGTCGCTCACGTGTTGCGATTGTGCTGACTCTACGGGAAAGACTTGTCGTCCATTCTCGAAGATCACGAGATCATGCGACGAAGCGTCAGAATGCATTAACTTCGAGACCGGCGAAGGCCTCGACCTCACGTGATGTGTGCGGCTTTCACTCTTCGGCTGAGATTGTTCGTCTTCGACGCTCGGTTCTGCACCATCGCTCAAAGCGCCGCCGGGCTCTGCACTTTGATTCCAGCCCTGAACCGTGCCGGTAATATTCGGCTCTGCCGATGTCACTACGATTTGCGGGTAGTTCGCGACCGGCGCACTGGAAGCCCCTGCATTCCGGCGTGGACTCTTGCGCTCACTTCTGCCCAGGGTCCAGCCCAAAAATATTGAGAGGCCAATGATCATGAGGCCCAACACAAGGCTTCGACGCTCGTGCGAAGTCGCCCGCTTCCAGGGGTTGAGCCGTTGCGCGAAGCCGCCGGTTGTTATACTTCCCGGGGTGATTTCAGTATTGGCCTTTTCTGTGATCTTCGCGGTGGTGGTAAGACTCCGTTCGGCAAGCTGGACGTGATCAGCGACCCGCTGGCCGAGACCCTGCAAGGCCAACAGGTCGCGGGCGCTAAATGCCTGCGGCCGCGGAGAAAAAGTCTGGACGATTGCGACCAGGGATTTCCCTTTATCCTGGACCGGAACAATCATGAAAGATCGGATGCCCAACCTCCGGCAGGACGCCGAATCGAATCGAGGATCCGCTTCCACGTCATGGCAGCATTGCGACGCACCTTCTCGCCAGAAACTATCAGCCAGGCCAAGACACTCGCTGAGGTAAGCGGACGCGTCTCTGGCGGTAGCGCCGGAAATCGAGCAGTGGACGGGAACTCCTTCCCGCATTAACAGAACAGCGGCTCCGGTCGCAGTGGTAATCGAGCGCACCTGATGCACAATTTCGTTAAGTACCAAGGCCAGCGCAACATCCAGCATCGATGCCCGCGTTGTATCGGCTGGAGATCTATCTGTACTGGCAGATGCCGGCCCAGATATTTCTTGACCTGATGCAGCTCCTCCGCACGAATCGCTCTTAGTTTCAAAGACACTCCAGGCGCCGGCGAAAGTACTGGGATGCGGGGAACGCAGTCGCGATATGGAACGCTTAGCCATAGGATCGAAACGACTCGCCAGCTGCGGTGACTCCCGAAGTTCCCCTACGACACCGGCCCGCCCCGCTGGCGCCAGTGCTGGCGGAATGTATCAATAAGGTTGCCAAAGGTGAATAGCACTTGTTTCCTAGCCCACAGGAATAGTGTGCGGCCCTCGCGCCGCCCGTGATTCCGGGTTTCGCACCCGTCAATTGAGCTGTTCCTGAGGCCGATGGGCCTCATACCAGAGAGCAAGCTCGAGTCGGTTCCAGACTCCAAGTTTGTCATAGATGGCCCGCAGTTTGTTCTTGATGACGTGCTCGGAAATCCCCATAGCAACTGCCATCTCGCGATTATTGAGTCCCTGCGCGACAAGTTCGATCACTCGACGCTCCCTTTCATGGGCATCAACTGATCTGGTACTCCGATCTATGAGCATGAATGCCTCCGATACAACAAGGTTGCAAGCTTGACCCGCTTAATTCCGCCCATGATCCCGAACCGCAGATAGAGTCGGCTGAAATGAGCCTTCACCGTGCGCGGTGCGATGTTGAGGTTTTTGCTGATCTCGATGTTGTCACATCCCAGAAGTAGGAGCGCGACTATATCCCGCTCGCGCGGAGTCAGCTGTATGGTCTCCCGTTGGAACCAAGCATCCATATTCCCTCCCGAAAGCAAAAAATGCAGAACGTCCCGTCGAGTTCGACGCGTCGTGCAATTGGGGAGGGGCTGGGATTAGCGAACGAGCAGGAACCGCACTTAAGATCACGGATACTTTCGAGTTCGCCCTTCAGAATAGTAATTCACTGGCACCTCTCTGCGATTATTTTTGCAAGGCCCTGAGAGATTCCTCAGCCTCAGAATCCCCCTTGGCGATGGCCAGCTGATACCACTTGATCGCCTCGGACGTATTTTCTGGTACTCCCAGACCTTGCTCACAAAATTTACCAAGCTTGAATTGTGCTTCCGGTCGATTCTGCTGAGCTGCCTGGAAATACCACTTCCACGCTTCCTTATAACTCTGCGGCACACCGCGCCCAGTCTCGTACATCTCTCCCAACTTGAATTGCGCTTGAGGACGGCCGGCGTTCGCCGCTAGCTGATACCACTTCGCCGCTTGCGTATCATCCTTCGAAACGCCGCGGCCCTGGTCGTACATGAAGCCGACTCGGTACTCGGCATCCGGCAATCCTTGTTTGGCGGCTTGCTGATACCACTTCACGGCCGTTGCAGGATCGGGCGGAACCCCGAAGCCCACATCGTATAGGCCGCCCAGCCGGTATTGACCATCTGGATAGCCTTGCTCGGCTGCCTTTCTATACCATTTAACGGCTTCCCGAGAATTACGCGCGACACCTTGACCGAACGCGTACTGGTTTCCGATCTTCACCTGCGCCACAGGATCGCCCGCGCTTGCCTTCTGCAGCAGATCCGCATCCTGGCCGAATGCCGCCGCTAAACCGAATACAACAACCATGACAATAGGCAGAAACATTTTTTTCATTGGCCCTCCTTCGAAGCCTTACTCACAACGTTCTCAGCGTGCACTTCGCCCGAAATTTCACATTCTTCAACTACTGCTTGAATACCAGAAGCGTCGGACCAGTGTTCGCGGAACCAACGTCCAATCCCAGAACTTCCAAGCCACTTACGACCCATAGCGCTTCAGTAGAAGTAGCCGGGGAAGTCAGCATCGCAACTCCTCGGCCATTGTTGGACACCACAGAGATCGCATAGGTGCCGAGTAGTGGCAAATTTCCGGTAAAAGTACCAGCCTGGCTCTTACCCTCTGTTCCGGAGAGATTACTGCCACCGTCGAAGAAGACCGTGCCGGATAGCAATGTGGCTTGACGCGAAGTCGGTTCTCCTGCGCCGAACTCGAAATTGCCCTCCAGGTCGCCAGTTTCGAAGGGGGGCGCCAGTGCTTGCGGATTCACGTCTCCACTTCCCACTGAGCCGTCAGAATTCAGCACAAAGGCCTGATTGGGCGCGGTCGCGTATAAAATCCAAACGTTGCGCGCGCCGGTCTGCTCGTTATCTAGACTCAGAACACCGCGCCCGTTCAGCTGGATGGAGTAGGCACCGGTCAGCATTCCGGCAATAGTTATGTTGCCCCCGCTGTTCTGGTCGAATTGCACTTGAATGTTTCCTGCTCCATCAAACTGCATTCGGCCCACGGTAACTTGAGAGAAGCTCCCATTTGAGCCGGTTAAATCAAAGATAGACGCTCCCTTGAAGGAAGAGGTTAGGAAAGGCAATGCGGTTTGAGCCTCGAGCATTCCGGCGAAAATGGGATTGCCGCCTTTCACAGCATCGATCGATACCAGGAAATATTCGTTGGCCGAGATCGCGTACAACGCAAAGTTGAACGTCCCTCCGTCAAAACCGGGGATGACAAAAGTAAGGGTTCCATGCCCATTGCCGCTCATACTGTAAGTGCCCGAGAAGGTGGCGAAAGTGGGCATGGTGACTCCGGCATCGTTCACGTCCAGACTGCTTCCGGAAATTGTGCCGACGCCGCTAGGGAAAATACAACCGAGGGCGGCAATTCTTGCGCCCTCCGCATCGATCCCTGTCAGACTGATCGCGTAACCACCGCTGAAAACCGAAGGATCGAAAGCCGTTGGATCCTGAACCTTTATAACGCCAGAACCCACAACCCCAGAATTGTCAGACTCAATCAAATTGCCAGCTTCGGCCGAGCCCTTCAGTGCGAATGCATAGATTGACGTGCCTAGCTTGCTGTTCAGGGTTAACGTGCCACGGTTGTCATCACCCACTTGATAGCTTCCAGAGATCGCCAGCCCGGTTTGCGGTCCAGACCTCCGGTTGATGTCCTCAATGCCGGAAGTCACGTTGCCATTGCCGTCGGCGATGAAAGAGGCAGCCGCCTGGTACACACCAACCCTGTCGAATCCTTTAAACAGGAACGCATATTGCCCATTCAACTTGCTGTTATTAGTGGGAGCAACGGTTACCGCTGCGGAGGCGGACTGAGATGAGTCGGCTTGCGCCGTTGCTGTGACCCTCACGTTTGCCGGATTCGGAACGGTTGCCGGAGCCGTATACAAACCAGAGGAGCTAACAGTGCCGCAACCTGATCCTGTGCAGCCGGCACCGCCGACCGTCCAGGTTACTGCGAGGTCCGAACTGCCTGTGACCAGGGCTTGAAATTGGCGCTGAGCGCCAACGGTTATCAATGCCGTCGTCGGCGAAATTTTGACCGATACCGGGGTGGCTATGCTTACTTGCGCCGACGCGGATTTGCTTACATCAGCTTGCGATGTAGCCGTGACCTTGACTACCGCCGGATTCGGAATGATCGCCGGCGCGGTGTACAAACCTGCTTGTGTGATTGCTCCACAACTTGAACCTGTGCACCCCGTGCCAGAAATGCTCCACGACACAGTCGTGTTTGAACTGCCCGTTACTTGCACAGAAAACTGCTGGGAAGCTGAAGGACGAAGTTTTGCCGAGGTCGGCGAAATAGTGATACGCACCCCGGGCACAATTGTCACCGTGGCACTGGCGGACTTGGTTGGATCGGCCACCGATGTTGCCGTTACTGATAAAAATGAGGGATTCGGGGGCACGGCAGGAGCGGTAAACAGGCCGGAGGAATTGACCGTACCACACGTATTGCCCGCGCAGCCAATTCCCGTAATTGTCCAAGTCACGGCTGTATTCGTGGAGCCGGTTACGGAAGCGCTAAACTGCTGTCGTACACCAACTCCTACCTGAGCGGTGGTTGGAGATATCGAAAGCGCGACCACAGATCCGGAAGTGATGGTCACCGTGGCCGACCCCGACTTCGTCGGATCGGAAAGTAAAGTCGCAGTCACTGCGACGATCGGAGGATTCGGCGACTTTGCAGGAGCCGTGTACAGGCCGCTGGCGCTGATGCTGCCGCAGGCCGACGCACTGCAGCCACTCCCCGATATGCTCCAGATAACCAGGGCGCTCGAACTTCCGCTGACAGTAGCTGTGAACTGCGCTTGGGCGCCCGGTTTTAGCTGGACTGAAGGCGGGGACACGCTGACCGAAGCACCCCCAACTAGTGTTACGGTCGCTGATCCGGAGGCTGACGGATCGGCCAGCGCTGTCGCCTTTACAGCCACGCTTGGGGGCGCGGGCAAGATTGCCGGCGCGGTGTAAAGGCCGGCTGCTGTAATCGTGCCGCAGGCTACCCCGCTGCAGCCGGCCCCCGAAATGCTCCACACCACGGCAGTGTTTGTGCTTCCCGTAACGGTTGCAGAAAAATGCAATTGCCCCCCAGAAGCGAGCTGTACCTTCCTTGGCGAGACCGAAACGAAAACCGATGATGCGGATTGCACGACTAATGAGGCCGAACCCGACTTGGTAGGGTTGGCCACCGAGACCGCAGTGATCGTGATTGCTGAAACCGAGGGAACACTGCTCGGAGCGGTGTAGAGCCCGGCTGGAGTGATTGAACCGCACGAACCACCTACACACCCAATACCGCCGATACTCCATGTCACTGACGTGTTCGAAGTAGCAGTAACATTAGCCTTAAACTGCTGTTGTCCCATGAGCGCGAGCACAACTTGGTTGGGCGATACCGCAACCGAGACAGTTGAAGGCGAGCCAATCGTGAGAGTCGAGGTCGCGGTAGCCGTGACGTCGGCCAGCGAGGTTACAGTTACGGTTACGGTGGATGGAGACGGAGCATTTGTGGGTGCAGTGTAGAGTCCCTCTGCGTTAATCATGCCGCAAGTGATCCCACTGCATCCCGTCCCCTCGACGCTCCAGGTAACAACACTATCGCTTGTTCCGAGTACAGTGACGACGAACTGCAGCTGACCACCCACCGGAACTTGCGCGTTTTGAGGAGAAAGCGAAAGCGAAACGCCAGCTGTCGCCTGCAGCGCTGAGAATGCCAGGCACAACAGAGTCGATGCAAGCAGGAGCAGACGTTTCATTTTATCAATCCCCAACCTTCGAACTGTAGCCGCGCGATCTCGAGTTCGCTAGTCTCGCTTGCTGGCTGCTGACACACTGCTAGCACGCGTGCGGTCGGGCCCAGTTCTCGAGAGCTCGGTACGAGAAGGCCGTGGCAATGAAGCCAGTTGCAAATCCACCATCTCCTTGAGCACGGTGTAATCGGCGGCTCCACTGAAAAAATGGCCGTTCACGAAGAAGCTGGGAGTACCGGTCAAGCCCAGCTTTTCCGCCTCTTCCAGGCTCTTCTTTACAGGCGCGGTTTCAGCGCCATCGTCCAGGCATTTATCAAAGCGATCTCCATCCAGCTTGAGCACGCGCGCATCCGCCTTCAGATCCGCAACTTGGAGCTGCTTGCCGTAAAAAAGGACATCGTGATACTCCCAGAACTTTCCTTGCTCGCCCGCGCAGCGGGCCGCCTCAGCCGCTTTTTGCGAAGTGTGGTGCATGGGGAGCGGAAAGTCTTTGTACACAACTGCCAACTGGTCCCCATATTCCTTCTCAAGCTTTTTCAGCTCCGGCGTGATCTTCTGACAATACGGGCACTCGTAGTCGGCAAATTCAACCAGCGTCACCGGGGGATTCTTGGCGCCAAATGTATAAGCATCTTTCAAATCCACTTCGGCGAATGGGGGCGCCAGCAGAACCTGGACACTGGCATTGCTGCGTAACTGCGTGACATAGGCGGTGCGGGCCTTTTCCCGGCGTAGCGCGCGAATGTGTTCCAGCACGCGATCGTGTATGGCTTCGTAAGATTCGTTTGATTCCATACCCTCGTAGTAGACTTGCAGTTGGTCCTCCGTTGGGTCTTTCAGGTCCTTATAAACAACTGTGTTCAGCAGTTGGTCGGAAGAGAGGTGCTGATTTTTCGCCTCGATCTCGATGAGTTTGTCATTGATAAGCTGGTCCAAGGCCTTTCGTTGGTTCATGTAATACTGATACCTGGCCTGAAGCAACTTTCCCGCTTGTTGCTGTTGCAAGTCGCCGAGGGTCAGCTTTTGCCCGCCAACCTCGGCAATGACTTGCTCTATATCGACGGCCTCTTGCGCATATAGGCACAACCCACTAATAAGAAAGCATCCAAGAAGAAACACCGACACTCCCATCCTTTTGTTCATTACTCGCCTCCCCGCTCAGTCTGTGCTTAAGAATGATCCGAGCAGACTTCTCTGCTCGGCTACTATGCAGTTTCAGATGAAATGGGACATGCTTGACAGCATGTCCCACCTGATTCAACTAGTCCCCCGTCCCGCAACTGCAGATGCCCTGTCCGCTACCGAGAATGTTGATGAATGCGCACTGAGCCTGTAGATTTGCAAGCTCGGTGGCACCCAGGGTTGAGTCCGAAGATTCAGTCTCGGTAATTGGATATGCTGCCCCCACCGGATTCTGAATGTGAGTGTTCCACACCCGCAGGTTCGCCTTGGGTGATACATCCGACGTGGGGTCGCAGGGTGAGTTGTTGACCGCAGCCGATACGACTTTGATCACGCCAGTGGTGGAAACGCGCCCGGTCAGCGGGTTGCTGGTCAGGTCGTGCTTTACCGATAGCGTGCGCAGTCCGTTGTGAGTTTCAACGCAGCCGCAGCACTCGCTCAGCTGCTGGTCGGCATCGAATACGTAGATCATGGCGCAGAGATTGCCGTAGGTGAGACCGGGATTATCGATTCTCACCGTGCCATCCGGAGCGCCAGCCACGTTGTTGGAAAAATAGTTTACTCTGTAAACATCTTGTGCCATTGCGATGCCTGAACCGATACCCAGAACCAGCAATGCAACGACAAGTACGGGCAGTATTCTACTCAGCTGTTTCATGCTTGAGAATCCTCCTGTGGCGAGCCGGCTGGGGGGAGGATTCAGCGGAGGCACGCCGGTGAGCTAATCTACTCGCTGCCCTGTTCTTTACAAGTACCCACGTGGCGTAACCGAACTTACTAGGCCAGGAAGTTACGCCGATCGGATTAGTTCGACAATCCCCTGCTTGTGGTAGCCCTAACTCACTAACCCGAAGGACTAACCCGCTGGGTTATTGGGCAGCACGAGTTTGCTGAAGTGTTTCGGAAAATACCAGAGTTGTGGGTTTCCCCATCGTGGTTCTCGTTCAATCCCCCGCTCAGTCTGTGCTTAAGAATGATCCGAGCAGACTTCTCTGCTCGGCTACTATGCAGTTTCAGATGAAATGGGACATGCTTGACAGCATGTCCCACCTGATTCAACTAGTCCCCCGTCCCGCAACTGCAGATGCCCTGTCCGCTACCGAGAATGTTGATGAATGCGCACTGAGCCTGTAGATTTGCAAGCTCGGTGGCACCCAGGGTTGAATTCGAAGATTCAGTCTCGGTAATTGGAAATGCTGCCCCCACCGGATTCTGAATGTGTGTGTTCCATACCCGCAGGTTCGGGGTAGGGGTTACATTCGACGTGGGATCGCAGGGTGAGTTGTTGACCGCGGCCGATACGACTTTGATCACGCCATTGGTGGAAACGCGCCCGGTCAGCGGGTTGCTGGTCAGGTCGCGCCTTACCGAGAGCGTGCGCAGTCCGTTGTGCGTTTCAACGCAGCCGCAGCACTCGCTCAGCTGCTGATCTGCATCGAACACGTAAATCATGGCGCACAGATTGCCGTAAGTGAGACCGGGATTATCGATTCTCACCGTGGCATCTGGAGCGGGAGCGGCGTTGTTGGAGAAGTAGTTGACTTTGTAAACATCTGTGGTTTGCGCCATTGCTATGCCTGAGCTGAGAGCCAGAACGAGTAATGCAATGGCAAGTACGGGCAATATTCTACATAGCTGTTTCATGCTTGAGAATCCTCCTGTGGCGAGCCGGCTGGGGGGAGGATTCAGCGGTGGCGCGCTGCCGAACTAATCTACTTGCTGCCCCGATCTTTACAAGTACCCACGTGGCGTAATCAAAAGCTTCTAACTCAAATAGCTAGACCAATCGGGTTAGTTACGTGCCGATGGGTGAGCCTCGCGAAACCGGAGGCTTAGCCGGAAGATGGAAAGTGGGTTCGCGGTTACTGGGGTGCTGAATTCTGCGGCTGTTGCTGTAGTTGCAGCTGGCGTAGTTGCTGCTGTTCTTGCTGGATCTGCATCTTTTGCATTCGATCAAGATCCTCTCCCGAGAGTTTGGCGCCATCGCTGTGCGGCGCACTTGTGGCAGGACTCGCACCGGGTGCGGCTGCGGCGCCAGTCTGTTGGCTGGGCACCGGTTCGGCGGGAGCATCGGGATCAACGCCGAAACTTGCACCGTAAAGCTGATTTTCGGCCGAATCGCTTACTGGCAATGCTGGCGCATCAGAAGTGGCACGCTCACCTGCGGAACTAGCCCTGCTGAGTATCAGACGCGTGATCCCGCCTGGATCCGAGGGCAATGACAGGATCACATAATTGAACTGTGACCCGTTCAACAGCTGCGTAATCACGTCGCGTGCCGAACCTGGCCCGAGGTGCACGAAGATGCGTTCCCCCAACTCAACGGCGGGAAACTGCATCTCGGCTCCGGTGCGAGCACTTATAGCCTTCAGAGTGTCTCGCAGTGTAGTGTTCTCCGCGTCAATGCGGAGCTGGTGATTGCGAAACTCGACTTGTAGATCGGAAGAGCGTCG
>OBLW0100002828.1_pt1 | contig 13891 bp, 13 predicted proteins | sample 1520161 | NCBI WGS metagenome assembly OBLW01 (sample SAMEA3539309, study PRJEB22396) | soil metagenome | biome: tundra; feature: field; material: soil | place: USA | collected 2010-05 | depth 0.15 m
TTTTAGCTTCCTCCGTGGCCGGGGCCATGGTCGTTGCCGCCGTTGGCTTGCAGATACAGCATCCAGCCCCTGCCACCGAAGCGCGTAACGTATACGACGACACCGCCACCGTTCTCAACGCCGACGAGGCTAATCTCGACCAGATGCAGCTAGGCAGCTCCGTAGTGGACGTTTCCCTCCGCCAGAATCTCGATATCGTGGACAAATTTATTACGGACTGCGAAACGCGCGTGAAGGAAGAACCTGGTGATGATCTGGCTCGCGAGTATCTGACCGGCGCCTATCAGCAAAAGGCCGAATTGCTGTCCGCGATGATGGAGCGTGGGGGGAGCGTAAACTGACATGAACGCGCAAACGATCGGTCGAAGCATTCTGCCACTGTTGGGCGCAGGAGTATTTCTGTGGACGGCGGCTCCCTCAGCTGGGGCGACCCAGCACTTCGAAAAGCATTTCCCCGTAAAAGGTCATCCGGTCGTCTGCATCCACAACATCGGCAATGGCCGCATTGAGGTAAAGTCCACCAAGGGTTCCGAGGTAATCGTCGCGGGCACCCAGGCTTCGTCTAAAGTCAGCTTGGAAACCGAGAATGCCGGCGACCGCATCGACGTTTCGGCAAACATTGTTGATATCACTGCGCAACCCTCGGAGACCGAAGTCAATTTTCAATTGAGTGTGCCGGAAGAGACCGAGTTGGAACTAAAGACCCAGACGGGCTTGATCTACGTGGAGCAGGTAATAGGGGACATGACCCTGCAAAGTGTCGCCGGTGACGTCCACCTGAAGGAAGTTTCCGGGTACATCGTCGTCCGCACGACCCACGGCTCTTTGGTGTGCGCGCAGTGCGCGGGCAAGCTGGATTTCAATTCGGTTAGCGGCAGCGCCCAGCTCTTGCAGCCTGGGCTTACCAGCGTGAATTTATTCACCACCTCCGGAAATATTCTTTTTGACGGCGATTTTATCCGCACCGGCATTTACACCATGCGCAGCGGCAAGGGCACCGTCGAAGTGCATTTCTCCGGAAATGATTCTTTCGATCTGAATGCACAAACCATGTCCGGCACTGTGGACAATCAGGCCGAGGCGTATCTGAAGCCCGATTCCCATGGCATGAAGCATATGGCATCGAAGTTCACCAAGGGCCTGTTCGGCACCGTCGGCAGCGGCCTGGCGAAAGTCGAACTCTCTTCCTACAGTGGTACAATCCGCATATTGAAGCGCGATTAACCGAGATTTCGCGTTGCAAATTTGTGCAGGTCGCTGCATTTGTGCGACCCGTCTGTTTGCGGATTCGTGGCTGTTCAATGACACTATCGCTTCCTTCGCGAAATACTCCATCGCGGGTCCAGATGCTTTGCCTAGCCGGCTTCATGGGTTCAGGCAAAACCACGGTCGGCACGTTGCTCGCGCGGCAGTTGGCATGGCGCTTTGTCGACCTCGATGATCGAATTGAAGCCGCCGCCGGTCTGCGCATCCCGGAGATTTTCGAACGTTTGGGCGAGCCAGCATTTCGCCAGATCGAAGCCGACCAGTTGCGCGCCGCGCTGGGCCGCGTCTTTGAATTCAACGAATCTATCGCGCTTGCCTTGGGAGGCGGCACCTACGCGCAGCCCGGGGCGCCTGAATTTTTGCGGGCATCGAATGTTCCGGTGGTCTGGTTGGACTCGCCGGTAGAAGTCTTGCTGGCGCGGTGTATGACGATGACCGGGCGTCCGCTTTTTCGCGACGAGATCAGCTTTCGCGCGTTGTACGCCCAACGCTTGCCCTCCTACCAACTCGCAGAACACCGTGTGGATAGCTCTGGTGAGCCCGCCCGGGTAGTCGCGGAAATCCTGAGCCGCGGAATTGTTTCTACCAGTGGCCGGGAAGCCCACCTGGTGGTTGAAAAGCCGCCTTCCTGAAGGCCCGCAACCTCTAGAATCCTAAACGGTGACAGTCCCGCGGATCCCTGCCTCGTGCCCCATCCATTTGCGCCAGCCGGCAAGTTCTTCAAAACCGGGGCCGTATCTCTCTGAGCGCACTCTCTCAGGATGCTCTCAACCCATGTCGCGCCCTGTGGCACACTCGATTTTCGAGGGGAGGTCCCATGCAGACCGAAACGGCTAACCTAAAGCCGAAAATTTTCACGTACATCATGGCGATCCTCTTCGTATGTACAACCTTGACGATCGCTGCTCAGAAAAAAGGCGCCACGCCGACTACCCCGACAGTGTTTGCCCAAGACAAAGGTAAGTTGAACATTCAACTAGACGGCAAGTCGGTAGGGCACGAACAGTTCGAATTAGTGCCGGCTGGCGGCGGTTGGTTAGCGAGCAGCACCACCGACATCGCGCTACCGGACGCAGCGGCTTCGCGCGTAACGGGGGCCCTTACCCTGCAACCGGACGGCGCGCCCATCAGCTACGAATGGACGTCCCAGGCGGAAAAAACAAACGGCGCCCACATTCTCTTCGCGAACGGCGTGGCCAAAATCACTCTCCAGATGCAGGACGCGCGCCCCTTTGAACAGGATATGAGCTTTGGATCTCCGCTAATCGCCGTGCTCGACAACAATGTCTATTACCAATATGCAGTGCTGGCGCGCGTATACGATTGGTCCAAGCGCGGCACACAGAATCTCCCGGTAATCGTCCCGCAGGAATTAACACCCGGCTCCATCACCTTGGAATCAGCCGGCTCACTAAGCACCGGCGGAAAATCCTACGAGGGCCTACGCGTAACCACCTCCGACCTCGAAGTCCTCTTATACCTGGATTCGACCCATCGCCTGATGCGCCTGGAGGTCCCATCAGCCAAAGTAGCCGTAGTCCGCGACTAGCCGCATCACCCACGCCGGCTCCTTGTAGTCCGCGTCGCTGTGTTCCAAACGCCCAGGCTTATCAAGGAAACTAACAGGGTGCCCAAAAAAGATACGGCGCGATCCCAAGATCGCGCCGTATCAGTGTGCCCTGCTTGAAAACGATTACCGCGCCAAAGGCCGTTGAAACAATTGCGCCCCGGGACGCCGCAGTGGATAGCCCTGCGGATGACCATGAGCATGATTCAAAGCATGCCCATTCGAATGACCTGGTTGCGTAATATGTCCGTTGCCGTTCCCGTTTCCCGAAGCGGGCTGCGGCAACCGCGCGGGATTACCGATAGGGCGGAGATTGGTCGCCGGAACCGCCGTAACGTGATCGCTGATCGCCTGTAACCTCTTCAAAATGGACTGCCACTGTTCCCAATCCAACTGCCGCAGGAACGGCCGCAGGCCCTGAATGAAGGGATCCTCAAGCAGCGCCTCGCCATCCGATTCCGGAATGAAGAAGCGATTCAAGCCGACATTCAGCGCCTCGGAAATCTTCTCCAAGGTACCCAGGCTAGGCGTCATCTGCCCGCTCTCAATACGCGACAAATAGGAGCGCGACACCTTCGAACGCGACTGCAACTGGCTCTGTGTCATAGCCCGCGATTCGCGCAGTTGACGGATGCGCTGGCCGATATTCTCGACCGTCTCGCGGTTGGCGAACTTCTCAGACGTGGTTTCAGCGTTGGTTTCCTCCGGCGCCTCTGGTGGAGGAATCAGGAACTCCAAACGCTGAGGCAAAGCGCGCACACATCGACGGCAGTTTCCCGTGCGCGTCCGGTATTGTACGAGTCCACAAGTCTTGCAGCGAATGACTTCCCTATCCATTTCCAATGAGTTCATCGTCTCTTTTTCTAGTTGTAAAGACACCGGTACTCCTCGCTGACTTTGTCCGGCGTGCGGATAGGAGAGGAACGTCGGAACGTACTTCGGGGGGAAGGCAGTAACTGGCGCGAGGGGAGTATCTTTCAGCGGCCGGGACCTGTCAAGAGTATTTTTGAACTTTTTTTAGGCTGGCATCCCTGTTTCGTCGGGTTTACGCCCGAGTTTCGCCTGTTCTCTCGGACAGGGGCGAAACAGGCGAAAGTCCGCTTTGTAGTCTCTAACCCGAAATAAATTTCCGAATGCCGCAAACAAGCGGTGCGAATAATCACTCGCGCACAACACTTGTAGGGGCGCAGCACTGCTGCGTCCTATCTCGGCAAATTCACCGGGTCTTGCCTGCCTGCGGTACACTACTGATTCTTCACTCGGAGCACGGCATGCCCTCACGCGAAGACGCCTGGAAACTTTTGTGCGAGTACACCCAATCGGAAAGCCTCCGCAAACACATGCTGGCCGTAGAAACCTGCGTCCGCGCCTACGCCAGAAAAAATAACGCCGACGAAGAACTCTGGGGCATCACCGCCTTGCTCCACGACTTCGATTATGAGCGCTGGCCCAACGCCGACCACTCCGCCGATAAAGAACATCCAGCTGAAGGCGCAAAGATCCTACGCGAATTGGGCTACCCGGAACAATCCGTGCGCGCGATCCTCTCCCACGCCGACTATTCCGGCGTAACCCGCCAAACGCCGTTAGAGCACACCCTCTTCGCCTGCGACGAACTGGCCGGGTTCCTAACCGCCTGCACTTACGTACGCCCCTCAAAAAGCATTCTCGACCTCGAAGTAGACTCCGTAAAAAAACGCATGAAAGACAAAGCCTTCGCCCGCGGCGTCTCCCGCGACGACGTCCGCAAGGGCGCCGAAGAACTAGGCCTCCCCCTAGAAGAACACATCGCCTTGTGCATCAAAGCTATGCGCGAAAACGCCGACGCCCTGGGCCTGCGCGGCAACATCAATGCCCAATCCGCCTCGTCTTCGTAACCGCATCGAGCCGCCGACATAGGCACAGACAAGAGCTCCGGTTCTATGTGGCGCGCGGTCAGTTCGGAATATTTCTCCGCCGGCCGATTTTTCCATTGTAGGGGGCCGCAGGCCGGCTCCTGGTTTTGAATTGTGCAGCGGCTCAGGCGCCGAGCCGGCGTCTCGCGCATTTTGCCCCCGAAGTGCACCGGTCTCCTGCACCCTCTTTCCTCCCCGAAAAAAAAGCGTAGAATATTGCCCATGGCAAAGAAATCCGATGGTGCCCTGCAAGTAGCGTGCCCGTGCTGCCACGCCAAGCTAACCATAGACGCCACCCTAGGCGTAGTTCTCTCCCACGAAGCCCCACCCAAAGCCGGCCCAGGCGTAGACCTAACCGACGCGGCCGGCATCCTGGCCGAACAAAATCGCCAGCGCGAAGACAAATTCCGCGACTCCTGGTTCCAGGAATCCAACAAAGAAGACATCCTCACGAAAAAATTCGAAGAAGCCATGAAGAAAGCCAAAGACGCTCCGGTTACCAAACCCATCCGCGACTTCGACCTGGACTAGCCTTTTCCGTTCCCGTGTTCTGTGCGACCTCTGCGGTGAATCCCTCTTCCGCCTCATTCTCCGCGAATCTATGGCCACTCAGCGTCTCTGCCCTGCGCTAAACTATTTCCTAGCAATGCGACTCCGCAAAATCTTCCATCTCGACCTCCAGACCCGCACGCTAACCCTAGGCGAGCGCACCCTACTCATGGGCGTCCTAAACATCACCCCCGACAGTTTCTCCGACGGCGGCAAATTCCTGACCCCTGACCGCGCCATAGCCCAAGCCCTCGCCTTACAAAAGGCCGGCGCCGACATCCTCGACATCGGCGCCGAATCCACCCGCCCGGGCTCCACAACCATCACCGCAGTAGAAGAACTCCGCCGACTACTCCCAGTCCTGCAATCCCTACGCAACCAACTAAAAATCCCCATCTCCCTAGACACCCGCAAAGCCACCGTGGCCGAAATCGCCACCGGCGCCGGCGCCGAAATCATCAACGATGTCTCCGGCTTAAACCACGACCCCCGCCTAGCCGAAGTGGCCGCCCGCCGCAAACTCCCGTTAATCCTGACGCACATGCGAGGCGAGCCCGCTACCATGCAAAAAGCCCCGTTCGCTCGCAATGTAATGAAGGACGTCACAAGAGGGCTCCGCGCCTCCATCAAGAAAGCGCGCAGCGCTGGTGTAAAAAATTCGCAAATCATCCTCGACCCTGGCATCGGCTTCGGCAAAAGCTTCCAACAAAACTACGAACTCCTCCGCCGCCTCCCTGAACTAGCCAAACTAGGCCATCCCCTACTAGTCGGAACGTCCCGCAAAGGGTTCCTGGGCCGAACGCTAGCCCAGGCGCAGCCAGGCACAGCACACCCGAAGTCGAACCCCGTCCCCCCGAACCAGCGCCTCTGGGCCACCGCCGCCACACTCACCGCCAGCATCCTAGGCGGCGCCCACATAGTCCGCGTCCACGACGTAACCGAAATGCTGCAGGTAGCCCGCGTGGCCGATCTCCTTCTCGACCCTCAAAAGATTCTCGCAAAATGATTCCTGCCGATTTTTTCCTAGCCCTAACGCAGAATCCCAGCTACAATTCCTTCGAAAATTCCCGCGTTGCGGCAGATCCTCTACAAAGCCCAACGCCTTCGGCGCGGTGAGATTGAGATGAAGAAGATCATCGTTCGAACCCCAGCAGTCCTTTAATCCGCGAATCTAGCGGACCTGTTTCTCTTTAACGGTTGCATCTCTTTTTCTTCCACGGCCGCGCCATTGCGTCTGATTTCTTCAGCCGCTTTCGTGCAGAAATACAAAGGTCTTCATGGAAACGCAAGAACTCACCCAAGAACAAAGGCCCATCCCTATCGGGCAGTCCATCCGCGAAGCCCTGCGCGGCTCGCATCAGGACTTCACCAAGGGCAGCCTAAACCGCGCCATCCTCCTCCTGGCCATCCCGATGGTCCTCGAAATGGTGTTGGAATCACTATTCGCTGTCGTCGACGTCTTCTGGGTAGGCCGGCTTGGAGCAGACGCTGTCGCAACAGTAGGCCTAACGGAATCCTTGCTGAGCCTGATCTTCGCAGTCGGCCTAGGCTTAAGCCTCTCCACCACCGCCATGGTCGCCCGCCGCATCGGCGAAAAAGATCCCCAAGGCGCAGCCGTGGCCGGAGTGCAAGCCATCGTCTTAGGCCTGCTCATTTCCGTCTTCGTAGGCGGCCCGTGCTTGTTCTTCGCCCCGCAACTCCTCCGCGTAATGGGCGCATCCCCACAAATCATTGCCAGCGGCGGCGGCTATGCCCGCATCGCCTTAGGCGGCAGCGGGGCCATCATGCTGCTCTTCCTCAACAACGCCATCTTCCGCGGCGCAGGCGACGCCGCTATAGCCATGCGTCTGCTCTGGGTCTCCAACATCATCAATTTAATTCTCGACCCCTGCTTAATCTTCGGCTGGGGCCCATTCCCCAAGCTAGGCGTAACCGGCGCCGCGCTGGCAACCCTAACCGGCCGCAGCATAGGCGTTCTCTACCAGTTCTATCGCCTGCTCCGCGGCAGCGAGCGCATCCGTATCCTCCGCAGCCAACTCCGCATCAACTCAAGTGTTCTGCTGCGCCTACTCCGCGTTTCGCTAATGGGCATCTTCCAGTTCGCCATAGCCCACACCAGCTGGATCGGCTTAGTCCGTATCGTAAGCATCTTCGGCTCAGCCGCCCTAGCCGGCTACACCATAGCCATCCGCATAGTCATCTTCATCCTCCTACCGTCCTGGGGACTAAGCAACGCCGCCGCCACCCTGGTAGGCCAAAATCTGGGCGCCAAGCAACCTGACCGCGCCGAAAAATCCGTCTGGCGCACCGGCTTCTACAACATGCTCTTCCTTGGCAGCATCGGCGTCCTGTTCGCCATCTTCGCCGAACCAGCCGTTCGCCTATTCACCAGGGATCCCGAAGTAATCCCGCTAGCCGCCTCCTGCCTGCGCATCATCAGCCTCGGCAACATCGGCTACGCCTACGGCATGGTAATGCTGCAAGCCTTCAACGGCGCCGGCGACACCCGCACGCCCACAATAGTCAACATCGTCGGATTCTGGATCCTGGAAATCCCACTAGCCTACGCCCTAGCGATCCCGGCCCACTTGCACTCAAAAGGTGTCTTCATAGCCATAGTCATAGCCGAGTGCGTCATGGCCGCCCTAGGCATAATCCTGTTCCGCCAAGGCCGCTGGAAACTCCAACAAATCTGACCGCGAGATCACTCTGTAGGGCGCAGCACCGCTGCGCCCCAAACGCCCAGCCGCAAACCCCCAAAGCTCCACCTGTTGCGCCGGTCGGAGTCCGCGGAGCCCTGCGGCCTTTTTTCTCCCCAGTCATCGACCAAACCTCCAACGTCGACAACACGTCAAGCAACACTTGTAAGGAGTCCAGCACCGCTCGGCCCCCAATGCCCCGGCGCCAACCGCAAGCCTCGGCACCAAAGCTTTAACATAACGAAACGCCACGGGTCTTCGCGCCAGCCCAATCGCAACTCCTATGCGAAAATAAAACCATCGGTAACGAAATGAAACCCAACCTCCAAGTAATGAAATTTGGCGGCACCTCGGTAGGCGACGCCGATTGCATCCGCCGCGCTGCGGCAATCGTCCAAGCGGCCGCCGCGAAACAATCCGTAGTAGTAGTAGTCTCCGCCATGAGCGGCGTAACCAACCGCTTGGTCCAAGCCGCCCACCGCGCCGAACAAGGCGAACAAGACTTCATCTCCCAACTAGCGCAAGAACTTCGCAGCCAACACATCACCGCGCTTGAATCCTTGGCAACCAACAATCAATCCCGCGTTAAAGTAACCATCGCCTGCCAGGATGTCCTCGATGAACTAGAGCGCCTACTCCGCGGCACCGCATTACTGCGCGAACTAACACCCCGAGCCTTAGACGTAATTTCGGGAATTGGCGAACGCCTCTCCGCTCCGCTAGTAACCGCCGCCGTAAACGAACTAAACCTCCGCGCCGAAGCCATCTCCGCCACAGAAATAATCGTCACCGACCATCACCACGGCCGCGCCGAACCCTTGATGTCCCTCACCCGCAACCGCGCCGAAGCGCGCCTCCGTCCGTTACTCGATCAAGGAATCACTCCGATTGTCACCGGATTCATAGCCGCCACACCGGAAGGCGTACAAACCACACTAGGCCGGGGCGGCTCTGATTATTCCGCCACCATTCTGGGAGCCGCACTAGGCGCCCAAGAAACGGTAATCTGGACCGACGTAGACGGGGTAAAAACGGCCGACCCACGTCTGGTCCCCGAAGCCCAAACCATCCCAGAAATCTCCTACAACGAAGCCGCCGAACTAGCTTACTTCGGTGCCAAAGTCCTGCATCCCAATACGCTCCGCCCAGTAACCGCCGCCGGCGTTCCAGTCTGGATCCGCAACAGCTTCGCCCCCGAAAAGCCCGGCACAAAAATCACCGCCCACGGCATGCCCACCGGCGGCGGCGTAAAAGCCCTAACCGCAATCCGCGACGTAACGCTGGTAACCGTAGGCGGCCCCGGCATAGTAGGCCTGCCGGATGTCCTGGCCCGTTCCTTCGCCGCCACATCCGAAACCCGCACGAATGTTTTTCTAGTCTCCCAATCCTCCTCGCAGAACGACATCTGCTTCGTAATCTCCACCGCCGACGAAAAGCGCCTGCTAAAATCCCTACGTGAAGCCTTCGCCCCAGAAATCGCCGAACAAACCGTAGAACACGTAACCAGCAACCCCGACATAGCCATAGTCGCGGTAGTCGGCGATAACATGCGCGGCATCCCCGGAGTAGCAGGCCGCACCTTCACCGCCCTGGGCCGCGAAAATGTAAACATCATGGCCATAGCCCAAGGCTCCTCCGAATACAACATCTCCCTAGTCGTCCAAAAAGACTCGATGCAGCGAGCCCTAACCGTTCTCCACAAAGAATTCCGCTTACACGAATCCGCCCCCAGTAGCACCGGCACGCCTGCCAGTGCTCCGACGACCGCACTCTCGAATTGCAAATGAATCGTTGCCGGACGAGCAACGTACGGTTCGAAGTACGCTACCGCTCACAAACCGTCAGCAAATCTAATGTGAGAGGCCTGGCTTCGCCTGGACACCGCCAACCCATCCATAATCTTTCCCAAAGCCTCATCCAACGAAATCTTCCCGTCCAAATAAGCCCGCCAAAAGGTCCCCAAGAGACCCCGATAATCCCGCCAACCCCCAACCCACAACCCCTGTTTATCCGCCAAAGGCTCAAACTCATGCACCCCAAGCCCATCTAAATCCCGCCGAGCAAACTCTCCAGTAGTATAAAAAATCAAAGCATGCCAAAAATCGTCAGGAGCGTCGATACCGTGCTTCTTCGCCTCGCTCTGAATCGCCTCGCCAAGCTTCCCCCGTTTCCCATCCACAATCCCATGCGAAGCCTCATGAAACAGCATCTCCAGCGCTCTAAATCCCTGATACCCAGCGTTCTCGCTGGACATGATGGTATGGATCTGACCGTCGGCCTCGGTATTCGTATAAGCCCCAGCCCAATTCGCATACACCGCAACGTCCACCCGAATCGGCTCGGCAGGCCATTCCGCCCCATAAGCCTTAGCTAGCTGCGTCCGCATCTGGTCGCCAACTGCCTCCACCAGAGGCTGCGCCAAGCGAATCCAAAATCGGTTCGTAGCATCGTGCCGTTCCCACCATTGTTGCCGGTAGATCGGCGCCGCCGCGCTCAACACTCCAGCCAATTCATCCCCAATCACATCACCGTTGATCGTGGCCGCCCCTTCCATGCGCGCCAGATACGAATCAATCCGCACCATCTGCTCATCCGTCAGCAAATCACGCGACACCATGCTGTCCCGATAAAACGACACGGCCTGGTCCCAACCCCCACGATAACCAGCCGCGATTTCAGGAGCCGGCTGTCGCGATCGGTCTTGTGGCAGTGCCTGTTGATAAAGGAAATGATGCAGGTTGATCCAAAACCCGCTATGAAACTCAAACATCCCGACCGTAACGGGCACAATGGGCGTCTTGCCCGCAAGCCCCTCCGCGAAGCCATTTCCACAAACTGTGCCGGCCACCACAAACCAAAGCGACAGCGTCGCCACCCGCCAACGATGCATGCTCAAACAAAAACTCAGTCCCTCCCTCCCAATGTCCTCTCTCACGCCGCCTCTTCCTCTGCGAATTCTGTGGGGAAACTCTTGCCTCGCTCCGCCACCCAAACCCTATCGCGGAATCAACTCGAACACCGGATAATTTCCCGCCACCCCGCGAAAAGCCTCCACAGGCGATCCCTTCGCCACCGGAAAAAACTTCTGCACCGCGGACGCGTATCGATTCAAATAAATCTTCAGCAATTCCGGTTTGTCAGCATCCGAAATGACCCGTAATCCGAAGTTCCGCCGGAAACTCCCCCTCTTCAACACGATTTCCCCCGCAGCCTCCGCATTCCGCACCCACTGCGTCCGCCCCCGGGGCGCCACCAAAATCTGCTTCCCGTTAACCTCCATCAAGTTCACCGGTGTCGAGAAAATCTTCCCCGACTTCCGCCCCCGCACCTGCAACAGGTAAATGAACTTGGGTCCAAGCCCCAGCCCGGCCAGCCCGCCCATCACGCGGTTGAAAAGTGCCTCAAAGCCGGTCGGTGCGCGAAACGTCGGGGTGTTGGGTTCGGAGGTCATCGGCGTATCTTACTCCAGGGTCCTTGGCAGCGGCGGGTGCCGTTCATTCCTGGTGTTTCCGGGGGAAATACTACAATGGACTCGGTCCGGTGCACGGCTCCTAAGCCAATCAGATGCAGTACTTGCGGAGGTGGTCAGAAACACACGGGGTTGAATTTGTTTGGAATCGACACTTACAGAAAATGGGGAGGGGGCGAATTCTTGGACACCAAAGAAACTGGCTGCAAACGCAAACTCATGAACGAGACAGGTGCCGCCGGTTATCTAGCTTGTATTCGGTCAGTTTACGGCTAAGGGTGTTGCGGTGGATTCCAAGCACATGCGCGGCCCGCGACTGGTTCCCGTCAACGCGATCCAGCACCCGCTTGATGAAGCGCTTCTCAAATTCTCCCACCGCCTCGTTAAACAAGATGCCACGTTCTACCATCTGGCTCACAAGCCCTTCCAATTGATCCTTCACCGTCCCACGCTCCAGAAAGAAAACAATGAGATGCCCCAGGGGTCAATTTCCAATCCGTGAATATTTCTGCTGCTAATCCGATGAACGGCCCGTTGTCAATCCAGTTCGTGGCCAACCAGGATGCGATACGCTTCCCGGTATTTGGCGCGAGTCGCAGCGAGGACGTCGTCAGGGAGTTCCGGCCCCGGCGCGACCTTCGGCCAGCGAATACGTTCCAAATAATCGCGCACAAACTGTTTGTCGAACGAAGGCTGGGGTCCGCCAGGTTTGTACTGCGCAGCAGGCCAGAAGCGAGAGGAGTCCGGCGTAAGTGCTTCGTCGATCCACATCAGTTCCTCACTGCCGGAAGAATTTTTCAGCAGGCCGAACTCGAATTTCGTATCAGCCAATAAGATGCCGCGCGGCTCCGCATAGGCTGCCGCGCGCCGGTAAATGTCGATGCTGACATCGCGCACCCGCTCGGCAAGCTCGCCCCCAACAAGTTCCACCGCCTGGTCCAACGAAATATTTTCATCGTGCCCGTTCACCGCCTTGGTCGCGGGCGTAAAGATCGGCTCCGGCAATCGGTCGGATTCCTGCAAGCCTGAAGGGAGCGCGATGCCGCAGATTTTTCCGGTCGCCCGGTAATCTTTCCATCCAGAGCCGGAGATGTATCCGCGCACGACGCACTCGATCGGCAACGGCCGTGTCTTGCGAACCACCATAGAGCGCCCAGCAAGCTCGTCGCGATACGCAGCAAACGCGGCAGGGAATTCCGTGGCGCTGAGCACGTGGTTGGGAATGACGTCCTTCAGGAGGTCGAACCAGAAAAGCGAAAGTTGCGTGAGCACCCGACCCTTATCGGGAATGCCTGTGGGCAGCACGACATCAAAAGCGGACAGCCGGTCCGATGCCACGATCAGCAACTGGTCGCCGAGATCGTAGATGTCGCGCACCTTGCCCCGAGCAGTCGGCAAGATGCCGGCAAAATTTGTTTCCCGAACGACTCTCATGGCAGCACCAAGAGGCAAAGAAAATTTCCCCTGTAGAAAGTGAATGCATTCTAGCGCAGCGCGACGCGAAGTCAATGTGAACAGCGGTGGAAAAAAAATCGCGGCGCGAAACAAAGTCAATGTTGAGAGTGGCGGGAAAAAAACCAGCGGCCTTGCGTTGCCAAGCGAAAACGCGAAAAGCGCAGCAAAACGTTGGCAATGTCCTGAAAAATTGTGCCAAACAGTTGCTGAGCCGCTGCAACAAACTACTCAGCCGCGACCTTCCGTCATACGATTGCTCTGCTCACTGCTTGTGTTTCTTTAGGATATTCATTTGCTCTGCAAGGCAACGGTTGTAGGCCGCGGGCCCCTGCGTCAATTTCGGAGTGGTGCATGCAAATTCCACCGCGTCACGGTCGGCGCTGTTTAATTTAGAGAGGCCGCGTGGCTTGGGTGACTTCTTCAATTCATCCAGCTGTTTGCGGAGGCATTCATTGTATTTTTCCGGGCCCTGCATCAGCTTATCCGACGCGCAAGTGGTTTGGATCGACTCCCGGTCCGCGTCCCGCAGCCCAGACAGGTCGGGCTCAGCGGTAATCTCTCCTTCGGCCGGAGGTCCAATGGACGGAGCAACTTGCGGTGCCGCCGGCAACGGCGTCGCCGTCGCCGTGGCGGGTAAAGGCATTGCCGCTCCCATTTGTAAACTGTCGACAGGGGTCATCACGAACACGGGAATATCTCCGGTGCTTCCTTCAACTCGCGAGTCGGAAAACTGGCTGAGCGTCGCCATGGACTTGCGTTCGGGCTCGCCCGGCTTGGCCGGTTCCGAACAAAAGCCTACCCAACTGGGTCCCCCGCCGGCGACGCGATGAAACTCGCATTTACTTATTTCGCTGAAGCTTTTGTTGCCGTTCTCGATGGCTTCGAGAAACAGCGTATTGCCATTGACCCGGGTCCGATAGTTCTGTCCATCTTTCAGGTTGGTCCAGAGTTTGGTCGGCGACGCAACGTTTTCTCCGTTTTCGTCAACTAC
>OBLW0100002829.1_pt1 | contig 13888 bp, 15 predicted proteins | sample 1520161 | NCBI WGS metagenome assembly OBLW01 (sample SAMEA3539309, study PRJEB22396) | soil metagenome | biome: tundra; feature: field; material: soil | place: USA | collected 2010-05 | depth 0.15 m
ATGCCGCGGCTGTCGATGCGCAGATTCTCGATGGAGACGTAGCTGCAATTCTCGATTTCAACGGTGTTGTAATCCGGCGCTCCTTGGATCACGGCCGGAGGATCGGCCGGCGGACCGGCGATCGTGATCCAAGCGTCTGGCGTTCCATTGAGATTTGCGAGGTACAGTCTGGGATATTTCCCCGGCGCCAGATTCAGAGTATCGCCCGGCTTCAATTGGCGCAGGAGGCCCTGGTAGTTTGACGGCTTGGCATTGTGTTCCTTGGCGCACAGCGGCGCAGCAGCGTTCCACGCCGCGAAGACGCAAATACTAACGAATAGGCACCGCATAGGAAGGATCGTAGCATGGTGAGGAATCCCGCTGGAGTAGTTGGTGAGATCATCGATACCCAGGAGCATCAGGGAGTCCGGATGCGCTCAGTCATATTGGGTGCGATCTGGCAGAAGTGCTTCACATTCCATGTGTAGATGGTCTCCGCCCGGGATTTCCGGGCGCAGGCCAGCAGAAGCGCATCGTAAACGCGCCCGCCGGCCATGCCGCGGTCGGACAGTTCGCGCATGGCGTCCATGTATTCGGCTTGGTCGAGCGTGATCGTCGTGATCCGTTCTACAATTTGTTGGACAAACAAGAAGGCCTGCTCGGAGGCGAGGATCGGCCGTATTGGGAGAGCCGTCATCGTAGCATAGACCTCAGCCAGCGAGTGGATTCCGCACGCACCGGTTTCGCGGTTTGCTTCGACAAAGACTCGAAGGCTGGCGTCATGATCGGCATGGTCACCCCAAAAGGCGGCAACCATGACCGAAGTGTCGAAAAATGCTTTCACTGCCGGTGCTCAAGCAAAATCCTGGGTCCGTTGACTTCGTTGCTCCTCGATGAGCTCCGAGATCGAGGTATTTGCCGACGTGCCGGATCGATATACCCACACGCCTTGCTCCTTCGCGAGGCCGGGCCGGACCCGAACCGGATGAAGGATCACCCGGTCATCCTCACTTTCAACTTCCAAGGTGTCCCCTGGCCCAACCCGGAGAGACTCACGGATAGCTTTCGGTAGAACCAGCCGACCGGCTTTATCGATAGTCAATCTGGCATTCATATATGGATTTTACCACGGCTCATTTCCCATTCTCTGATGGCAATTGGGAGACGGCAATGGGACAGCCTCTCTCGATGAAGTCTCTGATCTGCTCGTAGTCATTATTTAGAGCGAACACCATGGCCCCGAATTTTTGCAGAAAATCTTCTGTCCCGAAAAACTGGATCCGCAGCTCGCCTGGCTGCAGATCTACACCAGCCGGCAGACTCAAGAAACGGCTGCTCAGCAATTCGACCGCAGCCTGATTCCGGGCAATCTGCTTGTGCTTGCGGCTCGCATACCGGACCATCCCATCGAGATAGTGCTCGACGCGTTTTCGGCGGGCAATCTCCGGTGCGAACCGGCCGTCCTCCTGCAAGATCTGCAACTGCCGGATTAGATCCTCGCGCCGGCAGACCAGGGTATTTCCAGGACCGTCCCCTGCCCCGCAACGCTTCAGGATGCGCCACGCGGTCCATTTGCTCACTCCGAGAGTTTCCTCCAGCGTGCGCCGGTCGACCCAATCTACAGACATGGCAGTGAGCGCTTGAATTCCATCGGCGAGGCGATGTGCGTACATTGGTGTCGTCGGCACGATGTAAGTCCTTAAAAATGAGATCTCTCAGAAGGTTACTGCAATTCCATATGTTTTGCAACGAACGGTGCTGAGATGGCTAGCTATTGAGTTCGATAATGAAACGATATCGAACTCGATAGAATCTGCGCTAGAATAGCCGCCATGGCCGCCTCCACCGCAGTGGTTCCCGTGCCCGGCGACGAATCTCTCGCCTGCTACCTCGAAAACGCACGGACCTATTCCCAGGCCAGCAAGGCTCCCAATACCCGGCGCGCCTATCGTGCCGACTGGGCCGCCTTTGAACGCTTCTGCCGTGAGCATGCTCAGGTGAGCCTTCCGGCTTCCCCTCGGACAGTTGCTCTGTATGCCAGCGCTCTTGCAGGCTCCGGCCGCGTAAAGGCCAACACGATCACCCGCCACCTCTCGGCAATCAGCCAAGCCCACCAACTAGCCGGACTTCCCTCCCCTACCCGGGAGGCGCTCGTCCGGACCGTAATGGCCGGCATTCGCCGCGTGCACGGCACCGCAGTTCGTGCCAAGGCGCCGGTCTCCCCGGAGCTGCTGAAGAGATTTCTGGAACACGTTCCGCAAGATTTACGCGGTATGCGCGACCGGGCGCTGCTGCTTGTCGGATTCGCCGGCGCATTTCGCCGCAGCGAGTTGGTGGCCCTCCGGGTAAAGGACGTCCAGTTCGTGCCGGAAGGCCTGGCTGCCACGATCCCCCATTCCAAAACGGATGCGGATGGCGCGGGAGAAATCATCGGCATCCCGTACGGTAAGGATGAGGTCACCTGCCCGGTCCGGGCACTCCGGGCATGGCTCGAAAATTCTGGCGTTGAGGAAGGCCCGATCTTCTGCGCGGTGGATCGGTGGACGGGCGTTTCGCGGCGCCCCCTCGAGGACCACCGTGTGGCCCTCATCATCAAGAAACTGGCGGCCAAGGCCGGCTGCGATCCGGCCGCCTTCTCCGCGCACTCTTTGCGTTCCGGGTTCGCGACCGCCGCTGCGGAGGGAGGAGCCTCGGAACGGGCCATCATGGATCAGACCCGCCATCGTTCGCTAAAACAGGTTCGGCGCTATATCCGGCGCGGTTCTCTGTTCCGCGACAATCCGGTTCGAAATACCGCGTTGTAGGGCGTCGGGGACTTCAGACGCGCGCTTTCGCGATCTTTCGGCGGATGGCTGCGGCGACCGCCACCATTACGGTAGCGAGCAAAACGATCGGCCCCGGTTCCGGCACCGTCGAATCCATGGTGTGGGCTGGGGTCGGGGTAAGGAACTCCTGCACGGGAATACCATAAGAGTTCACATAAGCTTGCGTACCGGTGACCAGATCCCAACTGCCGGCGTATGCCGAATTGGCCCACCCGGCCGCAATTGCGTTCTGCGCCGCGTTCAAGGCCTCGTCGACAGCCTCTTCGAAGGTCAACGACCCCGGAAGGCCGCTCTCGGTTGTCGGAGCGGTCTGGTAGTTGGTGGAGTACACGTAATTCTGGAAGGCCCACGAACCGCCCGTGCCGTCGATTTCGCTCCGCAGAGCGGCTTGGTTAGGTGCCTCGACAAACAGGTCCCACGCGGCTACCTGCGAAATGATGGCGTCCTGAACGTTGGGGCCGTTCTTGCTGAGCAGCGACTGCTCGAGATTGGAGAACAGCCAGGCTGCTTCGAGATACCGGGTGTAGGGGTTATTGCTCGCGATCTGGACAGCGTACTGGCTGGCCTGCGGATCGGACGGGGTAGCCGTGGGGGTGTCTCCGGAAAAAGCGAAATTGGCCCCCGCGGTAGGGGTGATGCCATGGCCATAATTTCCACCGAACTGGGAATAGTTCGTTACATTGTATTGATTCAAACTCAAAATCGTGGCATTCCATGCCGTCGGGGGCGCGATTTCGTCATTGTAATCGAGACAGAATATTTGCAGGACCAGATTATTTTGGCTTGTGTCGATCGCTGTATACGGGCTGGTCCCGAAGTCAGACCATACCGCTTCATACGTCCCGCCCCAATTGAGATTATCTGCGAATAAGCATCCGCAGCTCAAAATAAAGCAAAGAAATCCGAGACGAACTTTCATCTATATTTCAAGCCCTCTATTACAACTCTAGCTTAAGCTGGCCTCGAATGCGCAGTCTCATGAGTACCTGTTTGGGCACCGATGGTTTGGGATCAGAGGTACTGGTACTGTTCGCGCCGGCATGGCCTTGGCGATGTCCGGTTGTTATGATGGGTGCTGTTTCCAGCCATGTCACCACGAAACTCCACCCGGCTTGCTTTTTTGGCCGCCGCCGCAGGAGCGCTTGTAGCCGCGAGGGCGCAAGCTCCCAAGCCCCTTCTGGATATAACGGCCTCCACTGCGCGGCGCGGGACTAGCGGTTCGTTTCTGATTGTGTTGAAGCCGGGCGGGACGGGCCTTGTGGCGCTGCAATGGGAGTTGTCCGCGGGACCCGGCATCACGCTCGAGACTGGCGACATTATGGCCGGCAGCGCTGCCGAATCGAGTCAGAAAACGATTACTTGCACAGCCAGGCAGACCAAATTTGTGTGCATCCTGGCGGGAGGCCAAAAGACCCTGCCGGCGGGCACAATCACTGTTGTAAGGTATAAAGTCAGCGCGCGGGCGCACGCAGGAATCGTGGATGTCCGGATTGAGAATGCGACCGCTGTCTCAGCCGATTTGAAGCGAATCGACATTGGCAGCGCCAAAGCCGCCATCACCGTTGAATAGCGAAGCCTCAGGCACGGACCAGCTCCAAAACGGTGATTTCGGGCGGGCAGTTATAGCGGACCGGCAGCATGCAGCAACCTGCGCCGGAACTCGTGAATCCCAGGGTTTCGCCGTGCTTCCATAGCCCGCGCGCGTACCCCCGGGGGCGTGCGTTCAATATCGGCGCCCCTCCGCCGGGTAAACAGACCTGGCCCCCATGCGTGTGGCCGCAGAGGTATAGTGCTACCCCGGTGGCGGCGGCTTGCGCATATAGCTCAGGCGTGTGCGCGAGCAACATGTGGAAAGCGCCGCCAGGGACAGCTTGGAGGGCTTCGGACAGTTCACCGCCGCCGGTTTCATCGGCGCCGGTCGCCCAAAAGTCGCGCTCCACCTCCATGCTTTCGTCGATCAACATCCGTACCCCAAGCCGCTCCATTTCCAGAGCGATCTCGGCGCAATCGTGATTACCGAGAATGCCCGCGACTCCAAGGCGGCTGCGGACCGCCCCCAGCACGGCCTGCATTCGTGGATACACCCCCTCACAGGGTCCCTCCACGTCGAAACGGTAGTCCCCGGTGAGCACACATAAATCCACGGAGAAGCTCGAAAGACGACTGCACAGCACCTCGGTTAAGCCGTCCATCCCATCGATGTGCAGGTCGGAAAGATGCAAGATTCGAAAGCCGTTCAGCGCCTCCGGCAGGTGCGAAAAAGAAAGACGGTGATGCCGCACCTGGAGCTGCAATGCGTTTTGAATTCCCCGAGCGTATAACCCGGTACTCCGTAGCGCGATCCGCAGCAAAGGCGTGACGAACCTGTGACAATGAACGAGAACGGGATTGTGACCACTATTTCGGAAGGTTTTGCGGCCCAATGATTCAGCGGCCCGGCGGGACGCCAGGCGTTCTTCGAGATTGCGTACTTTGGCTTTTGCTTGCGGGAATCCGATCATTTGCGTTGGCAGGTCATCTCAGTGGCAGCATTCGATTTAGAGGATGCAGCAGTTCCGTTCCATCGCCCCAATTCCCCACTATCGAGGACCCCAGTTTCGTTTGTCAAGTTGACGAATACCTTCTCCTGCCCGATCCGCAGTCCCAATTCTGCGGACTTTACGCCAGTATTCTGGATTTATCTTGCGCTAATGATATGAAAAAACGAGGCTTACGGGTGGCCGTCCGGGTGCGTTTTCAAGTGACGAACTATGTACCAAAGGCTGGGAGACGCGATCGTGCTCGGGCTGTTCGCAAGGATCTACGCGCTGGCGGTCTTCTGCCTGAAACGCAGGCCGGCTTAAATGCGGAACGCGCTTACGGTCGATGTCGAGGAGTACTTCCATCCGTCTGAGGTCCAGGCGTACGTTCCCCAGGAGCGCTGGGCAAGCTTCCCTTCCCGTTTGGACGAACAGATCGGGCGCATTCTCGAGTTGTTCGACCGCAAATCGGTGAAGGCAACGTTTTTCGTCCTGGGGTGGGTTGCGGAGCGCCGGCCAGCTACGATCCGATCCATTGCGGCGGCCGGACACGAGATCGGGTGCCATAGCTACGCGCACCAGTTGGTGTACCGCCAGAATCCAGCGGCGTTCCGCCAGGACACGATACGCGCTGTCAAGGCGATCGAGGATAGTTGCGGGGTGACTCCCCGGGTGTATCGCGCCCCCAGTTACTCGATCACGCGCGAGTCGCTTTGGGCTCTCGAAGTCCTTGTGGACTGCGGCTTTACGCACGACTCCAGTATCTATCCCATTTCCCACGATCGTTATGGGATCCCTGGTTCCAACCGTCACGCACATGTCCTCCAGACTCCTTCCGGCCCGATTCATGAGCTGCCGATAGCGACAGTGAAATTGTCGTCTGACCAGGTGGCGCCGATCGGCGGTGGAGGGTATTTGCGACTGCTTCCATACCGCTACACGGCGGCCGGTATCAGGCGCGTAAACCGCGATGAGCAGCAGCCGGTCTGCCTTTACTTTCACCCGTGGGAGATCGATGCCGGGCAGCCGCGACTGGCTTCCGGACTGATTGCGCGGTTACGGACGTACTCCGGTCTCAAAGGCATGCAGCGGAAGCTTGGCCGGCTGCTGACGGACTTTGAGTTCTCGTCGATCACGGCGGTCTATGGCGCCCCGGGCGATAAACTAAGCCGCACCACACATAGCCAATAATGCCACAGTAGTACCATCGGTGAGCTTTTTGCTTTTGCCCACAGCGAAGCGCCACCCGCGGGCGTACCAGGTCTGCAGCACCGTTTCCGGGCGCGGCACCAGATAGGCGCTGGTCTGCATCCGGTGATGGCCCGGCGCTGTGTGAAGGTGGATTACAGCCTTGTCCTGCAGTTCCCCGATCACATTTTGTATACCACGCTTACTGAGACCAGTAAGGCGGCCGAGATCCGCATATCCCCCCCGGTAAAGCTGTTCCCCGCCCGGGGAAAACTGGCAGCTTCCCAACATCAAGCTATAGACGGCGTACTGCCCGGGCGTGAGGCCGTCCGTAATGCGGCGCAGTGGCCGAAGCTTCCAGGAACGGCTGACATTATTTGGTACTGTGGCACTATTTATGGCTGTAGCAGTATTATCTACTGGGGTATTATTTGCGCCTGACGTATTATCAACCACAGAAGCATAGAACCCCACAGCCGCACTCTGTTGTTCTGACGAGGGATGTATGGCTGGCCCATTAACTGCTTCAGTAGCACTATTTACCACTGAGGTATTATATACGCCTGGCACCTTTTCTGCTACAGCCAAGGCCTTTACTTCATCTGGCGCATCTTGTGATACAGGCACAGTTTCTGATACAGGCTCAATTTCTGGTACAGGCACAGGCTTTGCGCCAGTGGCTTGGTCTGCCTCTGTAGCATTATTTATATGAGGCGAAAAAAAGGGGCCCTCACGGGCGGGCAGGGAAGGCGGCGCCATAACCGCCTGGACCCAATCGCTGTTAATATCGAACTCGCTGCGGTCAACTGTAAAACTCAGCTTTGGCTTCGACGGTGTCGATCTTTTCGGCTTCATGTCCTAACCTTTTCATGAGGTATTCTACCAACTTCGAATAATCCTCGGCGGCCCGAGTACGCGGGTCGTATTCCCAGATGGATCGCTTTGAGGCGGCTGCATAGCTCAATTTTACGTCCTGGCGAATTACCAGCGGCAACAGGTACGGCCCCAGATCCGGATCTTCCTGCAGCGCAGTCATGGTTTCTTTCGAACCGTTGGTCGACGCATTGTATAGCGTCGGCAGAACCATGATTTCCTTGGTGGGCGACTCGAACGCCGAAAGTATCCGCTTCAAGCCTGCCAGGCTCTGCACGGCGCCAATAATCGCCATCTGGTCCATGGACACCACCAACACAACCACATCCACATAGAGCAGGGTATTGACGGTCAGCAGACTCATGGCTGGGCTGGTATCCACCACCACGAAATCATAGCCCGTTACGGTTTTCATGCGCCGCGAGAAAATCTTCTCCCGGAGGGTCTCGCCGGCCAGCCGATTCTCGAGACCGAAGGCCACATTGCTGCTGGGGATCACATCCAGGTTCTCCCGCACCCCTGTCCGAATGACCTGATCGATGAGCATGTCATCGGCTAGCAGATCGTATATGGTGTTCTGCTGCGCGCGAATCTTGAGCGAGTGCGCCACGTTTCCCTGGGGGTCCATGTCGACCAGGAGCACCTTTTGCCCGAAGGACGCGATACCGATCGCCAGATTCACGCTGGTCGTGGTCTTGCCGACCCCGCCCTTCATGTTCACAATGGCGATGCGTACCATTCACTCCCTTCCTTTTGCCCGCAAGTCACCGTCTTCGTGCAACTTACGGACGACCACCTGGGCGTGCCGCACATCCGCGCTGTTCCACAAACGCACCTTGCCGTGCATCTGCGGTTCAGGAATTTTCTTTTGTTTCAGGAGTTTCAGCAAAGTAGGGTGACTGACGCCAAGTACGGTCGCAACTTCCTGCGTTGATAGGGAACCGCCCGGGTTGATTCCTCTCCTCCCTGCTTTCGCCATGATGAGGCTGATACCCACTCCTTCCAATCCGGTTCGAAAATCCAATTCCTTAATAGATTACTCATAAGTGATTGACAAATCAAGCCGCCAGCCATAGACTAACGCCAAGGTGCCCCTTCAAACGCTCTTTAAACCCTTGAATTCTCACCTGCTTACTGGCGGACAGCCCGGTGTCGTAGATGTCAACTTGGCCTACTGCACGGTTTGGGGAGACAAACTTTGGATAGGAGGAGCACGAAGTGCACGATTTGGGGAGACGCGATGCACGATTTGAGTAGACAACCTGCACGATTTGGGGAGACGAGGCGCACGGCTTCGGCAGACGGAGCGCACGGCTTGAAGAGACGAGTTGCACGGTTTGGGGAGACGATGAGACCCGATTTCTGCCGTAAATTCAGTAACTTAACTTCGGTGGACAAATACACAAAGGCACAATGAAAAGAGGTAGAACAACACCAACCAACGATGCTGCTGTCCTCAGCGGCAACTTGTTCGATCCCCAGACTTCGCCTCCCGACGTTTCGGCCAAAAGCATCGACCTTGTTCCTCTCCAGGTGATCCGCACGGAAACCGTCCTCTCCAAGTTGCCGATACACAATCTTTCGAAAACGGGCTCTTTTGAAATCCAGATCATCCGTAAGAATGAGCGTGGGGAAGTGGAACTCCGATGGGAGGTTTCCTATAGCTCACGCTACGGTCCGCCGCGCCAACTTGCCTACAAGATCGATACGATTGTCGTAAACCGCAAGATCGACGAGTTGGGCCGTCCTGTCCCGAGGTTCATACGGCTGGGCAGCCTCCGCGATGTGGCTCGGGAACTTGGATTGGGCGGTGATACCAACAATGCGAGAAAAGCTCTTCGGCAGAATGCGTTTACCGGCATCGCGGCCCGCCTTACCTACCGTGGAACGGACGGCAGCGAACGCCGCGTGGAAGCGGACTTCACCCGCTATAGCGTGGTCTTTGCCGGTGAGAAACTTCCGGACGGCCGGAGCGCCGACTGTGTTTATCTGATCCTGAGCGACACGTATCTGGAAGTTCTGAACAGCGCTCCCATGCGTCCGCTGAACTACGAATACCTGAAGATCCTGCCGCCGGCCGCCCAACGGTTTTACGAAATCGTCAGCTATAAAATGTTTGCAGCCCTCAAACATCAACAGCCCCAGGCGAGGCTCGCCTATTCGGATTTCTGCACCTGCTCGGCGATTCAGCGCTATTTCGACTACGACCATTTCAAGAAGCAGATGTACAAAATACACAAACCGCATCTGGATTCCGGTTATCTGGCAAAGATCAATTACCAACACACCATCGATGGGGCAGGGAATCCGGACTGGGTGATGCTTTACGATCCCGGCCCGCGCGCCCGCGCCGAGTTCCAGACGTTTCAAAAGCGCACCGGGGCCGTTCCGGCTCCTGTAGTGGCGCTGGAAAACCCAGCCAACACTGAACCGCCCGAAGCTCAAGTCAGCACCATGCGCGAGCTGCCGGAAGGAGCATTGAAACAGGAAGCCCTGGAACAAGAATTGATGCGCCGCGGCGTCTCGCAGCAACAGGCACGCAAACTTCTCGCCAAGACAGCACCGGGACAGATCGTGGCGGAGCAGATCTACTGGGGCGATCGTTTAGTACAGGAAAACCGTGGCCGCATTTATAATCCGCCGGGCTTTTATATTTATTTAATTCGCGAAAACGTCCTTCCGCCGTCCGAGTTTCTAGCCGGATCGGGCCAAAAGGAGGCACTTATGGATACTCCGCCCGCGAAAAGCCGGGACCTCGACCAGTTGCACGCCTATGAGGAATATCGCCGCGAAGAGATTGAGCACTACATCGCCATCCACTACCCGCCGGAGAAATACGAAGAAGTTATAACGCAGATCGAGAAGCGGGTACAAAAGCAATACCGGTCGGCTGCGCTCTGGCGCCCGGAGAATCTCCGCGAAGTCGCGGCCGGACTTCTGCGTCAGGAGGTAGCCGGCCGAATCCCGTTTATTTCACCAGGCGATTTCACAGGCACCAGCCACAGTAGTAAATAATGCTATAGTGTGGGCAATTTTTACAGTTAAATATTTTCACTACTAGGGTTTAGCTAGTGTATTTTCCGGTACAATATACATATAGAGCGGGTCGTATCCGTTTATTTTCCTGAGCAACCTCCCGTGGTCCATTAGTTGCAACGTCCCCGCCCTTCAAAAGGATCAGTTTTATTTTAAACAGAAAACAGGGAAATCTCTGATGCTACAACTCCATTCTGCCGACGCAAAGAAAAGCTGTTTCCGCTGCGGAAACGAATTCCTAACCAGTGAGGGGGAACGTGTTTGCGCGAGCTGCCGCAGGTCTAAAGTTTCGCCCCTGGAGAATAGAAAGCTGAGTTTCCGAGAAAAGCAAGTAGTCCATTTAATCATCCAGGGTAAAGCCAACAAGGAGATCGCCTTCGAATTGCTCTTAACGGAAGGGACGATCAAGGAGTACCTCAACCGAATCTTCCGAAAAGTCGAAGTCAAAAACCGGACTGAATTGGCTGTTTGGGCTTTGATGCAGCAAGTAGCCGCATGACGCTAATTTGGTGAAACAGCCTGTAAGGCCTTCACAAAAACGCTCACCTGCCATCGTGAGCGGCCGGCCCGATTCTCACTTTCAAGTTCCCCGGTTCCTGCGCACCTCCTCGGGCTTCAAAAACTAATTCGAATCTAAATCAATGTTCAGGGATGGGCTGCCCACCGCAGCCGGCCCTTAGGGAGAGCTACGTGTTCAAACGAGGATTACAGGCCGTCGTCGTCGCTTCTGTTTTAACGATCGCTGCGCACCCTTTGCGCGCACAGGCGCTAAGTCTTTCATCGGCGGTGCTTTCGACGGCCGGAGGAACGTCTTTGAATCTGACATTGGCCGCTGGAGGAACCTCGGCCGCTGCCTTGCAATGGACGTTTCAATATCCTCCAGCAGCGCTTAGCGGCTTTTCCGTCACCGTGGGCGCCGCACTCACAGCAGCGGGCAAGTCGTTGTCGTGTACATCGGCAGGCGGATGGTCCACCTGTTTGGCTTCCGGTCCAAATGCCACAGCGATTGGGGGCGGAGTGGTGGCTCTGATCAACGCCACGGCTTCCCAGACGGCAGCCGTTACGGTAACCAATGTACAGGCGGCCTCGCCGGCTGGAAGCGCTGATGCTATTTCCGCAACCAGCGGAACGATCACGGTGCCATTGCCCCCGCGAACGCTCAGTTCACTTGCGTGCACCCCGACACTGCTTTCCGGCGCCTCATCGAGCGCTTGTACGGTGACGTTGACCGGAACCGCCACCGCTGCTACAACCGTGGCATTGAGCAGCAACAACACCGCCATCGCCGTGCCGCTAAGCGTGACGGTCCTGTCCGGCTCGTCCACCGCTCAGTTTTCCGCGATAAGCAATAGTTCTCTGAACGCCATCGCTACGCTGACCGCGTCGCTCAACGGGATATCGAAAATAGTTTAACATGCTAAACACTTATTTCTCGAAGGTTGCCCTCGCTGTTTTTGCGCTTGTGCTCCCGCCGTGGGCTGCCCTCGCCCAGTCGTCTCTGGCCCTTTCCTCTATCCCTTTGGCTCCGGCCGGACCGGTTTCGCTGAACCTTTCGCTCTCCTCTCCGAGCGGCACGTCCGTCGCAGCTCTCCAGTGGACCCTTACCTATCCTGGCAGCGTGTCTAATCTTTCGGTTGCTGCCGGACCGGCGTTGACCGCGGCTGGCAAGACTCTGACATGCACGACGGCGTTTGGTGGGTACGCCTGTATTGCCAGCGGCACGGACGCAACCGCGATCGCGAATGGAATAGTTGCGACAGTCTCCGCGACGGTCTCCGGATGGGGCGCGATCAGTGTCGGGGTGGGCGGCGCCATGGCGGCGGACCCGGGTGGAAATTCCGTCTCCGTAACCGCCACCGGGGGCACGATGAATATAAGCCCTCCAGCTTCTATCGTCATCAGCTCGCTCGCGTGCAATCCAACATCTTTGAGTCCCAATGCGGCGGCCGTCTGCTCAGTGACTCTCAACGGCCCAGCGGGAGCGGGCGGAGCGAACGTCACGCTGGGCACAACGGGCAGTATCGGCACGGCGGCGAATTCATTTGCGATCGCAGCGGGATCGAGCATTGGCACGTTTTCCGCAACCGCCGCCCAATTCACGTCGAACCAGACTGCCACTGTTACGGCCTCTTTCAACGGCTCCTCCAGTAACGCAACCGTTTCTCTGGTCGTTCCCGTTTTGATCTCTTCTCTGCAGTGCACCGCCGCTGCTCTGTCTTCCAACACCAGCACCGTCTGCATCGTCACATTGACCAGCGCAGCGCCCGCCGGCGGCGCTTCGGTCGCCCTCTCCGGCGCCATCGCCAACATACTCACGCTGCCCGCCTCCGTCACCGTTCCGGCCAATGCCACCACCGCCGCCTTCGTCGCCAGCAGCGGCACGATCTCGGCCAATCAGAGCGCCACCATCACCGCGTCTCTCAACAGCTCCTCCCAGCCCGCCACTCTTTCCCTGACCTCTTCCACACTGCTCTCGTCCCTGCAATGCGTATCGCCCACCCTCGCTTCCAACGCCAATACAACCTGCACCGTGGCCCTCTACGTCCCCGCCCCGGCCGCCGGAACTGTCATCGCCCTCTCGACCAATAACCCCGCGCTCCAAATTCCGGCATCCATTACCGTGCCCGCCAACGCTGCATCCTTCACTTTCCCGGTCACCACCGGCATATTCTCTACCGACCAGACGGCGATTCTCTCAGCGTCGCTCAGCGGCTCCTCGACCACTGCTACCGTGGCCCTCTCCGCCTCCGTGGCCCTCTCCTCCCTTCAGTGCTTCAGCACAATCCTCTCGCCCAATTCCGTTACCAACTGTACTGCGCATTTGGTCAAAGCGGTTCCAGCCGGCTCCCTCATTTCCATTTCCATTTCCAGTGATAACGCTGCCTTAGTCGCACTTGTGACACAGGTTGTCGTACCAGGCCAAACTGCCGTTGTGAGCTTCCCCGTCATAAGCGGCGCTTTTGCCAGCAACCAAACCGCGACGCTCACGGCCTCCCTTTACGGTGCGGCGATCGCCGTCAAGATTTCCCTGGCTGTTTCTCTGACAGTCTCCTCGTTGCAGTGCACCCCCTCTACCCTGGCTTCCAACGCCAGCACCACCTGCACCATCACATTGACCAGCGCGGCACCCGCCGCCGGCGCTCCCGTCACCCTCTCCGGCGCCATCGCCAACGTCCTCACCCTGCCCGCCTCCGTCACCGTTCCGGCCAATACCACCACCGCCACTTTCACGGCTACCACCGGCTCCATCCCTGCCAATCAGACCGCCACTATCACCGCGTCTCTCAACGGTTCTTCCGGCAGTGCAACTGTTTCCCTCACCACTCCAGTTCTCATCTCTTCCCTGCAGTGCACCCCCTCTACCTTGGCTTCCAACGCCAGCACCACCTGTACCGTCACGTTGACCAAAGCCGCGCCCGCCGCCGGCGCTCCCGTCACCCTCTCCGGCGCCATCGCCAACGTCCTCAC
>OBLW0100002833.1_pt1 | contig 13880 bp, 14 predicted proteins | sample 1520161 | NCBI WGS metagenome assembly OBLW01 (sample SAMEA3539309, study PRJEB22396) | soil metagenome | biome: tundra; feature: field; material: soil | place: USA | collected 2010-05 | depth 0.15 m
CGAACAGGTCGAGCAGGCTAACCTTACCCTTGGGCCCGTCGAACTCGTACTTCTTTTCCACCGCCATCCACGGCATGCGTCGACGCTCGGCGGCGAGCGCATCGCGGGAGCGGGTAAAGGCCTTCTCCTTCACGAGGAGTTGCTGCCGCGCAGCCTCCCACTCCTGCTGCGACATGATCGGGGATGTCTTCATCGTGATGTGCCCTTTCGGGTGCTCTTTGTCTCTCTCTTTGCTGGTTGCCATATCGTTTCTCCTTTTAAGCCTTTGCTTCAGGGTAGTGGTGCAAAGTTGATTCGCGTTTTGTCCTTTGTGTTGCCACTTCGGATTAGCTTGTATGCCGATAAAACCTCGATCCTCTTTTCGCCCATTAAGTGTTCGAAAGGGTTACATCAGCAGTCACCTTCCTCCGGTGTCGCTTTGCCCAACGGCACATTCCTCTGAGTGGAGCGATGATTGTCCTTCCCAGATTGGTCAACGAATACTCGACAGTAATGGCCCTCGATTGCGTCACACGCCGGTCGATTAAACCTACGGATTCGAGATTGCGGAGAGTTCTGGTCAGCATGCGTTGCGAGACCCTCCCGAGCTGGCGGCGCAACTGCCCGTGGCGATAAGGCCTGTCTCGTAGCGAAAACAAAATCTTGGGCGTCCATCTGCCGATGAAGATGGACGAGGCCATTTTTGATCCTTGTGTTGTATTCATGCCGCTCTTCCTTCTGCGAAAACGTCTCAGCGAAATAACCGTTTCGACTTTTCCTCTCACGCCTTTGTTTCGCAGTCGGCACCGTTCCAGCTTGCCAAACTCGCCTTCAAGGCGCAATTAGGAACATGTGTGTGCCTCCTCGAACCTCTGGCACCTTTCCGAACGATGCGGATAATGTGGTGCGTTATCCGAGCCTGGCTGCTGCCCTCGCAATCAAGAGCAGCCCTACCCCGACCACGATAATTCCGATGGCTCGTGCGACGCGCTCGCCATTCGGTGCGATCCGTTCGGCAGTGATTGCTGCCGTGACAAGAGCCATCACGCGCAGATCCATGACCCCGATGACGAGGAGGATCGCCGTAAAGGCAACGCAGCCGTAAGTGCAGTGGAGGCCGAGGCGCAGCCCGTGTCGCCAAGCCGTGGCTGCATCCGCCGGCAACGTAGGCTCGCGTCCCCATGGCTCCCGGCAGCAGGTAAGGTGATGTGCCTTCCATGTGGTGAACTGGAGCGCGCCGGCGATCACGACGACGACGCCGACCGCGATCGGAACAACGCGCGCCAGCGCAGGCTGTTGCATCTCGACCTCCGCCAGCGTCGCGCCCAGTGGAAAAACAACAATTCCGAACACAGTCCAGACTAAGAAGTACCCGATGCCGGCCAGAGCAGCCAGCCAGCTCAGGCGCGTGTCGCCTCTGCTGCCAATCGTCCGGCGATAGCGCCACAGCGTGGGCACGAACGACGGCAGCATCATTGCCACCATCATCACGACCCACATGCCGACGAACGACACCGCAGCGCCCACCCATGTCTGTCCAGGCATCGGCATCCACGCCATCGACATCGTCCAGCCGCCGGGCATCGGCATCTCTCCCATTGCTGACATGGAGCCACACCAGACAGTCGTCAGCGTTGCGCTTGCGACAAAGAGCAGCGCTGAGGTGCCGAAGAATGCTTGCTGTGAGGTTCTCTCGAAAGTCATGGGTCATTACCTCATGTCCCGCAATTGGTTGCCAATTTAACCACCGCTATGTCGCTCATCACTTGCCGTACTCGTCGTGTCGGTGCCACCAGAGACCATTCTCATTACGCCCCTTCGGGGCACGGTCGAGCCATGGGTACATGCCCCAGAGGCCGTCGAGCCCTCGCGCATAGGTGGAATATGTGTGGTAGATCACGCCGTCTTCGAGGGCGAATGCGCTCATGCCCGGTCTCTCGCGAATGTATGTCGCCGTGTCCGTTCCGCACATAGCCGCGAACGTCGCAGGCCCATCGGGCGTCGAGCGCGAGATCTCGGCCCCTTCTTGTCCGCGTGTTCGCAGTGGCGCCTCGGGCCGATAGTTGTATTCGATGCCGCCCTCGCGCTGTTGCTCCTGCGTGTAAGAAGCGCAGAAGTCAAAATTGAAGTCACCGCCGACAGAGGAGGCCCAAGGGAACGTCCAGCCCATCCGACGCTTGTACGCTTGCAGCTTCGCAACGGGGGCGCGTGAAACGGCCCAGAGCATCACGTCATGATTGGACAGGTGTACAGCGATGCCGTTGAAGCCGTCTGCGATAGACGAGCAAGAGGGACAGCCAGCGGTGAAGTCAGGCCCGAACATAAAGTGGTAGACGAGGAGCTGCGAGCGTCCACGGAAAAGTTCTGCCAGCGAGGCGCTTCCCTCGTCGGTTTCGAAGCGATACCCCTTATTGATTGGCGCCCACGGCAGATCCTGCCTCTGGCGCGCCAGCTCGTCGCTTCGGCGTGTGAGTTCCTTCTCCGCCTTGAGCAGATCGAGCCGCGCCTTCAGCCATTGTTCTCGTGTTCCGGTCTTGTGTGTGGTCATTGTGCTTGTCTCCCTTCGTACTTTTCTCGATGTGACTTGGTGTTTGATTGCCATGCGCTATATTTAGCGCGGGGCATCGAAGGGGTGGGAGTGACAAGTGTGTCGGGATTCGTATGGACTCTCTGATCATAGCTGCAGCTCGTGCACTTGCGGCGGGCGATCCCCTAGGAGCGTTGAAGCGGGTCGCCTTGCGAGACGATCCGCCAGCGCTCGCGCTTCGAGGCATCGCGATGGCGCAACTCGGGGAATACGCGCGAGCGAAGGAACTGCTGCGGAGCGCTGCGCGGGCCTTCGGTCCGAAAGAAGCCGTGGCGCGCGCGAGGTGCATAGTTGCTGAGGCCGAAATCGCGCTCGCTTCGCGGGATCTGGGTTGGCCTGCGAAAATGCTCGACGCTGCACGGTCGACCCTCGAAGCGCACGGCGACCGCTTGAACGCGGCGTATGCGCGATACCTAGAGGTCCGGCGCCTGGTCCTGATCGGGCACTTGGATGAGGCCGAACGCATGCTTGCCAACCTGGATCCGAGTCCTTTTCCGCCCGCATGGAGGACTGTGCACGCGCTCGTGGTTGCCGGAATCGCAATGCGGCGCCTCCGGACGAAAGAAGCGCGAGAGGCGCTTGCTCGGGCCGAACGCGCCGCGCACCAGGCTTGTATCCCTGCGTTGATGGCCGAGGTTGAAAGCGCATCCCGCGCCCTGAATACGCCCGCCGCGCGCCTGCGGGCGCGTGGCGACGAGCGTCTCCTACTGCTCGAAGACGTTGAAGCGTTGCTGGCGTCCAAAGCCATCGTGGTGGATGCATGCCGGAACGCGGTGCGTGACGCAAATACCCTCGTTTCGCTCGCAAGACGTCCGGTGTTGTTCGCCCTCGCACGTGCGCTAGGTGAAGCGTGGCCCGGAGACGTGCCGAGAGACCTGCTCCTGGCGCGGGCCTTCGGAGCAAGATTCGTCGACGAATCGCATCGCGCGCGTTTGCGGGTCGAGATAGGGCGGCTTCGGAGGATGCTTCGGAGGCTGGCAGATATCAGTGCGACGAAGCGGGGCTTTGCACTCGTTCCGCAGGGTGGACGCGAAGTCGTCGTGCTGGCCCGGCCTGTCGAAGAGGAACATGCTGATGTGCTAGCGTTTCTCACGGACGGTGAGTCATGGTCGAGCTCGGCCTTGGCGCTTGCGCTTGGGACGAGCCAGCGCACCGTGCAACGGGCTCTCGACTCGCTCGCGGCAGCGGGCAAGGTGCAGTCGTTTGGTCAAGCGCGCGCCCGCCGTTGGATCACGCCGCCAGTGCCAGGATTCACGACGCTTTTGTTACTCCCCGCTCCTCTGCCGAGTGATTAAGGTGGAAGCATGAAACGATCAAACGCCGAAATCGTCCAAGAGTATGGCCCTTTCCCGGGAGCTGACCGAGTGCATGGAGTTAGCTATGACGGTCAGCACGTCTGGTTTGCATCTGGCGATAAGCTGAATGCCTTTGATCCCGCGAGCGGAAAGATGATGCGCTCGATCGATGTCGCGGCACATGCAGGAACGGCTTTCGATGGCAAACACCTGTTTCAGATCGCCGAGGATCGCATCCAGAAGATCGATCCCAAAACTGGCCGTGTGCTCGCCACTATCCCAGCGCCCGGCGGCGGCGGCGACTCGGGACTCGCGTGGGCCGAAGGTACTCTTTGGGTCGGGCAGTATCGAAACCGGAAGATCAATCAAATCGATCCTGAGACCGGCGCGATTCTTCGCACCATCGAATCTAACCGCTTCGTCACCGGGGTCACTTGGGTCGATGGAGAGCTTTGGCATGCCACCTGGGAAGGTGAGGGGAGCGACTTAAGGCGGGTCGATCCCCGGACAGGAGAAGTCCATGAGAGGCTCGACATGCCGACTGGCGTGTACGTTTCAGGGCTCGAGTCCGATGGCCGCGATCAGTTCTTCTGCGGAGGAGGACCGAGCGGGAAAATCAGGGCGGTCCGGCGGCCTCGGCGGGCAAGAAGCGAAAGGCAGCAGCCCTAGACCCAGTCGACGCTCAAAAACAAGTTGTCAAGGACGAACTCGGCCTCCAGTTCTAATTGTGACGCCTACGAAGACGAGCGTGGGCTCCGGATAGAGTTGGAATTCAATCTTGTCTTCCGGAACGTGGAAGATCTTGGGGAAATCGGCTGCCCTGACGATTCCCGCAACTAGGCAGATAAGGAACGACACGATAGCGACTTGTTGCGATGTGGTCATATTCGCCTGGTGCTAACAGCTATTGTCCTAAATGCCCGCGCGACACTGACCACTGATCTCTAGTTTGGGAGTCACGTCGGTAACCAGGTGATCAAGCCTCCACGCTAGTGGGTACGGCCGGCGGCGATCCAAGTCCGCTGCTAGAGAGAACGACTCGGAGTACTTCGTGAGCACAGGTGTGAACACGGCGCCGATGGCTAAGCGGGCTCCTGGATAACGGGCAACTCTGAAGTAATCCCAAGGTAAGAGTTGGCCGACCAACCATGCAGAACGTCGTGTAACGTGTCGGTCACGATTCCTCGACAACGATTCCGGCTCGCCCTCTATGCTGGCCGAGACTGATTGTCGTCGAAAATACCGAAACATTTCCCTTTGGGTTCGATTCCAAGATAGCGGCGTGATTAAGGCGAACGCTCGTGCCAACGCACCTTGGATCGCGCACGCTCTATTTCTTCTCAAAGTGGTTGCCGAAGTAATAGACCCTGTGATGGGATCCTCTCAGCTCGGCCGCATTGAGTGTCAAATCCGCACTATCGAGGCGACGAACATCCGCGCGATGAACCTTCTCCTGGTCCTTTACCCATTCATCGGCCGACTCCAGGCCGGAGACGGGGCTCGTGAAACCGTTGAGAAAATAGTGCGCTGGAACTACGGCCTTAGGATCATATTTCTGCACGATTCCATCTGCCTCAGCGCCCGTGAGGATTGACTCGACCGGCAGAATAAGCACGTCAACATTTTTCAAGTAATGATCGAGGGAGGGATCAGGCGCCGCCCGATTGTCGCCCCAGATGGCGACCAGCAATCCCCCGGTCTCAACGATCTGAATCGCGTTATCGAACGCCATCACGTTGTTTGGCGGACAAGTCTCCGGATGCAGATCTGCGGAGGCACTACCCGGCTTATCAGGAGGCGCCGGTTCACATTTGTGCTTGTCGGCCAGGCCCGTTATTTCAATATCGCCGAGCTTAAACTGTCCAACCAAACGTTCGAGAACCATCAGCCCATTCGGGCGGTCGACAGCGTCGTGGTCGAAATGAGCGTGAGTCGAAAGAACTATGTCGACCCGAAGGGCAGGAAACTCATTCAGGAACCACTTTGGGTAAAGGCCTGTTGAATCATTCCGCCAAGGATCGGTCAGAACCGTTAAACCGGTTGGCGATGTGATCTTGAATGCATCGTGGCCGTAGAACACGATCTTGACATCGCCGGAACGAGTAGGGTCTCCACCGTCTTTCTGAATGGTGATTAGGGAATTGTCATTCCATACAAGGGGCGCCGCGGAGATATCAGACTGTTGCGCGTGCGCGCCGAAGCCGAACGCAAATGAGACAAACATGACGATGGAAGCAAGCGCTTTGAAACGCATATCATTCTCTCGTGCTTCACGCATGACTCTACCACCAGCCTTGATCCTTCGTCTCCCGCCAGCGGGTTCGGATCCAGCGCAATGGCATATGCGTTTTACCAGCGCCTTCCGCTGCGGCGAGAAGCAGGTAGGGAATGGATGACGGGCTAACCTGCAGCAATCCGCCCTGAAGGAAGGAACGAAGACTGGCCGCCCGAGAATTTGCTGATCAACTGGCGAAGTCACGCTGGCTGCGGATTCAATCTGTCAACCATGTGTTTGCTATGACACTTACAGTGGGTGTGCTTACCGCCTGAGCAGTTCCATCGGTACCGGAGGTGGAATTGTCTCCTTGCTGGGACTCGAGCAGCCTAACTCGCTCCTGAAGTGCCGTTACCTGCTGAACAAGTTGTTGAATCTCTCACGTTCGGATGGGGCGTTTTGAGCATAACTTAGGCTCGAGACGAGTAACAGTACGATTGCGGTTGGGCTACAGCGCGTGGGGCACTCCCTTTTAGATCAACAGGCAAACAGGGGTCGGTTTCCGGCGGATGTTTGGCTGTAGGCGAACTGGCGTGGCGTTCTTAGCAAAGCGCTCTACGACAGGTCCCATTGGCATCCGTCCTCACGCCAGAGTGTGAGCGAAACACTGCGAGGGTCTTACCTAATTAATCGCTGAAAAGTGCTAGCACCATAGGCAGCAACGGAACATAAAGAGGCTAGCAGCGCATCCTCGTAGAACTGAGCGGAAGTTAGTTTAGGTGGGGGCTCCGCAAGAAGGCGAGGCGTCGGCTTCTTTCAAATCATCCCGCTGGGAGGACAATGTCGCCGAGACGGCATTCCGCTTGTTCGTCCGAGGGATCCATTTCCAGCGCTTTCTTGTACTGCTCTTCGGCTTCCGCACGACCTTTTACGCAGACCATCTATTAAGGTGCGCCCTATGCTGAAACAGTGGGCTTGCGGCTGCTGCGGCAACCGTACTTAATTAAGACCTTACTCTGGGCGATCGCGTTGCTGGTAGCAGGATGCGTGGTGCTGTTCTTCTGATGAGAAGCTTTGTCAGTATTAGTCTCTGTGCGTGAAAGGAGCCGGGTGTCCCCATCCGCCCTCGAAGACGAAGCTGGTCAGCGGTTTTCGCTTTCGTGGGCTCGCGTCTCTCTTGCGCAACTTCTCGGGAAGGCTGGCCGAGCTTCCAGGGTATCCGATGGCGGCGACCGCGACAGGTTCATGATCTTGAGGAATTGAAAACTCGCGGCGCGCTTTTTCAACATCGAAGCCGGCGATCTGGTGCACCACTAATCCCGACACCATTGCCTGGAATGTGAGATTGGCGATCGTTTGACCGACGTCGTGGAATGCATGCCGGTTAAGTTCTCCAGTCGATTCGAAAGTTAATCTGGCTGTCGACAATAGGAGCACCGGGGCGTGCTGCGCCCATTGCACATTGAATTCAACCAAGCAAGCGAGCATGCGGTCAAAATCGGGTTTGTTTGCCTTCGTGGCCACGAGAAAACTCCACGGCTGTTCGTTCATTGAAGAAGGGGCCCATCGTGCCGCTTCCATCAAACTTGCCAGGGTTTCTGATTCAATGGGTGTTGAAGCGAAGGCTAGAAGACTCCGGCGCTCCGCAAGCAAAGCGTGAACGGGATATTCGCAGTTCCCCTTCTCATCAGCTAAAACAGTTGGTGCAGTCCCATCATTTTCCATCGGTTTTCCTCGTCTCGCGTGTCGGCCGCCATCTTGAATGGATCGTGGCGGCACAAATGCAGGCGGGGCTCAAGTCCTGTTCTGGGTGACCGTCAACGGCACGACTGAAGTCGTGCCCTTTCAAAATACCGAACGGTGTTTCATTACGCGTCCAAGTATGCGTTCCTCGAGCGCGGCAAATCGGGCACTGCCGCGTGTGTGTGGTCGAGGTATATTCACAACTTCGTCCAGTGCGACGCGGCCTCCCTCAATCAGGATGACGCGATCCGCCAAACTTACGGCTTCGGCAACATCATGGGTGACGAGCATTGCGGTAAAGCCGCGGCTTTGCCAGACGTCCTCGATGAGTTGCTGCATTTCGATGCGCGTGAGCGCGTCGAGAGAGCCCAGCGGTTCGTCCAGAAGCAACAGATTCGGGTCATGGACAAGAGCTCGCGCAAGTGCCACCCTCTGACGCTGCCCGCCCGATAAGGTAGCAGGCCAGTCGTTGGCTCGTTCTGCCAGACCCACTTGCGCCAGTACTTTTCGCGCCTGTGAGCTGAGTGAAGGATCGAGGCCGAGCATGACGTTTGGAAGAATGCGTCTCCAGGGCAACAGGCGGGAGTCCTGAAACATGACGCGGACATCGGGCTTGCCGTTCGACGCATCGACCCTACCCACAGTGATGGTTCCGGCCTGCGGTGTTTCCAAGCCCACGACTGATCGTAGAAGCGTGCTCTTGCCGCATCCGCTGCGGCCGACAATCGCGACGAATTCACCGGCGGAGATTTCGATATCGAAGTTCTCCAGCACGGTGCGTCCGCCGAAAGCGATGCTGACGCCCTTGATTCCGACGGATACACCGCGCGAGCAGCGCTGTTCCTCGGCCGCGATCTCTCTCGAACTGCAGGTGACTGACAAGTTGATTCCTTATCGTGCCGTCTGATACGCCGGATTCCAGCGCAGCCAGTAGCGTTCCAATCCCTTCGCCAGAAGATCGGCGAGTTTCCCTAAAATTGCGTAAAGCAGAATGCCGACCACCATGACATCCGTCTGCATAAATTCGCGCGCGTTCATCGTCATGTAGCCAATGCCCGAGTGCGCCGATATGGTTTCGGCGACGATCAAGATCACCCACATCAGCCCGAGAGAGAATCGCACGCCCACGAGAATGGAAGGCAAGGCTCCGGGAAGAATGATCTCGCGGTACAGGGACCAGCCAGACAGGCCGTAAATCCGCCCCATCTCCAGAAGTCCTCGATCGACGGAGCGAATGCCGTGAAACGTGTTGATGTAGAGAGGAAAGAACACGCCCAGAGCAACCAGAAAAAGCTTGGCGGATTCATCAATGCCGAACCACAAGATGACCAGCGGGATGAGCGCCAGGGGAGGAATGTTGCGGACCATTTGGATGGTAGTGTCGAGTAATGTCTCAGCCCATTGCAGCGAACCGGTGAGCAATCCGAGCAAGAGTCCGAGTCCGCCTCCAACCACAAAGCCTGATAATGCGCGCAAAGCGCTGACTCGCACATGAGACCACAATTCTCCGGAAGCGCTGAGTTCGACGAACGAACGCAATACCGCCCGCGGCGCGGGCAAGAAGCGGCTGGGCAGGATTCCCGCTGAGGATGCCCATTGCCAGACGATCAGCAACAGAATGGGCACGACCCATGGCGATGCTTGCTTCACGAGAGTTCGCGGCTGAAATTGAGTCTTCATGATGGAACGCGGCTGATGCTGGGCACAGCCGTTCGCTCAGCGTTTGGCGTGCGACTGGGTTGCTGACAGTGCTCCTTGTAACGTCGCATCGCGGACATTGATGCGCTTGGGGATTAGCTTGAGATCGTAGAAAGAGTCAGCGATCTTCTGCTGTTCCGCGAGCACGGCATCGCTGACAGGCGTCACGCCATATCCGCCGCGAGAGAGTGCCAGTTCCAATGTCGCTTGATCTAAACCAATTTGCGGTGAGAGTACCGCTGCAGCGTCTTTAGGATTTGACTTCGCCCACTGATCGACGTCGGCTAGTTCCTCGAGGATGATCGCGACCACATCTGCCCGCTTCGAGGCGTATGTCCGGGAGGCAAGGAAGAATTGATGGTTGCTCACTACACCGTTGCCATCAGCGAGAATGCGAGCACCGGTTTGTCTTTGAGCGGCAGCGAAGAACGGTTCCCAGATCGCCCAGGCGTCCACACTGCCACGCTCGAAGGCCGCGCGCGCGTCCGCTGGCGTGAGGAACACTGGATCGATGTCTTTGTATTGCACTCCTGCCTTTTCGAGCAGCTTGACCAAGAGAAAGTGAACGTTGGAGCCTTTGTTGAGCGCCACTTTCTTGCCCTTGAGTTCGGCCACGGTCTTAATGGGCGAATCCTTGGGAACGAGAATCGCTTCGCCAGCGGAAGCCGGGGGCTCATTTCCGACGTAAACCAGATCGGCTCCGGCTGCCTGGGCGAAGATGGGTGGCGCTTCGCCCACCGTACCGAAGTCAATGCTGCCCACGTTCAAACCTTCGAGCAACTGCGGACCGGCGGGAAATTCGGTCCACTTGACCTCCACGTGCATCGGCGCCAGCCGTTTTTCCAGACCGCCGCGCGCCTTCAAGAGCACGAGTGTTCCGTACTTTTGATATCCGATGCGGATGACGTTGTCGGCATTCTGCGCCAGTGTGAACGGCGCGAAGATCGTGAGGCTCAAGATCGCCACAAGGATCGTGCTGCGAAATTTTGCCGGTTGAGAGTTGCTCATAAGCGGAGTCCTTATCTGGTCGTTATTCAGAGATCGCGTTCACGAATAGAATGTTCACGAATAACATCTTCACGAATAAAACGACGGCTTCGGAAACTGGTGGTTCAATGCCCAGTCTCCCAACTCGCGAATCTTGTAGTCGACCGGATCATGCAAAGTGTGAGTGCGCAAGTTGCGCCAGAAGCGATCGATCCTCGCAGGGCCAGCGGCGGCGCGAGCTCCCATTACTTCGAACATGCGGGTGGTAATCTCTAAGCCGACCTTGGTCGAGGTCACCTTTGAGGTGGCGATGTCGAGCGCACACTTGCCGCGCTGGTTCTCGGTGATGGCGTCTCCGCTCTCCCACGCTCGCTGGAGAAACTCGCCCGCGATGTCAGTGAGGGCCTGCGCCGCCTGAAGGTTCACAAAGAAACTGCCGTAATTCGCGAGGATGTAAGGATCGTCTGTAGCGTTCGGCGCGGTTGAAGCGATCCAGGGACGGGTTTGCGCCAGAGTATAGTTGCGCGATTCCTCGAGGGCTCCTTCAGCGAGACCCAGAAAAATGTTGCTGAGGATCAGCTGCGCAATGCACGAGCGCAAAGATGCCCTGACGCTCCCCAACGGACCCGGTGTCTTCAGGAATTCTTCCTGGCCGGCGGCAACGTCAGAGAACTCCACCGTTCCGCTATCGGTTTGCCGCTGTCCCATGGCGTCCCAGTCGTCGAGAATGCGAATCCCCGGCCGGTCGGAGGGAATGGCGGCAACCATGAACTTTTCGTCCGCGGAACGAATCGCCGACACGATCAACATGTCAGAGTCAACTGCTCCGGAACAAAAACTTTTGCGACCGTTGATGACGTATCCCAAGCCACATTTGGGCGTGAGGTTCGTACGCTTGTCGAGCGGATTAAGCGCATTGCCCCAGAACCATTTATTGCGGACGGTTTCAGAAAAGAGCTCCTCGGTTTGCTCATGCGATCCGTAGAGCGACACGGAAGCGAGCATCAAATGCTGAAATCCGAACAGATGAGCGATGGAACTATCGACGCGGGCAAAGAGTCGTATGAGTTTCATGGTGTCGGGCCATTCCATCCCCCAGCCGCCCAAGCCCGCCGGAATGGTCACATTGAGTAGCCCGCTCGCACGCAACAGGTCTCGCTCGGTCTTCGCCGTACCGCCCCGCTTGTCGCGTTCGACGGCGGTTTGAGCGAATGCCGCTGCCAATTGATCGGCAATCTCGAAGGCATGGTGCCGGGGCGGCACGTTGACAGCAATATGATTCACCGTAGAAAGCACCACAGCCCTCCCGTGTCGCCAGGCATTTCGGCCGATACTGCGGACGGTCGCCGATTGTTGCTGCAGCAGCACCACTGCTGAACTGGTGTTGCTACGGCAACACCTGACCAGTGCCCGAACCAGCTCACATTGGCCGTAACCGCGTAAAACTTGAAATTCGTGGACATACGGTCAGCTGTCTATTGGCAAGACAATTGCCAAAGCTGAGGTGGAACTCAGTCCTCCCCGGAAAGAGACCGACCTTATGGAAGTCTTCTGGTTCTTACCAACTCACGGCGACGGTCGTTACCTAGGCACCGCCGAACAGGCGCGGACCGTCAACTACGGATATTTGAAGCAGGTTGCTCAAGCCGCCGACCAGCTTGGGTTTCAAGGCGTCCTGCTGCCCACCGGCAGGTCATGCGAAGACGCGTGGGTCGTGGCGTCAACCTTGGTTCCGGTGACGACCAGACTCAAGTTCTTGATCGCGATTCGTCCCGGCATCACTTCTCCCACGGCGGCGGCACGAATGGCGGCGACGTTCGACCGGCTCTCCGGGGGACGGCTGCTGATCAATGTCGTGACTGGAGGCGATCCAGACGAGGCGCTGGGCGACGGAGTTTTTCTCTCGCACGATGAGCGTTATGAAGTGACGGAAGAATTTCTTCAGATATGGCGCGAGGCAGTGGCGGGTAAAGCAATAACGTTGAACGGCAAGCATCTTCACGTAGAGAACGCGAAGGTGTTGTATCCGGCCGTGCAAAAGCCGCATCCTCCGCTGTATTTCGGCGGATCATCCAAGGTCGCTTACCAGTTGGCGGCACGACAGGTCGACGTTTACCTCACCTGGGGTGAACCGCCGCAAGCGGTTGAAGAGAAGGTTGCGACAGTTCGACGACTGGCAGAGGAACAGGGCCGATCCGTCAGGTTCGGCATTCGGTTGCACGTGATTGTCCGCGAAACGGAGCAGGAAGCGTGGGCCGCGGCCAATGATCTGATTCGCTACGTGGACGACGAGACGATCTCCCGAGCACAAAAAACCTTCGCGCGGTTTGATTCTGAAGGACAGCGACGCATGGCGGAGTTGCATCGCGGCGGGCGCGAAAAACTGGAAGTAAGTCCCAATCTATGGGCAGGCGTGGGCTTGGTGCGCGGAGGAGCGGGAACGGCGCTGGTTGGCGATCCGGCGACCGTAGCGAAAAGAATGCAGGAGTACGCCGACCTGGGAATTGAAACGTTCATTTTGTCGGGGTATCCGCATCTTGAAGAGGCGTATCGCGTGGCTGATTTGCTGTTTCCACATCTGCCGGTTTCGTCGGGAACGGGAAAATCAGTTGGAAACATTACTGGCCCGTTCGGAGAGCTCGTCGCGAACGAATATCAACCGCGCACGCAAGGAGCGGCACCTGTGCCGGCGCAGCAAAGCTAGTATCGCGCGCGAATCGGATTCGCCTTCTTCCGCACGGGTCCGCAAAGGGGGAAAGTTTGAACAATCAAGAAAGACCAAAGCTCGGGCTTGTGGCCGCTGTTTTGATCGTTGCAGCGATGTCGTCGGCGTGCAGCCGCACCGCTTCGGCTAAGCCTGCGACGATCAAGCTCGACTATGCGTATTACAACCCCGTGAGCCTGGTGCTAAAGGACAAGAAATTTCTGGAGCAGGATCTCGGCCGGGATGGGATTTCCGTTGAGTGGACGCAAAGCCTGGGAAGCAACAAGGCACTGGAACTTCTGAACAGCAAGAGCATCGACTTCGGCTCCACGGCGGGGGCCGCGGCTCTTATTGGAAAAGCCAATGGTAATCCGATCAAAGCGATCTATGTCTATTCCCGTCCCGAGTGGACCGCGCTAGTCGTTCGCAAAGACTCTCCCATCGCGAAAGTTGAAGATCTCAAGGGGAAGAAAGTCGCCGTGACGCGCGGGACTGATCCTCACATATTTCTCCTGCGCGCGCTCCACGAGGCAGGGCTGACCGAGAAGGATATTGAGATGGTGGTGCTGCAGCATCCCGAGGGAAGGATTGCACTCGAAAAAGGAGACGTGGATGCGTGGGCCGGCTTGGATCCGATGATGGCGCAAACCGAGATTCAGAGTGGCTCCCGGC